>Ga0308163_10000047_pt1 | contig 358392 bp, 331 predicted proteins | sample PhyTR1_FD_201037 | JGI IMG/M metagenome (GOLD analysis project Ga0308163, IMG submission 201037) | Phyllosphere microbial communities from UC Gill Tract Community Farm, Albany, California, United States - DLSLT.R1 | ecosystem: Host-associated > Plants > Phyllosphere > Unclassified | place...
AAAGGTTACATTCTGCCTTGGGATACCAGTCCCCGGAAGAATTCGGTAAGAACTTAAATAAACAAAAAAATGCTGCTTAACTAAATGTCCACTTTAAAGTTGCAATTCCAATTCCCGGATTTGTAATTGAAAATAGTTAAATCAATTTGTTCGGATGTTATGTCAACTGAAGAAAGATCGTGCATATATTTACTACCGCCACTAAACATCACATTATTACTGTCCAATTTCTGTTTATCTATATCTCAATATTGGGGACCCTTGAATCCTAAAGAATGAAATGTACTACGATTTTCATCCACATGCAAAAGTCCCAGACTATGACCAGGTTCATGCGGAATCGTATTGTTATCAAGACCATTCATCATGTTTCTAATTTTTGTTTGGTTAAGATACAAAATGGTCCCTCCTATCTTATTAACGGCGCCAAATGCTTTAGTATGAAACGTTTCTATAAAGAAATCGTTGTCCTTAATTAGAATTAAGTGTTCATCTGGCCGAATATCATTTGGACTGAGTGACAAACGTTTTGCTAAAAAAAATTTAACGAAAACATGCTTATTAATCATCCGAGAATAATTTTGATTGGGCTAGCCATCTAAACCGCTTCTCAACACCCATTTTATCGACAAAATTTCTGTGATAATTAATCTCATAAACCAACTTCAATTGCTGTTCCATGGCATTTGCAAGAAGGTACTGATTAATATTTGGATCTTTTGAATCATTACAAATGGCAACATGCAACAAAAGGTTAACAATAACCGTAGAACTGCTATCATTAATCTCTACTCTCCACCCACCTTTTTGATTGACTTTTTTATACATGAAAAGTGTATTTAATGGTCAAAATAACAAAACCTACTCCAAACTACGGAGTAATATTATTAAACTTTAGAAATAATTTGATAAGAGGTGGTAACATTGTATAATATTTCATTAAGCGCTCCGGAGTTGGATATACCGCTGATATTTGGGCCGGAATCAATGGTCACCTTCCGCCGGAATCAGGTGGTCAATATCAGCAGTATATCAACTTTTAAGGCTAAATTCTGTACAAATAAAATTAGTTTTCATAACAATACTATTATGGTTAAATAAAATTAGCATTGCAGCTATTAGCAGTCAAGATGTTCAATTATCAATCGGGTTGATAATCGAATTGTTATAAGGTATTATGGGAGTCCTAGTTTTTATGAAATGACTCCCCTATTGACGCGCATTTGATATGGAAATTAATGTATGTTTTGAAATTTCCCCTAAAAGCAAAAACCCTGCTAATCTTTCGATTGCAGGGTTATATATGCTATGTTAAAATCTGGTGATCCCGCTGGGATTTGCACCTAGTGAAAAAATCAGCGTTTAATAGTATTTTATGCGGTTTTAGATTGTTACTCACCTAATAACTCACCATTTTTTTCGATACGTTTAGCTGCAATTGCTATAGTGTAAATATAATTATTCTTTTTAAAAATGAAAAGGCCTTTAGATTCTGTAAATTCATTAGGAATATGATCAAAATTAAATAGATCTGCTCACTACTTTTTCTAGACTGAAAACGACAAATAATTCCAGGAGAAGTAAGATTAATTACTGAGCTTTGTCAACAGATCATATTGTACTTTAGGGTTTTTTACTCATCAACCTCTATAAGATGAATCCGACCGCCAACAATAGTCATGTTAGTCTTTACCCAATCAATTGGCAGGTTCCTGAGCTGCTCGGCGGTTTTGATTCCCATGGCAATTAGCTTGTTTGCATACTGCCTGCCAATGCCTCAAATATCTTCTACTGGATAATTGGCTGCTGGTAATGCCGCACGTTTTTCCCGTGAATGGAATAATTGCATAATGATTTGGTTGCCAGCAGGATAAGGCGGTCATTTCAATTGGGTATAGGTAAGTGGATCTTTTTTGGAGCGGCCTTGTGTATGCGTTTTTGTGATCTCGATCACCGATTTTCGGGAGATTGTTGGTTACGCGCATATTTGGATAGACCAAAGAACGCTGTTTTGTGGCGCATGTCACGGTCTGGAGAGGGTTTGTACTTTGTGCTATCGTTTCGCTCTGGATGGACAATTAATCATTATCGTTATGGAGAAAAAATATCCGAAGCTTTTGTCAAAGCTCGAAAGGGAACTTGAAAATTTTGTTGAAATGCAGCCGCTGGAACTGATGTGCACCGAGGTTACCGCTGTGCGCACTGCGCTTGGGAAACTTCAGTCGATGGTGTTGGAAACGGTTTTTGCTCCAAAAAGCGAGGAAGTCTTGTTCTTTAAGGACGTAAAGCCCAGGTTCTATTCGCTGCTGGTGCTGGCAGCGGAGCGTTACGGCTTTGAGATGGCAAGACCATTGAGGCGCGGAAAGGGCATGGATGCCTTTTACGGCAGGCAGCTTGATTATATTTCTAGGTTCTTTAATCAACATGTATTTCTCTATCAGTATTATAGGGTGAATGCTACCGAGCTTGATGGGCTATACGTCATTAGGTCAGTGATAATCCTGGATTGCTTGGAGCTGACCTGCCCGCTCTTGATCCAGCCTTTTCGACATTGGGCGATTATCTTTTTCAAAGTTCCCTGCCCTTGAAAAACTGCGATCGATCGTTTTGGTCAAGATGGAGGTGCCAGCCTTGGCGGGTACTGGTCTAATCAGGACAAGAAAGGGTAAAGAACTACGGTGGACCGGGGACAGCTGCAACTTGATCGTGCTTTTTTATGGGATTTTCGACTGTAGGCAGGTGAACGATGGTGAGGTTGACCTGTCGGATCTGAAGGAAGTTTTTGAGCAGTGTTTCCAGATCAACCTTTCCGGGTATTTTAGAAGGTACGGAGATCAAGCGAAGGAAGTCGATGTCAAAGACAAGGTTTTTGGACGAGATGGCGAGTGTGGTGAATAAGCGGATTTATGACGGGGATGCTTATGACCGATGTCTCGATCAGGTAGTGTATGCGATTTAATGACAGTAATCTTTAAAAAGAAATTGGTATTTCCTTGAAGCACAATATTTTACAGATTGAGATACTCCAGAACTGAAACCACTAGGGAAAAAGTGTTATAGACAGAATGATTTTATGATCTGATACAAATTTGATTAATTAACGACGGTAATGTTATGGTCGCCTATTAGCTGAGTTTTGATGTTTCCTATGTGGAGTATTTCCTGTCGGTTTGCGCGCAAGAACTGTTATGTTGTGGGGATGGATCGAATTTTGTCGCAGACGTATATTTGCTTTTGGGTACCGACGTGGACTTGAATGCGATGGGTTTTGAACTAAGGTTTTCTTCGAGAGCTAACTTTGCGACGTATTTTGTAAGGTACAAGGGGATTACGCCCGTGCAGTTTAGGAGGGCAGGCAGGGAAAAATAGCCTTTGTTTAACCAAGCTAAAAATATGCGATTTGACTTTAGCATTTTTAAATATTAGATTTGGTTCACGCCAAATAATGCTCTTAATGATCGAAATATTAAAAAAAGCTGGGATCCAAACGATGGCATATCGCTGGAGTTCCAGGCACCATTCGATGGTTCATTCTAAAGTCAAAAAGTATGCCATTTAACTACAATAGAACAGACCATTCTCCCCTTTGTACTGAAGTGGAGATAGTGATCCGCGATATGGACAAGCTTGTCCAGCATGTTGGCATGCTGATGCTTGGCCATCACAGGTATATTGAAACAATATTGGCAGCTAAGCACGGTACGGGCCCGCCATCAACAGATAGAATGATCGATCGGGCACAGAAACAGCTCTCGATTCCCTTGATCGAAAATCGGCATAGGCGCGATGGATGGCTTTTTCAGCTGATGACTTGGAATTCATTGAGGATGGAGCATACCGGTGTCGACATCCTGGCAAATGCTCCGCATACAAATTCCGGTCAGCATGGCATTGATGGTTTAGGAATTGTATTGGACAGTGGCAACCGAATAAAAACGATTTTCATTGCCGAGGACAAATATACTGAGAAACCAAGGCCAACAATCTATGAGGATGTGTGGCCTGAGTTCAAATTGTTTGAAGAAGGGGAATTTGATGCCATTCTTACGAGCAATATTTCAAGCCTACTTCGTCACCTTAGCGATGACGAAGTCGCAGTCGTACTTGCACAAGACATAACTCTCAATACTAATAGGGTCTACCGAGCGGGCATTACACCGCTACCGAACAGATCTGTTCCCAAACATCGTAAGAAGCTTTTTAAAGACTTCGATAAATGTGTTACCGGAGCCAACCACCTGCGTAGACAAGGAGTAACCTTCTCACAGCCAGACATTCGTAAGTTTATGGATGATTTTTCGCTTGCATTATCAGATTTTTTAGAAACCCAACGCCCCTAAAGATGTACAACAGCGTAACGCAGGAACTGATAAATAACGTTCCAGAAATTGATGGGATTAATTCCTCAGAACTTTCTCAATACCTTACCAGAGTTTTTGCAAAAATCATATCCTTAAGGGATAAGGTAAATAGAAATCTTTCGATAATGTCTGACGAGATTGTCCAACTTCGAAAACTGGCTAACAATCTTGAACTCATGACAGCGCTGCAAAAGGAGCCAGACCATCGTACCTCTTGCGCTTTTGTTGCGGCTACTGCCCACCATCTTCTACACCAGATCAGAAGCCGAGAGCAGCAAGACCTCAATGTAGACCAGGTTCCCAGCATAATCTCATCAATGGTCATGTTCCTCATAGCCGGCAGCCCGGCTGATGCGTCAGAAGTTGCCTCTGGGGCGATAGTTATCGAAGGTGAGAATATCAAAGACTATTTGTTCAAAGCAATCATCGATCTAGCCAAAGGCAGGATTGGTTTTATTCGTACTTCCGTTGCGCCGCAGAGAGAATATACTGACGAACTATGGGAGACCGAAGCCCAGGACTATCTTTGGTCATTGTTGTTTAAGGGACTGCAGCAATTGGCTGATTCGCTTCTTGGCTTTTCTTTTGGCAAGGAGACCTATTTTGGCAAAGCAAAGGATTTATCTATTCTGTCCGCAAGTGGCAATGAACTTAATGAAATCCACTGCTACCCTGGCACTTACCATTTGGCAGTTCTTTTGGAATTATTAGAAGATAAATTGCTGAAGACGGGGATAATAAACGTTCCAAACCCGATAAATATAGACAATGAAGAGTGGTTGGGATTTTTGAAGCGACTGGCAGTAACCAGACCATATCTTTGGGCAAACCATTTTGATGCGATTGCGACAGGATTTCTCGACAAGGGAAAATCCGCAGTTCTTGCATTTCCTACTGGTGCTGGTAAAACCACCGTATCAGAGCTTAAAATTGCTTCTGCAGTCATGGGAGGTAGTTCCGTGCTCTATCTTGTGCCAACACACGCCCTTGAAGATCAGGTCAAGCGGGATTTAGGTAGGTTGTTCGAGAACATTGGAGGAGACGGAATGGAATTTGGAGCAGAATTTACCGAAGCCGATGAAAGTCTTGCAATCATCAATGTGATGACGCCAGAAAGATGCCTAACTCTATTAAGTACAAAGCCAGAAGAATTCCATCACCTTGGCCTCATTGTATTTGATGAATTTCACTTGATAAGTGGGAAAGTGGATAGGGCAGATCAGCGAAGTCTGGATGCTATGTTTTGTCTCCTGCGGCTATTTTCCGAGATTCCAGGCACGGACTATATGTTAATTTCGGCTATGGTAGAGAATTCTGAGGAAATCGCAGCCTGGGTTTCCTCTGTTACAGGTAGGGAATGTTTGGCGTTCAACTCTAAATGGAAGCCAACCAGGCAGCTCCAGGCTTGCGTGGTCTTTCCAAAGCGTCAGATCAACTATTTGGAAGAGCAGATTTTTAAGTATAGGACTGAAGCCGAGCGTCCCGTGCCAACTAACAGGGGGTTTTTGGCGGGCATTAAAGCACATGCCTACCAGTTATTCAGCTTGGAAAATGTCTGGAATCCGAATAAAGTGCAGGAGTTCTATATGGGCAGGCTGTTGAACAATCAACTGCCATTAGTGGTCAACCCACAATGGAGACTGACGAGTAACCGAAATAAGGTGGCAGCAAGTCTAGCCGCTGGCTTTGTCAGACAGGGGATCAAAACGATAGTATTTGTAGATAATCCAACTTTTACAAACTCCACTGCCATAGAACTCGCGAGCCAGCTTGGACCTCGAAGGATTGATACCGAGTCCTTCCAAGCAATTAATGCTTTCAAGATCGATGCTCTAAAGACAGAACTTGGCGATATAAAACATTCCTATTTCCATCTTGAGCAACAGGTTGCCGTCCACCATGGTTTATTGATGCCGGTAGAAAGACTGCTGAACGAGGCTTCTTTCAAGAAGATCGATGGCCTTCATGCCCTTGTTGCTACTGCAACTTTGGCTCAGGGAATAAATTTGCCAGCTGAAGTTGTAATCATAGCTGGCGACGATCGGTTTGATGAAGACACTGATAATAGAGAGCCTCTCCAGCCACATGAAATCTTGAATACGGCGGGCAGGGCCGGACGAGCTGGAAGTTCGGCCCAGGGTATCGTGCTATTAGTCCCAGGAAAGATCATTACTTTCGAAAATAAAGATAAGGCTCCAGAAGAATGGCTTGACCTTCGCGAGAAAATATTTTCGAAAAGCGACCAATGCCTTAACATACTTGATCCAATGTCTCGATTCCTTGACGAGGTGGCATCCGCAAAGGAAGAAGGTACCTTAACGCCCATATCAGAGAACTTGTTATTAAGGTTGCACATTGATCAAAATTCCTCTCATTCTGCCGAAAATGTTTTCAATAAATCTTTTGCTTATTTCAGAGCGGACGATGCTGCAAAAGTGAATCTAAATGCTAAAATTTCTAAGGTTGTCCAGCGTCGGGAAAACATGGGTCTAGACATTCTCTACCATCCTTGGGTGGAGGCTGCGAGTCTTAAAACTGGTATTGATCCGGTAATTATTGATCAGCTTTCAAACTCTTTATTGAAGTTAGACGTTGATGAATTTTTGGAATTCAGTGTGCAGCATTGGATTGGATGGTTCCTGCGATGGATCAACAACGATGTCGACAGGCTTGTGGGGATGTTTCCAACGGAAGGGTCACGGGCGCAGATTGCACGTGCGCTGGGGTTGCCTGTTACTACATACCGGCTATCCCAATTACCTTCGAAGATTTTAGAATTGGAACCGATAATCTATATGTATATCGGCGGCGGAACATATAAACAGATTGATGAGCTAATTGTTGGTAGAGGTGATGACTACTTGAAAAAAGCTAGGCGGTTTGCACTTCGTTTCATACCACATCTAAGTTACGCCATTGGCGCTATGGTTCTGATACTTAGGGAAAGATACAAAGATGAAGTTGAATTTACGTTTTTAATCAAACAACTAGCTACGATGGTCCGAGAAGGAATTGATACTGAGGAAAAAATGATGTTCAAACTTTCGAACAGATCATATTTGAGGGTTCAATGCCATAAAATGTTCGGTAGTTAACTTTCATCCAAATTCTAAACTACGATTAGACAACCTAATGAAACCGTCCAAGGGTTTGTAAAAACTGCCAAAATTCCCAGAAATACCACTGTTTAATTCAAAATGTTTGATAAAGGGTTTGGTTTGGGTTATTCGAATTCTGCTTTTCCTTCCTTCAAATTTGGTCATGCCAGTCTCAAAGTCCATTTCCATTCCGGCCTCCTCGGTATATGAGAAGCTGCCGTCCTTGATCTGGTACGTTTTGTTTGGCTCTAACCTTTGTTTTGCTTAGGTTGTTGGGTGGAATAAGAGTTTTTTAGCACTATATGGAATTTATAAAGCTCATTTGGATGTTTTATGCTTGCTAATCATCTCCCCATTCAAATATCTCTCCCTTGGTCTTGTGTTTTTTTTGGTAGGTGGCAATTTTATCTTTCCAACTTACCTGTGGGCGCTCAACGATGCTGAGTCTTCCAGTGGGCAGATTGTGCAACATTCGGTAATGGATAAAAAACGAGTTTTCCTTATCCTCCCATTTGTTTCCGATCCCGCCAAGAAAATTGTAGTATAGCAATAGGTTCTCGTCGTTAGAAAGCTGCACGCGAAGGATCTTGAGGTACTCCCTGGACTTAACGTAATTGAACAGACCTTCTTTTTCCTTTTGGACAACGAACTTGACCGCCGCGAACAAGTGACGATAATAATGGCCTAGCCTTGATTCATGTCCGGTGAAGGGTGCGTATTTGATGTGGAGGTTAATCAATTTGTCGTTCAGCCCTTCGAACTCGTTCTCTGTTCCAACAGAATTTTTGTGCTTTTTTCTGATCTTTTTAAGGTCCTTTCTCACTTTTGCCAGAAAATCCGGGTGGCCATGGTCATTGACTAGCTTGGAAAACGAGCCGAAGAAGAAAAGGTGGTATGCGATCTTCAACATCGTTGCGTTATTGACGTTATACTCTCTTTGCCTGAGCTCACAGAATTCGTAACAAGCGCGCATTTCTTTGGCCATCGATACGAAAGCCTTCCTTGCCTCTACGATCCGCTCGTTCTTTGCACTGGTTGTGGTCTTTATTGTTTTATTATCCCTCTGTTCTATAGTGGTCGTATTGAGCAAGATGTAACCCGTGATTTTCATTTCGCTGACATTCTCCCTGTGGAGCCTAATCATTTCGAAAAACTGTGCCTCGAATTGCTGAATGCTGAACTGGCGCTGCACATCCCGGTTGGCCCGGATCTGGGTCCAGAAAGCGATAAAGGTAAGATAGGCTGCAATAAGCGCGATAAAGGGAGCCGTCGTTCCGCCCAGCGTATCTCCAATCGTGCCCATCGTAGAATTGTCGAAGGTTTTGGGATGCCCATAGGTGGTGATGTAGATCTTGGACGAAAGCAGGCTGAAAGTTGAGACAAGCACTCTGCCGGAAAATATCAGGATAAGTCCAATTAGTATAGGCAGGCCCCAGCTTTTAAGGAACCCATAAATTTTTTTCATGAGAGGTAAATTTTTTCTTTAGGTTCTAGCCCTTAGTCGAAGATACCTAATTTTTTCGATTGTAGTGTATTGAAATAACGTGCAATTTGCGAGCCAGATCAAACTAAATGCAAAGGGATATCCCATCTGCGCATCAGCGACCGTTCCACTTTGTTAAAGAATACGATCCTAATCACGTCCAAAAGGATTTGGACTGGCGAGATCTGTATTGTTTAACCCGCTTTGGTAACTAAATCACTTTATCATGGAAAAAAATACCAGGGACTTTTGGCAAAGCTCAAACTTTAACTGGAAAGATTTATTGAAATGATTCCACTAGAATGGACTTGGCACTAAACACTATACGGCGGTCGCTTAGAAATCGTCAGATAATGACAATTGAAAGTGGATTTTCAGCGGACATCAAAGTACTCGAATTAGGCATTGTAGTATAAGATTTGTACTTTAGCTTACTTAACGTGCTCATTATTGATGAATATTAAATTTTTAAAGGCTGGTTCAGGGGACTGCATCTTGATTCACCATGCAAGAAAGAACATTCTAATCGATGGGGGAAACGAACCTACGGTCTTGTTTCGGCAGTTGGCGGAACTCAAAGATGCCGAACAGTTTATCGATTACCTGATCGTAACCCATCATGACGACGACCATATTGCTGGAATAATCGCTTTATTCGATGCCATTGGTGAGGGCGTGTTTCCAAAGGATTTTATCAAGAAGGTCTATTTCAATGGTCCAAGAATTATCACGTCTGACAAACAGGTTTCTGACCAATCACTTTCCTATAAGCAGGCAAACACCCTAGAGAAACTGCTAATCAAAAGTGGTATTTTAGGTGAAACTGCGATTGTGGGGACAACAGCCATCGAATTTGACGGTCTCAAGCTGTCCTTTCTTTCTCCAACGGATAGTGACCTCAAAATATACAGCGAGGCGAAAGGAGCTTACCTAACAGGTGATTTTAAATGTGATTGGGACGTGTCTATGAGCTCCTTGGATCGCTTCATCGATGATTCCAGCTTAGACGACAGCCTTCCCAATAGGACGAGCATAGTTTCTTTGCTTGAAGTAGACGGCAAGAAAATATTACTTCCCGGAGATTGTACTCCAGGAAGACTGTACGATATCCTGGAGAAATTGGTAGATCCCCAAACCGGGTCGTTTAGTCTTGATTATCTGAAACTTCCACATCATTGTAGTTACCGGAGCCTTTCGGAAAAATTACTGCGTTTGGTGGATTGCAGGAAGTTCATCGTCAGCACAAACTCCAAAAAGCATTTTCTCCCCAATAAACGTGGAATTTTGAAATTATGTAAATTTCTGGCAAATAAGGGTAGCGAAATTGAGTTACTTTTTAATTACGAGGATGCACTGAATGCACTGAAGATCAATAATCCAGAAAGAAAAAAATACAAAATATCTTTGACGCCTAACAACAAGAGCTATGGCATTGACATCTGAGCACTTAAAGTCCTGTGGGGTAAAGATATCTACCAAAATCAGTGGAGTGAAGTCCAGTGGTTCAGGCGTGCTCTACGTTACTTCCAATCTTTTGGGCTATAACTATATCCTGACGGCAAAACACATCTTTCAGGAGGATTCTTTAACCCCTTTTGCCGAGGGGAAGGTCGGTGACATCCATGTGATGTTTTTCGATGACGGAACGTTTGATACTCTTGATTACATCAAAAGGGCACAGGTACCAGAAAAACTGATAACTTTTGACGATGACTTTGCAATCTTAAAGGTTCCCAAGAGAGATGGGCTTAATTTTCGCCAGGTATTGGTGAGTGATACATTGGAAGACCACGACCTTGATTTTTTCTTCTGGGGAATTTTTAGTGCAAATGAAAATGACCTTCACAAGTTTGACGTGCAGAGAGATGATCCTGCCTTACGGCGTTATAAACTAAAGGGCAACCATGACTTTAAATTCCTTTCCGGTATTTCGGGTAGTGGTATATTCTGTGATGACAAAAGTGTGCTATGTGGTGTCGTTTCAAGATACCCTAATGAGGATTTCCAGAACGCAACGATAGACTGCACGAGATTATCATTTTCTGACATCAACAGTAAATTACGTTCATTAAATCTCACCGAACTTGATACCATATCTTCAAGTTTCAAAAGGGAAATAGATAAGAATGTCGTAGACATCCACCAAGCATTCGTTAACGGAGCATGTTTGGATCTGGAACTTGCAAGAAAGAGGTTGCAAACTGATATAAGGGACGACTGGTATTATGATCCATTGAAGTACATAGACCTGCTGAACCAGGATTTTATTTTTGCACAACTCTCACCCTTTCTTGGCGAAAAGAAATATCAGGCCCATCTTGCCGAAAATTTTTACGTCCCCAAAAAACAGTTTACACTAAGGCTTGCCTTGGTGTCCCCTCTAGTAGATAGGCTTTTGTTCATGGCAGCGGTTGGGACTTTGGCAGAAAAGTTGGACGGAGCCCTTATTGAACGGGTTTATTCTGCCAGATATAATAAGTTTTCATCCTCATCATTGATTTTGCCAGGTGTTGAACAATGGAAAAAGATGAAATATAAATTGGCAGATGTGGCCATAGAAACTGATGAAAATGGGAAATTTAGATTCGGCTGCCTTATAAAAATCGACCTGCTCAACTTTTATGACAATATCAATAAAAAGTTGCTTTTAAAAAAGATAGAGAGGGTTTGCAACACCACAAATGAGATCAGTGCGGCCAGTTTATTGCAAGATATCCTTAGCAGGATTACTGACAAAGATGTTGGACTTCCACAGAACAGTGATGCATCATCTTTGTTGGCTTCATTCTACCTAAATCAGGTGGACAATTTCATGCAGAACCATGCCATTGAATATTATCGGTTCATGGATGATATCAGGATCTTTTGTTCGGATAAGTTCGAAGCTAGAAAAATCCTGCAGACATTTGAGCTCGAACTCCGTAGGTGCTACCTGTCAATCAATTCTCAGAAGACTGAAATTTTGCAGTTCACAGAAAACGAAGAAATCCAGCCAGGGGAGTTTAGGAGGGACGATATGGTGGTGGATTTCAATATAGATATTTCCCGGATATCCTGTTACAGAACCTCAGATAAGCAACAATACCTGAATGAGGCATTCCACGGAGCAATCGCCTTACTTGAGAAGAACCTGCACGCCAACAACAAGGAGCATAATGACGAAAAGGACAGGCTAATCAACTACGCCTTCAATACCCTGGCAATGCTTGCTGTAAAGAAAATTGAAATAGATAACCGTACAATCCTTGCAGATGCTTTAAAAACAGCCATCCAAAGACTTAAGGACCGTCCCTGGATTACGTCCGAAATATGTAAGTTGCTCAGCCTAATGCCAGAGCTGAATTTGGCTGACCCCGATTACAGTCCATTAATGGAAATTGTACTGGAAGATAAATACAATACATATTCTTTCCAAACCTACCAATTATGGTTGCTGTTCGCAAAGCACAAGTGCAATAATACCAGTCTACGTCTATTTGCAACAAAAAGCATTGAAAAGAATGATGATACAAATCTACCAGTCATAGCTGCGATGGTAATATATATGTGCTCTGTAGACCACAATTATCGAAGGGTTATCCTCAGGAAATTTGAGGAAGGCTTCACCCATGGTTATTTTCAGAATAGAATTGCGCTTGTCGCACTCCGATCTTTTAGACCTGAACTTATCTCTCCCAAAAACACCAACGAAACATTGACGGAGGCAAGCTCATTCACAAACAAATACAGTGACAAGGACCTGGTCTATGTTAGAGGACTTGATGAAGAAGAGGATGGCGAAGGAACAATGGAACAGTTATACTCGCCCTAGCATGAAACATATCGTTGTAATTTCCCTTAATAATAACTGGTTTTCAGTCGATCTTGGTGAACCGGAAATCTTAATCTCAACTTTGAGATTGACCGACGTTGGAACCATCGTAACCTTTCAGTCTGCTGAACTTTTTGCATACTTTGAGTCTTTGGGGCGGATGCTAGTTCCCCAAGTGTTCGACCTGCAATGCATAGACAAGCAGATGTCCCAAGAAGGAAAAGAGTTCCGTAATCCTAAAAAGTGGCACTTGCTGCCATTTCTGAAATACCATAAGGTCATACCAGACGACTTTGTACTAAATGATGCGTCAATCCTGTATTGTCTCCAAGCTATGGGCATAGTTTATTCTCAATTGATAGATTTCGATGAGGAGGAGAAGGCCCGTGTTGAAACAATAGAAGCTGAAATCAACAAGATTATCTACAAAAGGCAAAGGCAGGGAGTGGGCATTAACCTTGATCTTGCCAAGAACTTATCAAAAAAGATAGAAAAGGAAATCTATAGGGACAAAAATGTCCTACAGCTTGAGCATGGCATTTTCGATCCTGAAAACATTAGTCAGCAATTAGCATATATCGATAGAAAGAAATACAACCTGATAAAATCTTCCCAGTTTACGTTTAAAGCCTGGCGTAGCCACGACCCCGTATGTGCATTATTCTATAACATATTGAGGAATAAAGCAGACATGAACAGCCTTTTGTTCATGCTATCGAATTGGGGTGGGTCTCAAAAGACCAAGCCAACGTATTTCGGGTTTGGAACGATCACCTCTAGGATCACAATGAGAGAGCCAGCGCTTCAAAACCTAAGAAAACAAAATAGGGCTGTGATCATTGCCGAAATGGGATATAAATTGCTGTACATCGACTATTCGCAATTTGAAGCGGGAATTTTGGCGTCTCTTAGCCAGGATCCAGCCATGATTAAATTTTACAATGCTTCAGATATCTACACCGATATCGCAAAAACAGTTCTTGGGAATAAAGATCACCGTTCGGATGCAAAAATATTGTTCTATAGATATATGTATGGAGACACTTCGCTACCTTCAGCAGCAGTTTCGTATTTCACTAAGTTTCGCAAATTGGATCAGTTCAAAAAGGACATCGATGAACGGATGGAGCTAGAAGGAAGAATTGGTACCGTGAATGGTAACTATCGGAAGAAAAATGGGGAAGCGTATTCCTGGGCATTGAGTCACCTTATCCAAGCAACCGCTTCCCTTATCTACAAGAATGCCGTTATTCGAACTGGCAGAGAAGCTGGCCAGGCGAAATTTCTAATCCCAATGCATGACGCAACCTTGTACCAAATCCCTGAATATTGCTATGATAAGGTTGTCAAAAGAATCGAGGAAATCTACATCGAGGAATTTAAAAAGATTTGTCCAAACATCGAGGTAGCCGTCACATCTAAAGATAAATTTGACTAGGACAAATGGTTTGGTATCAAACGATGAAAATGCCACGGTCATCTATCGGAATTTTTTCTTTCCTGCTGATGGAATTGTAAGCAAATTGGGAGACATTCATTATCGATTCGTTGAGGCGTTTTTTCTCCGCTATCTCTCGGATAATCGGGAGTGATTTTTTGGTTCCGAAGTGTGCAAGGCACTCGATTGCCCTTCGAAGTTGTGTAAATTCGAAACCAGAATCATAGTCCAGGAAAGGTAGGATGCCAAGCAGCCAGTCTTCATCTTCAGCTCTGCCTATTTTCGTCATTGCCCGAAGAGCCCGCTCAATGGAATGTCTTGCAGCTTTATCCTTCACTTTGATCTGTCTGATGTACTGATCGGTAATCGCCTTAGTTTTTTCGCGCATCCATTCGCCTCCCAAGTCTTCGGCAGCTTCCAGGAAAACCTCTGTTTCCGCACTGTATTTTTCAAGAGCCAGGAGATGTCTAGTGAAAAAGGCACCCGCTAACTTTAATGCTATTTCTACATCCAGGTATTTGAGCTTTCTCACCAGATTGGTCTGGAAATAACGTTCGTTATCGTAGAGAAAGTTTGTCCCGTCGAAATATAAGGCTATTACTTGGCGCTGGCGCTCGATTTCGCCCATATAATTCAGTGTGCCTGCAAGTTCAAATGCTAAAGCACTCTCGTATTCGTGCATTTTTTCTTTTCCAATCGCATCCTGGATCTTGTACAACAGGGGCATGGCTTCTATTAGATGAAACCTTCTCACAGCTTCAAACAAGGTATGTGCAGTAGGGACATAAAATGGGCTGGGGAAGCTATCCTGACGAATCAGGTTGATAACCTTACCGTTGTTCACGAGCAGCTTCAATGCCCAGCTCTGTAGTTGGGGCTGACTTCCAAATAGATGCCTGTCGATCTCCTCTTTAACTTCGGCAAAAGGAAACCGTTCGAGAGAACTTAATCCTGTGCATGAAATATTGACATCGGAATGCCCGATCAGCTGAAGGTAGATTTCTTTAGGTACAGGGGCAGCAATTTTTTTTAACGCCCTTGCCAGATTTTCTATGATGTCTCGATCAGCACCTTCCATAAAAATCTTGTCACGTATCTTTTCTGCCAAAACAAGGGAGGTCGAACTTTTTAAGATGTGGATAAGGCTGCGAACCTTGGGATATTCATACTTTCTAGTGAACGGTAGTTCTAGTATTTTGTCGGCAAAACCTGGCTGTGCCGCTTCAGCGAGAATGTCGGCCAACGCCTCTACCTTTTCACTATAGCCATTGTCGGCAAGAAATTCGGTAATGTAGAGGTGCTGCAGTCTTTCTACAAGGCTTTGTGACAGTTGACTGGTGTTGTGAAGTCTTAAAAAAATTCTTTTGCATGCATCATTCATTGGGTAATTTGAATACTTCTCCCAATTGGTAATGATTTGTTGGTGGCCCTCCTCGCCATAATTAGAAAGGGCCTGGACAACATAAGCCTGTGAAGATCGCCATTGAAAAAACGACCACTCGTCCCAATCGATATAGCGGTCGATGATTTTTTTGGCCTCCGGAGTACCATTCTTGGCAATTGCCGCAAGCGTCATCATGGTAACATCTTCATATTGTTCATGCTCGAAACTTTGTAGCAAAAAGTTCTGCGCTTGGGTATTGTTTATTCCCTCCAAGAATGAAATCGCCCTGCTTCGAATATCCTGAACCGGAGAGTCGATATTATCTGAAAGAGTGATAACGACTTTCTCTGTCAATTCTTGAGAGCAGTTTTCGTTTTCGATCAGACAATATGCAGCCAGCCATAGACGTTTGCCTAACTGCTCAACTATTGGTGTTATATCCTCCATAGTAGACACCATAGAAATGATGACGATATCCCACCTTTCCTCAACAGAGAGTTTTGCTATCAATGAAGTGTCCTCGAAAACTTTTGTCCGAAGGGAGATTGCTGCAAAATGGTTCAGGAAAAGTCTGTGCCAAAAATAGAGGTGGTAATTGTTGGCAATAACAAGACCAGTAGCGGTGAGAGAGCTGATGGCAGCATCTATTGTTATTCCCGCGGGTATCCTGCGGCGTTTTTCGAGCTCAGCTAGTATCCCTTCAATAATTGGCTCTGCCTGGGCAATTGTTATTGCTGCAGTATCATTTTCAAATATCCAGAAGGCTAGTCTGGCCATAATTTCAGATAGTGATTCCCATTTAAGGTTACCTGTTTTGTTTCTGCGGTGGTCCTGCCACGACTTAATGCGTTCAATCATTGCCCTTATGACCTTGGATGCCGTATTGGGGATATGGTTCTGTTCAATGTATAAAGAGATCAAGAAAAAAAGCAAGAGTGTATTACGCGATTCGGTAACCAGATCGTTGTTTTGAATCTGTTGCTGAAAATGATAGTAATTGGAGCCCATATATTGTCTCGCCACCATTTCCACCTGGTTATCTGTTAATGGAAGAACGTCGAAAGTAGCTGCTGTATTTAGCTCCGGTACAGCATTTGGTCTTGTTGTGATGTAACAATAGTAATTTTTGGAAAGATTTTCTACTGCATCACAGACTTCGTCCCTAAAAGTCTCAGCTACTTCGTCAAAGGCATCCAACAGAAAGATGAACTGATTTTTGGTTCCCAAGTTTTCGAAAGTTTGGCAGCCGTATCCATACCGTCGAAGTGCAGCACTCGCTAACTGTTCGAGATTATATCCCAAGCCAATTTCCTTCAGTGCAATGTAGACCGGGATCTTAACGTCAATCAGGTTCTGAGCGTTCTCTGCGCTTTTTAAAGCAATAAATTTCAGAAGAGAAGTTTTACCAGTCCCAGTTTCCCCGACAAATACCTTCTTGCGTACGTTATAATCACTTTCAATCTGCGGAAATTTCAATACCTTTTCATCTCTTTCAGCAGTTTCATTGCGCAATCTAAAGGACAACAGATGGTTGGGGTCTAGTTTTTGTATGTTAAGGTTGTTGATTGCTTTGAAATTTGAAGTGGGAAGATGCCAGTCAGTGAAGTTTTTTATAATTTCATCTAAGTAACCACTAAAGTCACATAATTGGATTTTCCGTTTTTGGATCTCAGCATTGGTCTTGCTACCGGCGGCGTTGGCCACGGCCTTATCGAAGTTAAATTCCTTTAGGATTTCAACTGATGACTTGCTTATTTGATTTTCACGTCCAATAAGGGTTTTTAGCTCATCTAATTTCAGTTGTAGGTCTTCAATGCCAGTGGAATGGAAGATCAGTGCATTTACGTCATAAACCATCAGTTCATGTCCATTTGTAATCATCAAGAAGTTCTGTCCTACGCTGGTGGCATAAGAACGTAGTTGGCCGAGATGGTTTTGGATGTTTTCATTTGGCCCTTTGCTATCTATGATAAATCTTACTTTTTCATAATCTCCATCTATGCAGATAACGTAATCTGGTCTATGTGTTAACCCTTTAGATCCGCCTCCAGCGAAGTTTACTCCAGAGAAGATATTCCTTGTGGGGTAATATTTTTCAGGGACAATCTCTCTGTTTACGTACCCTAAAAAACGTTTGAGTAGCGGAAGTATGAAGTTTTGACTGACTTCAGCCTCATTTGCGAATGTAATTGTCTTAAACAGATCGTAAAGCTTTCCCATGGAAAGCAAATATCAGCAATATTTCTGAGGCTTGAAACCAACCTAAAATAGGGTTGACACCAACGGGAGCGTCAATGGTGAGTTTTAGATGTCTTTTGGCTTCCATGCTAATTTTATCATTTTGCCGTAATTTGTGACCCTGAGTATTCCCTTATTGATAGTTTCCTTGCCTGTTGTCGTGCCTGGCATGGATGTAAAATAGATATTCTAGAATACGAATTACGATTTCATCAGTATCTTCAATACGGTTTAATACATAGTTAACAACAACTGGCAATCGCTGTGTAGATTAGATAGAATTAAAATCAATACCCAGCAGTTATGTATCGTATCTATTTTGGTGAAACTTACAGGATAAATTTTACTATTTTAGTATTGAAATAATTATCTAAAAAATGACAGGCTTAATTCAATTTTTAACTAAAATACAAACTTTTGAACTCCGAATCATTACTAAGACCGAATTAAAAAGCACCATAAAAGATGACCCAAATAAGCCTGCTTATAGCCTCGCCCATGAAACACATTATTATGATTCTTTTACCTATAAAAGTGAAATCAGGGTATTAAAGGACATGGCGTTAATTGATTTGCTATCCCTTACCGACACCGGTTTAAAAAGAGAAATTGAACAACTCAAAAAATTAAAAGAAAGGTTTAAACTGATATGGACAAATTTCCACCAGCATTAGGGTGAACTTAAAGCCGAATATCCCAGCAACTTCATATTTTCGATCCAACTCGATTATTTGTTTATCGTTAACAACCTGCAATCTGACTACAAGGATATTTATATAGGTGATGAGTTTGTGGAAAGTCTGCACGATACTTTGAAGATCAGGGATAAGTTCTTAAATGAACTGATCAGCGAAGTAGATGAAATTCTAAATCCCAGCGAAACTTTCGAGGAATGGATGGCCAAACAGAAAAGCCAGCATCAAACTGAAGATACCACGGTAGAGCTATCCCCAAAAATCCCATATAATCCCGATACGGGCCGGCCGAAATTCAATCATCAATATATAGATGACTTTTTGCAACTCATAAGGACTTATTTTTCAGAGGAACATTTCAACCAACTTGCTGCCCTAATAAAAGCGGACGAAAAACCTGCAAGCAAGTTTATCTTCAACGGAAACAGTAATAAGCTTGCCGATGCTTTTAAGCAGCTTTATGAAGCAAACCTGATCGTTGGCTGCAATAAAACGGAACTTGAAAAATGGATTCTAAAACACTTCTTATATAGCAATGGAGATAAAGTAAACGAATACTCGGAGGGCTGGCTAAGTGCGATTATATCATCCGATACCAAGATTTGCAAATCACCAATTTTAGAGGTAAGGATGAAAGACAAAGTGCCTTTTCTGGTTCCGACAGTCCGAAACAAAAAAAACAGCAAATATTAGTAGGAAACGGTAAGGATGCGGTTTAACGTGTTGTAACCTTACAAAACAAGCTGCTAACATTGCGGTATCAAACCAAAAGATACCGCTCATGAAGTACACATTTGAAGAACTACCGCAGGCCATTAGTACACTGCATGAAAAGGTAGATTGTATTAAAGACCTATTGCTGGAAAACAGCTCGCAAAATCCCCAGAGTCCCCGAGACGATTTATTTACCATCAGACAAGCTGCCGAATTTCTCAGCCTGTCCGTACCCACGCTTTACACCAAAGTGAGTCGGAAGGAAATCCCAGTTAACAAGCGGGGCAAAAGACTTTATTTCTCCAGGGTAGAACTATCCGAATGGGTAAGATCGGGAAGAAAGAAAACCACTGAAGAAATCAATTCCCCAACGAACGGTATCCCACCACCAACATAACTACATATCCCTATAGCCAAGCAGATATGTATCAATATAGTAACATAGATATATATCCACATAACAATGGTTTATGTGTAACAAAAACCTATGGCACAGCAGATTAATTCGAGGCAACTCAGAGGGTCGTGGCGCTTTCAAGGATGCTATGATTGGCGGCAGAAAGGCGGTTCAGGCAGTCAGTCCCCTTTTCGGGGGGCTGAGCAAGCGGAAGTTGGGCAGAGCCCTACTTGCTTGCCCTTACGCTATCGCTACAGGGATTTCAAGTAGCCTCCGGGGCTATTTTGGGGCTTTGCAAGCCTTTTAGGAACCATAAACGGTATACTTTCGGGTATACCCATTAGCTAACTAAGCAGTTAGCCAGCTAATCAGCAAATTAAAATATTAGAGAGGAACGCAATTTATGAAAATGGACATCATCACAATGGAAGACCTCCGCCAGTTCAAAACAGAACTGTTGCAGGAAATGAAGGGCATTATCGGACCAGGGACGGAAAACCAAAACGGAGAATGGTTAAGGAGCGCACAGGTGCGCAAAATGCTAAACATATCAGCAGGCACTTTACAGAACCTGCGCATCAACGGGACATTACCATTCCGCAAAGTTGGAGGTACGATGTATTACAGCAAGGTACAAATAGAAAAAATATTGAAAGGAGAATAACATGAAGAACTATCTGAACATACAACACCATACCCTTAGCGGATATTTTGAACGGGTGGCACTGGAAAGCCGATTTTACGCCACCCACATCAGCCTGCTGATGGCATTGTTCTACTACAGCGATAGCGACGCGTCTGAAAAACCCTTTCAGGTCAGCAGGCCAAAACTGATGCGGTTCTCCCGCATCAGGTCTATTGCCACCTACCATAAAAACATCAAAGACCTTGTAAAATTTGGCTACATAGAATATAATCCCTCATGGCACCCGCAAAGAGGTACACAAATAAGGTTTATTGTCGAAATACCTAACCATCCTTAAACATCTGGGATATGGAGGATATCAATACAAAATCGGTGCGCTACCCTGTAGCCACCGATATCAAACTGGAAAAGATCGCCCTCAAGCTGGGCAGGACAAAAAAGACGACTTTCATACAAATGGTAGAGTATTTCTACCGGAGCAAGAAAGACCCCCTAGACCTGAATGACGAACTGCTGAAAAAGGAGCTGGTCAACGGAAACAACCGGATTATTGGCTTTTTTAAGACGCAGGAAAAAGATTTCCTGTTGCCCATCTTCAGCGATACAGGTACGCTGGTTACCATTGCAAAGCAACATACGATGTATTTAAAGGAAGTTAGCAAGTATATGGTGCAGGATCTTGAAAACACGAAAAAGGTTTCAGAGGGTATGACTGCACTTCAACGTGGTGTTGCCAGAACACAGACCCATCTGGAAGACAAAGCGTTGCTGAAATCACGCTTTAGCAAGATACTCGAATATTACATCACACAAAGGGAATCGCTGGGCTGGACTACGGCCAATGTTAAAAAAGAGGAACTGCAAGCCCATGTCAGGCAATCACTGGAAAATCTATAGCTTATGTTCATCAACATCACTACATCAGAAACGGGAGATAATAAGGGCAGCAGCGGTGCTCTGGTCAATTACCTTGAAAAAGAGAACCAAATGCAGATTGAAAAAGGCAAAGGCCTTGGGCAGGAAAATTGGTTTGACGGCACAGGGAACGAAATCCGCAGGCAGGAAGTCAGGATGAAGATAGACGGCAACATTGCCAAACTTGGACGCAGCGACAGTAAATTTTTTCTAATCAATATCAGTCCTAGCCAAAAGGAAGTGGCGCACCTTTATGAGATGTACGGCAAGGAAGGTACAAAGGAAAAACTAAAGGAGTTTGCGATAAAAGTAATGGATGAGTATGCCAAAAACTTCAAAAGACCAGGCATTAACAGCCATAAAGATTTGCTCTGGTACGGCAAGCATGAAAACTTCCGCTATTACAAACACATAAATAAGGAAGTAAAGGACGGGACAAGGAAAACAGGCGAGCGCAAAGATGGAAGACAGGATCATATCCAGATCATCGTCAGCCGTAAGGATGTTACGAATAGGATTAAGCTTAGCCCCCAAAATACGTCAAAGGGAAAGAACAAGGAGCATTCTGCCAAGCTTGGAGAGTTTAACCGCACCGCCTTTAAACAATCGGGCGAGAAGCTGTTTGATGCTTTGTTTGATTTTAATAGGGGACTGAAAGATACCCTTGCCTATGCCAACACGATGCAAAATGGGACAGTCATACAGAAAAAACAGATGAATCTATTGCAAAACATCCTTAACCAAAAGGCTGACCAGACTATCATTAACGATTTAGCAAAAAGCGTTGCTGAAGTAGTGTTTGAAAGTGTGGGAGAAATGATCGGCACAGCTGGAAAGCTAGGTACTGATTTGTTAAATATTCTTATGGAACCTGTTTACGTTGCGCCCCAAGCAGATCCAATGGAACCGAAAAAGCGGAAGAAAAAGAAGAAAAATATAGAACAGTCCAGAGGACTATCTCTTTAATTTCAAAATACGGTTTACCGTAAGTATTACTTGTATACTGTCATTAATTTAGCATGGAAATAAAAACTGAATATTTGTATGAAAACGTATCTTATAGGTTATGATTTAAACAAATCGGGTCAAGATTATAAAGACCTGATTGATGCGATAAAAAACTTATCGTCGACATGGTGGCATTGCCTCGATTCTACTTGGATTATTAAATCAACAAGTACAGCCAGTATTATACGTGATACTCTAATGTCCCACATTGATAGTAATGATGAGCTACTTGTGGTGCTATTGAGTCGAGAGGGTGCATGGACAGGATTCACTGATGAATGCTCAACATGGCTGAAAAGCAACTTATAGTTACTAGCTGTATCAAAATGGAAAAGCCTCTGCAATTGCTACAGAGGCTTTTATTTTTTATGATTAAAGGCAGCCTAATCTGAGAGGTATTATTTTTCGTTATTTACTCCCTTAAGCAGCTCTACCTTTTCACGTTCGCTTTGAAGCAGTCGTTCATAAAGTTCTACCACTTTATCTAACGGATTGTAATGACATTGGTAATTGTACTGGTATGCCGATGCGTTATCATGCATATTTTGAATATGGAATATAAGAACCTCTTCACTGAAATTCTTTATTGCTTCAGCACTCACACCAAGTACACCAGCAATTTTTTCCAACATTGCATCTTCAACTTCCTCACTTTGCTCTATCTTAGAAATGGTTTGCTGGCTTACGCCGAGTTCAATAGCAAGAAAATCTTGTTTTATACCACGTATTTCCCTGATACGGCTGATCTTTCTGCCGATGTGCACTTTATTAGATTTTGTAGGCGTTTCAATAAAGCAAATATAATAAATTCCTAAGATAGTAATGAACCAATCTATCGTAGTAAGATACTAGCTATAGTGGTAGGTTACGGCATTGCCGTACTTCATTTTTGATCTCAGAAATCAAAAATGTCACTATTATGGAAACACAATTCTCGCAATCTGGTCAGTTCCAGAAAGAAAAATTTTCAGCCTTTATTAAGGAGCTGGTTCAGAGATTCAAACCCGAGCAACTCTATAGCTTTGGTAAAAACATTGATTTTAAAGTCAATGATGGTTGTTTTATAGAGAACTACAGTACAGAAAACTATCATTATTTTTTATTGATGGTCATCGAAAGCGTTACCAGAATTGAACATGAAGTACAAGACTTTGCCAATAACCATTATCCCTTCGGCAAGATCACCATATTGGCTCATGGGCAAGAAACCATTGCAGCCGCAATAAAGGCCAATAACAGGTTTTTTATCACCGTTTACAACGAGGGTAAAATTCTCTATAGTAGGGATGGTATGGTACAGCCTTTCCAAACTATGAGTTTGATACCTACGCAGGGAGCGGTAAAAGCTCAAAAACATTACAACCACCGCTTTACATTGGCAATAGGATTTTTGAAAAGTGCAAAAGAATGCCTGACGAACCAACATTACAATCTAAATGCATTTATGGCGCATCAGGTGGTAGAACAGTGCTGTATCGCTTTGATTAGGGTTCATCTAGCATACCGTTCTGATATACACAACCTATATAGACAGCTTCGGTTGTGCGATAGCTTTTCTCCGGCACCATCAAGCCTCTTCTTATCGGGAAGGGAAGATGATAAACGGCTCTTTGATATTATGGTAAAAAGTTATTCTGCTGCACGTTACATAGATGATTTTAAGGTTGAACAAGCCGATGCGGAACAAATATTCACCCGTGTTTCCACCTTTTTAAAGCTTACTGAAATTATGTGCAGTGACAAGATAAATTCCCTTGCAACTGTGGCGGAATCCTATACACAATTAAAAAAAGAAAGAGAGGTGGTTTATGGAGGATAAAACTATTCCATCGATGAACTTCTTTCATTTGCCCTTTACGCCGAATACAAGAATACTTAAAGAAAATACACTGAACCAATATTCCGAGATCAGAAAACCCAAAAGGGGCTATTTTCCTATTAAAATCAGAAAGATATCCTTCAGCAATGAACTGCTTGTAATCGGTGTAATTCTGGATAAAGAGCCTGAAGAACTAGTTTATATTAAGGTCACCACATCCGAACTACTGGTAAGTTGCAGCGTTGATACCCATGAAAACTATTTGAGCCGATATGCTTATTTTTCGCTTAACCAACTGATGTACTACCACACTGAATATAATTTCGAGGACTATTATTGGCCGGGATTCTTTGATCAGGAAACAGGGGGATCTAAATATTTGATGATCCATAACTCGAAGGATAATTTGCATGTGTCGTCAAAAGTGAGGTACAAAGGCCCATATAAACCTGGAAAACAACTTCCTAATGTATCTACAAATATAGTGCAGCTACGGAAAGTAGTTCCTTCAATTCAAGAACAGTCACCTAGAGAAACACACACGGTGTTGGGTTTCTGTTTGGCAGATAACAACAATGAAAGGTTCCGAACAAATCATTATCTCTTTTTAATTCCTTATATAGGAATTTTGAACAAGGCCAAAACCGAGGTAAGAAGCTTTACAACATACGTGCTTAATGAAATGCAACTTTCTGAAATCGATCTTTCGGACGAACAACAAAACCTCCTTGAGATTTGCTTCGACATGAAGAAAATAGCCTTGGTTGCTAGCCCGGAATATAAAGAAGACGCTTATAAGCTTTCTAAAAAAATGAAACAGAACCAAAATAATTTCAATCAGCTTTTTGAGCTCTGGCAAAAGGCGCTTCCTTTAATTTCAGGAAGGTTGTATACACACTACAGTTATACATATGGAATGCGTAACGTGAAAGGCAAGCCAAGAAGATCGTATATGACGCCATGCGCCTTTAATAGTGAAACACCAGAAATCTGTTTTCTATGGAAAGACATAGGGGATTATTATAAACTGGAACTTCGATTAATACTTCAAGGAAAAATACATCCGCTAGAATATTACTTCAATACCGCTTTCTTTGCTATGCTCAGCTACAGCCCGAGAAAATATGTGCTATTGAACTCTATTATAGATAGCCAACTGCTCACTTATTTTCAGCAAAGCCAATTTCAGCTCTTAGTACTAAAGAAACACTACGACGGTGATTTTAAAGATTTTGTAGGTCAATTAAGAATGGTATATATTTTCATCAATAAATAAAGAGGTTATGGAAGAAATTTTAAAGGCTTTAAATTATCAACCTATTGATATCTCCGATGAGGATCTTGATAATCCTGTGCCATCAATTACTTATTTTTTCGTGAACCATCCGATTCACGAATCCCGAACTAAGCTTTGGGAGCTATACGAGGGATGGATTCATTTCGCTGCTGAATCGCCAGATGGAGAGGAATTGACAGATATGTAATTTTTCTATAATCAATTGGTGGAATTGCTGAACCTGTGTTACATTTTTGCTCAAAAGATAGAAAAAAATAAATAGCGATATTATCGATCAGCAACCATAAATAGGACTTACTAGAATAATGCCTGCAACTGGCCGTCCCGCATTTTCGGCCTGCGGAACGGCCTCCGCACTGGGCTGTTGCTGTTCCCGCTTTTGGCATATACGGGGAAGACAGTAATAGAAAACTACCGTCCAGGACGACTATTTTGAACACCTGGAACGCTTCTGTAGGGTATTAGAACCGATTATCGAAGATTCAAAAAGCAAAGGTTTCATAGAATTGGATTTGGATTATTCATGGGAAATTCTGGATAAACAAGCCCTTTATCGGATTGCTTTAGAACTTTTTATTTGGAATTTAATCAGTTAACTAAATACTTACATCTATCTTCAATAGAGGCATCAGCTATGTGAATTCTAATTAATTTGCGAAAGAATTTACCGGTTACTACATGTATATTAGACACTGCGAAAGCTTTACGCTACCTTATTATGTAGAATAAATTATATCCCAACACTAAACTATGATCGTTTATGATACAAGCAACTGAATGGAATCCCTATTATTATTACCCACAACAATGCGAAAAGCAGGGGGAAGAATTCTTTTCCCGATATCAGATTATCTTCGAAATAGGCTGTCCAGATGAAAAAATGAAAGGTCTTAAGGAGACCAACCTCCGCACTTGCAGGTTTTGCGGAAAGAAGAAGCCATATGTTACTTTTCATAAAGTTGCGCATATTATACCTGAAATGTTAGGAAACCGATTTCTCGTATATGATCAGGAATGCGACGATTGTAATGGAATTTTTGGTAGATATGAAAACGATCTGGCAAATTACCTTGGCATAAGAAGAACTATCCAGAACGTTCATGGAAAAAAAATCCCAGTGTACAAATCCAAATTTGATGAAATTGTAGCAAGGTTTGAAAAGGATTCGACGGAAGGAGATCATTTAAGTATCAAACGATCTGAAGTCGACAAAGATAATTTCGAGTTTGATAAGGAAAAAAACCAGATGTACATTACATACACAAAAAACCCTTACATCCCACTTAAGGTGTTTAAGGCTTTGATGCGCATTGCGCTAGCTATCATGCCCCAACATGAGCTAAAAAACTATAAGTTCGCGCTTGAATTCCTACGTACGAGTAAACATGACGATAAATTTATGGGATTTGGCATAGTGCATACCTACACGCTACCACTTTTGACCTTTAGATTCGAGAAACCAAGCGCATTTTTATTTAGGAAGAAAAATCCCAAGGATCCACTGTTTTCCCATCTTTTCGTTATTTGTTTCATGAATTACGAATTTCAACTATTCATTCCTTTCCATGAATCTGATATTGAACACTGCATTCGTGGGGCTATAGAGACACCATGGATGCCTCCTATCCTTGGGAGGCAGGATCCAACCGAAATTGGTGAAATCGTTGTTGCCTCTAGAGATTTTAATTCACTGGATAAGGAAATTGATGACGTTGACAAATTGATTATCCCTAATCTTTTCAAGGATTACGAAACTATGCCGTTTATTGATAAGGAAACGGGCGAGATTTATGAGAAAAAATTCGAACCTGAAAAAGTTATAGGCATGAATCTAAAGTTTATCGAAGTGAAGGAGGATAACAATAAATCATGACTTAAAATATCATTACATATCATTTTCCCGCATCTTCTAATGAATCCTAGCTACTGACTCCATAAAATGAAACAGCACTTCTTACCTCAATGTTATTTAAAAGAGTTTTGCAACCCCCAAAGAAAAAGAATTGCTCTTTCGGGAGCAATCCTTTTGATATTCAGAGATAAATCCGATTAGTACAGTTCGTCGGGTTTGAACCCAATTCGTGTCCTTTTCGGTGTTGGCTGTTCTTGTTTTCCCAGCAGTTCGTCTAAGTAGCGAAAAACGATCTCCATGTTTTTATCTTGGTTATCCAGTTTTCCTTTAATCTTTTCAATTTCCAGCCTGATCTCTGTATTGTCGGACAGCACATGGCGCATTTTAGTAAATATGCGGATAATCTGGATGTTTACCTCAATAGCCCTTGTACTGTTTAGCACGCTGGAAAGCATTGCCACACCCTGTTCGGTAAAGGCCATGATATTATATTTCGAGTGCGCCCCGTGTCTTAAGGTGCCAAATTGGCTCCTTAAGATTTTCTGTTCCTCCGTATTTAGCTCAAACATGAAATCTTCGGGGAAACGTTCCACATTCCTTTTTACCTGCCGCTTTAGCTGTTTGGTTTCCACTCCATATAGTTCAGCCAGATCGGAATCCAGCATCACTTTATACCCTCTTATCATGTAAATCTGGTTCATAACCAGTTCATCAGATATTTTGATCTTTGTTTCCATCTTATTTATCAAGTATTTGAAATGGTCGGCATGTGGGCTGCCGACCGGATCGGATTAAATTGAAGCGAATATTTGTCTTAAAGGTGCCATGTCGCTACTTACCTTTTCATCCAGCATTTTTGCATAGAGTTGGGTGGTGCGTATATTGGTATGCCCCATCATTTTAGATACGCTTTCAATAGGTACACCGTTCAGCAGCGTAACAGTAGTGGCAAAAGTGCGCTTGGCAATCCGGTTGCCTAATGTTTTGACGATGCCCGAAAGGGCAGCAATCTCCACCAGATATTCGTTCATTTTTTGATTGCTGGAAATCGGCAGCGCCCTGTTCTGATTGACACAGAAAGGGTGATTTTTATACCTTTCCAGAATATCAGCGGCTATGGGAATAAGCGGTACGGCTACAGGCGTACCAGTTTTTTTACGATAGCTGAACAGCCACTTTTCCCCGTCAATACCTATGCGTATGTCGGTTTGCTTGAGTTTTTGCACATCGACATAGGACAGCCCTGTATAACAGCTAAACAGGAAGAAGTCCCGAACCTGTGAAAGTCTTGCGGTACTGTATTTTTTGCCCGCAATTTTTTGCAGTTCATCCGCAGTAAGGTATTCCCTTTGTACGACTTTTGATTTCAGCTTATAACCAAAGAAGGGGTCAGTGATGATCCATTTGTTTCTAAGACATATACGGACAATTTTCCCCAGATTCTTAAGGTGCTTACTGGCGGTATTGGTATCATTATCCTTTGAGGTGTGCAGGTAGAAATCAAAACCATCAATAAACTCATGGTCTATATTTCGGATGTTGAGGTCACCTGTTTGATATTTGAATGAGAGATATTCTTTAACGTGCTTTTCAAGCACATTAAACCTTCTCAAAGTGCCTTCCGCATAATCTTCCTTTTCTACAAGGGCGGCCATGTTTGTATTATGGATTTTAATGGCCTCCATAATGGTATGTGTTTTTTCTGCCTTGCCCAGATACTTGCATTTAACGCCTTCAGCGGATATCTCTGCGTCTTCTACGCATAAAGCAGTATGGGCAGCAGTAACGCCCGCTTTCATTTTGTCGAGATAGGAATTTAAGGTTTTGGCATCTTCCTTTGTGCCTATCATGTGACCCGCTTTTGTGTTCCAAAATTCCGATTCACATTTTCTACTGGCGGACATATCGACAGGTTTTCCGTCAATGGTAATCCTTAGATAAACAGGAACAGCACCTTTAACATAGTTTTTTGGTTTCTTCAGGTAGAAGAGCAGACTGAAATTTGTTTTCATAATCGACTGATTTAAAGTTAACAAATTTAGCCTTGCAGTCTAATCGTATCAAGTCGTTCAATAATTGAACTTTCTGTAAGTCAATAACTTACATCGTTTTTAGTGAGTATACCATTTTGTAAAACTACTCACCGAATCACTCACTTTTTTTATGCGATATATTGCATATTTTGGGTTTTCCGGTAAACAAAAAAAGCTTGCAATCATTTGATTTGCAAGCTTTTACGTAGTTTTGATACTATCTTCTGTGATCCCGCTGGGATTCGAACCCAGGACCACTACATTAAAAGTGTAATGCTCTACCAGCTGAGCTACGGAATCAATACCCTTTTTGAGGGACTGCAAAGGTAGAAATATTTATTGCAAATGCAAATAGCTATATCAATAAAATTTGATCAATTATCCAACACCCTATCTATCAGATACAAATAATTTTAATTCCCCAATGTCACCATAAAAAAAGGGCCGGTAATGAATCATCACCGGCCCCCTATTAATTTCAATTTCTTACTTCGCAGGTTTGCTGCTCATGTAAAAAGTCAGCTTGCCCCCAGTGGTGATGTCTGCATGTTTAATCGTATGTGTAGTCACCGGCTTGCCATTCAACAACACTTTTTGAACATAAACGTTTTTCGCACTTTGGTTAATCGCCTCCACACTAAAGCTTTTGCCATTCTCCAATTTGATCACAGCGCTCTTCACAGCCGGACTTCCCAATGAATATTCATCAGATCCTGGCGCTACAGGGTAAAACCCCATAGAAGAGAACATATACCAGGCACTCATCTGTCCGCAATCATCATTACCACCTAAACCATCAGGTGCATTTTTGTATTGCATTTTCAGGATATTTCTAACCCTGGATTGTGTTTTCCATGGTTGATCTGCCCAGTTGTACAAATAAGCTACGTGATGTGCCGGTTCGTTCCCATGTACATATCCGCCAATAATCCCTTCGCGGGTAATATCTTCGGTATCGGCAAAGAACTCATCCGGCAGGTGCATCGTAAACAAAGTATCAAGGCGGTTCGCAAACCTGGCCTTCCCTCCCATTTTCTCCATTAATGCTACTGGATTCTGCGGCACAAAGAAGCTATAGTTCCATGAGTTACCCTCAATGAAACCCTGACCATGCGTGCTCATTACATCAAATTTCTTTTGGAAAGTACCGTCTGCAAGTTTCGCACGCATAAATCCGGTCGACTGGTCAAAGTTGTTCTGCCAGTTGCCTGAGCGCTTCATGTAAGTGGCGTAGATATCCTGTTTGTTCAGTTTTTTAGCCAGCTGGGCGATGCACCAATCGTCATAGGCATATTCCAGCGTATTGGAAATGGATACGCCACTTTTTTCTGCAGGGATAAAGCCATTGTCAATGTACTGGCCGATACCTTCATAATCTCTATGGTTTGACGTGGTGATACAAGCCTGCAGTGCAGCTTCCGGATCTCCTGTGTACACACCTTTGATAATTGCATCTGTCACAACTGAAACACTGTGGTAACCGCTCATGCACCAGTTATCGTTTGCATAATGCGACCAAATCGGCAGCATTTTTAAAGCGCTCTGGTCATAATGTGCCATCATGGACTTCACCATATCATTGTTACGGGAAGGTTGCAGGATGTTAAAGAATGGGTGCAAAGCGCGGTAAGTATCCCATAGGGAGAAGGTGGTATAATTGGTAAAGTCTTTGGCCTGATGTACGTTTTGATCCAATCCTTTATACTCTCCATTCACATCATTGTAGGTTGTAGGATTGATAAAGGCATGGTACATTGCGGTATAAAAATTCACCTTGTCATCTTCAGATGTATTTACGGTGATTTTGTTCAGCTCCTTATTCCAGTCGCCCCTCGCCTGTTCACGTACTTTGTTGAAATCCCAGCCGGAAACTTCTGCACGCATATTTTCGAGCGCATTAGCCTGACTCACCGGCGACAGTGCAAATTTTACCTGTATTTTTTCCTGTTCGGCAGTGCTGAAATCGAAGTACATCCTCAGTTGTTTACCGGCAATTTCAGGGAAGTTTTTCGTCTGATCGAACTTGCCCCAGAAGCCACGGTAAGGTTGTTTCTGATCGTAATTCTTCTGTCCGTACGACTTAAAGGGTTTAGAGAAAGACATGGCGAAATAAACTGTCCTGGTTCTTGCCCAGCCATTGGTCTGGCGGTAACCGGTGATCAGGCTGTCGTTAACTACACGCACGTAAGTCCAAACGTTTTTCTCCTGGTAATTGTAAATTCCAGACATCAGGTCGAGGATAATGTGCGACTGCTCCGACTTGGGAAAGGTATACTGGTGCATCCCTACCCTTTGTGTGGCAGTCAGTTCGGCAGTGATCTGATCATCATCTAGTTTTACCTTATAGTATCCCGCTTCGGCAACTTCATTTTTATGGCTGTAGGCTGAGCGGAAACCCTCCAGTGGTTTGTCTGCCGTTCCCGGGTTCATCTGCAGCTTGCCCTGTGTTGGCATGATCAGGAAATCGCCAAGATCTGAGTGGCCCGTACCGCTAAAATGTGTGTGACTGAAACCAACAATAGTGGCATCGTCATATTTATAACCGGCGCAGTATTTATAAACTTCACCGTTATATTTGCCATTGAGCTCATAAGAAAGGGTATCTGTTTCAGGGCTCAGCTGTACGGCGCCAAATGGAACGGTAGCTCCAGGATACGTATGGCCCATTTTCTGTGTTCCAATAATGGGTTTCACATACTTTGTCAGATCCTGTTGTGCATCAGCCAGTAATGGAATAAATAACAAACTGTAGATTAAGTTCTTCTTCATTTATCAATAGGTTGTGTTGAATTTTTTACGCCACTAATATATCATATTAAGTTTGGAAATACTCGTAATGTCTCTGCTACATCGTTTTTTCTATACGCATATGCCTTTTTACAAGTATCTGACGGCTCAGAAACTAAATATCAAAAAAAACTATATATTTTTGTATTTAAATTGTGAAGCTATTTTTTTGTCGGCTTCGCTGCCGTGAAGGCATTAAAAACACGAATAATGAGTAAAAGAGGTAGAATTCTGGTTGCCATGAGTGGCGGGGTTGATAGTTCGGTAGCTGCAGTAATGCTGCATGAGCAGGGATACGAGGTAATTGGGTTGACGATGAAGACCTGGGATTACGCAACATCCGGCAGCAGTAGCAAGGAAACTGGCTGCTGCAGTCTCGACAGCATCAACGACGCGCGTACCCTGGCAGTGAACTATGGTTTTCCGCACTATATATTGGATATCAGGGATGAATTTGGTGATTATGTAATCGACAATTTCGTAGATGAATATCTTGCCGGACGCACGCCTAATCCTTGTGTGCTTTGCAATACCCATATCAAATGGGAAGCCTTGTTAAAGCGGGCGAACAAACTGGACTGCGAATTTATCGCTACGGGCCATTATGCCAACATCAGACAGCATACCAATGGAAGGCACGTCATTTCTAAAGGGCTGGACGAAAATAAAGATCAGTCATATGTGTTATGGGGTGTTTCTCAGGAGAACCTTGCACGTACACAGTTTCCTTTAGGTTCTTTCGCGAAATCGGAGATCAGACAGATGGCGCTGGATATGGGTCAGGAAGAACTGGCGAAGAAAAGCGAGAGCTATGAGATTTGTTTTGTACCGGATAACGATTACCGTTCTTTCTTAAAACATAAAGTGGGCGACCTGGAAGACCGTGTGGCGGGTGGTAATTTCATCACCAGTGACGGTATGGTTGTGGGTCAGCATAAAGGTTATCCATTTTATACCATCGGTCAGCGTAAAGGTCTGGGTATTGCCTTTGGTGAACCGATGTTTGTAACGCAGATCATGCCGGAAAGTAATACCGTGATGCTGGGCCGTGCGGAGGAACTGGAAAGAAGTGAAGCGATGGTGCGTAACCTGAACCTGATCAAGTATGAAAGTATCTTAGAGCCGATGGATAATGTGATCACCAAAATCCGTTACAAGGATGCGGGTATGTTAAGTACAATTGTGCAGGAGAAAGATAAAATGCGCGTGGTATTTGACCATAATGTATCGGCAATTGCTCCGGGACAGTCGGCTGTATTTTACGAAGGAAATGACTTGCTGGGTGGAGGATTTTTAATCTAATCAGCCTCAGCATATAGATAAAAAAAATCCCTGTCCTAACGGCAGGGATTTTTTTGTGCCTGTATTTTATTTTTCTTAGCTATCCAGCTGATCTGAAATGGTATAAGGACTGGTATTTTGCAGCCTTTTACCTTTGTATTTCTCAAAGTAATAGTCGACGCGACCCAGGTTAATCCCGGCGAAACCGACCTGGTTGATTGTAGTGATCCTGCCTGCCCTGTTTTGCACATCTTCTGGTTTAGGCATAAAGGTGTGGGTATGACCGCCAATGATCAAGTCGATATGGTCGTTGTTTTTTGCCAGCACCTGATCTGACACCGTATTGTCGGAATATTTATAACCCAGATGTGAAAGGCAGATGACCAGGTCACATTTCAACTCATTCTTTAACAATGCTGCGATCTCGTCTGCTTTTTTCAGCGGATCCAGGTAAACGGTAGCGCCATAGTTTTTTGCGCCAACCAGACCATCTAAGCCAACACCCAATCCAAACACCCCTATTTTTAGTCCGGCTTTGTTGAAGATCTTGTAAGGTTTAGTCGACTGGTGCAGGACGGTATCTGAAAAGTCGTAATTGCCGACCAGAATTGGAAAGTTGGCATGTGGCAGCTGCTTGTAAAAACCCTCTACCCCATTGTCAAAATCGTGGTTACCCATCGTGGCAGCGTCGTAACGCATGTCGCTCATAAGTTTAATTTCCAGTTCTCCACCATATAGATTAAAATAGGGAGTTCCCTGGAAGATATCGCCCGCATCAAAAAGCAGGACATTGTCTTGCTCGGAGCGGATTTTCTGGATCAGCGCAGACCGGCGGGCTACACCGCCAAGCCCCTGGTTCCTGGAGCCGTCCATAGGGAATGGCTCAATGCGGCTATGCACATCATTAGTATGCAGGATAACCAGATGTTTCGCTTCGCCTGCGGCCAGTGCATTTAACGAATCCAGACTGAGCGCAGTTGCTGCTGCAGCGATACTGCTTGTCTTAATAAAATTTCTACGGTTAATCATTACCTGTCCTCCCATCCAATGATGCAGTTATTTTTTGATTTAGGGCTTCTTTGCCTTTGATATATAGAATCAGTGCATCACGCACTTTTAGTCCCAGTATTTTTTTGGCTACCGGGTTTTTGAAACTGTTTAAGCCGTCGCCTCCGCCAGCAATATAGTCTGAAGTCAGCACACGGTATTCTTTAGCAGGATCAAATGCCTTTCCGTTGATCGTTGCAGCCGCAATTTTATTATCGGCAATCCGGAGGCGCAGATTGGCAATAGGCTGTCCTCCTGTTTTGGCGATGAAGTCCAGCAGCGAGGCCACATCTTCGCCTTTCAGCGTAAACACGATCAGCTCATTTTCAAATGGCATCAGCTCAAAAACATTGGATAAAGTGATGGGTCCCTGCGGCAGGTCATTGCGCAGTCCGCCGTTGGTGCTTGGAATTGCAAAGTCGATCTGCGGGTCGATCTTTCGGGCTTCCGAGAAGGCAGCATCTGCGAAAAAGTCGCCCAGCAAAGATTCGCCCTGCACAAACTTTTTAGTTAAGGCAATATCGGAATGGCCGATCACACCGTTCATCTGAGAATCGAGTCTGAGTTTATAGGGCCAGTATTTTTTGACCATGGCACTGTCTGCCGCCAGTGATGTGTTGATAGGGTACTCCGAACGTCTGGATTGTACCACCTGGTAGTTACTGCTGCATGATAAGATGGAGCAGCTGAAGATAAGGAGGCAATAGGCCTTTAACCGATCTGCTGAAATCATTTGATAAAATTATTCTGCAAAGCTAAGCTAAATCGGAGCATGTTGGGGGCAAAAAAAAGAGAAATCACGGTAGCGTGACTTCTCTTCATTGGCTTTAAAGCGTATAGGACGCTTTGTATGGCTATTGTTACAGGTTCTTCGTCAGCTCGTCGCTCAATGGCGTTACCTTAGAACGGAAGCGGTGAACCAGCTGTCCTTTTTCGTTAATCAGGAACTTCTCGAAGTTCCAGTTGATATCGCCCGTAAAATCAGGGTTCGCAGCAGCGGTCAGGTATTTGAATATCGGATTGATATCGTTTCCTTTTACACTTACTTTTTCGCTCAATAAAAAGGTTACGCCAAAATTCTTTTTACAGAAATCCTGAATCTCCGAATTGGTCGCCAGTTCCTGTCCGCCAAAGTTACCTGCCGGGAAGCCGATCAATACGACATCGTTGCCATATTCCTTGTGCAGTTTCTCGAGGTCTTCATACTGTGGTGTGTAGCCACATTTGGAAGCAGTATTAACAATCAGGATTTTCTTTCCTTTAAATTTAGAAAGTTTAACTTCTTTACCAGCAATGGTTTTGAAGGTAAAATCATAGATGCTTTGAGGCGGGGTAAAAAGAAGGCTGAACAGAATGAGAAGTGTATTCATGGTTTTTATGATTATGTAAAACGAATATATGCAGAAAATATTTATACATATATAATAGTAAGGTAAAACTTAATTCGCCGGCACCCTAACTACGCTATATATCAGTGCCTGGATTTTAGAAATGAGCAATAATTTTACGCGGCCAAATGTCCCTTTTTCAGATTTATATTCATGAGAATTTTGATTTTAGGCTTATTTATAGTTTTATTTGCAGAAAAACGTTCTGAATGGCTAAAAATTTATTAATAGTTGAATCACCTGCGAAAGCGAAAACGATAGAAGGTTATTTGGGCAAAGATTTCCTTGTCAAATCTAGCTATGGACACATCCGTGACCTGGTTAAGGGCGATATGGGGATTGATACTGCGAATGACTTTGCGCAAACTTACGAGGTGCCTGCTGATAAAAAGCAAGTCGTCGCAGAATTGAAGAAATTAGCCAAAGAAGCCGAAATGGTATGGCTGGCGTCCGATGAGGACCGCGAAGGGGAAGCGATCTCATGGCATTTGTATGAGACGCTGGGTTTGAAAGAAAGTAAAACAAAACGTATTGTTTTTCATGAGATTACGAAGCCTGCAATTTTGAAGGCTATCGACTCTCCGAGAACAATTGATTATAATCTGGTCAATGCACAGCAGGCAAGACGTGTCCTGGACCGCCTGGTGGGTTTTGAACTTTCTCCTGTTTTATGGAAAAAGGTGAAACCATCACTGTCGGCCGGACGTGTGCAGTCCGTTGCCGTTCGTCTGATTGTAGACCGTGAGCGTGAAGTAAATAAATTTAATGCGGCGGCTGCTTTCAAAATCACTGCCAGATTTAGCACTGGAAAAGGCCGCGAGCTGGTAAAAGCAGAACTGCCACAGCGCTTTGAAAAGGAAGCCGATGCAGAGAAATACTTGCAGGATTGCATCAATGCATCCTTTACGATCAGCAGCCTGGAAACCAAACCTGCCAAACGTAACCCTGCAGCGCCCTTTACTACCTCTACCCTGCAGCAGGAAGCATCGCGTAAGCTGGGATTCCCGGTTTCGAGAACGATGCAGGTAGCACAGCGCTTGTACGAGAGTGGAAAGATCACCTACATGAGAACGGACTCGGTGAATTTGTCGGAAACGGCACTCACTGCAGCAGCAAATGAAATCAACTCGGCTTATGGAGAAAAATACCATCAGCCAAGAACGTATAAAACTAAATCTGCAGGTGCTCAGGAAGCGCATGAGGCCATCAGACCTACCTACTTTGATCAGCATACCGTAACGGGAGATAGTTCAGAGCAGCGCCTCTATGAGCTGATCTGGAAACGTGCCATTGCCTCGCAGATGAGCGAAGCCTTGTTTGAAAAAACTACGGCACATATTGAAGTAAGCTCTCGTCCGGAACATCTGGTAGCTGAAGGTGAAGTGATGAAGTTTGACGGATTCCTGAAAGTTTACCTGGAATCCAGTGACGAGGAGGAACATGAAGAAAGCGATAATGAAAACATCCTGCCGCCATTGGCGAAGGGACAGGAATTATTGCTGCGGGTAATGAACGCTACAGAGCGCTTCTCCCGCCCTCCTGCAAGATATACAGAGGCGAGTCTGGTGAAAAAACTGGAAGAGCTGGGTATTGGAAGACCTTCTACCTATGCGCCAACCATTTCTACCATCCAGAACCGCGGTTATGTGGTGAAGGAAGACCGCGACGGTCGCAGTCGCTCTTTCGGAGCTATCGTGCTGGAAGATGGTAAGGTGACAAAATCGACGAAAACGGAGATTACGGGTGCAGAAAAAGCAAAACTTTTCCCTACAGATATTGGTGAGGTGGTGAACGATTTCCTGGTAGCGCATTTCAAAGGCATTGTAGATTTTAACTTTACGGCCAGCGTAGAAAAGGAGTTTGACGAGATTGCCCAGGGCTTACAGAACTGGACGAAAATGCTGCATGCCTTTTACACGCCCTTCCACAAGGAGGTTGAGGTAACTACGGAAACAGCCGACCGCGCGAATGGGGAACGCCTGCTGGGTGTTGATCCGGTAAGTGGTAAAAATGTGTATGCGAAGGTGGGTAAATTTGGCCCGCTGGTGCAGATCGGACAGAATGACGATGAGGAAAAGCCGAAGTATGCAAGTTTAATGAAAACGCAGTCGGTGGCTACGGTGACCCTTGAGGATGCTTTGGAACAGTTCAGGTTGCCATTTAACCTGGAGGCTTATAAAGATAAAGAAGTTGCTGTGGGTGTTGGCCGTTTCGGACCATATGTGAAATGGGGAGAAACTTATATTTCTATTCCTAAAAACGAAGATCCGCTGACGGTGGACCAGGCACGCGCGGAGGCGATTATCAATGAAAAAATTGTGGCCGATTCACCTGTTGCGCATTTTGACGGTTTACCGGTAACGAAAGGAACCGGAAGATTTGGGCCCTTCATCAAGTGGAATGAGTTGTTTATCAATGTTCCGAAAGCCTACAATTTTGACGAGTTATCTGACAATGACATCAGGGAATTGATTGCCAAGAAAATTGAAAAGGAAGCGAACAGGTTCATCCAGCAATGGACTGCGGAGAAAATAGCGATTGAAAATGGCAGATGGGGACCCTTCATCCGTTTCGGTAAGGACATGCTGAAACTGGGCAGGAATCCGGCAACCAATGAAAAATATACACCCGAAGACCTGGCTAGTTTGTCGCTCGAGGAGGTGAAAAAACTAATTGTAGAACAGGTGCCAAATGCTTTTGAGCCAAAGGCGACGAAGAAAAAAGCTGCAGGAGCAAAAGCGACGGCTACAAAAACCGCTGCGAAGAAAGCTCCTGCAAAGAAAAAGGCACCTGCTAAAAAGAAGTAAAATATGAAGAAAGACCTTCCAGAAAATATAGTAGAGGACATAGCGGTGGCAGTGGTGCTGATGAGCGAAACGCCGGAAGTTAAAAACTGGACGGTCTACGTGGTAAATCTGAAGGCGGTTCAGATTAAGGATGTGCTGATCAGCTCTAAAGGTTATGGGGAAAAGGATGGCAGAAATGTAAAAACTTCTGTGCTCCGCCATTTTCTGGGTGATGTGGAGGCACAATCTTATAAAGGTGTGGAGGCCATTGATACGGAGGTGTTTGGGTTGACCAACGAGTATTGGCTGACCTACTATATCAACGGGACGATCTATGATAAAAAGTTTATCTTTTTGCCGGAGAGTATCGTGGATGAAAACCTCATCAGGATACCTTTGGTTAATAAACCGGGTGTAATGATTAAATAGTTTTTATCATCCGAATATATTTCCTTATTTTTCCTATCTGAATAGAATCTCAGTTAGCATGAACACGAAGGAAATATCGCCTCTCAGAAAAAACATAAAGCCAATATTAATTGGAATACTTGCAGTTGTACTTTTAGGTGCAGCTGCATTTTTTATTTTCAGGAAAAAAACCCCTGATTATGCCGCCCAGCAGGTATATGCTAAATATATCGAAGCCTATAGCTCGGGAACTTTATCGAAAAAAAGCTTTATCCGCCTGCAGCTGGTCAACAGCGTTAAAACGATGGGGGAAATTGGCAAGCCGGACGAACGGAACCTCTTCAGCTTCTCCCCTTCACTTAAAGGAAAAACTTTCTGGATAGATGCGCAGACCGTGGAATTCCGCCCGGATGAGGACATGGAATCTGGCGAAACCTATGCGGCTACCTTTAACCTGGATAAGGTGACGGAGACGGAAAAAGGTTTGGAGGACTTTGATTTTGAATTCAGGATTATTAAACCGGGACTGGCACTGAGTCAGAATGGCCTGATCTCGCAAAACAACACTTCGCTGAATTACATGAAACTGACGGGTGAAATCAGCACCGCCGATGTTGAGGAGGCCAAAGAAATTGAAAAATGTCTGGAGCTGGAATCTGACCAGCAGCTAAAAATAAAGTGGCAGCACAATCCGCAAAAGAATAGCTCGACCTTCCTGATTGACAGTATCCGCAAGAAAGCGACTGGCGAAAAGCTAGTCCTGAACTGGTCGGGCAAAGCGATCGATTCTGACGACAAAGGGAAAGAAGAACTGGATATTCCTGCGCTGGGTATCTTTAAGGTGCTGGCCACGAAGGCAGTGCAGGACCTGGAAGATTATGCGCTGGTGCAATTTTCTGAACCGGTGGGTATTGGACAGGACCTGAATGGTTTGCTGGCACTGAGCAATACGAGCGACCTAAGGTTTACCATTGATGGCAGTCAGGTTAAACTATATACCTCTACCCCATTGCTTGGCAATTATACGCTTTCGGTAAACAGTGGGATCGCGAACAGCAACGAGCGAACATTAACGAATGGCATTACTGCAAACCTGGTGTTTGAAAATAAACTTCCATCCGTAACCATTGCGGGCAGTGGAACGATCTTGCCGAATTCGGGCAAACTGGTACTTCCTTTTGAGGCGGTGAACCTTAAAGCGGTGGATGTGAGGATCATCAAGGTATACGAAAATAACCTTCCGCAATTCTTCCAGAGTAACAATTATAAAGAGGCGAACCAGCTGCGTCAGGTTGGGAAACCCCTGATCAGCAAAACGCTGAGGCTGGACGAGGACAAGAGCCTGAACCTGCACAAGAAAAACAGGTTTGTCCTGGACCTGGATAAAATCATCAAGACGGAGCCGGGTGCGATGTACCGGGTGACGCTGAGTTTCCGCAGACAGTACAATGTGCTGAATTGCTCGGAGGGCGTGGCGGACGATAAAGCTGAAGTGGCAGTGGATAGCGATGAAGAGGGTGAGGAATATTATTATGGTCAGAAGATCGACGAAGACGATGCCTTCTGGAGCGAGTACGACCGCTATTACTCCGGCGCCTACAAATGGCGTGAGAAGGATAATCCTTGTACTTCTTCTTATTATACGAATGATAAATGGGCGAGCAGGAATTTGCTGGTGAGTAATATCGGCCTGGTGGCAAAAAGAGGTGACGACAACAGTATGCTGGTGGTAGCCACAGACCTGCTGACGGCAAAAGGTCTTGGTGGCACAACTATCGAACTGCTGGATTATCAGCAACAGGTGATCCATTCGACGAAGACAGATGGTGATGGGATGGTGAGTTTTGACCTGAAGCGGAAGCCATTTCTGCTGATTGCGAAAAACGGCAATGAACGGGGATACCTGAAGCTGGACGATGGAAATTCGCTTCCGCTGAGTCGGTTTGATGTGGGTGGTGATGCTGTACAGAATGGCTTAAAAGGTCTGATCTATGGAGAACGTGGGGTATGGCGACCGGGTGATTCGCTGTTCCTGTCCTTTATCCTTGAAGATAAACTAAAGAAACTACCTGCCTCCTATCCGGTTACTTTTGAGCTCTACAACCCTCAGGGGCAGCTGGTGAGAAAGTCGGTTAGTGATGCTGCACTGAACGGTTTCTATAGCTTCCGTGTCAATACGGATCCTTCGGCACCGACAGGAAACTGGAATGCGAAGGTTAAAGCCGGGGGCGCGACCTTCCAGAAAACGCTGAAGATTGAGACCGTGATGCCAAATCGTTTGAAAATCGGTTTCGACATCGGTTCCCGCAAATATCTTGGAACGGGTATGGCATCGCCGGCAACGCTTTCGGCGAACTGGCTTTTTGGTGCCGTGGGTAAAAATCTGAAGGCTAAGGTAGATGTGAACCTAAATACGATGAAAACTACCTTCAAGGGCTTTGAGGACTACAGTTTCGATAATCCAACCGTGAGGTTTGAATCGCAGGTAAAAACAATATTTGAAGGCCGCTTGAACGAAAGCGGAATGGCATCGGTAAATACGAGCCTGAATGAAAATGCAACGGCACCGGGTGTGCTGAAGGCGAACTTTACCACTAAAGTATTTGAAGCCGGGGGTAATTTCAGTATTGATAATTTCTCTATCCCCTACCATGTATTTAACAGTTATTATGGTATTCAGGCACCAAAGGGACAGAGTTTAAGTGGAATGCTGGTTACGGGCAAGGACCATCAGTTTAATATTGTAAACGTGAACCGTGAGGGAAAACTGCTGGCGGGTAATAAAACCATTGAAGTTGAACTGTACAAGGTGCAATGGCGCTGGTGGTGGGAACAGGATGATCAGAATTCCTTTGCCAACTTTACGCAGAATGAGTACAATAAGTTAATCAGGAAAGAAAGTGTAACGCTGAGCAACGGAAAGGCGAACTGGACACTGCGGATAGATGAACCGGAATGGGGACGCTACCTGGTACTGGTCCGTGATGTAAACGGCGGCCATGTTACGGGTAAATCTGTCTATGTGGACTGGCCGGGATGGGCACAGCGTGAGCAGTCGTCCAATCCGACTGAGGCATCGATGCTGTCCTTTACGGCGAATAAAACTAAGTTTAAGGTTGGTGAAGATGTTGTGCTGACGATTCCTACGGGTAAAAACGGACGTGCGCTGATCTCGATTGAGAACGGCAGTCGGGTGCTGAAGACTTTCTGGACCGATACCGAGAACGGTCAGACGCAGTTTAAGTTCAAAGCAGAGAAAGACATGGCGCCAAACGTGTTTGCCAATATCACTTTGCTGCAGCCACATGCGCAGACAGTCAATGATTTACCGATCAGGATGTATGGCGCTATTCCGCTCCTGGTGGAAGATCCGGAGACGATACTGCAGCCACAAATTAAAATGGCGGATAAGATTAAGCCGGAAACGGAAAATACAATCACTGTCTCGGAGAACAACGGTAAGGCAATGACTTATACGATAGCGCTGGTAGATGAAGGTTTACTGGACCTGACACGCTTCAAAACACCAGATCCGCATGCAGTATTTTATGCACGTGAGGGACTGGGCGTTAAAACATGGGACCTGTTCGACTATGTTTTGGGCGCCTGGGGTGGTAACCTGGAAAGAATTTTAAGCATCGGTGGTGATGGTAGCGTGAACCGTAACCTGAGTCCTGCGAAGGCCAACCGATTCAGTGCCGTGGTGAAATATATGGGTCCTTTTGCCCTGCATAAAGGATCGAGCAAAACGCATAAATTCAAACTGCCGCAATATATCGGCGCGGTAAGGGCAATGGTTGTTGCCGGTCAGGATGGAGCTTATGGTTCGGCAGAGAAATCTGTACAGGTGAAAAAACCATTGATGGTATTGGCTACCCTGCCGAGGATGATTGGCCCGGGTGAAAGTTTCACCTTGCCGGTAACGATATTTGCGACGGAGCCGAACCTGAAAAATGTTAACGTACAGCTGCAGACGCAGAATTTACAGGTTGCAGGCAGCAAAACCCGACAGCTGACTTTCCGCCAGCCGGGAGAACAGATGGCCTATTTTGAGGTGACTGTACCCCCTATAACTGGTATTGCGAAAGTAAAAGTGATCGCACAGAGCGGTGCTGAAAAAACTGTTTATGAGCTGGAACTCGATATCCGCAATCCGAACCCTTATGTGACCAACGTGGTTTCGGCGACAATTGAGCCCGGACAAACCTGGTCGCCATCCTACCTTCCTATCGGAACGGCAGGAACAAATTCGGGATCGATAGAATTGTCGGTTATCCCTCCGATGAACCTGAAAAAGAGATTAAGTTACCTGATCCAATATCCGCACGGATGCGTGGAACAGACTACCTCTTCGGTATTTCCGCAGTTGTTTTTGGGCAAGCTGAGTCCTCTGACTGAGCAGCAGAAAACTGTGGCAGAGAAAAATATTAAGGCCGGCATCAACAGGTTACGCGGCTTCCAGACTACAGAAGGCGGTTTGGCCTACTGGCCGGGCGATCCTTCATCCGATGAATGGGGAACCAATTACGCGGGGCATTTCCTTGTTGAAGCGCAGAATAGCGGTTATAGCATCCCTGTGGGTATGATGGATGAAATTGTGCGTTACCTGAAAGGGAAAGCAACGGGCTGGGTGCCAAACAGCAATAATTTTTATGGAGGCGACCTGTCACAGGCTTACCGTCTCTATGTACTGGCACTGGCCAGAAAACCAGAGATGGCGGCAATGAACAGGCTCAGGGCATTTGAATACCTGTCGGTAGGCGCTAAATGGAGACTGGCGGCAGCCTATCAGCTTGCTGGTCAGCACAGTGCGGCAGTAGCACTCACCAGGGGACTGGAAACTACAGTTAAGCCGTACAGCCAGCTGGGTGGAACCTATGGTTCTGAGAGTCGCGATGAAGCCATGATTATGGAAACGCTGACGCTGATGGGTGAAAAAGGCCAGGCAGCGAGGCTGCTGCAAAGTTTAGCCGCTAAATTAGGTACGGATGAATGGTACAGCACGCAAACCACAGCCTACAGTTTATTGTCTATCGCCAAGTTCTGCGGGCAGAATAGCTCTTCGGCGAAACTGGCTTACAACTATACGGTGGATAATAAAAAAGGCAGTTACGCTGGAAACCAGTATCTCGGCACGCTACCGTTGAACTTTAAAGGCAATACAGCAAGGGTTACCAATACCGGGGCAACCGTACTTTTTGCGCGTTTAATTCTTGACGGTCAGCCTGCTGCGGGTCAAAACAACTTTGCACCAAATAATCCCGATATACTGGACATGTCGGTGAGTTATAAATTGCTGAATGGCAAGGTGATTGACCCAACAACGGTTCAGCAGGGGTTGGATTTTTATGCGGAGGTTACACTGAAGAATCCGGGCAGAATGGGCTTTTACGAACAGATGGCGCTGACACAGATATTCCCGTCGGGATGGGAAATCATTAATACGCGTTTGAATGATAATGAAGGCATCATTGCCTCTTCGCCATATACCTACAGGGATATCAGGGATGACCGCGTGTTTACCTATTTTAATCTGAGGGAGAATGAAAGTGTAGTGTATAAGGTGCTGTTAAACGCATCCTACATTGGTAAATATTATTTGCCGGCGCTGCAGTGTGAAGCGATGTATAACCATAACATCAGCGCGACACAAGGCGGAAAATGGGTACAGGTGATTAAATAAATGAGGTTGAAATTTTCCGATAGTTCAAAGCTGGCAATCAGTGATGGCATTGTTGCGCTCCTGCTTTGCTGGTTTTGCTTTTGTCTTCCACAACGACTGTTTGTGTCGCCCACCTCCTATGTGGTGGAGGCATCAAATGGAGAGTTACTCAATGCGGCGATTGCGGCAGATGGGCAATGGCGTTTTCCGGTGGCGGATACCGTGCCTGACAAATTTGAGCGCTGTATCATTGCTTTTGAGGACAAACGCTTCAGGCAACATCCCGGTGTAGACTTATTGTCGCTCGCCCGGGCCATGCGTCAGAATCTTAAGGCGGGAGGAATTGTAAGTGGCGGCAGTACGCTGACCATGCAGACCATCCGGCTGAGCCGTAAAAAGAACCGGACGCTGCTACAGAAGCTATTGGAGGTGGTGCTGGCGGTGAGGCTCGAAGTGGCCTATTCCAAGGAAGATATCCTGAGGTTATATGCGGCGAATGCCCCTTTTGGGAGTAATGTGGTGGGCTTGGAAGCTGCTTCATGGCGGTATTTTGGGAGAAATCCGCAATCGCTGTCCTGGGGTGAAATGGCAACGCTGGCGGTCTTACCGAATAGCCCTTCCTTGGTGCATCCGGGGAAAAACAGAACACGCCTGATCCGTAAACGCAATAACCTGCTGGACAAACTGGTTCGGCTGAAGGTGATCGACCGTCCCACGGCTGAACTGTCGAAACTGGAACAGGTGCCAGATAAACCCAGGCAGCTGCCGCAGGAGGCTCCTCACCTGTTGAACAGGTTTAAATATGAAAGGGCATCCCTCCGTATTCCGGGAACGCGGATAGCCTCAACGCTGGATAAATCCTTACAGGTAAAAATCAATGCCCTGCTGAAAAGGTACAATAACCGCTATCGCGCGAATGATATAGACAATATTGCGGCGCTGGTGCTGAATGTTAAACAAGGTACGGTGCTGGCTTATGCGGGGAACATTTACCAGCCGGAGAACAAGGAGCTGCAGAGTCATGTAGACATGATTCGCGCGCCACGTAGTCCGGGCAGTACTTTAAAGCCGCTGCTCTATGCGAGTATGCTCAATGACGGGCTGATCCTGCCAAAGACTTTGATACCTGATATTCCCACGCAGATTGGCAGTTACGCACCACAGAACTACGATCTGGGTTATGATGGGGCCATACAGGCCGACCGGGCACTGAGTCGCTCACTGAATATTCCGGCCGTAAAGTTATTGCAGACCTATAAGTACCCGCGGTTTTATGATCAGCTGAAGAAACTGGGTTTTAGCACGCTGAATCAGCCAGCAGACCATTATGGATTGTCGCTTATTCTTGGGGGCAGTGAGGTGACGATGTGGGACCTGGCATCGACCTATATGGGAATGGCGAGAACATTGAACCATTACAATGAATACAGTGGTTTATATAATCCTCATGATTATGACAGACCGCGGTATACGCAGGGCTCAGACTCCCATGAGCTGGATAAGGAAGAGCTGGAAAAAAGCAGCTTGCTGGACAATGGCTCGATCTGGAATACCTTCAATGCGATGGAAGAAGTGATGCGCCCGGGTGATGAAGGATTGTGGGAGCAGTTCTCTTCTTCGCGGCGGGTGGCCTGGAAAACGGGTACCAGCTTTGGTTTCAGGGATGCCTGGGCCGTTGGCGTGACACCAGATTATGTGGTTTGTGTATGGGTAGGAAATGCGGATGGTGAAGGTCGACCGGGACTTACGGGTATAGACGCTGCTGCACCGGTGATGTTCGACATTTTCAGGATGCTACCTGCGGGCAGGTGGTTTGCTACTCCCCAGTATCAGCTGAAGAAGATGATGGTCTGTAAAGAAAGTGGATATAAAGCCGGTGAGTATTGTCCGGACCGCATGGAGCAGTTAGTTCCAGCAGCAGCGGAGAAAACAGGGATTTGTCCTTATCATAAATTGATACATCTGGACCGTAGCGGCAAGTTCAGGGTAACGGATCAGTGTGAGCATCCGGCAGATATGATCAATGCTTCGTGGTTTATACTGCCACCTGCGATGGAGTATTACTACCGGGTAAAACATAGTGATTACAGGGCTCTACCTGCCTTTATGCCGGGTTGCGGGGAAACGGAGAGCAGTAACGTGATGGAGATGATTTATCCAAGAAATAATGCTGCGGTGTATATTCCGCTGGAGTTTGACGGAAATCGTGGTAAGGTAGTTTTCACGGCTACGCATAAGAATCCGAATGCGAAGGTGTACTGGCATGTGGATGATGAATATATGGCGACGACGATGCACGACCACCGCTTAAGTCTGAGTCCGGCTCCGGGATCGCATAGGCTGACATTGGTGGATGATCAGGGGCAGCGGCTTGTTCAAAGCTTCAGAATTCTGGAAAAGGAGAAACGATAATTAAGCTTAGCAGCTACTTTGCAAACCACTTGAGCTTAGCAACTCCCTAACACCACTGATAAAGCATAGCAGCTATTTTGCAAACTGTTTAAGCTTGCTCCCTCCTTTTTAGGTCAGAAAAACGTTGTTATACTGGGGTTTCTGTGTGGATGAGTTTCCTTTCAGCTGCACCAAGGGTGATCAGGTAATAGGCTCCAAGATAAAGGACAGGAATAATAATTCCCATTGGCTGTAACGCTTTTATGAAAAAGACCTGAGCAATACAGGCATTTGCGGCCACAAGCAGGATCACTCCACTGAGCACAAGTTTGAAACTGCTTTGGTTTACCCGCTGGTTCCTGAAAGCGGCCATCATGACCAATAAGGCATTCAAAAATAGGCAAATGAGCACGGGAAGTTTCATCAGCGGAAGATGCGGGCGCAGGTAAAAGTAAAAAGCTGTGAAAACCACAAAGCAGACGGTTATCGCTATTTTAGCACCGCTCTTATCCAATTCAGGAGCTGAACGGAAGTCGAGATAAAAAGCCCGGGTAAAGCTCCCTGCGGAAATCAGCCCGGCAATCGTCGTGTATAAGATAAGGGAATGATGCCCCGGAATTAGTACATTGAATAATGCTCCTGCGCAGGCGGCAAAAAGTCCAATAAAGGTTCTGCGGTGAAACTTACCCTGGAGCCTGGTGATGGTATAAAGAAAAACCATGAGCATAACACAGGCAAGGGACATAGCCCCAAAGACTAATGATCTGTTACTGATGAAACCGACAACGGCTACCAATACCAGCAAAAGAAAGTACAATAGATTAAATACCAGATATTTCTTAAGCATAGATCATTTTCTGGCAGAAAAGAAATCATCAGAAAGAATAAGAACGGAATTTCTTACAGTGAAGAAAGCCCGTCCTCTATGTGATGATAGAAAATTCAATCCAATAGAAAAAAAAGCTATTAATAGCTTCTTTCTCTGTTATTGTTGTTGCGTTTGAAACCACCGCCAGCGTTTCCGCCACCAGTACCTGGTTTTTCCTGTGCTTCAGCAACTTTGATACGGTTACCATTGTAGTCACCACCATTCATTCTCTTGATCGCTTCTTTAGCCTCTTCGTCTACTGGCATCTCTACGAAACCAAAACCACGACTCTGACCAGTTTCACGATCTTTGATAATTCTAAGTGATTTTACCTGACCGAAATCGCCAAAAACGGCTGTTAATTCATCTTCCCCTACTTCTAAAGGAAGGCCTGTAATAAATATCTTCATTAATGTCTAAAAATTTCTTCAAATGTACAAAAACCGTACCTTTTTATTGCAATCGGAATGTAAGTAATGCATAAAAAAATACATTTTTATTGCGATTCCCGCTAATCTACGGGCAAGCAGCGAAATGATCGAGGTCAATTACTTAGGTGATTCTCTGGCTTGCAATAGATCTAACCCAATGTTGGTGCTGGCAAACCGGGCAGTTGTGTGCAGCAGCGGGTTCAAGCAATTCCGTATGTCCGCAGAAGCTGCAGGACCAGTAATCTTTTGAAGGGATTTCTACTATCTGCTGTCCATACAATGAGGGCAGGATTGGCAAGCCATACTTTACATCTTGATCGGAATAATAAAAGACACTGATACTTCCTGAAGTTTCTATGATTGCCAGTTCAACCTGACCGAGGTGTGAGATACCTTTGAGACGAAGTTCTGAGAAAAATTCGTCCTGTGCCATGCTTTCCTTCCTGAAATTGTGCACGGAAAATTTGCCCTCTTCTATCAGGCAGGTGCAGGTTCCTTCGAGCAATGCTTCAACCTTGGGATGTTTGCCGACCAGGTAGGCGGTCAGTTTATAGGCCACAACTACAACGGTGAAAACGACAAAGGCGGAGAGCAGGCCTACTTCTTTATAAAACATGGGGTCGCCGGCTGCTGAGCCCAGACTGATGATGACAACCATCTCAAATACCGACAGCTGCTTTACTCCTCTTTTGCCCAATGTACGAAGGCTTAAGAGCACGATAAGGTACATCACGAGCGTCCGGAAGACGATCTCGACCGTAAATGCCCAATCCTGATCGCCAATAAGCATTTTTTCAATCTGACTAATGTCTATTCCCATTCTTTGATTTTACTTAAGAAACAAGAAAACGACAGGACTGTTTGCGTCAGTGGTTACGTTTTTAGAAGTTGTCGGACGAGGCTCCCGTGGCAAGGGGTTCGGTGAGATCAACGAATTTCTCCATGCAGAAATCACGGTTTTCGAAATTCCATTCTAACATCACCTTCCAGGATCCAGGGGGAATACTATCGAGAGGGATACTTAATGAACCGCTGCCGTCACTACGGACAAACTTTATGTCGTGTTTAAGCCGGGGATCTGAGAGACAGGTAAAGAACACTTTAACTGCTACCGGGTGATTGAAACTGAAATTTAAAGTTTTCATAACATCAGGTTTAAGAAGGTCAAACTGTCTGGTTAAAACCCTTGCTATTGTTGAAGAATTCCAATTAAACAGTTTAACAGAATATTTGGTATCCTGATAACAACCATTAATAATCAATGTTTTATAAATACATTAAAATTTCACGCACTCTGTTCACCACCGTTGCAGGTTAGTCCCTCCCGGCCATTTTGGTCATTTTTTCAGCAAGATCCTTACCCAGGTAACGGTCGATCACCGCATGCACGCCATACAAAATCGGCGTCATCAAAATGGCGACTACAAATTTATAGGTATAGTTGACCAGGCCTATGGCGGCTACCATCTGCCAGCTCCAGTGATACTGTGGATTGAGGTAAAACGCGATAAAGATAACCACAAAGCTATCGATGAGCTGCGAGACGAGTGTCGAACCAGTGGACCGTAGCCACAATGCTTTCTCGCCAGTGATTTTCTTGATCCGGTGAAAGATAACTACGTCGGCAATCTGGCCAACCAGGAAAGCTACTATAGAGCCTACAATAATCCACATGCCTTGTCCAAAAATGCCGGAGAAAGCATTGTTCATGTTCAGGTCCTGACCATTGATATTCTGATGCACCCAGAAGTCGGATGCCGGAAGGCTCATTGCTCCCCAGATTACAATAAAGGCATAGGAGATTAATATGGAGGTAAGTATGGATAAAAACCTGACCTGTTTTACACCAAAGTATTCATTGATAATATCAGTCATGATAAATATCACTGGCCAGGTTACAACTCCGGCAGACATATTAAATGATAAGTTAGGAACACCCAATAGGTTGATGTCGAAATGTTTGATACCCAGCGTGCCCTCTACACTAAAGATTTTCACGCCAATAAACTCTGAAAGGATGGCATTTGCCACAAAAAAAGTTCCCAATACAAGCAGCAACCTGCTCTCTTTTGTCTTAAAGGTCATAGTCCATGAAATTATTAAATAAAATCGGAATATCAGATAAACCGGATTAATTTATAATTTCGTGAATACATGATAGGTACATATTCGAAACTTCCGGGCACTTCAGCAAGTATATTTTCAGTAATGTCTCAGCTGGCGGCAGAACATAATGCTATTAATCTCTCTCAGGGTTTTCCTGATTATGACTGCGATCCTCAGTTAATTGACCTGGTATCGGCAGCGATGAAAGATGGGCATAATCAATATGCACCGATGACCGGGATGCCTGCCTTGCGGGAATTAGTCACGGACAAAGTAAACCGCCAATATGGCTCAGACTATCATCCGGATACAGAAGTAACAATCACCTCCGGGGGAACGCAAGCTATCTTTACCGCTTTAACGGCTTACATCCAGCCGGGCGATGAGGTAATAATTTTTGAACCGGCATATGATGCCTATGCGCCAATTATAAAAATGCTTGGCGGACAGGTAAAGTCTTATGAAATGGCACCACCTACCTACGAGATTGACTGGGAGATGGTGAAAAAACTATTTACCTCGAGCACCAAAATGATTTTGCTAAACAGTCCGCATAACCCCACAGGCAGTGTGCTGACTGATGAGGACCTGCAGGCGCTGATCAAACTGACTAAAGACACAGACATACTGATTTTGAGTGATGAGGTTTATGAACACCTGGTCTATGATGGGGAACAGCACAACTCCCTCGCGCGCTATCCCGAGTTAAAAGCGCGAACTTTCATTGTAGCTTCTTTTGGAAAACTGCTGCACGCCACAGGATGGAAAATGGGTTATTGCCTGGCACCGGAGCAGCTGATGAAGGAGTTTAGAAAGGTACATCAGTTTAACGTATTCAGCGTGAACACGCCGATGCAGGTGGGTATTGCCAATTATCTTCAGGATCCCTCAACTTATACCGGGCTGGCAAATTTCTTTCAGCAGAAACGTGATTTCTTCAGGGGGTTGCTGGAACAAACCAAGTTTAAATTGTTACCTTGCAAAGGTTCATACTTTCAATGTGTGACCTACGATCATTTTAGCGACGAAGCCGATACCGCAATTGCGGCCAGGCTGATTACAGATTTCGGGGTGGCGACTATACCAGTTTCGGCCTTCTACATTAGGAATACCGATCATCATGTACTTCGTTTTTGTTTCGCTAAGAAACAAGATACACTCGAAAAATCCGTTGAAAGGTTAATGAAATTATAAATTACTAAAACTTACATATGGAAAGTCTAAGTTATCTCAAAATCAATAATCTCAAAATCACCATATTTCAGGCTTATTTATTTTGGGAGAATATCGACAAAAACCTGCAGAATCTTGCCCTGCGACTATCGATGGGCGTAAAGGAAAAAACAGACCTGATTGTACTCCCGGAAATGTTTAACACCGGTTTTAGTATGAATGCCGAGGCCCTTGCAGAAGAAATGGACGGAAAAACCATGACCTGGATGGCCAACGCGGCGCAGAAATATGACTGTGCCATCACGGGAAGCCTGATCATCCGTGAAAACAGCAAATATTATAACCGTATGATCTGGATGCTGCCCAGCGGAGAATACCAGTATTACGATAAATGGCATCTCTTTGGGATGGGTCAGGAAGACAAAACTTATGCTTCTGGCAGCGAGAAAGTTATAGTAGAACTGAAGGGCTGGAAAATTAGGCTCGCCATCTGTTACGACCTGCGCTTCCCGGTATTTCTGCGAAATGAGGAAAATGGTTACGACATCTTGTTAATCATCGCCAGCTGGCCAGACCAGCGGATTTCTCATTGGAAAGCGCTGATACCGGCAAGGGCAATTGAGAACCAAAGTTATGTGATTGCTGCCAACCGTGTGGGTCATGATGGCAATGAAGTTTACCATAGCGGGCACTCTATGTGTATTGATGCTTACGGCAATACGGTGTATTACAAACCTGAGGACGAAGACCTGTACACCTTTAGTATCAATTACGAGGATCTTGAAAAAATCCGTCGTGGTTTCCCTTTTTTGAAAGATGCAGATGACTTTACGATTGGCGGTTAGAAAACTCCGTCAATCCGCCCTGCGGCACAAAAGGTTTTTTTAACATCGGCGCGCTTTTAGGAGTTAATAATTTTAGGTAATCTTGCAATCGATAACCTAAAATCAAATTAATCATTTCCATGTTCGACCGTAGAAAATTCATCAAATCATCAGCGCTAACGGCATCCATTCTGGCTGTCGGTAAAAGCGGGATTGCAAATATCTTAGCTCCTTCACTACAAAGTGCCCCTGCCAAACCTATAGTTATTTCTACCTGGGATTTCGGGATTCCTGCGAACCATGCTGCCTGGAAAGTACTGTCGGCTAACGGACGTGCACTGGATGCCGTAGAAAAAGGCGTTCAGGTACCAGAATCTGATGTAAAAAACCAGTCGGTAGGTCTTGGCGGTTTGCCAGACAGGGACGGAAAAGTGACGCTTGATGCCTGTATTATGGACGAGCAGGGCAACTGTGGCTCGGTTGCCGGCCTAGAGCATATTGAACATGCTATTTCTGTAGCCAGGATGGTGATGGAAAAAACGCCGCATGTGATGCTTGTGGGAGATGGTGCCCTACAGTTTGCGCTGGAAAATGGCTTTAAAAAGATTGACCTGCTGACGCCCGAGAGTAAAAAAGCATGGCAGGAATGGTTGAAAACAGCCAAATACAAGCCGGTGATGAATATTGAGAACAAGCTTTACGACAAGGCTTCCCCTACCCGTCTGCCGGGCAATCAGTATAACCACGATACGATAGGCATGCTTGCATTGGATGCCAGCGGAAATATGTCCGGGGCCTGTACGACGAGTGGCATGGCTTATAAATTGCATGGCCGTGTTGGCGACAGTCCGATCATTGGTGCTGGTTTATATATAGACAATGAGGTTGGCGGTGCTACTTCTACCGGAGTTGGCGAAGAGGTGATCCGGAATGTGGGCAGCTTTTTAGTTGTGGAGCTGATGAGACAAGGTTATCCACCTGAAGAAGCCTGCAAGGAAGCAGTGATGCGTATCATTAAAAAGAAACCGGCAACGGCCAAAGAAATTCAGGTAGGCTTTCTTGCCCTCAATAAAAAAGGACAATATGGTGCCTACGCGATTCAGAAAGGTTTCAGCTATGCTGTTTGCAGCGAAGAAAACCAAAGTTTACTGATCCCGGGAAAAAGCTATTATTAATCCGCAAATCTAAAACGATATGATTACGATGGAAGTTTGCGCCAATTCACTGAGCTCGGCCATTGAGGCTCAGCTTGGCGGCGCTGTACGTGTAGAATTTTGTGCCAGTCTTACTGAGGGGGGTACTACACCCAGTTATGGTCAGATTGCCCTGGCAAAACAGATGCTTGACATAGAGGTGTTTCCGATCATCAGGCCGCGCGGTGGCGACTTCCTGTACAATAAGCTGGAATTTGAGATCATGAAGGAAGATATCAGGATCTGCAAAGAGCTGGGCTGTGATGGTATCGTTACCGGCATCTTATTGCCGGATGGAAAAGTAGATGTGGAACGCTGTAAGGAACTTGTTGAGCTGGCGAAACCTATGCCAGTGGCCTTTCACCGGGCTTTTGACATGACCGATAACCTGGAAGAAGCACTGGAAGATGTGATTGCCACGGGAGCGATCCGGATTTTAACCTCGGGCGGAAAAGCTTCTGCCACTGAAGGCGCGGAAACACTGGCCAGGCTGATTTTGCTGGCGGGCGACCGGATCAGCATCATGCCAGGTGCAGGTGTGAATATCAGCAACATAGCTTCACTTATTGCTACAACAGGCGCCAAAGTATTCCATGCCTCAGCACGGAAGTCGGTCAGCAGCGCTATGCTTTACCGAAATGAAGACCTGAACATGGGTGCTGATGCGGATGAATACAGTACTACACTTACCGATGCGACAATAGTAGAAAAATTATTGGAACTGGCAAACAGTGCGGAATAATCAAGCGAATATTCTATATTTGCGGCACTGATGAAGCACATACGTAATTTTTGCATAATTGCACATATTGATCACGGGAAGAGCACTTTGGCCGACCGTTTATTAGAATATACAAATACCATCACCCAGCGTGAGTCTCAGGCTCAGTTGCTGGATGATATGGACCTGGAACGTGAGAGAGGGATTACCATTAAAAGTCACGCTATTCAAATGGACTATGTTCAGGATGGCGTTTCTTATGTATTTAACCTGATTGATACACCGGGACACGTGGATTTCTCTTATGAAGTTTCACGTTCTATCGCGGCCTGCGAGGGCGCTTTGCTTATTGTTGATGCCTCACAGGGTATCCAGGCACAAACGATCTCCAACCTATATTTAGCCCTGGAGCATGATCTGGAGATCATCCCTATTTTGAATAAAATGGATCTTCCGGGTGCAATGCCTGAGGAAGTGAAAGATCAGATTATTGATTTGATCGGTTGTAAACGTGATGAGATTATCCCTGCTTCAGGTAAAACCGGACAGGGTGTTCACGATATCCTGCGTGCCATTGTGGAACGTGTTCCGGCACCAGAAGGAAATCCTGAAGGTGAACTGCAAGCTTTGATTTTCGATTCAGTATTCGATTCCTTCCGCGGTATCGTGGCTTACTTTAAGGTCCTGAACGGAGAGATCCGCAAGAAAGATAAAGTTAAGTTTGTAGCTACCGGAAAAGAGTACATTGCTGAGGAAGTAGGTACGCTGAAACTCAAACAGTCGCCAAAGGATGTCATTAAAACCGGTGATGTAGGTTATATCATTTCCGGAATTAAGGAAGCCAGAGAAGTTAAAGTTGGTGATACGATCACCCATAAAGACAGACCAAGTTTAGAGCCTATTAAAGGTTTTGAAGAGGTAAAACCAATGGTATTTGCGGGTATTTACCCGGTAGATACAGATGAGTTTGAAGATCTGAGAGAGGCAATGCACAAGCTGCAGTTGAACGATGCGTCGATTGTTTTTGAACCGGAGTCTTCTGCGGCACTGGGTTTTGGTTTCCGTTGCGGATTCCTGGGCATGCTCCACATGGAGATCATCCAGGAGCGTCTGGAGCGCGAATTTGATATGACGGTAATTACTACGGTTCCCAACGTATCTTATCAGGCCATGACGACCAAGGGTGAGATGATAATCGTTAACAACCCTTCTGACCTGCCAGACCCAAGCAAGATGGAGTATGTTGAAGAGCCTTACATCAAGGCTAACATCATCACCAAATCTGAATTTGTTGGTCCGGTTATGTCTTTGTGTATTCAGAAAAGAGGAATTATCGCCAACCAGTCATATCTGACCTCTGACCGTGTAGAATTGGTTTTTGAAATTCCAATGGGCGAGATTGTATTCGATTTCTATGACCGTCTGAAAACAATATCCAAAGGTTATGCGTCGTTTGATTATCATCAGATTGGCTACCGTAAGTCGGATTTGGTAAGGTTGGATATTTTACTGAACTCAGAGCCTGTAGATGCATTATCGTCGTTAATTCACCGCAGTAACTCTTATGATTTTGGAAAAAGAATCTGCGAGAAACTGAGAGAACTAATTCCGCGTCAGCAGTTCGAGATCATTGTTCAGGCGTCTATCGGTGCAAAAATTATTGCGCGCGAAACTGTGAAGGCCTTACGTAAGGATGTAACTGCCAAATGTTATGGTGGTGATATTTCCCGTAAACGTAAGCTGCTCGAGAAACAGAAAAAAGGTAAAAAACGTATGCGTCAGGTAGGTAACGTGGAGATTCCACAGACCGCATTTATGGCCGTACTGAAATTAGATTAACATTATAAATACAGCATATCCCATGCAGTTACTGGACGGAAAATTCGCATCAGAAAAGATAAAATTAGAGATTGCAGCCGAGGCAGCAGAATTTCTTGAGACAAGTGGACGTAAGCCTCACCTGCTGGCTATCCTGGTAGGAAATGATGGTGGCAGCGAAACATATGTGGCCAGTAAAATGAAAAACTGCGAAAAAGTAGGTTTTCAATCTTCGCTGGTTAGATATGATGTGGACGTTACTGAAGAAGAATTACTTCAAAAGATCCGTGAGATCAATGCTGATGCAGGTGTTGACGGACTGATTGTACAGTTGCCGCTGCCTAAACATATTGATCCGGAAAAGGTAACTGAGGCAATTGATCATCGCAAAGATGTAGATGGTTTTCACCCGGTAAACCTGGGACGCATGATGAGGAATCTGCCATGTTTTATCCCTGCTACCCCTTACGGCATTCTCTTGTTGCTGAAGGCCTATGGCATTGATACCGCTGGAAAACATTGTGTAGTTGTTGGCAGAAGCAATATTGTGGGAAGCCCGATGAGCATATTGATGGCACGTAATGCAAACCCTGGAAACTGTACAGTAACGTTAACGCACAGCCGCACGGCGAACCTTAAGGAACTGGCATTACAGGCGGATATTATCATCGCTGCAATTGGCAAGAAGAATTTTGTTACGGCTGATATGGTGAAACCAGGTGCGGTAATCATTGATGTGGGTATCAACAGAGAAACATCGACAGCTACCAAATCAGGATATAAATTATACGGTGACGTAGATTTTGAGAACGTTGCCCCTATCTCATCATGGATTACGCCGGTTCCGGGAGGAGTTGGACTGATGACGATTGTGGGATTACTTAAAAACACGCTTGCATCTGCCAAAAAAGAGATTTACGGTTAGTAATTTTTAAAAATACGCTAAAGCCTGCCAACTGAATGAATTCCAGCTATTGCTGTGGAGACATGAGGTTCGCAGGCTTTTATTGTTTATAGGAAACAATCAACTTTCAAACAATAAGTCATAAAACGATTAGCTCTCAATACTTAACTTCCAAAAAACCTCCGGAACAAACTTTGTTTGAAGCCCGCGTATAGACCTCCGTCCTTGTCTTCCCGGAGAGGAAAAATATCAATATAGTCGCCCTGCCCTGCTGCTCCTCTCCCGTTTTCCAGTGAATACGAATAGCGATGGATTGGGCAGATGATCATTCCCTGATCACACCATCCCCCGCTTAATATCCCGCCTGCATGCGGACAGCTATTTTGAATGAGATGCAGCTTTCCCTGATCCCTTAAAAGACATAGCTTCTTCCCTGCTACTAAAACCTGTTTGATAAAGTCGCCTTCAGGTATTTCCGTCTCGATCTTATGCCATCGTAAATCAGCCACAGCTCCTGGTTTTATTCATAGATTAGTCATTTATACGATAGCAATATACAGATATTCCCATTTCCCGACCATATTTTAGTTAACTTTGAACCCTTAATATGGCACACAATATTCCGGCAGACGGCACATTACTTCCTTTGATGGAAGAGTTCTACACAATACAGGGTGAAGGTTTTAATACAGGCAAGGCTGCCTATTTTATTCGATTGGGAGGATGCGATGTAGGTTGTCACTGGTGTGATGTGAAAGAAAGCTGGGATGCTGAACTGCATCCGTTAACAGCTGCAGACGATATTGCTGCCAAAGCTGACACCTTTCCGGGGAAGGCTGTAGTGATTACCGGCGGTGAACCATTGATCTACAATATGGATTACCTGACGAAAAAGCTGCATGAAAGAAACATCCTTACCTTCATTGAGACTTCAGGGGCTTATCCTTTATCGGGCGAGTGGGACTGGATCTGTCTTTCACCAAAGAAATTCAAAGCACCACGTCCGGATATCACTCCCTTTGCGCATGAACTTAAAGTGATCATCTTTAACAAGAGTGATTTCGAATGGGCGGAAAAATATGCGGAAACGGTATCGCCTACCTGTAAATTATACTTACAGCCAGAATGGTCGAAGTCGAAGGAAATTACCCCACTGATTATCGATTATGTGATGGCTAACCCGAAATGGGAAATTTCGCTGCAAACACATAAGTACCTGAACATACCTTAATCTTTAAAGGTTAACGATTTTTCGCTATTGCCTTCCCAGGGTTTAATATCTTAAGCTATTGCCCCCGCCCGGGCTAACCACGGTTTGTTTTGGCTTGCCAGCGTTTAAGATCTTTAGCCATGCGTGCCCCGGGCTGATCATGTTCTGTTTTGGCTTGCCAGATTAAAGACCTTATGCTATTGCCCCACTCGGGCTTACCATGTTTTATTGTAGTTTGACAGGGTTCTGCTTAGCTGCTGTTAGCGTCTGGGGAAATCATCAAAAAAAGCTCAGCTGATCTAAACAGGTGTGTGGTTTTTTTGTTACTTTATCCACAGGTTAAGCCAATCCTATGAAAAGACCATTCGCCCTGATGAGATATTTACTGTTGTGTTTGTTCTGCCTTGGCTTCAGCAGCCATTTAACGGCGCAGCAATCGACAAATAAAAAAGCGCAGCAGAATTTCGACAATGCACAGAAGTCGTTGCAGGCTAAAAACTACGATGGCGCATTAAACTCGCTTCAGGATGCCGTGGCGGCAGATGCCGAATTTCAGCAGGCCTATATCCAGCTCGGCGATATATATAAATTCAAGATGATGTTTGCTGAGGCCAGGGATAATTACCTGAAGGCTGTGGCAATTGTGAGCTCCCCGATCGAGGCAAGAGTTTATTATACACTGGGTGATGCAGAATTAAACATCGGCGACTATGCCAACGCGGGCAAACATCTAAAACTGTTCCAGGAAAATTATAAAGGAAAGGATCAGCTGTTTGTGCTTAAAGCAGAAAAGATGATGAAGGACTGTGAGTTCGCGGTGACGGCGATGACACATCCAGTGGGCTATTCTCCGCTTAATCTAGGTGATGCGATCAACACCAGCGACAGGGAATACTTCCCGACACTTACTGCCGATGGCAAAAGCCTGATCTTTAGCCGCACGGTGAATGGCAATGAAGATTTCTATATTTCAAGAAGAACTGCAGCAGGCTGGGAAAAGGCAGCGCCGCTGAGTGACAAAATCAACACGAGGTTGAATGAAGGGGCACAAACTATCTCTCCCGACGGCAATTATCTCTTTTTCACCGGCTGTAATCGGGAAGACGGCCAGGGTAGCTGCGATCTTTACGTGAGTCATAAAAATGGGAAAGACTGGGACAAACCTTTCAATTTGGGTGCTGTTGTAAATTCTTCCTACTGGGATTCGCAGCCTGCGGTAACTCCTGATGGCAATACCCTGTATTTCGTGAGTAACCGCCCCGGAGGTTTAGGGGGTTACGACATCTGGAAGACAACCTTAAATAGCGATGGCGAATGGAGCAAACCCGAGAACCTTGGTCCGGGGATCAATACACCATTTGACGAAAACACCCCTTTTGTGCATCCTGATGGCAAAACATTATACTTCTCCTCCAACGGCTGGCCCGGGATGGGAAAGATGGACATCTTCCTGAGCCGCGCACAGGCAGACGGCAAATGGGGACCACCGGTTAATATCGGCTATCCCATCAATACCTTCAATGAAGAAACAGGCCTGATGGTTACTCCTGATGGTGCTACCGGCATGTTCTCCTCCATCCTGAAAGAAGGTCGCGGCGATATGGACATCTATAGTTTCAATATGCCGGTATCCGCAAAACCACTTCCCATCACCTATGTAAAAGGGATTGTGAGAGATAAAGAAAGTAAAGCATTGCTCGAGGCCAGGGTTCAGGTGGTAGACCTTAAAACCAAAGAAACCAAATTCAGCGATTATACATCCCCCGAGGATGGCGCATTCCTTGCCGTAATGCCTATCGGAAGCACTTATGCCTTCAATGCCATCGCCGAAGGATACCTCTTCTACTCAGATAACTTTGAACTGGTAAACGCCCCTGCCGACAGACCCTTTGTCGTAGAAATCCTCCTAGAAAAGCTAAAAGCAGGTGGCAGTGTAGTCTTGAAGAACATCTTCTTTGATACCAACAAATTTGAGCTCTTACCATCATCGGTAACCGAACTAACCAGCCTGTTGCAACTCCTGCAGGCTAACCCAACAGTAAACATCGAGATCCAGGGGCATACAGATAATGAAGGTAATCCCGCAGATAATCAGAAGCTCTCCCTGCAAAGAGCCAAAGCCGTCTACGACTTCCTCCTCAACCAGAAAATCCCTTCAGACCGACTAACCTTCAAAGGATTCGGCGCCACAAAACCCATTGCATCCAATAACACCGTTGCAGGAAAACAACAAAACCGCCGAACCTCATTCCTCATCACCAAGGTATAATCATCTGAATATCTACGCATTGATTATCCAGAGAAATTAGCAAGAGAGATAGACAAGAAAAATAGTCAAGAGAAATAGGTAAGAGATATAAGCAGGAGAAATAGTCACAAGATATAGGCAAGAAAGATAGACAAGAAAAATAGTCAAGAGGTAAACCTTCGATTTAAGTGCGTTATACAGCATTTCTTAGGCAACTATTTTAGAGATTTTCCCAATACATAGATAGGAATAAGAAATAAACAAGAGATATAGAAAAGAGAATTAAGTAAGTTAAATAGGCAAGAAAACAGACAAGAGAGATAGACAAGAAAGATAGTCAAGAGAATATTGAAAAGATATAGACAAGAGTATAGGTAAGAAAAACAGTCAAGAGATAAACCTTCGACTTTATGCCTTACACGCCGTACCGGTATGCACCTTGCTTTGGACATCCCCCTTATGGATGAACTATAAAAAAAAGACCTTCGATTTTAATGCCTTCTACAGCGTAGCGGTAGGCAGCATTAAAATCGAAGGTCTTTTTTTATAGCGAAGGAATTACCTGATGGCTTCTCTGATTCTCAACAATTTGACCAACAATGGCTCCAATAAATCCAGCTGCAGCATATTTGCCCCATCAGATTTCGCATTTGCCGGATCCGGATGCGTCTCGATGAACAAGCCATCTGCTCCCACGGCAATTGCAGCCTTTGAGATCGTCTCAATCAACTGTGGCTTACCACCAGTTACACCAGAACTCTGATTCGGCTGCTGCAATGAATGCGTAACATCCATTACCACCGGCACACCGAAGCTTTGCATTTCAGGTAATCCACGATAGTCAACAATCAGATCCTGGTAACCGAAAGTATTCCCCCTGTCAGTGAGTATTACTTTAGGATTTCCTGCTTCCTGAACCTTCTCTACAGCAAACTTCATCGAGCCTGCAGATAAAAACTGGCCCTTTTTAACGTTCACCACCTTTCCGGTTTGGGCAGCGGCAATCAGTAAATCTGTCTGGCGACAAAGAAAAGCCGGTATTTGCAGTACATCTACATAAGCAGCCGCCATTGCAGCTTCGTCGCTTTCGTGAATGTCTGTTACCGTTGGCACACCAAAGGTTTTACCAACTTTCTCCAATATCTTTAAAGCTTTTTCATCACCAATACCTGTGAAGCTATCCCCTTTGGAGCGGTTAGCTTTGCGGTAAGAACCCTTGAAGATGTAAGGAATTTCCAGTTTATCGGTAATAGTAACAATGCGCTCTGCAATTCTCAGGGCAATATCTTCCCCCTCAATTGCACATGGTCCGGCCATTAAAAAGAAATTACCAGCGCTTGTATATTTTAGTTTTTCTAATTCGAAATTGATCATTCTTGCTTTTTAGTTTCCAAGTTCAGACATGAACTTAATCCTCATCAACTGTATCTCCTCACGGGTGTAATCCGTTTCCCCCAAATCTTTCAGCGCCTCATCAATAGAGTCGTTTTCTGCAGAGCGAAAATAATCGAATACCTCATCCTGACGGTCGTCATCCATCATCTCATCTACAAAATAATTGAGATTAAGTTTGGTCCCCGAGTTTACTATCGCTTCTATCTCCTTTAAGATCTCGAAATAAGTGATGCCCTTAGATTTGGCAATATCCTCCAAACCAATCTGACGGTCAACATTTTGGATGATAGAGACTTTCAGCTGAGACTTATTTGCCTGAGTTTTGATGATCAGATCAATTGGTCTTTCAATATCATTATCAGTCACATATTTCCTGATCAATTCCAGGAATGGTGAACCAAATTTCAATGCTTTACCATTTCCTACGCCCGAGATCTGTTTCAGCTCATCCATTGCAATAGGATAATGCGTACACATTTCTTCCAAAGAAGGATCCTGGAATACAACAAACGGCGGCACATTTTTCTGCTTGGCGATCTTTTTTCTCAGGTCTTTCAGCAGCTGCAGCAATTGCGTGTCCAATGTACCACTGCCATGTTTCACATCATCCTCATCATCGTCAGAAGCACTCTCTATTGGCTCATTGAGAATAAATTTGAGGCTGTAAGGGTTTTCTATAAAGTCTTTCCCAGAGTTCGTTAGTCTTAGTAAACCATAGTTATCAATATCTTTCGACAAGAAATTGCTCAGCACGGCCTGTCTCACTAAAGATTTCCAGACGTTCTCGCCTTCAACCTTACCTAAACCAAATTCAGGAAGTTTACTATGTTCGTAAGCAATAGTCTGTGCCGTTTCCGAGCCCATTAAAACGTTCAGGATATGCGCGTCGTCAAACTTCTCACCTATGTTTTTAATTAGCGTAAGCAAGGTTTTTAACTTTTCTTCGGCCTCAAACTGCTGTTTAGGTTTCTTGCAGTTATCACACATGCAGTTACAACCCGTTTCGTTGAAGTTCTCCCCGAAGTAGTGTAAGATCTGCTTTCTGCGGCAAACGCCGGATTCTGCGTAGTCTATCACTTCTTTCAGGATCTGCGTACCAATTTCGCGCTCCGCCACAGGTTTATCCTTCATGAACTTGGCAAGTTTGTCCACGTCTTTCTGCGCATAAAATGCAATACAAACGCCTTCACCCCCATCACGTCCGGCTCTGCCAGTTTCCTGATAGTAGCCTTCCATACTTTTAGGGATATCATGGTGGATCACAAACCTTACATCTGGTTTATCAATTCCCATTCCAAAGGCTATTGTAGCAACAATCACCTCAGCATCTTCCATGAGAAATTTATCCTGGGTTTCGGCCCTTACCTTAGGTTCAAGTCCGGCATGGTAAGGTAAAGCCTTGATGCCATTAAGGTTTAACGCTTCGGCCACCTCTTCCACTTTCTTTCTGCTCAGACAATAAATAATCCCAGATTTTCCGGTATTGTACTTGATATACCTGATGATCTCTTTCAGAACGTCCCTTTTGGGGCGGATTTCATAAAATAAGTTTGGGCGGTTAAATGAGGATTTAAATAAGGTTGCCTCTCCCATCTGCAGGTTCTTTACAATATCCTGCTGTACTTTTGGTGTAGCAGTTGCTGTAAGTGCAATGATAGGAATGTCAGGTCCCAGGCCACTAATCACCTGGCGGATCCGCCGGTACTCCGGACGAAAATCATGTCCCCATTCCGAAATACAATGGGCTTCATCTACCGCAACAAAAGATATGGTTATGAGCTTCAGGAATTCAATATTATCCGCTTTGGACAACGATTCTGGTGCTACATATAATAATTTAGTCTGACCGCTTAACAAATCATTTTTTACCTGGGTAATCTCCGACTTATTTAATGAAGAGTTCAGAAAATGCGCAATACTATCATTACCTCCAAATGCCCTCAATTGATCTACCTGGTTTTTCATTAACGCAATAAGCGGTGAAATTACGATAGCAGTTCCCTCAGACATTAATGCCGGCAATTGGTAACATATAGATTTACCACCTCCCGTGGGCATAATCACGAAGGTGTTTTTGCGCTCAAGAACATTAGTAATAATTGATTCCTGATCGCCCTTAAAGTTGTCGAAACCAAAGAAGGTTTGTAAGTTGTCAAACAACGACTTTTTCACGTCCATTTTGTGTATAAAATATTCAGTGCTATTTTTGATTCAAAATAACATAATTTTGCGTCAATTAAAGCATCAATATACTAATAATTTCTCTTTGAAAAGTAAAAAATCCATTATTGAGGCCGGGATCAACACTTTAGCAGCCGAAGCACAGGCAATCCTTGGGCTAATCGACCATGTAAATGATGATTTTGCGGCCATCGTTGAGCAGATTATTGATGGAAAAGGCCGCGTGATTGTCACTGGAATCGGTAAAAGCGCCATTATTGCGCAAAAAATTGTTGCCACATTTAACTCTACCGGCACACCCAGCATATACATGCATGCATCAGATGCGGTGCATGGCGACCTGGGAATGATACAGAAAAACGACCTTGTGATTTGCATATCCAAGAGTGGAAATACACCCGAAATCAAGGTGCTTACGCCACTGCTAAAACAATCTGGCAACCTGCTGATCGGCATGACCGGACAGCTCGATTCTTACCTGGCGAGAGAGGCCGACCTGATCCTGAATACAACGGTAGACCGGGAGGCCTGCCCCAACAACCTTGCACCAACAACCAGCACAACCGCACAACTGGCCATGGGCGATGCTCTTGCTGTAAGTTTGCTTTATGCCCGTGATTTTAATGCAGAAGATTTTGCACGTTTTCATCCCGGCGGTTCGCTGGGTAAAAAGCTCTACCTCAAAGTCTCAGACCTCGCTCTACAAAATGCAAAGCCAGAAATCCTGCCTGATGCTGCAGTGAAAGATGTAATTATTGCAATTAGTAAAAACCGTTTGGGTGCTGTGGTTGTTGTAGATGGTAGTGAGATTCTGGGCGTAATCACTGATGGTGACATCAGGAGGATGCTCGAAAACTATAGCGACCTCACCAACCTTAGTGCAAGGGACATTATGAACAGTAACCCTAAAATCATCGATAAAGATACGCTTGCCGCTACGGCATTCGAGCTCATCCGAGAATATAATATTACGCAAATCATCGTTACTGATGCCAAAGCTTACTTTGGTATCGTACATTTACACGACCTTATACATGAAGGTTTATTATAACTATGTCTAACCAAATTATGAACAAAGATAATTATGCCTTAATCATGGCAGGTGGTGTTGGAAGCCGCTTTTGGCCGGTGAGCAGAGTAGAACACCCCAAACAGTTTATCGATTTTTTTGGTATTGGAAAAACACTCATTCAAAGTACTTACGAACGTTTCCTGAGGGTATGCCCGCCTGAAAATATATTTGTTGTTACCAACGAAATCTATACCGATCTCGTAAAAAACCAATTGCCTCAGCTTTCTGACAACCAGATTCTCGCTGAGCCTATCATGCGAAATACCGCACCATGCATCGCCTATGGATCGATGAAAATTGCAGAGATCAACCCTGATGCCTGTATCATTGTAAGTCCTTCGGACCATACCATTGCAAATCTTGACGGTTTTATCGCTTCTATAGAAGAAGCCATGACGGCGGCGAGAACAAACGACTGCCTGATCACCTTGGGGATTAAGCCGAGTCGCCCGGAGACCAGCTATGGATATATACAGTTTAGTGATTACAATCTTGCTGCAAATGAGCACATCCACAAGGTGAAACTTTTCACTGAAAAACCTAACCTTGAACTGGCAAAATCCTTCATACAAAGCGGCGAGTTTTTATGGAATGCAGGCATTTTTGTATGGTCAGTCAATGCCATTAACGATGCCTTCAGCAAACATTTGCCGGAAATGTATGAGATTTTTAATATTGGTGCCAGCTCCTACAACAGTCCTGAAGAAAAATCTTTCATCTCAAGCGCTTATCAGCAGTGCACTAATATCTCTATCGACCTTGGGGTAATGGAGAGGGCAGATAATGTATATGTGCTGCCAACAGATTTCGGCTGGTCTGATCTGGGCACCTGGGCATCCATTTATGATATGTCTGAAAAAGATTATGTAGGAAATGCTGTAATGCCTTCAGAACAGGTGATGATGTTCGATTCGTCGAATTGCATTGTCAATGTGCCGGAAGACAAGCTTGTCATTTTACAAGGGCTGCATGACTATATTGTAGTTGAATCCAATAATACACTATTGATTTGTCCGCGTACGGAAGAACAAAGCGTTAAAAAGATTGTGGCTGATGTAAAATCTAACTTCGGCCTGAAATTTATATAGAAATTATAGCGAAGCCCTCTTCACTGAAGACAAGCTTCGCTATAAAATCATTTATCCAGCAGTACGCTGCCTGATTGCTTCGTATAAGATCACACCCGCAGAAACTGAAACGTTTAGTGAACCGATCTCTCCAATCATTGGAATTTTTGCCAGATGGTTGGCCATCCTCATAATATCATTTGAAATCCCTTCATCCTCTGCCCCCATTACAATTGCTGTTGGTGCAGTATAGTCAGGCGCGTAAATAAGCTCGCTTGTTTTTTCTGTACAGGCTACAATCTGCAAACCACATTCCTGCAGGTATAGCGCAGTTTTATGCAGGTTCTGGTGACGGCAAACCGGAATGGTGAATAAAGCACCTGCCGAGGTTTTTATCGCGTCTGCATTGATCTGGGCAGAGTTTTTTGCGGGAACCACAATAGCATGCACACCAGTACAGGCTGCCGTACGTGCAATGGCACCCATATTTCTAACATCGGTAATCCCGTCCAGAATCAAGATCAGCGGGGTTTCTCCTTTTTCGTAAATCTGAGGAATGATATCCTCGATTTTCTGAAAGGTAATGGAAGAGATTACGGCGATCACCCCCTGGTGATTTTTCTGCGTCATCCGGTTCAGTTTTTCTACCGGAACGTTGTGAACGGGGATATCTGTATCTTTCAGTAAGCCTTTCAATTCAGGAATAATTTCTCCTGTAAGTCCACGCTGCATATATAAACTTTCGATATCCTTGCCTGCTTTAATAGCTTCAATTACAGCGCGGATACCAAATACAAATTCATTATTTTCTTTAGGTCGAGCAGACCTTCTAAAGTTTTCCATTTATTCTATTTATGCTGCAAAAATAGCTGAAATTATGATAAATGAGGTAATCGACAGAATGTTTAAAAACAATTCTCAACAGGATTGTTATTTTCCATATTTTTGTTCTTATGAATATGGAGAACGGATCACAGGGTCAGGAGAAACAAAATTACTCATCAACCAGGAAGAACAGGCTGAATACACCAATGAGTAATTTGGGTAAAATACCGCCACAGGCGATTGACCTTGAAGAGGCAGTGCTGGGTGCCCTGATGCTGGAAAAAGATGCTTTATCTACCGTAATTGATATTCTTAAGCCAGATGTATTCTATGCCGAAGCCCATAAAAAGATTTTCGAAGCCATAGCCCTGCTTTTCCAAAAGTCTAAGCCTGTAGATATCCTTACAGTTACTTCAGAGCTCAGAACTTTGGGCACGCTGGAAATGGTGGGCGGTGCTTATTATATTACTAACCTGACCAACAGGGTGGCATCGGCGGCTAACATAGAGTTTCATGCCCGTATCATCTCACAAAAATATATACAGCGCGAGCTGATCAGAATCTCCTCTGAAATTATACAAAACGCTTACGAAGACACCACAGATATCTTCGACTTGCTGGATAATGCAGAAAAAGGCTTGTTCGACATCGCACAGAATAACTTGCGCAGGGATACGCAGAAAATGGACGAAATCATTAAACAATCCCTGGCAACACTGGAAGAATTACGAACAAAGTCTGACGGATTAACAGGAGTTCCCTCGGGCTTCACTGCCCTGGACAGAATCACGGGCGGCTGGCAGCCATCCGATCTGGTGATCATTGCGGCACGTCCGGCGATGGGGAAAACTGCCTTTGTACTAACCTGTGCCAGAAATGCCTCTGTAGAGTTTAAGCGTCCGGTAGTAGTGTTCTCCCTGGAGATGTCCTCGGTTCAGCTTGTCAATCGTCTGATATCCGGAGAAACCGAAATTGAGCAGGAGAAAATAAGAAAAGGTAATCTTGCAGAATGGGAATGGCAGCAGCTGCACAGTAAAATAGGTACCTTAACAGAGGCGCCCTTATTGATTGACGATACCCCGGCCCTAAACATCTTTGAATTCAGGGCGAAATGCCGAAGACTGAAATCACAATACGATATCCAAATGATCATTATCGATTACCTTCAGCTGATGCATGGTAAAGGTGAAGGCCAGAGTGGTGGCGGTAACCGTGAGCAGGAAATTGGTAGTATCTCCAGAGCCCTTAAATCGGTAGCCAAAGAACTTAATATTCCAGTGCTTGCGCTTTCTCAGCTGAGTCGTGCGGTAGAGTCCAGACCAGGTGTAAACGGTAAACGTCCCCTACTCTCAGATTTGAGGGAGTCTGGTTCCATCGAGCAGGATGCGGATATGGTACTTTTCCTTTATCGACCTGAATATTACGGGATTACTGAAGATGAACAAGGCAGGTCACAAGCAGGTGTTGGTGAGGTGATCATCGCGAAACACAGGAATGGTGAAACCGGTATTGTTCCACTAAGATTTATAGGAAAATACGTGAAGTTCGCAGATCTTGAAGAAGACTTCATGCCACCAAATTCATTCTCTATGGATAGTCCGAGTGCAGGGATGGCACCATCGGCAGACTTTGACCGTCCTTCGGGAAATGTGATCATCAAACCGTCAAGGATGGATGATTTCAATGATGACGATGCTCCGTTTTAACATCTATACCAAAGGATAATTACGATAAAATCTGGCTGGGTAAATAGCTTAGCCGTACCTCACGATGTGATATTGTCAGACCAGATAAAATAGATTAGCAGTATAACAGTGATATTGTCAGCCTAGATAAAATAGCCTAACAATATTCCTGCGAGTACGATAAAGGGCGGGCTGATACGCGTAAAGTTGAGGATCAGAAAAGTAACCACGATCACCCCTACCGATAAGGGCTCGAAACCAATCGGTTTCATCAGCAGGAAAAAGGCAGCGATAATAAAACCCACGCTAACGGCATTAATACCCAGCAAGGAGTGTTTGATTCTTGTGATTTTTTTCAGATCCTCCCAAAATGGAACGATGAACAATACTAAGATTAGCCCAGGCAGATTGATACCCAAGACACCAATAACCCCTCCCAATACCTGTCCGTAAATACCGTAACCAAAGTTTTTCATGCTCAGGGCGCCAAGGTAACTGGTGAAAGAAAAGGTTGGCCCAGGTAAGGCCTGTTGCAAGGCAAATCCAGATAAAAATCCCGGGGGACTCAGGTAATGTTTCATCTGCACAAACTCAGTGAACATTAGTGGCACTAATACCTGTCCGCCACCAAAAATAAGGATACCGTTACGGTAAAAGTTCTCAAACAACCTGATAGGCAAACTAAATGGTGATGTTCTGTTGATCAAGCCACCTAACATCGCCATAACCAGCAGTACACCAAAGAAATACCCCAGCTTTTTGGGATTTATCTTTGCAAACAGCTTTACCCTCATTTCACTTTCTTCACGCGGCGTCTGCAATGCGGATGAAATCATCCCACCAACCAAAATGGCAAGAGGAAATACGTAGGCATTTCTAAGCACCAAAGTAACGATCACTGCGGCAATGGCCAGAAAAACGGAGATCTGCGATATCAAGACCTTTCTGGACAGGTTGTAAGCGCCAAACGCAACGATGCCCAGGGCAATCGGCTGTATATATTTCAGGATTACGATAAACTGAGCCTTCTGATCCAGCTGGGCAAAGCTAATTGCAGCAAAGGTCATCACTGCTGCTGAAGGGATAATCCAGATCAGGAAAGTTAGCAAAGCCAATTTAAGTCCTCCCACCTTATGCGCCACACCAACGAGCGTCTGCGTAGATGCCGGCCCCGGGAGTACCTGTGCCAGGGCATTAAGCTCCAGCAATTCCTCCTCCGATATAAAGTTGATGTCTTTAACAAAATACTTCAGTAACAAAGATATATGCGCCTGTGCACCACCGAAGGCACTAAAAGTAAAAAGAAACACATTCCTGATAAACAATAACTGTTTTTTGCCCATTACCCTTTCTTAATCATCTTCATAATCCAATCCGGCAGCCGCGTTATAGGCGCGCTGCAATTCCGAAAAAGCATGGCCGTCGCCTTTTGCCCTTGCCCGCTGCATACCCGTCTGATAGATCTCAATTGCACGTTCCATTTGTCCGTCTTTCAGGTACAGTTTAGCCAGGTGATAGTAGGTCCCAACATAATCAGGATGTTCTGCTACAAGTTTCAGATAGTACCTAAAGGCCTCATCCGTATCATTCAGCGAGTTATATTCTGTTGCCAGGGCATACAATATAAATGGATCATCCGGCGATGCCGCCAAAAACGTCAATAACTTGTTCAATCGGGTATTTTGCATTTTAATTCCCTGCTTTTTTAATTAGATTTGCACAAAGAGATTTTTATGAAACTGTTATATTTAAACGCTGTTAATAACCAATAACAGTTAATAACAAATAAAAACTTTTAAACATAAACTTATTCATATGAAGCGAAGCCTGGCTGGAAATTATGTAGCACTGTAATTTAAAGCAAGCATTAGCATCATAACCCTAAAAATCAATTTTATACGTATGAAAATATTAGTTTGTATCAGTAATGTGCCCGACACGACCACAAAAATAACTTTTACTAACGATAATACACAATTCAATACTGCGGGTGTACAATTTATTGTAAACCCCTATGATGAAATTGCTTTATCTAAAGCCCTGGAACTTACAGAGGGTACTGACGGTAAAATTACAGTGATAAATGTTGGTGAGGCAGCTAATGACCCTACCATCAGAAAAGCACTGGCAATTGGTGCTGATGATGCGGTAAGAATTAACGCGGCACCTCGCGATGCCTATTTCACTGCGTTTCAGATTGCAGAATACGCGAAAACAGCAGATTTTGATATGATCCTTACCGGTCGTGAGTCTATTGACTACAATGGAAACCAGGTTGCTGCCATGATTGGCGAGTTCCTGAATATCCCATCTATTTCTATCATCAAAAAATTAGAGTCTGACGGTACCACCACCACTCTGGAAAGAGAAATTGAAGGTGGAAAAGAGGTTGTTACGGTTGATGGTAAATTTGTTGCCAGTTGTGCGGAGGGGGTTGCTGAACCAAAGATCCCAACAATGAGAGGAATCATGTCTGCAAGGACTAAGGCGCTGCAAGTGGTTGAAGCCAAAGAAATCGAAGAAGTTGCTAAAATTGTGTCCTTTGAGACGCCGGCACCACGAGGCGCTGTCAAATTAGTTGCGGCAGATGCTGCAGCCAGTTTAATAGGCCTGCTTCACACCGAAGCTAAAGTGATCTAACCTCATTAACCCATTTAATTTTACAACGGTTCAGACCGGAATTTAAGAAAGAAATTATGTCAGTTTTAGTATATGTAGAACAAGTAGATGGTAAATTTAAGAAATCTGTATTTGAAGCAGTATCTTATGCAAAGGCCATCGCAGATCAGACAGGGACCAACCTTAGCGCCATCTCTATTGGTAATGTTGCCGAGACAGAATTACAGGAGCTAGGAAAATACGGTGCCGCAAAGGTACTCAATGTTGCTAGCGACGAGTTAAAGAATTTTGCTAACCAGGCGTATGCTGCAGTTATTGCAGAAGCAGCGCAGAAAGAAGGCGCAGAAGTGATTGTATTGTCTAACTCCTTTTCAGGAAAGGGCCTTGCACCACGTGTTGCAGTTAAGTTAAAAGCAGGTTTAGCTGAAGGAGCCGTAGAACTACCTCAGTTAGATGGTGGTAAATTCCAGGTAAAGAAAAATGCTTTTTCCGGTAAAGCATTTGCGGTGGCTGAATTAACGTCGGCCATAAAGGTGATCGCGTTAAACCCCAACGCATTTGGTGTGAAAGAATCACCTGCTGCGGCAGCTATTGAGGCTTTCTCACCTGCGGTTCCGGCAACAGATTTTGCCGCGATCGTAAAAGACATTGTCAGAGCGACTGATAAAGTGTCCCTTCCAGATGCAGAACTGGTAGTTTCTGCGGGCAGAGGGTTAAAAGGACCGGAAAACTGGGGAATGATAGAAGAACTAGCCGGCCTTTTAGGTGCAGCAACAGCCTGCTCTAAGCCGGTTTCAGATGCTGACTGGAGACCGCATGCCGAGCACGTTGGTCAGACAGGTATTTCTATCAGTCCGAACTTATACATCGCCATCGGAATTTCCGGCGCGATACAGCATCTTGCCGGCGTAAGCTCATCAAAAGTAATTGTGGTTATCAACAAAGATCCTGAAGCACCTTTCTTTAAGGTTGCTGATTATGGAATCGTTGGTGATGCCTTTGAAGTTGTTCCAAAATTAATTGAGGCCTTAAAAGCACATCAAGCCTAATACAATATCAGGCGGAGCATCAAACCTCCGCCAGATATTATTCTATATGAAAAAAGTAAAACTAGATATCGTAGGCTTGTCTTATAGCCAAACCCAATCCGGCGCTTATGCACTGGTTCTTGGAGAAGTAAATGGAAGAAGACGTTTGCCCATCATCATTGGTGCCTTCGAAGCACAGGCTATCGCCATCGAAATGGAAAAGATGACGCCCAGCAGGCCGCTCACTCATGATCTGTTCAAAACATTTGCCCAAACCTATAACATAGAGATTAAAGAAATCCTGATTTACAATCTGGTAGATGGCGTATTTTTTGCCAAACTAATCTGCAATGACGGCGAAAAGACCCAGGAGATTGACGCAAGAACATCTGACGCTATTGCTTTGGCTGTTCGCTTTAACTCAACTATCTACACCTATGAATTTATCCTTTCCTCGGCAGGTATAGTAATTGAAGGTAATGACTTTGTTTTCCTTGAAAACCTGGACAACATCAGTAAAGAAGAAGGACAAGATGATATTGACACTTCCCTTCCCGGGAATACATTCGGTCAGCTCACCATTGAAGAGCTGAATCATAAGCTTCAGGAGGCTATTGCAGAGGAGGCTTATGAGAAAGCGGCAAGGATCAGAGATGAGCTGAACAAAAGAAATTCATCACAATAACAATTATTTGCAAGTTTATCTACATCTTTGCGCTCTACTATTAAGACCTAACTTTATCATCTGAAAAATTTTTATGGAGCGTTTTCACGGGATCATCGGCATCATTTTTATACTGGGCCTTGCATATCTATTTTCCAATAACAGAAAAAAGATTAATTACAGGCTGGTTGCCAGTGGACTAACGCTTCAGGTATTGATAGCAGTCTTAATTTTGAGGGTTAGCCCCGTTCAGCATTTCTTTGAATTTCTTGGAAAGGGAATGCAAAAGATCGAACAGTTCGCAAAAAAAGGTGTTGATTTCGTTTATGGTGGTGTTGCCATCATCGGTTACGACGGCCAGCCTAAATCTTTTGCCGCACCAGACGGATTTGTTTTCGCGTTTAACGTTACTGCCACCATCATATTGGTATGTGTGCTTGTGGCTATATTCTATCACTTTGGAATTATGCAGCGTATTGTTGCCGTTATTGCCAAAGGGATGAACTTCATTATGCGTGTGAGTGGTGCAGAAGCGCTCAGCAATGTGGCGAGTGCCTTTGTGGGACAGGTTGAAGCGCAGGTGATGATCAAACCATATTTAAAGGGCATGACTAAAAGCGAGCTTCTGGCGTCTATGAGCGGAAGTTTAGCTTGTATTGCCGGAGGAATTTTAATTGTTTATGCTAATATGGGTGCTCAGGCTGGTATGAACCTGGCGCCGAAGCTGATTATGGCGAGTTTAATGGCAGCTCCGGGTGCCTTGATTATTGCCAAAATTGTTTTCCCGGAAACAGAAGTATCGCAGACCATGGGCAAGGTAAAACTTGAAGTGAAAAGCGAATACACCAACCTGATCGATGCAATTTCTCATGGTGCAGGAGAAGGTTTCAAGATTGCCATGAACGTTATCGCCATGTTAATCGGTTTCATCGCGCTTATCGCACTTGTAGATTTTATCTTTATCAATGTTGGACACCTTTTCAATCCGGACTTTACCCTGTCTTTAGACTGGATTTTCGGTAAACTATTTTATCCTTTTGCCTGGGCGATGGGAATTCCTGAAGTAGATGTGAACAACGCTGCTACCCTATTGGGACAAAAACTAACAGTAAACGAATTTCTTGCTTTCAAAAATCTGACGACTAAAACTGTTCCTATTATTACAGAAAAAGGTGTGCTGATCATCAGCATCGCTATCTGTGGTTTTGCGAACTTCAGCAGTGTTGGAATGCAGATCGGCGGAATTGGTGAGCTAGCGCCTGAGCGTCGTGCTGACCTGGCAAAATTAGGTCTCAAGGCCTTGATGTGCGGAACCCTTGCCTCCTATCTGTCGGCTTCTATCGCAGGTATTTTAATGTAGGCATTTCAATATTTTGTTTCAACTAAGTCAAAACGACTTATATTCAAAAAAAGTTTTCAGCGCAGGACGTCAAAATTTTAATAAATAACATACTTTAACATATTCTTTACGTTAAAGTATTTTTATTCCTAAATCTTTAGTTATATATTAGGCTTATAAATAGCCAGATATGAAATTAACGATTCTCCTGCTTTGTTTCAGTATATTTATCCATTTTACTTCAGCGGCGCAAAGTTCCGCTGGTATCAAAGGCAGCATAGCAGATACCGTATCGAACACGAGCCTGGTGAATGCAGCCGTCATCGTTCTGCGTCAAAAAGATTCCACTCTTGTCAGTTTCACCAGGACAGTAGAAAATGGAAAATTTAGTATCGGCAGTCTGCCAAAGGAAAAGCTTTTACTCTTGGTCACCTATCCGGGTTATGCCGACTATACCGAACGATTTGCTTTGGACGGTGTAAGTCAGGACCGTGATTTCGGCAAAATCAGACTATTGCTGAAAGCCAGGTTACTCGAAGATGTAATTATCAAGGGCAAAGCAGCAGCGATCAAGATGAAGGGAGATACGACGGAGTTTAATGCGGCTGCCTATCAGATTCAACCCAATTCTAAAGTGGAGGATTTGCTGAAACAACTCCCGGGGATCAGTATAGACAAAGACGGGAAGATTACGGCACAGGGCCAGAAGGTGAACAAAGTGCTGGTAGATGGCGAGGAGTTTTTTGGGGACGACCCTACCCTGGTCACCAAAAACCTGCGTGCCGACATGATTGATAAGGTGCAGCTATTCGATAAGAAAAGTGATCAGTCTGCTTTCACTGGTGTGGATGACGGAAAAAAGGATAAGACGATTAACCTGAAACTGAAGGACGATAAAAAAAATGGTTATTTCGGCAAGCTTGAAGGTGGTGTTGGCAATGATGGCTACTACCAGAATCAGCTGATGTTCAATGCTTTCAAAGGAAAGAAAAAACTATCTGTTTACGGCACCCTGGCCAACACCGGGAAAATAGGTCTTGGATGGGAGGACAATAGTAAATATGGTGCGGGTGATAACCTGGAATTTGGTGATAATTACGTAAACATCAATATGGACGGTAACGACGGGCTGGAAACTTTTGATGGCCGTTATGGTGACCGGGGAATACCACTGGCCAGAACAGGTGGTATCCATTACGATACCAAATGGAACGGCGACAAGGAATCAATCAATACCAATTACAAGATTGGCTCGTTGAGTGTCAGCGGTGAAAACAATACGATCAGTCAGAATAATCTTCCAACGGGGATCATCAATACGAGCAGCAACGAATCTTTTGATAACTATATGTTCAGACAGAAACTGGATGGCAGCTATCAGATCAAACTGGATACTACTTCTACCTTAAAAATATCTGCGGATGGAATGTTAAAGTCTACAGACACCAGGAGCCAGTTTAGTACCCGAAGTCTGCGCGATAATCGCGTACAACTGAATGAGAGTCAGCGTAGCATCGATAATGATGGCACCAACAAAATATTCAATATGAAAGGCTTGTGGACTAAGAAATTGAACAAGCCACGCCGGACACTCTCCATTGACATGAGGGCATCCATTACGCAGGCGGATGACAAGGGCTATTTGAAATCCAACAACCGTTTCTACGACGATCAGGGTGAAGTTGCTACTGATTCCATTGTTGATCAGCACAAAACAAGCCTGGTGAAATCTGCGGTATACAATTCGAACGTCGCCTATACGGAGCCACTTGCAAAAAATGTTACGGTAGTACTGAATTATGGTTTCGGGAAGAATAACAGCAGCGCCGACCGCAGATCTTTCAATCGCGGTTCTGGCGGAGGCTATACTGTTCTGGATACCCTTTTCAGTAATAACTATGAGCTGGACCAGACGTCCCATCAGGGAGGTGCCGTATTTAATTATAAGAATGCCAAGACCACCTTGAATGCAGGAACTAAGGTGGCCAATGTTAACTTTGCGCAAAGGAACCTGATCACCGGGGGGATTTTTAAAAGGAATTTCATCAACTGGTCGCCACAGGTAAACTATAGTTATAAGTTTACGCCACAGCGGGCTGTATCAGTTAACTATAACGGGGAGAATACACAGCCGAGCATTGACCAGATACAGCCGATAAGGGTAAACAATGATCCGCTGAATATCACTATCGGCAATGCCAGCCTGAAGCCTTCCTTCAGAAATTCTGTGAACATGAATTTCAATTCTTACAAGATCGTTAGTGGCGAAGCTATCTATGCCTATGCCAGTTACTCGCGGACGAACAATGCTATCGTCAATAATATCAACACTGATCAAAGTGGAAAGAGCACCTTGCAGGCCATCAACCTGAATGATAAAACTACAACAGACCTCTATGGCTATTTTTACGGTGGCAAAAAGATCAATGCCCTTGATATTACGCCGGGACTGAGCGCTAATGTGAACAGGGCCACTTCCTATAACTATATAAATAACGCATTGAACCGCATACAGTCGGCAAGCTACGGTGCGGCAGTTGAAGTCATGAAGTCGAAGGAGAAAAAATATTATGCCAGTGTAAACGTGGGGCCAACCTATACGACTAACGAATCATCGCTGCAACCTGATGTTAACGACAATGGCTGGGGACTAAAAGTGAACGGATATTTCAATGTTAACCTGCCCTGGAAGCTGGAGATCAACAGTGAAACCCGTTACGAATATCGTGCAAAAACACAATCTTTTGATACAGATTTTTCACGCCTGATCTGGAATGCGGGGCTGAGCAAAAAGTTCCTGAAATCCGATGGGTTGAAACTCACCCTGTGGGCAAATGACCTGCTGAACCAGAATGTTGGATTCAGCAGGAATGCCATGGGAAATATGATTGTACAAAATAGTTATACCACCATCAAGAGATATTTTATGGCCACCCTCAGCTGGGATTTTAGCCAGATGGGCGGCTCAACAACAAAAAAATAAGACCTATGAACAGTAAGGCAATTATTATTGGAATCATCATTTTATGTACTGGCACTTTGAGCTACGGACAGCATACCCGCTTTCCCAGCGAAGGAACCATTGAGTTTGAGCGTACGATAAACATGTACGCCATGTTCCAGAAGAAAGTGGATGCGAGCAAAGACGTTTTTGTCTCCCAGTTTTTTGAGCAGTACAAAAAAACTAACCCCCAGTTCAAAACCCTGAAGAGCACTTTGTATTTCTCGAAGGACAAAACATTGTTTAAACCTACAGCTGATCTTTCTGCCAATACGTCCTTTTTTGCGAATGGGCCAGATGTATCACAGATCAATACCAGTTTCATGGATCTGACCAGCAAAATGCAGACTGTGGCTAAGGTTGTATTTGAAGAGAAATTCCTGGTGAGGGACAGCATCAGAAAAATCAATTGGAAGATCACGGATGAAACGCGGGAGATTGCAGGTTATGCATGCCGCAGAGCGAATGCGGTTATCATGGATTCCGTGTATGTGGTGGCCTTTTACACTGATCAGATCCCCGTTTCTGGTGGACCGGAGTCATTTTCCGGACTTCCGGGGATGATCCTTGGACTTGCCCTCCCCCACGATAACGTAACCTGGTTTGCCAAATCAGTGGTCGACAAACCTGTTGACGCTACGTTGCTTGCAGCACCGCAGAAGGGCAAGGTTACTGATGCCAATGGGTTGAGCACCATCCTTAAAAAAACACTGGCAAATTGGAATGCCAGTGATCAGCGTTTGTATCTGAAATCTTTCATGTTGTAGGCCTGGGCGTCTTTGCTCAATAAAAAAAGCAGGTCTTTGTAAGAAAGACCTGCTTTTTTTATCCTTATATTCTGCCTCAGCTGACTATCAATTATGACTTGTCCAGTACATCATCCGCTTTATCAGAAACCGGATGATCCTGAGTATTTTTCTTCGGGAAGTTGAACAGTAATGAACTTAATACTGGTAAAACGAAAATCGCTACCGTGAAGATAGAAACAAAAAGGTCTGTTTTTTCTCCTTCAATGGCCTGAGAAATTGGCGACTCAGGATAAAAATGCGTAATCAGTGATGAGGTTAATTTTATACCCAGCACAGCAATTACAATAAAAGCTATGGTCTCCAGGAAAGTAAACTTCTCCATTAGTTTAACAAAGGCCTGCGCTACAAAACGCATTGCGAGGATACCGATAAATACACCGATATATATTAACCAGATGTGGTCTGTAAAAGCCACAGCGGCAAATACGTTATCGATAGAGAAAGCAAGATCCATCACCTCAACTAAAGCAACGGTTGCCCAAAAGTTACCCATCAAACCTACAGTAGATTTGTAGATCCAGCTTTTACTTTTATCGATTTCTTCTTCCTCAGGGTTATTTTTAGCGCTTTTCTTTTTGAAATAGTCAAATGTCAGGTAAAGCAGATACAATCCGCCCAGCGGTTTTAACCACCATATTTTTACCAGCCAGGCAGCAAGGAACAAGCAGATACCACGGAACACATAAGCGCCAATAATACCATACTTCAAAGCCTTTTCCCGCTGATCTTTAGGCAAATCCATTACCATGGTGGCCAGCACAGCAGCATTGTCTACCGACAGGAGACTTTCAATTACAATTAAGTTTAAAATAATAAGGAGACCCGCCTGTATGTCATCCCCTAAGATCGTGTGTAAAAAATCCATTTATATTTTTGTTTGAGCACTAATTTACCATAATAAATGGATAAAAAAATCCCGTCAGCGAAAAGGCTGACGGGACTCTTATAATATTCTTGTAACGTGGTTAATTATCTGTTTTCAGGCGCAACGAAAGTCCTGTCCGTATGTCCAACATAAATTTGACGCGGACGGCCAATCGGTTCCTTGTTTTCGTGCATTTCTTTCCATTGAGCAATCCATCCTGGTAAGCGTCCCAGTGCAAACAACACCGTAAACATATCCGTAGGGAAACCTAAAGCCCTGTAGATGATACCTGAGTAAAAATCTACGTTAGGGTAAAGTTTACGCTGTACAAAATATGGATCGCTAAGGGCAGCTTCTTCCAGTTTCTTGGCAATTTCCAGTACCGGATCGTTGATACCCAGTTTTTCTAAAATCTCATCACATGCTTTTTTGATGATTTTAGCACGTGGATCAAAGTTTTTGTAAACCCTGTGTCCAAAGCCCATCATACGGAAAGGATCATTTTTATCTTTTGCTTTGTTGATCCATTTCTCTGTATCTCCGCCATCTTCTTTAATGCGCTCCAGCATTTCGATCACTGCCTGGTTGGCACCACCATGTAATGGTCCCCATAATGCAGCGATACCTGCAGAAACTGATGCGTAAATATTACAGTCAGACGAGCCTACCATTCTTACTGTTGAAGCCGAGCAGTTCTGCTCATGATCAGCATGTAGAATTAACAAGGTATTCATTGCTTTAACAACAACCGGATCGATTTCAATTTCCTCTGTACGCTGACCGAAGGTCATGTTGAGGTAATTGCTTACGTAATCATATTTGTTTTTTGGATAGATCAGTGGGTGACCTAGTGATTTTTTGTAGATAAAGGAAACGATAGTTGGGAATTTCGCCAGCAACTTAATCATTTCGCGGTTCATTGTTTCTGGTGAAGAGTTAGCATCCAGGGATTCAGGATAGAAAGTAGACAATGAACAAACCAGTGAAGCCAACTGTGCCATTGGATGAGACTTGGACGGATAACCATCAAGGAACTTCTTCATGTCCTCATGGATCAATGTGTGCTTCGTGATTTGCGTCTGGAAATTCTCCAGTTCATCAACTTTTGGTAATTCGCCGTAAATCAACAGGTAAGCTACTTCCAGGAAAGTAGATTTCTCTGCGAGCTCTTCAATAGCATAACCTCTATATTTTAATATCCCTTTCTCACCATCTAAAAAGGTAATTGCACTTTTTGTTGATCCTGTGTTTTTGTATCCGAAATCCAAGGTAACGTGACCGGTTAAATCCCTTAATTTTGAAATATCAATTGATTTTTCTCCCTCAGTTCCAGTTACAATGGGAAATTCATATACTTTACCATCAATCTTAATCTCTGCAATATCTGACATATATCTTCTAATTTATAAATAACAAAAATAACTATTCTAGTGACAATAGCTCAAAACTAACATAACAATGCTGTTATTATATTGTTAAGTGCTGATCATCAAAATTAAAGATTAAACTAAATCTTAGTTTTAATCACTTCGACTACCGCGCCGCATTCCAGCATTTCGTCACCATAATATGGGTTTCTTATGGTTTTCTCAGATGACAGCCAGTCTCCCCCGTCGCCATTATTAGCCATTGGGCAGTGCTGCACATAAATTGACCCTTTTTCCAGGTCCACATGTTTGAATAAGGCAATCACATCTGAGCTCAAAGCAGTAAATTCTTTACGTTGTTCTTTCAGATCCTCGGTACCGCCAATCTTGTCTGCAATTAATGCGGTGTTTTCACATCCCGCATAGCCTTTCAGGGCTGCAGATAAATCTGATGCGGTTTGACGTGCGGCTTTTGCATTTGCAGCTACCAATGAATTTTTCAGACTGATATAACCAGTATATATTTTCTGGATGTGAGGATCAGCTATTTTTACATTTATGCTGGTCGCTGAGGTATCTGTTGTAGCTATGGCGCTATCATTAACAGCGTCGCCTTCTTTTGGTGAAGAGGAACAGGCCATCAGTGTGGTAATTATCGCTGCTCCGATATAATTTTTCATTCGTTAATCTATCTTTAAGTGATTTTGAGAAAGTCAGCAAGATTTCTTTAACATTCTCCAAGATCACCCTGCCGGGCAGAAGGTATCCTATTGAATTGCGAAATCACCGATCATCCTATCAATTTCGTTATCTGCTCAAAATACTATTAATATTTTAAATAAATAAAAAACCCCAGGATAATTGCACAGTGTTTTTGATAATATTGCAATAAATAAATATGAAATGATATAAAACAAAAAAACTCCGGTAAAATACCGGAGTTTTCAAAATCCCGATTGCCGGGAATGTCTATATCTGATGCTTATAATTTAAATCCGTAAGCGATTCTCAGGGCTACCTGACCAGAGTGGTTATCGTTATTTACATAACGCAAGGCATCACCTTTACCAGCGTTTTCATATTTTACACCAAGGTCTAAACCATTTGACCATGAGTAACCGATGGTTGGCGCATATAGAAATGTAGTTTTAGCATCCTGACTAACACCAATAGCCGCACCTACTTCACCCATTGCATATAGTCCGGACCCACTTGGATCAAGGAAGAGTTTTAAACCAGTTTTTACCGGGATATAACCGTAATCAGGAGTATCGTTTCCGTATACAGGATTAAAAGTATCTTTAGCGAAGAAATGGGTATAACCCGTTGCCAAAGGAATTGATAATTGTTTTGTTACGTCGAATTGTACGCGGGCATCGATACCTGCTGCTACACTATATGCGTCACTTGTTGGAATTCCTATATTGGCACCGATGCCTAATTTTTGAGCACTTGCATTTGTTGAAACCATTAATGCTACTGCAGCTGCTGCAGCGGCAAGAAATTTAGTATGTTTTTTCATTGTGTCGTTTTTTTTGTTCTTCCTCTGTCCTTTTGATCTTAAGCTCATGAGCCATGAAGAAGATGCTGTTTAATTTATATGTTGTTCCAGATTGACTCTGTTACGTCCACAAATACAAATCGCATGCCAGTCGCGACAAGAATATATCAAATAGGATATGCGGTAGCGGGATTACGGAACCGAATTTTGATCAGAAAAAAGCCTTGTTAATGTAGCAAGCCTGTTACATAAAAGATAAAATAACGATTCCAGCTAATCGTGTTAGCAAGCTATTCTACAGCAGATTAGCGAAGGAATTGATCTTTATACAACTGCTGGATGGCCAGTTTGAGGCTCTCCGGTTCTACCGCACTATCGAACCAGTTTATTTCGACACCATCTTTTTCCATTTTTCTGAAAAATGTCATCTGTCTTTTGGCAAACTGCCTTATCGCAATGTATAGTTTCTCCTTCAATTCATCGAGGCGAAGCTGCTTCAAGAGATACTCCGTGACAAATTTATATTCCAAACCATAAAATATAAGCATCTCCGGCGTTACGCCTTGTGCGATTAATGTGCGTACCTCCTCAATTAATCCTTCCTCGAAACGGGTATCAAGGCGTTTCAAGATACGCTCTCTTCGTAATTCCACCGTTCCGGTGAGGCCAATAATCAAAGGATGAATTTCCGGTCGGCTTTCTGGTACCAGCGTATGTTTGCTTAAATAGTCTGCAACTTCGATTGCCCTAACCATTCTTTTGGCCGAGGACAAGTCTGCATGAGCCCTCAACTCGATGGGATAGGCTGTCAGCAATGCTTTCAGCGCTTCAGCAACACCAAGTGGGAGGCTATCTCGCAACTGCTGGTCGACCGGAATGGCTGTAAAAGCCTGGTTTTGGAGAATGGAATGAATATACATACCAGTCCCTCCGCAGAGTACCGGAAGTTTATGCTGCTGGGTTAAGGACTTAAATACCTCATAAAAATCATCCTTAAAGGAGTTAACGTTATAACTCTCCCCCGCTTCCCTGATATTTATCAAATGATAAGGAACGGGATTGCCCTGATAAACATATTCAGCCAGATCCTTGCCTGTGCCAATATCCATTCCACGATATACCTGTCTGCTGTCTGCACTAATCACTTCGCCATTCAGTTCGGCTGCCAGGCTCACCGCGAGCTTCGTTTTGCCAGAGGCCGTTGGGCCAAGAATAATCAGTAGCGGATTTTTATCCATGTATAAGTAAGGAAGAATATATCAGGTTGAAGTTTCAAATATAAGGCTCTCGACGTGATTAATATAAACTACCGGCATTTATCTGTCGTGGATGAGCTGCACATTATGCGGAAAACTCCAGATTATACTGTAAGGATGAACTTTAGATTACCGCTGTTATAAATACTTTTATAACCATGTGCCTCTAAAAGCGTCCGACTCGCGGAGGGATCCAAGGAGGTTAACACGATGCGTAATTCATCAGGCAAACGGTGCGGAAAAACACGGGTCATGGTTTTTGTATGCAGCCAGATTTCTGCTGGCGGCGACTGGAAAACCAATTCAAAGCCCATCCGGGCGAACCCCTGACCGTAAGACCAATCCAGATCGGCGTAGGTCATCACGTCATCAGGAGCAATTTCGTTGATCATATGCCTGATCAGCTTGCTCAACCCTCCCTGGATAGTAATGCCTTCCAGCGTAGCAAATCTAATCAGCTCCACAGAGATGTAACCTTCACGTTTCAGCCTCATATTTCTTTTGCCACTAAAAGTAGCTACTGCTATCAGCTGATCCTGATACAACAATCCATACCTGAACCTCGCCTTCGCGGAAAATTGTAAGTGATGCAGACTAAGAAATTCATCTGCCATTAGCTGGCTGATGCCAAGCACTTTTGTTTTTCTTCCATGTACGGTTTTGTTTTTGCCGAGAAGAGAAAAAATCCTGCTCAGCACTTTTGAGGGCTGTGTTAGCCACAGGTCCTCCCAGAGCTGGATCAGCTGAATGCTTTTTTTACGGTAAGATTCTTGTAAGTCATGCAGAATTGCTCCATCGAAATGATGATTGATTGGGACAAGGTGTAAAATCAGTCCCGGAAAGCCCGGAAACTTTAGCAGCAAAAAGTCGCCAACCACATCAGTTTCTACTCTTATTTCATCTCCCTCTAAATGATCGATTACTTCTTGCTGCCAGCCGGCAATTCTTATACCCACTCTTCTTCTTTAAATATTTTATATCCGGCAGCTACCTTATCCTCGAGCAAGTTTAGCGCCACATCGTCCAGTTCTTTGATGACCAGCGTACGTTCATGTTGTGGAAGCTGTTCTGGCAACAGATCAAAAGACACATGGTCATCCTTGATCTCCAGGTTCACAAAAAACGTCTCTGTCCTTTTGTCGCCGCTTACCTCCAAATTTTTCTCCGACCAAAGGTCGTATTGTTCTTCACTATTTACTCTATTGTTAAAACCCAGTGTAGCATAAGGCTGTAATGCCGCCCTGATGGTTTGAAAGATTTCGATAAGATCAGTTTTCATATGGTTTGATATTTATTCAAAGGAATAACAGCAAGGCAAAATTATTGTTTAGCCCTCCGCACATTTAACCACCATTTTTTGACTGGATAATTAGCGCCCACAGCAACAGTTTCTCCCAGCATTGGCGTTGCAATCAGTTGCTGCTGTTCCTCCGCGCTATTTGTTACTCTGATGATAGAATCATTCCAGTCGTGCAGTGCCAGCGAAAACTTTCCCCAGTGTACTGGCATCAATACCCTGGCTTTCAAATCCTTTGCCGCTTTTACCGTATCTTCAGGAAACATATGGATAAAAGGCCAGTATTCATGATACTGACCACATTCCAGCAGTGCCAGCTCAAAGGGACCATGTTGTTCCCCAATTTCCTTAAAGTGTGTATCATATCCAGAGTCACCTCCCAAAAATATCTTTCCCGCCGGACTTTCCAGCACAAAGGATGACCATAAAGTTCGGTTTCTTTGGAAAGACCTGCCCGTGAAATGCCTGCCCGGTGTTGCGGTAAACTTCAAACCTGCTACCGTTGCCGTTTCATTCCATGCCAGTTCTGTGATACGCGATGCCACCAGCTTCCATCTTTCCAAATGCTGTCCCACCCCTATGGAGGTAACCACATGTTTCACTTTGTCCTTTAACTGAAGAATACTTTGATAATCCATATGGTCATAATGATCATGTGTAATCACCAGCACGTCTATCTCAGGAAAGTCGGCAGCATGAATAAAGTCCGTTCCTTCAAAATTCCTGTTTCCTATAAAGGAAAATGGAGAAGTGCTCCGGCTGAACACAGGGTCAACCAATATCCTTACATTCTCCACCTGTAGCAGGTAAGATGAATGACCAAACCAGGTGATCTTCGTGCCCGGACTATCGCTAAAGTCTGGCTTTACAAATGGAAGCGCTGCCGGAGGTAATTTATTGGGATTACCTTTTAGCAAAGCCTTAAACATCATAAAATAACTTACTCCCTCTGGTTTCATGGGCGTGAGAGATATATTGTCCAAAGCATCACCCTTATAATTTGGCAGTAATTTGATCCTTGCCAGTCGCTCCCCTTCAGGCAAACGCCCAAATACCGGCAGATGGAGCACATAATAAACAAAGGCAGCGAAAGCAAAAACTACAACCAGTAAAGTAATCATAATCAGTATCCAAGGTTAAAATGCCCCCGTTTTCAAAAGCATCTGAGGCGAAGATACCAATTGGCGAGCCGATGAGTATCAGAATTTTGTTATAATTGTAAACCTTAAAGAAACATACATGAGCACCAAATACGTATATATCAACGATACTTTCATTAATGAAGAAGAAGCCGCTATCCGTGTCCCGGATCTGGCTGTTCAACGGGGTTATGGGGTCTTCGACTTTTTCAAAACCATTGGCGGAAGACCGATATTTCTTCAGGACCACCTCGACAGGTTTTTTCATTCGGCAGCAACCCTCCACCTCAACGTAAAACAAAGCAGGGAAGAATTAGAAAATATTATCACAGAATTGTGCAAAAAGAATGCTATTCCTGACTCAGGCATAAAGATTACCCTCACCGGAGGTTACAGTGCTGACGGCTATACCCTCCCCGAAGAGCCAAACTTATTAATTACCCAGCAGCACCTGAATCCACCGCTGGTTTTCCAGTCGAAAGGCATCAATGTGGTTTCTTATGAGTATCAGCGTCAATTATCTGAGGCTAAAACGTTAGATTATTCTATGGGTATCTGGCTACAACCTTTTATCAAAGAAAATGGTGCAGATGATGTAGTATACCATGCTGACGGACTATTGAAAGAAACACCAAGGGCAAACTTCTTCATCGTTACCAAAGATGGGGAGGTCCTGACCGCTGCTCATAAAGTTTTAAAAGGAGTAATACGCAAGAACCTGCTGGCATTAGAAAATTCAGGTTACAGCATTCAGGAACGTGATTTCACCATACAAGACCTGGCCAATGCCAGCGAAGCATTTATCACAAGCACTACAAAACATGTTTTACCTGTCCTCCATGTTAATGGCACGCCTGTTGGCGATGGAAAAGCAGGAAAAGTGAGTGAAAGATTATTTGATTTGCTACTGGAAAAAGTTAAACATCAGTAGCATAATGAACCTCCGGCATCATCAAGAACATCCGACATCTTAAATTGCGTTACCTTCATATGAGGTGAAGTCGCATCTTAAGCTACGTTGATATTGAGATATCGGAGATATTAAGCTTCGATTAAAGCATATCCGTATTCAGCATCGTTTTTAAGATATTCGCCTGAACGTCAAAGTTATTCAGATGATTCAGGAAGTCGATATCGGAAATCTTCGCATAGTTTTCTTCCAGTAATTTGAGAATTTCCGGCGGAATATATGTTTTCGCCGATGCAGCATGACTTTGCAGCTTGTCATTCTTGTAGGCCAATTCCTGGATCATCTTCGCTTTTTCTGAACCTGTGCTCGAGAAATCAGCATCGGCTACTTCGTCAGGCGTACAAAAAAGAAATAAGTTTCTGCTTGGAAAAAACAGAAAGTAACGATCGGTTTCCAAAAACCGGAATACCTCAAGAATCATTGTGCCCGACTTTAAGCCATAAACAAACTCAGTCTTGAAATCGTACTTACACAACAAGCCCATCAATTTTCTTTCGATGGTAGCATAGGTATTGACGTAGACATTCTCCAGCTCGTAATTAATTAACGTTGCCAGCTGGTCTGGTGAGATGGTGAAATAAAAGTCTTTGGCAAAACGTGCGCTAAACTGTGTGATGTTTTTTACGAAGGGAAAATCCGTGGTTAAATCAGACAGCACCTCGTATAGATTACGCAAGGTATTGTTCACCTTTAGCGCCTGACGGTGCCTGCCGGCAAGAAAGGCATCCTCTTCCCCTGCGGTATGGTTCAGCTTTTCTATGACCTCCTGGTTCAACCGCATCTCATCGTCAATCAACGTCACGTTTTTCTCGTTGCTCTTTTTGATCTTTCTGAGCAGATCTACCACACTGGCGGTAAACTGTAAGTGGAAAAGTTCCAGTTTATCAATTGATAGTTCACTGTTATTCTCGAATAACTGATGGATTACCTGACTGCGCAGGTAGATCTTAAAAACTACTTCCTCCTGAAAAAAAACAGAAAGCAGCTGCAGGCGACTAATGATTCGGTTAGACTCCTTTAAAATATTTGCAGCATACTCATCCATTCTTACATCTGTTTTAATCCGGTAATCCGACCGGTATTCCTATTTCACCTGTGTCACGTTTTTCTTTAATTCCGTCTCCAGGTTTTTCAGTTCCGTATCCAATACCCTTCTGCCCTTCTCCCCTTCTTCGTGAATTTTCTTCACTTCATCTAATGTCTCAATCAGTGAAGCGGTTGTTTTACGAAGTGTTTCCAAAGATACGACAGTTTTTTCATTCTCCTTGGCCACATCAATGCTGTTTTGCTTCAGCATATCCGCGTTTTTCTGCAGAATGGTGTTCGTTGTATCAGAAATCTTCTTCTGCATCTCCACGTTTGCTTTCTGGCGCTGTAAAGCCACGGCAATGGTCAGCTGGTTTTTCCAAACCGGTATCGTTGTAGAAATGATAGACTGTGCTTTTTCGGCGATCGACGTATTGTTGTTCTGCACCAGGCGGATTTGGGCCAGCGACTGCATCATGATGAAACGTACAATTTTCATATCCGCCAGCCGTTTATCCAGGCGACTCACAAAATCCCTCAGGTCGGCTATTTCATAATCCTCATAATCAGCCTGCCTGCCTTCCATCTCTGCCAGTTTCTGGCTCAGTTCTGTATATTTTAGCTGACCAGATATGATCAGTTCTTCCATCTGATGGATGTAATTTACGTTACTTTCGAACATCGTTTGCAGAGAACTATTGTCCCTCAACGAGTTTATCCGTCCGGCTTTGATCTTATTGGTGATTTTGTCAATATTGTTCACCACCACATCATACTTCTGGAAGATCTTTTTCACATCCACTACCAGGTTCTTCAGAAAAGGAATTCTGGAGATGAAAGAACGGACACCACTTTTTTCCAGTTCCGTAACGTCAATATAATTCAGTTCCGTTAGCAGCTCATTGATTAAGCCACCTACTTCGCCGCTGTTATAGGTACGAACAGAAGTCAGGAAATCATTACTGTATTTTTCCATCGAATTCTGAGCCTCGGCGCCATAGTTCAGGATCGAATTAACATCAGACGGCTCCAGCGACTTATTCAGCTCCGTGTATTTTGCCACATCTGCCGGCGAAAGATTGCTTACATCTACGTTGCCTTCCTTATCCAGCTTCGCTGGTGTATTGTTATTTGGTAACTCCGGATAAGGAATTACTTCAGTGTTTGTATCCATAATTTTAAGGTTTAAAATGAAGCTGATGCCGGTTGGGAGCTGCCAGCATCAGCTGCGGATTTTACAAATAATTTTGAGTAACCGTCTGAACCGTTTGTTCCAGCTTCCTGTCTTTGGTTGGTTCACCTATCGCGTTAAACTTCCATTCGCCATTCTTTTTGTAGAATACGCCCAGTACCATCGAAACATGACCAGCGAAGCCAGCACCGTTAGCAATGTCATAGGTAGCAAATACTTCGTTTACCCTTTTCGCTGTTCCTTCATAAATCCTGATTGAAGCAAAAGGAATCGTAGCAAAATCCTGTCCCTGGAAGCTGTTCAGTACAAAAGCCACATAAGCCGCATTTGCAGGAAGCCTGCCCAGGTCTACAGAAATCACTTCGTTGTCCAGTCCGTCATCGCCACCCGTATCACCTGTACGGTCATCACCGCTATGTTTGATAGATCCATCTTTCGAAGCCAGGTGGCCAAAATATACTACTTCCAGTAATTTTTTATTTTCATCATATACCGCACAGCTCGCGTCTAAATCCACTGCTTCTTTCGAAGAGCCGAAACCAAAGAGGCCTTTTTTTTCTATAGCGCCCCAATTGATTCCTACACAAACCTGCTGTAATTTCGTACCGTTGTCTTTTGCCAGACTAATACGCTGTCCTTTTTGAAGATTAATCGCCATAAGTCTTTATTGGTATTTATTTAAATAATCCTGTAATCCGCCTTTCATGCCAACGCCTACAGCTTCAAATTTCCATTGTCCTTCACGTTTGTAAATCCTTCCGAATTCAACTGCTGTCTCGATAGAAAAATCTTCTTCCAATTCATATTTAAGAATCTCCTGGTTGGTAGCCGCGTCAAAAATGCGAATGAAAGAGTTTCTCACCTGTCCAAAATTCTGTCTTCTGGATTCAGATTCATGAATGGTTACTACAATGCAAATCTCCTGCACTTTTGCGTCGATTTTAGACAAATCTACTTTAACCTGTTCATCGTCGCCGTCACCAGCACCTGTAAGGTTATCGCCCGTATGTTCAACTGATCCATCCGGTGAAATCAGGTTATTATAAAAGATGAAATGCTCATCAGAAACAATCTTTTTATTATCGCCCAATAAGAAAAGGGAAGCATCAAGGTCAAAATCAGTCCCCGTAGAAGAACTGTTGGTATCCCATCCTAATCCGATGGTAAATTTCGGAGCATTTATATTTTCGCGCTGCCCCTTTTGCAAGTTTATAGCCATGTTTAAGTTAGTTTATAATTTTTAGTGTTGATCTGATTTTTGATATGGTTCAGGTTTATCGCATAAGCTTCGATGGTATGGTAGCCATTGCCCAAAGCCAGGTTATATAACATATTAACGAATTCTTCTGTCTGGTTATTGATAAAGATAGAAAAACTATTAAAATCGCTGTTCAAAATATACTTAACGATCCGGGTATTGAAACAAAAGGCTCCGCTTTTTACAATACCGTCCAGATCAAATATAGATTTTACTTCATGATAATTCAATGTATTTTCTACATTGGGATGAATCTCTTTGTTTGCGAGTTCTGCGAAATAAAGTAAATGGATATCATTTTTCATCTCATACTCCTCTACCATTTTCAGGATCATGCGTTCATGACTGCCCGTAATCCTGATATCATCGAGGAAAAGCAAAGTCTTGTCATCCAGGAAATGTTTGTCGATATGGAATGAATCGTTGCCGATCAGCTGCATCCGTTCTTCCGCACTTAGTGCCCCATAATCTTCCTTATAAGTGATCGTTCGATGTACTTTAGCCTCCTGGACCACCAGTCCGCCATGTTCTACCAGCCAGCGGTTAAGCTGATGGATAAAATAGTTTTTCATGGCGAACGTTGCCGTGGGGATAAAGGAATAAGGGCTCGAGATCACCACAATCTGGTTATGGATAAAGTTATCAGCCAGATATCCTTTGATAAAGCCATCCGCCAGCTGCTCCCCAAAATTTTTAGCTACCCGGTCGTCACCAAACTTAAACCTCGAATAGGCATTAGGGTCAAATCCAAACAGCTCCGCGTGATGGATCTGGTGTAGCGCATATGATTTAGGTAAATTCATCGTAAACAGGTTATGGTTTGTTGGTTAGAATTAATGAGAACGCTGTGGATGCCAAGGGCATTGGCTCCGTGAATATCTGCGATAGGGTTATCTCCTACATGCACCACCTCATGCAATTCAAGCTCAGGGTGCCTCTTACGGTCTATCGTTTCCAGCATCAGCCTGAAAAAAGCCGCGTTAGGTTTAGACAGGCGGTGTTCATCCGAATACAACTGAAAATCCAGGTACTGATCCAACTCCAGTGCATTAAGAACTTTTTTTAAAGTTGTTCCCCTGATAAAACCCGTATTGCTTAACAAACTGACTGTTGAGCTGCCCGATTCCTTTAAGGAAGCAAGCAGGTCCTTGGTATTTCCACAATACAGTTGCGGCAGGTAATTGAATACCAAAGCCTCCATTTCCAGCGTCAGCTCCTGCATATCCAGTCCTGAGAAATGCGGATTATAATTATTTATCATGCTGATCACCATCATATACATTTCATCGGCATCAATATTTTTTCCCGTATTTTCATTGATACTATTGACCATTAGATCAACCTGCCTGAAAATTGTTTCAACCTCCTGCAGAGATTTGCCTAAAGGATTGAATTGCTGATGGAAAACTTTTGCCCTTTCCCGTTTAAAATCTGGATTAGACCTGATCAGCGTGAGCCAAAGATCAAATGAATAGTGTTTGTATACCTTCATAACTAAAGTCAAAGAATACAAAATACAAAAAAGTCGCGATAAAAAATATCAGGCACAGAAAGTTAATCTGGCCATTAAGAAGAATTAACATACACTTTAGCGTGTAATCAGCTTGTAGAATAACTGATTAAGGCCGATATCCCCTAAAGAATATGAATTGTAACAAACTTGACGCTGAAAATAAAAACAGAGCAGCTGCTTATACCGCAGCGCCTTCTTCCTTTTTCGGCGCCAGTTTTTCCGCCAATCCAGCACCGGCAGCAAGCAGCTCATTGGTAATGGAGCGGGTATATTCGGAGATTTCTGCTTTAAAGTCTTTTACCGACGCTCCGGAACGGATCTCTTCCAGCCTTTTCTCCCAGGAACCCGTCAACTCTGCCTGCGCAATCTTCTGGTCTTTCACTACATCATACACCGCCAAACCTTTATGCGTAGGCACCAGGTTACGTTTTTCCCGTAAAATATACTCCCGGGTAATCAAAGTCTCAATGATAGATGCGCGTGTGGCAGGTGTACCCAATCCACTGTCCTTCATCGCATAACGCAACTCTTCATCTTCAATCTCTTTACCTGAAGTTTCCAGTGCTTTTAATAAGGAGGCCTCATTATACAAAGGTTTAGGTTTGGTTTGTTTCTCCAGCAACGCCTTGTTCACAATCGGTAGTGCCTCTCCTTTTTTAACCTTCGGAAGTGAGGGATTATCCTCATCCTTTTTATCCTCATCTTTATCGTTGAGTACCGAACGCCAGCCGGCAGAGCGGATGACAGTTCCATTGGCGACAAAAACAGAGCCCGATTCAATGGTAATCTTGGTTACCTCCTTTACACATTCCTGATGGAAAGCTTCCAGCATCCTGCCCACCACCATATCATATACCGCCTGACGATCTGAGCTTAGCCCCTGAGGCTCGATCCCTGTCGGTAAAATGGCGTGGTGATCAGTTACTTTTTTGGCATTGACACTCCTTTTGTTCAAAGGAATCGTGAGCAGCAATTCTGCAGACTTTCCGTAATCCGGATGTTTGGTCAGTTGCATAATCAACTGTGGAACACCAGAAAAAACATCGTCACCTATATAACGACTACCCGTACGGGGATAGGAAACCAGTTTGGTTTCATATAAATTCTGCAGCAGGTTGAGCGTCTGGTCTGCTGTATAACCTTTTTTCTTATTTGCCTCCTGCTGCAAACTACTTAGGTCATGCAAAAGTGGTGGCGGTTCTTTGCGGGGTTTAGCCTCTACATCCAGGATTTTTCCTCCTGTCGGGAAACCAGAAGCCACATCTTCAATTTTATCAAAGAGTGCCTGGGCATCTTCTTTCACATTGAAGTTCGCTACAGAGATTGCTTTAAAGAGCTGTCCATCTTTATCCAATTGTATTCCTAACTGATAATATAGCTGTGGAACAAAGTTTTTAACCTCCAGAAAGCGCGAACAGATCATCGCCAAGGTAGGCGTTTGCACCCTCCCCAATGATAAAACCGAGCGTGCCCCGGCAGAAATACTTAAGGCCTGGGTGGCATTCATCCCTACCAGCCAGTCCGACTCCGATCGGCAGTGTGCCGAATTAAACAACGTATCATAGTCAGTACCCGGTTTTAGGTTCCTAAAGCCATCCTTGATTGCTTCGTCAGTCTGCGAGGAAATCCACAGTCGCTTAAAAGGCTTTTTGCATTTCAGAAAGTAATAGATATAGCGAAAAATGAGTTCACCTTCCCGCCCGGCATCCGTGGCCACAATGATCTCGGTAGACTCGTCAAAAAGTTTTCTGATAATCTCCAGCTGTTTTCTCACACCGGGATCTTCAACAAAACCATCCTTGGTTTTAATTTTCCTGATCGCCAGCTTAAATTTCAGCGGAAGCATCGGCAGATGTTGCCTTCTCCAACCAATGAAACCATATTCCTGTGGAGGTGCCAGTTGCAGGAGATGACCGAACGCCCAGGTAAATGAGTATCCTTTTCCTTCTATATATCCGTCTTTTTTGGTCGTCGCCCCAAATACTTTGGCGAGCTCACGTGCAACGGATGGTTTTTCTGCAATAACAATCTTCATCAGTACTTCATTCAGTTGGAACCGTTAAATTTCATCAAAATTATCTATAAACGGAATAAATGTGTAAAACTAGTCGCCCAAAATATCCAGCCCTGCCTTGTAGGTATTGCAATGTGCGTCTACTATATCTCTTATTTCCGGTGAGTAACCTCCGCCCATGCTCACCTGCACCGGCAAAGAATGATCCGCACAAAACTGAAAGACCATCCGGTCGCGTTCTTTGCAGCCAGCCTTCGTCATGGACAGATGGCCAAGCTTATCCGTAGACAATACATCCACACCTGAAAGGAAAAACACAAATTCAGGCTGATGCTGTGCGTATAAAGCTGGTAGTGTCTTCTCCAATATCTCCAGATATTCCTCATCCTCAATGCCCTGATCTAAGCCAATATCCAGGTCAGACACTTCCTTTCTAAAAGGAAAGTTTTTCTCCCCATGCATAGAAAAAGTGTAGACCCCCGGTTCCTGCGCCAGAATTTCTGCCGTACCGTTCCCCTGATGGACATCTAAATCGATAATTAAGATGCGTTTATATATTTTATTTGTTATCAAATATTTAGCAGCAATAGCCTGATCGTTGAGCATACAAAATCCTTCTCCCCAATCAGAGCCAGCATGATGTGTTCCCCCGGCAACGTTAAAAGCCAGGCCATGCTCCCTGGCATGCAATGCTCCGTCAATTGTACCCCTAGCTATCCGCAGTTCACGCTCCAGTAATTGCGCATTCAAAGGAAAGCCAATCCTGCGCTGCTCCTTTGCCGGTAAACTTAAATCACGTAAAGATTCCCAATATAATCGGTCATGCGCCAGCAATACCGTTTCCTCGTCCAGCTCTTGCGGCGAAAACAAGTTCCCCGGAGAAATCACTCCCTCATGCAGCAGTTGCGCGGGAATCAGCTCATACTTCAGCATGGGAAAACGATGACCCTCCGGAAGCGGATGGGCGTAGATCGGATCGTAGGCTATCTTTACCATTAATTTAAAATCTCCGCCACGTGTTTCTCGATGTTGTTGCAGATATCATCCACTGGCAGGTCGTTGGCATCATGACCAAATGGATCCTCTATCTCCTCAGCAATCAGTTCCAGCGAAGTGAATACGTAAAAAACAAAAGGCACAATCAGCATTACAAAAAAGCCAAGACTAAAGACCCAGCCAAAAGGCAGTGTAATTACATAGATGAATAGGAATTTTTTGATAAAGGCGCTGTAAGAAAAAGGGATTGGTGTCCTTTTGATCCTTTCGCAACCGCCGCAGATATCCGTAAAACGACCCAGATCGCCACTCAGAATAATCAGTTGTTCCCCGCTAATCTTCCCGTCGTTCAATAAACTGTAAGCCCTGTTGGTCATGCTTCCGGCAATCTGGTTCGGGATATGTTTGCCACCGTCTACCTCAATCAGCAGACTATTCTTTCCAAAATACTGTCTCTCCCTCAGGTGCTCTTTCAGTGCAAAAGCATATTTCGGAATCGCATAAACAAAATACTCCTGTTCAGCTTTCCCCAGCTTCAAGGCTTTGATCTTAATCGCCAGATTACGGCTCACGTTGGTTAATTCACCCAATAAACGCCGACCTTCCCACCAGCGGTCGTACGACGTATTCGTCCGAAAAACCAACAACATGGAAATCACAAAACCCAGAATACTGTGCATCATATTGATATTACTTACCGAGTTGCCAGACGACAGCTTAAAGTAATGCAACTCCAAGAAAGCGACCACACCAGAAAATGCAGAAACACTCAACATCAATGGCCATAACTTCCTGAACGTATCGGCCTTATGGGCACGAAATATAAAAGTAAACCAGTCTTTGGGATTGTAATTGATCATAGGGACGTTGCTTTGCTGATATTGAGTAATAGCTCTCCGGTAAGGAAAACATCTTCGTAAGAATTATATAAAGGTACAGGACTTAATCGAATAACATTTGGTTCGCGCCAGTCGCCCAGCACATTATTTGCAACCAGCTGATCAAAAATCGACTTGGCGTCACCTTGCGCTATGATGGACACCTGGGCACCGCGCTCAGCTGGATTTTCAGGAGTGATCACTTTAAACTGTTCAAAGCCCAGTGCCGTATTTACTTCTCCAATAATATAAATCAGGTAAGCAGTGAGGGATAAACTCTTCTCCCGCAAAGGTTCCAGATAGCCCGCACTTTCAAATATCTGCAGTGACGCATGATACAAGGCCATTGGCATTACCTGCGAACAGCTGATCTGCCAGCCATCGGCCCCTGCCTCCGCGACAAATCCCTTCTCCATCTTAAACCTCGTCGATTCCTGGTAACCCCACCATCCCGCAAAGCGGTTCATGTTACGGTCGTTGAAATGTTTTTCATGCACAAAAATGCCACTGATGGCACCCGGCCCGCTGTTCTGGTATTTATAGGAACACCAGCAGGCAAAATCTACTCCCCAATCATGAAGTTTTACCGGAACATTTCCTGCCGCATGGGCCAAATCCCAACCAACTATCGCTCCTGCTGCCTGTCCCGCTTTGGTAATGGTCTCCATATCGAACCACTGTCCGGTAAAATAATTGATTCCGCCAAACAACACCAAGGCTATCTCTCCCGCGTTCTCATTGACTTTCGCCACAATATCTTCAGTCCTCAGCGTATATTCCCCCTGTCGCGGTGCCACTTCAATGATGGCTGCTGCGGGATCGAAGCCATGAAAGCGCAGCTGACTTTCAATAGCATACTGATCTGAAGGAAATGCACCCGCTTCCATAATGATTTTGATACGTTTGCCCTCAGGCCGGTAAAAACTCACCATCAGCAGATGCAGGTTTACTGTCAGCGTGTTCATCGGACAAACTTCTGCCGGACTTGCTCCCACAATCGGAGCCATTAACTTTTTCAGCTCCTTATGATAGAACATCCAGGGACTTTCGCCTTCAAACCAGCCCTCAACCGCAAGGTTCTCCCAATTGTCCAGCTGTGCGCTCAACACCGCTCTCGCCGTTTTTGGCTGTAGACCAAGAGAGTTGCCGCAGAGATAGATAAAAGGTTTTCCATTTTGACGGGGAAACAGAAATTGATCCCTGAGACGGTGCAATGGATCATTGGCGTCCATTTCTTTAGCGAAGGCGAGGCTGTTATTGAAGTTCATAGCTCGCAAATATGAAGAATTTGATAACTAATGCCGAATAATCGGCCAGAAAGAATCAGCAAGCCATTCAACCATCACACTGAGGGCAAGGTCGCGCTATTTTTTGTACTTTAGCCGTCCTACACGACAACCAACTGCTATGAAAATCTACCAGCAATCCATCCGGCTCCATGAAAAACGCAGAGGCTTTCACCTCATCACCGCAGATATCCTACGTGCTTTCCCGGAGATCAGTGAGATCAAAGCCGGCATTTGTCAGGTTTTCATGCAGCATACTTCCGCTTCTCTGAGCATCAATGAAAATGCTGATCCAACGGTCAGACACGATTTTGAGATGTTCTTTAATAAAGCCGTTCCGGAAAACGACCCCGACTACCTCCATGATGACGAGGGCTCCGACGATATGCCGGCGCACCTTAAAGCTTCATTGTTGGATACTTCACTGATGATTCCAATCCATAATGGCAGGCTCGCTTTGGGCATGTGGCAGGGAATTTACCTCTGCGAACACCGCAATTATGGTGGCCCAAGAAACCTGATGCTCACTGCCTGGGGAGAATAACCGATAAAATCCTGGAATTTATACAAGCTATTATCCATTTGAATATATTTGAACTCTAATTTGGCAGGGCTGCCTGATGCAGCCACTCCAATCCAAGCTCAAATTGATATATGAAGAAAATAGTCGAGGTGAAATCAAAAAAGGAACTGGCAACGTTCATTGATTTCCCGCATGATCTGTACAAAAATGATCCTATCTATGTGCCGGAGCTTTTCATCGCGCAAAAAGACCTGCTCACTACACACCCCTTTCACAAACACTCTTCCCTGCAATGTTATTTGCTTTATGACGGAGACAAAGTAACCGGTCGTATCGCAGCAATTTTAAACAACAGCCACAATTCATTTAACCATACAAACGACGGTTTCTTTGGTTTTTTTGATGTAATCGACGATGTGGAGAGCGCGCTGTTATTGCTCGGCACGGCAGAAAAGTGGTTGAAAGAAAAAGGTACAAACACCATGATCGGTCCCGTTAACTTCTCTACCAATGAGTCATGCGGATTGCTCGTAGAAGGATTTACCCTTCCGCCGGTTGTGATGATGCCTTACAACGCACCTTATTACGCTACCCTGATTGAAAAAGCAGGTTTATCCAAAAAGGTCGATCTCATTGCCTGGAGATGGGAAGGACAAGCTTATGACGACCGCTCTGTGAAACTGCTCGACCGCCTGGAAGAACGTTTAACCAGAAGCGACATCACGATCCGCAAGATCAATATGAAAAAGTTCAAAGAAGAAGCCAACAACCTGCGCGAAGTTTACAACGGCGCCTGGGATAAAAACATGGGCTTTGTACCGCTGAACAATGAGGAATACGACTATCAGGCAAAAGACCTGAAGATGATCCTCGATCCCGACTTCTGCTACCTCGCAGAAAAAGACGGGAAAATTGTAGGTTTCGGTGCCGCTATTCCAGATATCAATCAAATCCAGCAAAAGATCAAAAAAGGAAGGCTTTTCCCTACAGGTATTTTCAAGTTATTATTCGGCATGAAAAAAGTTACCGGCATCCGCATCCTGTTGCTTGGCGTAGTAGAAGGTTACCGTAAGCTAGGTATCGAGGCCTGCATTTATGGTAATATCATCAAAACCTACAAACGCAAGGGCTTCCAGTATGCTGAAGCTTCATGGACACTGGAGCACAATGATCTGGTGAACAATGCCATCAAAGCTATCAAAGGCGACCCTTATAAAAAATATAGGATCTACGAAAAATCCATATAATATTTTAGCTCGTAAAGATTAATATAGCGACATGTTTGCTATCGGGTTTGAAATCAAATTGTAAGATCATTTTTTAAAAATTAGTGATCGACAGCTAACAATATAACTATTTACCTAAGGATTGTATATATCAGGCAAATGCCTGATATATCGATTCTTCAAATCTTCTACCTCTCCGGGACACATTCCATCCCGACTGCTAAGTCCGAGAAAATCATTTGACATGAAGTCCACAAGCCCACTGACAGTGCTTATTGCAGGATATTAAGCTAAGCTTCTATTTTTGTAAGGGTTTTGTTACATTTGTGACATATATTTACCTGCAATTCAAGAGCTCTATCATTGGTCAACCTATAAAATTAATGGAAGTAAAACGTATTTTTTCTAACACGATCCCCGCAGCATTCTCCTATTTCCTACTTTTAAACGTATTTCTATACACAGGAAGCGCCATAGCACAGCAGAAAAAACCTGTAGTCGACAAAAATGCAAATATGGCTTACCTTGCCGATTCAACACTGTTGAACAGAAGCGATTACCTGGCGCGGTTGGAGAAAGTATTTGAAGTCATCAACGATGTGAAGGTGACAACTACATCGTTTAGCAAACTCGTTCCCATCCAGAGATACCTGACACAGGATGAAAAAGCAATTGCGCTGATCAATGAACGCCTTACAGAAGCCAACCGCACACCCAACCTGCAGAACCTTCAGATGTACGAGACGCTGCTCACCGAACTTGGAACCAGTAACGAAGATTGCCTCACAGACCTGCAGGAATATGAAAAGCAGCTGAATGAGCTTAAAACAAAAATATTGCAGTTCCGGAAAGACACTGTGCTGCTGAAAGTATTCAGGGTAGATTCTATCCGCGCCAGCTTTAAACCACAGATGCTCGAATTGAAAGAGAAAAAACTCCTGATGGATAGCCTGATCATCAGCAATACTACTTTGATCAACGACCTGCAAGCAAGAACTTCGGCCAACCTAATCAATATCAAAGAACTCAAATATGTAAACGATAGCCAGCTGAAAACTGTGTCTTTAAAGGCTTTCAGTAAAGAAAGAAGATATCTTTGGGAAACCATCAATCAAAAGCGAAACGGCAGTATAGGCTTCAAACGTTTCATGAGCAGCGAAAAAGAAATTTCCCAGTACTATTTCGTCTACACCCGCAGTAGTCGGGCTGTCTTGCTATTTCTAGGCCTGGTATTCTTTTTCTGGGTCTTCCTTAATTTCCGGAGCCTCAAAAATCATGATAAACTAGACGCAGTGGAGCCTTTCCATTTCCTTTTCATCCGACCAAGACCTTATCAGATTTCCCTGATCTTTTTGTTTACACTTGCCCCGGTATTCGACCTGCTGGCACCGGCCTTATATATCGAAGGTGTGCATATCATCCTCGCGCTGATGCTCACCGCCTTTTTGTCCAAACGTTTGCCAAAACAGGTATTCATTCACTGGTGTTTCTTTGTGGTCTTGCTTATTGCACCCGTAATCCTGCGTCTGCTGGGCCTTCCACCACGTTTCCAGCGCTGGAACCTTTTGGTGTTCAGTCTGGCCTCCACTGTTTACGGAAGTTTGGTTTTCACCAAATTACGACTCAAAGCTAGTAGCTACGGTACACTAATTCCCGTGGGCCTCATCTTTATCGCGTTTAACCTTATTGCCGTGTTCTGCAATATTTTCGGCCGGTTCACCCTCACGCAGATCTTTTACAACACGGCCAGTACGGCTTTCCTCCATGCGGTAGCTTTGATTATTCTGGCAGGAACGATCACCGAGGCTTTTCTCTTACAAATTAAGGCCAGCCGCGTGCGAAAACACTATCCTGAACATTTTGACTGGGAACATGTAGTTAAAAGTATCCGCGGATTACTAGGGATTTGCGCTTTCCTTATCTGGCTCACCCTGTTCCTGGTTAACCTCAATATTTTCAACGAACTCTACGGCACGATACTCGATATCCTGACAGAAAAACGTAAGATTGGCACGCTGATCTTCACATTAGGTGGTATAGCCTTATTCCTGCTCATCATCTGGGCAGCTAACTTCCTGCAAAAATACATTGCCTACTTCTTTGGCGACACCGGCGATGATTCACTGGATGATAACAAAGGCGAACGTTCCAAACTCATAGTTACCCGCCTGGTCCTGCTCGTGGGTGGTTTCCTGCTTGCTGTAGCCGCTTCTGGCCTGCCTATCGACAAAATCACCGTGGTGTTGGGTGCTTTGGGTGTGGGTATCGGTTTGGGTCTGCAGAACATTGTCAGCAATTTTGTTTCAGGTATCATTCTGATCTTTGATAAAACATTGCGCATTGGCGATGTGGTAGAGCTGAGTGATAAGAAAGGACGTGTCAAAGAAATCGGCATCCGTGCCAGTACACTACTTACTGATGATGGCGCCGAGATCATCATTCCGAACGGCTCCATCCTCTCGAATAACATTATCAACTGGACACTGACCAATAACCAGATGCGGGTTGCTGTTGAGTTTGTACTTGCCAAGCCCTTTCCAAAAGATGAGGTGGTCGAAATCATCAATAGCGCGCTGGCAGAAAATGACAACATCCTTCAGATCAAAGAGCCTAAAATTATCATCAGCCCTAAAACTAAGACCAGCAGCAGTATCAAAATATATTTTTGGTGTAAAGACATCTCTCAGTCGGAAAGCACCAAGAGTAGCATCAATGCGGTCATTTACGATGAGCTGGAATCAAAGGGTATGGACGTACAGTAATTTTTTTAATTTCAGGGACACAACAGTAGCTTGAAGCCATTGCTCTTAAAACAATAATCAAAGTTGAATATAGCTGGAAGGCCGCAAAACCTGGAGGAATCGATCACATCTTCTGGCTCTGGTATTATTATTGCTTTAAAGCCATGTAATATTTTTATAACAATCAACAGCCCTATGTGATTTCATCGCTAAAATCAGCCGTTTCAGCCACACAAATTGATGTTTAATATTGTTCCAGGCTTGGTATATAGCGATTAAGTCCTACATTAGAGGCATAAACATGTAAAATGCGAGTAGCACATCTCATACTAACTTACACGAATCCGGCACAAACAGAAAGAATGATCAAAGCCATGTGGCATGAGGATTTCGACTACTACATCCATGTAGATAAAAAGTTTGATATTACTCCGCACTTAATCCTTCAGAACATCCCAAATGTTTACTTTATAGAAAAAAGAACAGATGTAAGATGGAGCGGCTTCAGTACCATTATTGCCGAATTTGAGTCCATTAAAGAGATTGTTTCAACAGGCAGGAACTACAGTTTTATCAATCTATTAAGCGGGCAGGGTTATCCGGTTAGGCCACCGCAAGAAATTGCCAACTTCTACCGTGATAACGTTGGAAAAGAATTTTTGGAATTTAAAGATTTCATTCATGAATGGCCGGAAGGATTGTTGAGGATGGATGGATATTTCATCTCCGACTATAATTTCCCGGGCAGATTTAGGTTAGAGCAAGCCATGACGATGATCCTTCCTAAAAAACGCATTCCTTACAACCTGCACCCTTATGGTAAATCCATGTTTTGGATGTTAAGCCCCGAGGCTGCTTTGTATGTGGTGAACAAGGTGGAGAACGATCCGAAACTTAAACGATTCTTCTCCCTGTCATGGGCGAGCGATGAGTTTGTCTTCCCTACCATCCTGATGAATTCAGAATATAAGGACAAAGTAGTCAACAACAACTACAGATATATCGACTGGTCGGCCGGCGGTGCAAATCCAAAAGTTCTGCTAACTGAAGATTTTGAACCGATCATGGAATCCAACAAACTGTTTGCTCGCAAATTTACTGCCGATGCCAGTGGTGTTCTAATGGATAAAATCGATGCAGTAATTAATCCAACAGGCAAAAGCATTCCTGAAATATCAGCAGTTAAATTATAAGCGATTGCTATCAGGGCGCAGCTTTGGATAATACAGGCTGTGATAAAACAAAATGGGCGGAGGTCAATATGATCTCCGCCCATTTTGTTGTAAAAATACTGTCCTTTAAAAGCCGCTGTCATCCAGTGCAAAAGTTGGCTTGGCATCCTTCCATCTGCCATTGGTAAAATCCGGGAATGCCTGCGGCATATTTCCTTCTTTCAATGATTTCTCAGAAAGTGGCGTAATCACACTCATCGTTAGTGAATCATACACATCAATAGGCGTTTGTTTTTGCTGTTTAACCGCCTGCACAAAGGCATTAAATACATACCAGTCCATTCCACCATGACCAGCGCCTTCAGCTTTCGCGGCATATTTTTTCCAGAGCGGGTGATCATATTCCGCTAACCACTTATCCGCTTTATCCCATTGATCATAGGTTCCAGCTTTGTCTTCTATATAAATTCCGTTGTTCACGTCCATCCATAAACCCTCCGTTCCCTGAACCCTAAAGCCCAAAGAATATGGTCTGGGCAAATGTGTATCATGTGATAAGGTCACCGTCTCGCCATTGGCGCAATTCAGCATCGTGGTCACCACATCTCCATTTTTGTAATTGATGTCCGCATTTTTATTACCCGGGGCTACCTTTTTCACATAGGCACTCAAGCCCCTGGCTTTCGATGAAAAAGAAACCAGGTTAGTGAAACGGTTACCTTTGTTGATGCCAATATAATTCATCACCGGGCCAGCGCCATGTGTTGGATAAATATCCCCATCCCGGTCAATGTTGTACTGCGTTCTCCATTGTGCTTCACCAACCGTCTGCGGACCAAACAATCCACCCTTACCATCCGGTTTTCTACCGTCATTAAACAGTACTCCTCTGAGGTCGTGCTGATAACCGCCTTCCAAATGAACTATTTCTCCAAATAGATTCTGGCGAACCATGTTCAATACTGCCATCACATCACGGCGATAACAAACGTTTTCAAGGGTCATATAGGGAACTTTTGTCTCTTCATAAACCTTTGCAATATCCCAGTGATCTTCCACTGTTATCCCTGCAATTACTTCACATCCCACATACTTTCCGGCACGCATGGCATAGATTGATTGCTCCTTGTGAAATTCCCATGGAGTAGCAATAATCACCGCATCAATATCTTTCCTGTCCAGCATTTTTTTGTAGGCATCCAGACTGCCGGTATATTCCTTCGGCAATTTTTTGCCAGCTTTCTGAAACTGAGCCCTGCAAAATGCCAATGAACTTTCCTGCGTATCGCAAATTGCTACCACCTCTACATCCTCGCGGTTCAGCCCCTCTTCAACATGACTTCTGCCTCTTAAACCCACGCCGATATAGGCCAGCCTGATTTTGTCAGTTTTTGCAAATACCGCTCCCGGTATCATAGTCAGCCCTGCGGCCGCAACAACGCTGTTCGCAATAAAATTTCTACGGTTCATCTTAGTTTTGTGTTTTGGTGTAAAGGTTAGATTTTTCTTCGTCAATAATGGCAGCCAGCTCATGCTGATGCTCTTCGAGTTTCAGTACCAGCTGGATCTGTGCATTGGTTCGCTGCAGGTTATGGCCCTCAAAATGTATTTTATAGTAGTGGTCCCCATCCAGATAGTCTGTCAGAAAGCGTACGGCCTGCATATAGGGCAAAAGCAATACGCCGACCATCAGCGAGTCTATTTCCTCAGGGGTGATAAAATCCCCGGCTTCATAGAAATAACCGTCTGTGTACGCTCTGAATAGCGGAATATTTAAATTGATCTTCGACAGGTCAGCTTCATCTTCCGCGGCAGTGTTAATGATGCTGCGAATGGCATCGCCAAAATCATAGGCGATATAACCCGGCATCACGGTATCCAGGTCTATCACACATTGCGCTTCATCCTGCTGATCAAGCAGAATATTATTGAATTTAGTATCGTTATGGGTTACACGCAGCGGTATGTTTGCAATATTCTCAGGAAACTGGAAATAACACATAGCCGCGGCACGATCGCGTACGAATTTGATTTGCGCTTCAACTTCCTCCACACGTCCCTCGCTGTCTGCAACAACGGCTGCCTCAAAAGCCTGTAACCTTTTTTCCATGTTCAGGAAATCAGGTATGGTAGCTACCAGTAGCTCAGCATTTAGGTCGGCCAAGGTTGCCTGAAAATTCCCAAAGGCTTTTCCGCCCTCGTAAGCTTGTTTCTCGGTCGAGACGATATCATAGCTATTCGTGCCTTTCAAGTAGTGGTAGATGCGCCAAAAAGCTCCTTCCTGATCTTTGTAGTAGTATATTCCGTTATAAGCCGGAACGAGTCTAAGAACACGTTCTTCGGGATTAACATAATCCATAACTTTATATTGTTCTCTCAAGTGATTCGTAACTAATGATATATTACTCATCAATCCCTCAATATCTTTAAAAATATGATGGTTGACTTTTTGCAGCAGGTAGCCGGGCTGACCGGAATTATCCAGATCGTTCAGCAAAAAGGTGTCATTGATATGTCCGTTACCAAACGGCCTGACTGAACCAATGTCTACATTGACTTTAAAATTTGAAATCACCTCCCGGAGGCTGTCTGGTTGAGTCATATGGCTAAACAGAGTTATGTTGATGTTGCTAAAATAGGGAGTGGAATTTTTTTTTGTATCCACCCATCCACAAAAAACAAAATGCCGCTTTAACGCAAACGTTTGCATGCGGCGCGCAAACGTTTGTTTACTTTTCAGCAGCTCTAGAATAGATTTGAATCAAAGAAAATTTGAAATCATTTCACAGAGCGATCATATATCAATTCCACAGGAAAATGTGCTCAGCCAACTGTGCGTACTGCCGGTTAGGTAATCAACTATCAGAGTTTAAATTTGAATGGATAGATCACATTCCAGGTTCAGGATTGGGACTAAATCAACGCTTTTTTCTTAGATTACTCAACAAAACTTAATTGGATTGTCGAACTAAAATAACTAAACATATAAGTAAACAACAAATACGTAATAACCTGGCTTATTATACCTTAATTTTCAAATGTTATAAAATGATAAGTTCATTTATTATCAACTTTCAACTCTCCTTTACAGCCAAGCTTAGGATGCCAATAGCTTCCTCAATCTCTGCACTACTGAGGTTCCCAAAACCCAGTCGCATAGCAGTAACATTGTCAGTTTGATAGAGTAACTCCTGCGGCAAATGAAGATTGTATTTCTGGCAGTTTTTACTAATCCGCATGAGATTTAATTTTGGGTTCCAGCGCGTCCATACAGAAAGTCCACCGGGCGGAGAAATGAAGCTGAGCTTCCCTCCCAGCTGTTCTTGCAAAAGGCCTGTGAAAAGGTCACGACGCTCCTGATAGACCTTCACCGCTTTTTTTAAATGGCGCTGAATCTCCTTTTCTTCCAGTAACTCTGCCAGCGCCTGCTCCATCAACATATCCCCCTGACGGTCCACCAACCGCCTGAATTTGGCCATTTCAGCGATCAGGTTTGCCGGGGCGACCAGGTAACCCGATCGAAATCCCGGGGCAAGTGATTTACAAAAGGATCCAATATAAACCACCATACCATTGGTATCGGCGCTAGCCAAAGGCAGTACAGAATTGCCATTATAATGGAAATCATAGTCATAATCATCTTCCAGAATGATAAATCCATAAGTAGCGGCCAACTGCAGCAATTCAATCCGGCGCTCAGCGCTGAGCGTCACTGTTGTTGGATAATGATGATGGGGCGTTAAGTAAAGCATTCTGATCTTTTTCTTTTTGCAAAGCTCCCGGATCGCTTCTACCGAAATACCATCGTGGTCAACCGGCACAGAGATTAGTTTGCCACCAGATTGCTGAAAACACATATTCGCGAGGTAATAACTTAAGTCTCCTACAACTACCAGATCTCCCGGCTCGATAAGCATACTTGAAGCCAGATAAATACTCATATGTATACCTCTGGTAGTTAATATATTAGACTTATCTACATGAAGTCCTCGTGTATTATTGAGATAGCCAGCCAGCGTCTCCCTGAAATGCTCGTTACCCTCTACATGGGAGTAGCCAAAATGACGATAATTCGTTTTGCTTTTGAGGATTCCACCATAGACTTTAGACAGTTTATTCAATGGCAAGAGCCGGATATCAGGCAAGCCATCGTTAAATTCCAGCCGGGAAGTATGTGCTGCCGGGTGGGCATCCAGCAAGATGCTTTTCTTGAATTGATAGCCAGTTTTTGCAGGGTAGCTGGTCAAATAGTTTCTCCCGTATGCACTGGGGCGTGCTTTCTGATGTGGCGGCAGACCATCGTTGAAGAGCTCATCTCCAGGGAAATTCCCAGAAATGTCCGAAACCCCTGTTAGCAATGCATCTAAGGATTCAGGATTGCTCTCCGGCACTCCAAAGCCACCCCTCGTATTGACGGTAGACCATGCACCAAGAGCGCTTTCGGTTCTCAGTGAAACATGCTCCTGTGGCAGCGTATCTCGCACAAAAGTCCCTCTATTTGGCCTGATCTCCGTCCAGCCCTGCGCATCCAGTTCGTCGTAAGCCCCAATAACCGTCTTACGATGAACCTCCAGATCCAGAGACAAGGCCCTGGTCCCTGGCAGCTGTACCCCCGCAACCAACACGCCGCGCTGTATGGCGTTGATCATCTGATGGGCAATCTGTAAATACACCGGTCTATCTAACAAACGGTCTATATGGATTACACTTTTAAAAGGTATTTGAACCGGACTACTCATAAACTACAAACTGGTACCATTTAACTATCCGGCAAGGTAATACTTTTGACATAAATTAAATCACAATGGATATAGAAGAGTTATTAAAAACGATCATCAGCGATGATGGAAAACATAGCCGCTTCCTCAATACGCTGTCCTTACAGGAGAACATTGGCGCCAGAAAAATCTCTGCCAGCGAGTTACCCGAAAGCACCACATATATGGTACTCAAACATGCAGCGGAAGAGCACCGTCATGCTTTCTACCTGAAAAAGCAACTCCTCAAGCTGAACCCCAAGGCGTGCCCTACCTATGAACCGGACTATCTGCTGGCACCTTTCTCCAGTAAATGTTACCTGAATGCCCTGGACATCGCCACCTGCCGCTATTTGAAAAAGACGATGCAACTGAATAAAAGAGAAATGAAGTACGCGGCCTACCTTTTGGTTACCTATGCTATTGAAGTCCGCGCAGATGCGCTGTATCCCATCTACCAGGAAGCGTTGAATAAAGCACAAAGTAAAGTCAGCGTGCGCTCTATCATCATTGAAGAACAAGGGCATCTGGAAGAAATGATTGTACAGCTGAAACACTTTAGGAAAGATTGGGAACACCATGCTGATCAGATTGTTAAACTCGAAACAAATCTCTTCGAAAACTGGATTGCAGACCTGCAACAAGCAGTTTAAAATTTTCAAAAAAGCATAGGAACATCACTCTATAATTTATACTTATCTAACACAGGGAATTGGGAACTTATCAGCCTGGTAGATTTTGCTTCACTGGCTCCTAAGCGTCTTAAAATTGACGGTAGACAATGTACGCGACTAAAGGCTGCTAGCGCAGGATTGCATTTCCTATCCAATTTACCAAGCCCTGTTCATCTAAATTATAAACGATCTTTCAACAAATGGAAACAAACGCCCGAGAAATAATGGCTAAAAGACTTGGCCAGCGAGCAGCAGAAGGAAACTTACGTAACCTACAGTATGAAAACAAATTGCACGACTTCAGTTCAAATGATTATTTAGGATTTGCCAGGAGCATATTCCTCAAACAAATGATCAAAGAAGAACAGGAAAAATATCCCTACGCATTCCTTGGAGCAACTGGCTCGCGGCTGCTGAGCGGGAATACCCGATTTGTGGAAAAGCTGGAGAATGAACTGGCCGACATCCACCAGTCGCCGGCGGGTCTCATCTTCAACTCTGGTTACACGGCTAATACCTCTCTCTTTTCCTGTCTTCCACAGAAGAATGATACCGTGATCTGCGACGAGCTCATTCATGCCTCTGTAATCGACGGAATCAGAATGAGCTTCGCCAAAAGGCTGAAATTTCGCCATAATGACCTGGAGGATCTGGAGAGCAAGATCATCCGCAGCACAGGTCTAGTCTACGTTGCTGTGGAAAGCGTTTATTCCATGAATGGCGATCTGGCCGACTTGCTGGAGATCGCCCGAATTTGCCGCAGTCATGGCGCGCATTTGATCGTCGACGAGGCTCATGCTTTTGGGGTATTTGGCACCGGACTGGTCGATATGCTGGAAATTCGCAGTGCTGTTTTTGCACGGGTTATCACCTTTGGAAAAGCACTTGGTATGCACGGCGCAATTATATTAGGCTCTGTCCTACTGAGAGATTACCTCATTAACTTCGCGCGACCCTTTATCTTCAGCACGGCCTTGCCCTTTGTCGATTTATTATCCATCCGGCTTGCTTACCAGGAATTGCTCGCACATCCAAATTACAGAAAAACCTTGCAGCGGAAGTGCAGCCTTTTTAAGGATAACATGCCGCCGCAGGAACAGTTGAGGAGCAGCATTAACCCTTCCGCCATCCAGTGTGTGTTTGTACAAGGCAATCCCCATGTTTTACGCTTCAGCCAGCTGCTGCAAACGCATGGCTTTGACGTCAGGGCCATCCGCAGTCCGGCCGTTCCTGTCGGCAAAGAGCGTTTGCGCGTCTGTATTCACACCCATAACAGTGATCAAGCCATTATTGATCTCTGCCGGGCTTTTCACCAATTTTCTAAACCATGAACACAAAACCTATATTCATCACCGGCATTGGCACAGGCGTAGGCAAAACCATCGTCTCAGCCGTTATTTGCGAACAACTAAAGGCCGACTACTGGAAACCGGTACAGGCCGGCGATCTGTTCCATACTGATAGCGACAAAGTCTGGGAGCTGATCAGCAACTCCAAAACCAAGATTTACAACGAAACCTTCAAACTGCGGCTACCAGCCTCCCCGCACCAGGCCGCCAGACTGGAAAATATCGAGATCAAAGCCGAAGATTTCAAGCTGCCCAATATGAACAGAAACATAGTGGTAGAAGGTGCAGGCGGACTGTTCGTACCACTCTCTGATTCCTTTTACATGATCGACCTGATCCGCAAGCTAGACGCAGAAGTGGTCCTGGTGTCACGCAGTTACCTTGGCTGTATCAACCACACCCTGCTCAGCCTTCACGCTTTGAAAAGCCTGGGCATCCGCCTCAAGCACTTTGTGTTTAACGGAAATTTCAACGAAGATAGCCAACGTGTGATCCTCAACCAACTACCCGAAGAAAGTACCTGGAGTAAATTACCAGAGTTTGGTTCGCTCAATAAATTATCTGTCTTACAGGCGCCGAACCAAATACCTTTTTAAAATTTACCTTAAAACCTAGCACATGTATAACAACGAAATCCGAAACGACTGGACCATCCAGGAAATTGAAAACATCTATCACCAGCCGCTGCTTAATTTGGTCTATCAGGCAGCAACTGTGCACCGTGAATGGCATAACGCTAATGAAGTACAAGTCTGCACCCTGCTCTCCGTAAAAACAGGCGGCTGTCCGGAAGACTGTTCCTATTGCGGTCAGGCCGCACGGTACCATACCGGCATTAAGGTTAAAGCATTGATGTCCAAAGATGAGGTGGTTGCCATTGCCCAGCGCGCCAAAGATGCCGGATCTTCCCGTTTCTGTATGGCAGCAGCCTGGCGTGAGGTTCGTGATAACCGCGATTTTGAACAAATCCTGCAAATGGTTGAGGGTGTAAATGACCTCGGACTCGAAGTTTGTTGCACATTGGGGATGCTGACTGAATCACAAGCCGCAAGGTTACAGGAAGCCGGCTTACATGCGTATAACCACAACCTGGATTCCTCAAAAGAATATTATGAAGAAATCATCAGTACCAGAACCTTCGACGACCGTCTCAGCACATTAAACAACGTACGCAAAGCCGGGATTACCGTCTGCTCCGGCGGAATCATCGGTCTGGGCGAAACACACCAGGACCGCATCAATATGCTCCATACCCTCGCCACTCTACCTAAACATCCCGAATCAGTGCCAGTTAACGCCCTGGCACGCGTACAGGGAACACCGCTGGCCGACCTTCCAAAAGTAGATTCCTGGGAGATGGTGAGAATGATTGCCACTGCCAGGATCATCATGCCCGCCTCCATGGTAAGGTTAAGTGCCGGTCGCGCTGAAATGAGTGCCGAAGAACAATCCTGGTGTTTCATGGCCGGTGCCAATTCCATCTTTACCAGTGAAAGTGAAGAACTGCTGGTCACGCCCAATCCCAGACTCGACGACGACCGCAGACTCTTCGAAACCCTTGGATTAAAACCAATGAAAAAAGAAAGTTTAAAAACAATTTAATCACCCAATAGCAGCAACCAATATGAGCTTAACTGAAAGAGACGCACAAACCATCTGGCACCCTTACACACAGCAGTTCAGGGCTAAATCTCCCTTACCTATAGTCCGTGGGGAGGGCTGCTATCTCTATGATGAACATAACCGCAAATATATCGACGCGGTTTCCTCCTGGTGGGTTACCCTACACGGTCACTCCCACCCATATATTGTCAAGCGCGTCTGCGAGCAGCTAAAAAAGCTTGACCAGGTCATCTTTGCCGGCTTCACCCATGAGCCGGCAATACGCCTTGCCGAAAACCTGCTGACCCTGCTTCCCTGCCGGCAGCAAAAGGTATTTTATACCGATAACGGATCTACCGCAGTAGAGGTTGCACTAAAAATGTGCATCCAGTACTGGTACAATAAAGTTACTCCGCGAAAAAAGATCCTTGCTTTTCATAATGGTTATCATGGCGATACTTTTGGCGCCATGTCTGTCAGTGGCAGGAGCGCCTGGACCGCTCCTTTCGATGCCCTATTGTTTGAAGTGATCTTTATTGACATTCCGAGAGAGGATAATCTGGATAGCCTTAAAGCTATCATAGACCTGTATGCTGATGACCTGGCCTGTTTTATTTACGAACCTTTAATACAGGGTTCCGCAGGCATGCTGATGTATGAAGCCAAACACCTCGACCCGCTGTTGGCCTACTGCCGAAGAAAGAACATCTTTCTCATCCAGGATGAAATCTTTACCGGCTTTGGACGCACAGGGAAAAACTTTGCCGCAGATTACCTGAATACGCCTCCCGATATCATGTGTTTCTCCAAAGGGCTCACCGGGGGGACTATGCCATTAGGCGTTACCACCTGCACCCTCGAAATCTATGAAGCTTTTCTCTCCGAAGATAAAATGAAGACCCTGTTCCATGGGCATTCTTTTACTGCTAATCCACTGGCATGCACTGCAGCGGTTGCCAGCCTCGAGTTGCTCCTCAAAAAGCATACACAGGACGATATCAAAAGAATCTGCGAGAAACATCAGGCCTTTGCAATGAAAGTGGAAGGCCATCCCCGGTTGGCGGCTATCCGGCAAACAGGAACGATCATTGCACTGGAGTGGAAAACAGAGTCGGGAACCTCCTATTTCAGCGATTTGCGAAATAAACTCTATGATTTTTTCCTCAGTGAAGGTATATTGATGCGCCCTTTAGGTAATGTTATTTATGTCCTGCCTCCATATTGCATCAGCAATGCGGATCTGGACTATGTTTATGGACAGATCGAACAGGCACTGGAGATCTTCTGATGAATATTACATCAAATAGTGAAGTGCACCTGCGACTTTAAGAAACATGGTATAAAATCCAAAGACCGGGGTCAGAAGAACAAACCAGCTCGCTCCTGGCCCAACTTCGCGCAATCACCAATCCAGAATGGGAAGCTTTTACATTCTGTTACAAAATCAAAAAAGTAACTGTTTTGGGGAATCACTTCTGTACCCTTGGTTTTGCGGATGACACTAAATACACTCTGATCAAAGTTATTTGCAATAAATTCCTGCCGCTGAGGGTAAAGCCTCAACTCATTGGTAAATAAAGATGGTTCATCGCGGGCAGTAGTAAACCAAAGGTCAACAAGTTCCACGGTATGGGGACATTTTCTGAGCATCACTACAGAAGCCATCAACTGGTTGGAATTGATCACCTCCTCTGGAGCGTCAAAATACTCCAAAACCTCCTGTTTGGTATACTCCCCCTCCATCTGCGGAATCTGAAAGTCCAGCGTACCCGTTTCTGAAAGCTTTAGCTGATCCATGAATTCCTCAAAACGCTCCTTGCCCCCAACATTAATGATACAACTCGAATCACAGAAGATCAAGATATCTCCGTCTTCAATTTCACTTAAGGCTTTCCTGATAAAATAAGGTTTCCATAACCAGCAACCACCCCCTTTAGCAAGCTGGTGATAAGGCGTTACCTGTGCCGTGAAATTATCATCGATATCTAGTGTGGTGAATATCTTTATATTGTCGAAAAAACCAGACTCTTCTGCAGAATGCCGAATAGAATCGAATCGGGAGACCATATCGTCGTTCTCGTATGTAATTAAGTATCTCATATGTATAACTGTGCAGAAAAAACATGAAATCTCCCATAGTTATTTAGGGAAAATCAAGCCTGGATTTATATTGGTTATGATGCTAACAAATCTCGTATGAAAACGTTTGCAGAAAATTGAAAATAAAAAGGGGTTCCTCCCTGTAACCGTTCAATTACATTTTTGGAACCCCTGCTTAGGTTGGTTTGGCAAACACCCATTTTCATATTGATCACCCTTTGCCGGCGGACAGGCATGTTGTCCACCGGCTCGAGGTCTCTGTTTTACATAGGTAGTAATAGATAATAGATCAATATTTAGTTATTTTTTGATATTTGGTTGTACGAATATATAAATAGAATATTTCATAAAAAAGGGCTTGCTTTCAAGAAAAAATCACAAATTCAACTTAAAATGTTTTAGCATTAGCGTATTCGCCGAAAAAAAAGTGAAAATATTTTCATTTTTTTTTCAAGTTACTGCTGACCAGAACGGATAGGCTTTTTTATCGGCAGAGAAATCCATAAACCGAGTCTCGTCCGGAATAATATTCGCACCAAATTCTTTCCGGATCACACTAAAAACACTTTGATCATAGTGGTTGATCTCAAAATTCTCATACTGTTTCACCAGTAGTTCGTCAGTAAACAAAAATGGATTGTCACATGCGGCCTCATACCATTCGTCGACCAGCATGGTGGTATGTTCGCATTTCCTCAACAGCACGACTGACGTGAGCAACTGATTCGAGTTCAGCACCTCGCCAGATGAGTTGAAGTAATCAAACACTTCCTTTTTAGTAAATTCACTTTCCTTTAGCGGCAGCTCAAAATCCAGCGTACCCGTCTCTGCACTGAGCAGCATAGAGACATATTCTTCAAAACGGGCCTTTCCAGCAGGATTGATCACACAGCTCACGTCGCAATACACCAGGATATCATTCTGCTCAATGTCAGACAGTACCTTCCTGACGATATATGGTTTCCACAACCAGTATCCTGCCCCTTTTCTGGATAGTAAGGTTTCCCCTACCTGGTTTACGAAATCTGTTTCTATATCCCCCGGAGAAAACAGCTTCACCTCGTCAAAAAATGCAGATGCCGTGGCAGACTCCTGTAAAAACTGTTTTTGTGACGCGTAACCCGCATCACCATAACTGATAAGATACTTTTTCATAGCTCTATAATTTAGGATTATTGATCAAACGATACCATTATTCAACATAGCGATCCAACCTCCACCAAAACATTGTGTCTGATTCTGCAAAAGGCTGGAAATGATTTTTATTTAGTATGCGCTGTGAAGCAGCATTACTCTTGTCCGTTTCGGCGAGAATGATCTGAACGTGTGCCTGGCAAAAGGCCCAGTGCACCATGCAGTTCAGCGCTTCTGTCATATAACCCTGGTTACGAAATTCGGGATAGGTCGCATAACCTATTTCGACTAAACCCTTTTCGCTGGGAGGCCCCTTGAAGCCAATTTCTCCTACCGGCACTTTCTGTTTTTTTTTGACCATTATCCAAAGGGTTGTAAATAAAAGTTCTTCCGTGCAATGCCCGAATGTGCCACTTTGCTGTAAGCAAAGCACAAGCTGGTCAGCATCTAAAGGGCTAAGACTTAACCGTAAGGTCTCTAGTCGGATGCCTGTTAATTGTGTCATATAAATTGATTTCCTCACCTATATTAATACATCCAATGTAAGCATAGACCTGTCCACATGCGATCTGAAATTAGATTTTGAGTCAGGTGTCCCCATTGATAGTTCAGCGTAAAATAATCTCCTTTAACTTGTTGTAAAGATTAAATTGATCGAGGTAGATTGATTGGTTAAGACTGGCCAGCGGCGCCGGAGCAGCGATGATTTCCTTAATATCATTTATAACTGATGCGCTTTCCAAATTAATAGTTTTAATATAACGCTCATCATACACATCGTTCACATTTGGCGCTCCGTGATATATGGGAATAGTATTGCATAAAATACAGTCTATAAAATTATCGGTGATGTAATTGTGCTCCTCGGCACATTCCATGACGATGGAATATTCATAAGGGATCAATCCATTGAACTTATAATCCAGCGGTCCCATAGAACGCCGGTCTTCACGGGTCATATTCCAGCCGTAAATATCAATATCCAGGTCCGAACCCAGCAACTGGTTCAGGAATGCGAGCCTTTTTTCATTCACAGCCAGTGGCTTGTTGGGATAAGAAACGATAATGGACAATTTCTTTAGCTTTCTCGCACCACCGGCATAGTGAAAAAATGAATGTTCGACAGGATCATGATAAAAGCTATAGGTAGGACATTCAATCACCTCACCACCAAGCCTCAGGTCTAATTTTTCCTCGAATGCCCTAGCGTCATGAATCAGCAGGTAGTCACTTCCAGTCAGAAACCGCGCATCCCTGAAAATGTCACTCGTAGAAGGTTCCTGTACAACCGTAATCACCCTGGCTGTTGGGGAGATTAGTTCATGGGTTCCATTGAAAACTACCGCATAGTCATAGTCATCTCCTATCGTGAAGGAAAGATCCTGATCATTAATCGCATAGTTAGCCCGAAACCGTTTCAGCAATCCTTCCGGCGTGTCATAGTTAGAGAAAAACTTGATATACATGTTTATATTTTGCTTAATTCTAAGATAAGCAACCTAAACACTTTTGTCTATCAAGGTTATATTTTGAGACATTTGACCATATAAAAGGCGTCTCATAATACTGAGACGCCTTAAATTGTGGAGAGATGTTAATTGGTATTAAAATTACTCGATAACCAGCCAGGTATAACTATTTGCCGGAATTGTCACCATATACGTGGCGTTCTTATCGTTATCCAGTTTATATTTTTTTGCCGGACCGTCCTTTTCCCTGATCATAGCAGAAGAAGTCAATCCAGTATAGTAAAGCGGAAGTCTAATCTCCCGGCTGATCGGTTTGTCTAAGGGGTTATAGAGCATTACCAAACCTTTTTCCTTACCATTAGGATCCACATGCATGATTCCGTCCCAGTCTCTCGCATCCGGCCTGCGTAAATGAATAATCTGGGAGTTGAGTATGGTTCTGTATTTTTTGTACCAGTCAATCACTCTTACTACTAGTTTTTTTGAATCTTCTGTGTCGTACAACCTCTTGCCCAAATAGCAAGCCTGGATCCCGGCGCCAAAATACTGCATCATCAGTTGTTCGTAGGCGTCTAAATGCTCAGACATGGGATCCAGGGTGGCCGCAGCCCCGCCTCCATGATATTGTACCAGCGGGACAAATCCCCAGCCCATCGAGGGCATTTTCTCAAAGGTTGCATCAAAAATATTCTGACGGTTGAGCACAATTTGCTGTTCACGCGGCAAGGAGAAGTTAACCTCCCTGTAACCGAGTGCACATTTGCTGCCGCCGTCCATAAAGTACCAGTCCGGGGTGTTTACAAAAATCCCATTTTCGGCGCACCAGCGGTAATATTCTTTTTGTAGTTCTATCTGTGCCCATTGAGAATCATCGAGTCCCTTATGACCCGGATGTTTATTTGATGCACAAACATCTCCAGGGTAGGCGCCATCATGGTCAAATTCATCAAACCCTGTTTTTTTCAGAAACTCCTTCAGTCGCCTTAAATAATCCAATCCCCACTTACTCGCGAGGCAGGGTGCTTTGAGGTATTGTGCATGAACATCTGCTTTCCCTGTTTTCGGGTCAATCACATCTTCCTCATCGTTTATTCTCCGGCTTGAAAAAAGGGAATAGCCGCCAATCTGGATCCCTTTGCTGTGTGCGTAATCTGCCAATGACTTACAGTATTTAATGTTGTCTTCAGATAAGTCCTCCATATTAAATCCAGTATGAAAACTGATAATAATCATCTCATATCCAGCAGCAGCACATTGATTCACGGCATTTTCAAATACTGTTTTATCAAAGCTTTTTAAAAACAGATAAATTGGATTCTGCGTTGCCCAGGGAGCTATTTTGCGATACATGAGCCGCTGTGCCAGACCATTTCTCTCTCGGTCATAACTATCAAACAGAAGTTCATTGGTACGTATGGACTTTAATTCTTTGCCGGGGGACAGTTCCACACCAGGACCAACTGGTGGATACACCTCCAGCAAACAAGGCGTATTCAGCAGATAGCTTACCTGTGAAGTATAAGTGGTATCCCGTTTCCAATGTGTAGTCTGGTCAGATAATCTCGCGGTCATGGAGTTATTAAATGCATAATTGCTTTCCACATAGAGACCATGTGGCGTTTTCATCTGATTTGTATCTCCCCACACCGCAGATTCCTCTTCATGTGCCGCCAGCACCTCGTTTATTACGTGATTCAATTTAACAGCTTTGGAGCCCTTATTTTCTATACGTAGCCATTTGCAAAGCAATGGAATTCCATCATATAATTCATAGTTGACATGAACTATGATGCCCTTCAAAGCTGGCAACGCAGATTCAAAACTGAAGGTTACCATTTTTCCGGTTGGCTGCTTGCTGTTTGCTGTCCATCGGGTTGAGGGCTTCCATTTTACATATGGAAGAAGGGGCGATATTGAAAAGCCTGTGAATTTAAAATCAGCGCTATCAATCAAATCGTCTACCCATTCATTTTTCAGGTATGCTTTTTCCTTTTGTCCCGATAGTCCGCCTACCTTATAGTCTTTACCGTTGATCGTCAGTTTAGCCTCCGGACTAACTGCACGTAACAGTTGGACGCCGTTCATCTGATTACTGAAGTCTGTACAGGCGAGGTTTGGCTGCAATCTGAAGCTTCGTCTCAGCAGGCCATTGTCTAATATGATATCTTTGTGATCAGCACTTTGGTATACTCCTGCAATCCGATTGTCACCCTGCAGCAGCCAATCCGCCTTTTTCGTTTTTTTATCTTGCGCTTTCCATACAGGTAGTGCGCTGATTTTATCCTGCGCCAATATCCATCCAGTCTGAAGAAGCCAAAGGGTAATCAGTAATTTTCTCATTTTTTTATATTTGGTTTGGGCGAATATATATACATCTCCGATCAAAAAAAAGCCTGCCAAGCCCCTTCAAAAGCCTCATTTTTAGTTAAAATGATTTAGCTTCCCCCTATCGTATATTAAAAAAATAAAATATTTTTTAGCTATCCTCTAATCCTGGTTGCCCAGAAAGGAAATTCCTGACCCTCCCGCTCGAAGTCGCGGAAAAATGTTTCATCCGGAATAATGTTTGCCCCTTGCTGTTTCCTAATGATACTAAAAACACTTTGGTCGTAACGATTGGCGACAAAGTCTTTGTGTTGCGGTAGGATGATCAATTCATCCGTAAATAAAAAAGGATTGTCAATTGCCGCTTCATACCAAAGTTCCACTAGCCGGATCGTGTGCGGGCATTTTCTAAGCACCACAATTGTTGCCATTATCTGGTCAGAATCAATTATCTCGTCTGAAGCGTCAAAATAATTAAACACCTCCTGTTTGGTATACTCATATTCTTTATGCGGCAACTCAAAATCAATAGTTCCCGTTTCCGCAGCCACCAGCATGTCTATATATTCATCGAAACGCTTTCCGCCAGATGTATTGATCATACAACCGGCATCGCAATAAATCAGAATGTCATCCAATGCAATGCTATCGAGCATTCTTTTAACAAAGTAGGGTTTCCAGATCCAATAGCCTCCCCCTCTCCGCATCTGCAAGGTCCCATATACCTGTTTGATAAACTGAGGTTCAATATCCTCACGGGTAAAAACCTTGCTCTCGTCAAAAAATCCGGAAGCGATGGCGGTCTGCCTGAAAAATTCTCTCTGAATAATAAAGGCATCGTCGCCATAGCTGATTAAATATTTTTTCATGATTGGATTCACGTAAATGATTAATCCAAGATAAGCATAGCGAAGTGAGCAAACCACTTCAACCCATTTTTGGGACAATTGTCACCCGCAATTGCTGCCCTCGAAATCACTTTTCAATATAGATGCCGCGGTCTTCCCTAATCACCTCTTTCAACTTTGTGTAAAGATTAAGTTGATTAAGGTAGATTGACTTATTTACAGTTGATACGAGAGCCGGTTCAGCAATCAAGTCTTTCAGATCCTCAATTATAGTGGGGCTATCCAAATCAATGGTTTTGAAATACCGGCTGTCATATACCTCGGCCACATTTGGTGCCCCGTAATAGATCGGCACGGTATCACATAAAACGCAGTCCACGAATTTTTCCGAGATATAATTTTTTTCTGAGGAGTTTTCTATAGCAATAGAATATTCATAAGGCAGCAATCCCGTAAATTTATAGTCCAGGTAACCCTTAAACCTGGGATCATCAAATTCAAGCCTCCAGCCATATATATCTATGTCCAGGTCAGATTCCAATATCTTTGTCAACAAAGCATATCTCTTCTGATAGATCCCAAAAGGTTTATTCAGATAAGACACAATTATAGATAACTTTCGCGTCTTAGGTGTTGCAGAAGCCCGCTCGTAAAACGATTGGTCGATGTGATCGTGGTAAAACATATAAGCCGGGCTTTCAATCACCTTGCCTCCGAGTTTAATTTGATGCGTTTTCTCAAAAAGCTGGGCATCGTGAATGATCAAATAATCACTCTTCCTTAGGAAATCTGTGTTGCGATGAACAATATTCCAGGAGGGTTCCTGAATAATGGTGATGACCTTTTTCCCGGGGATGATGAACTCATCTGTTCTGTTAAAAACTACCGCATAATCATAATCACTGCCTATTGTGAAATTCAGTTCCGCATCACAAACTGCGTAATTCGCGAAGAAGCGCCGTACCAGCCCTTCAGACGAATCATAATTGGAGAAAAACCTGACGATCATAAATGATAAATTGATTTTCCCTAAGTTAAGTATACGAGGTCACCGCTTGACCTAACTGGGTCTTTTTGGGACTTATGGCCATCTCCAAAAACCATTTGCTGGTTAAATTGCTAAAAAAATATGACTGCACCATTTGTATCCTGCATTATGCCTACCGCCGACAGGGAAAAATATATACCTTTTGCCATCAATTATTTCCTTGAGCAGAATTATGCGCATAAAGAACTAATTATTATTGATGATGGCAAAAAATCTGTTCAGGCATTCATTCCAGACCACCCCCAAATCAGATATTTTTACTCTTCCCCCTTGGGAAGTATAGGTTTGAAGAGAAATCATGCGATAGAAAAAGCCCGTGGTAAGATCATTATGCATTGGGATGATGACGACTGGCATGCCTACGATTGGATCAGTCAGCAGGTGCATTTCCTTCTGACTACAAAGGCCGACATTACCGGCATCCGCCACGTGCACTATTACTCAGCTATCATGAATACGTTTTGGCAGGGCGATGCCAATAACAGAAACAACCCCAAATCCCGCGTTTGGCTCAACGGTGCAACGCTTGCCTACTGGAAGTCGTTCTGGGAAAAACACCCTTTTAAAGATCTGCAAACTGGTGAAGACGATGAGTTCTTACAGAACCCGGGAGCAAAAGTATATGCCCACGACTATATAGATGGTTTCATTGCCATACTCCATCCAAACAATACCACTTTCAAATCATTCGAAAATCCACGTCACAAAAAAATGGGATAAAAAAATGCAAAAAAAAACCGGATTGCAGCTGCAATCCGGTTTTTCATTAATATCTGTAAGTTACACTAACTGAACATTAACTGCATTAAGACCTTTACGGCCTTCTTCTACATCGTAAGTAACTTTATCGTTCTCACGGATGCTAGCCATAAGGCCTGTTGAATGAACAAAGATTTCGCTGTCACCATTTGATGGTACGATAAATCCAAAACCTTTAGTCTCATTGAAAAATTTTACTACTCCTTCTTGCATTGTATTTTTATTATAATTAAAGTACAAATGTACATAGAATATACGGGTAATTTACATCATCCTAAACTTATATTTATTTTAAGCTTTCCCGAATACAATTTCCACCAGCTTTGTGTGGAGGTTATAGCGCTGATGATAAAGGTTCTTATTCACCGTAGACAAGGATGCCGGTTCAGCGATTATATTTTTGATATCATCGACGATCGTCGGGCTTTCTAACACGATTGTTTTAAAGTAGCGGGCATCATAAATATCCGCAACATTGGGGGCCCCATTGTAGATAGGGATCGTGCTACACAATGCACAATCTACAAACTTCTCCGTCACATAATTCTTTTCATTGGAGTTTTCTATGGCAATCGAATATTCATAAGGCAATAGCCCATTGTGTTTATAGCGTAGCTCTCCCTTATTCCTGGGATCAGGAATATCAAGTCCACGGCCAAAAATATCAATATCCAGATCTGATGCTAAAATCTGTTCTAAAACTCCGATTCGTTTCCTGTAATTTGCCCGGCTTCTATATAATGAGGATACAATCATAGACAGCTTCCTGCTCTTTTTGAAAGTTTCGGCACCATCAAAAAATGAATGGTCCACATGATCATGATAAAACAGGTAAGCCGGCGACTCAATTACATGTCCGCCCAGTTTCAGCTGGTGAGTTCTTTCAAACAATTCCGGATCATGAATTAAAATGTAATCACTGTTTTTGAGATAGGTTTTAACGTCATGCGCTTCATTCCAGGAAGGCTCCTGAATAACAGTTATTGTAAGCGCATCTACTCTCACTACATCGTCGGTCCGGTTGTACACCACGGCATAGTCGTAATCTTCACCTAATGTATATTCAAATGGATCATTTTCTATCTGATAATTGTGCTTGAAGCGATGCAGCAAATTTTTGGACTGCTCATAGTTGGAAAAAAACTTAATTTTTATCATAAAAATCGATCTTGCATTAAAATGAATTCATTCCATCCGGAACCTACCAGTCGGTGCTTCCATTTCTTTTCGTAATAGAAAAACTCGCCGAAGGTGAGTTCCATTTGCTCGCTTATCGAAAGGCAATTAAACGTTGCCCCGTCCAAATGATCTACAATGGCCGAGGTCACAAGGGCATGTTTTCGGCCCAGAACCAAAAGCATATTGGCGTAATCATTATCCGAACAATAAAGCCTGTAATTCTCATCCAGTGATCCCATCTCCCCCAATACTTCCTTTTTTAGAAACAGACACCAGCCCGCAACTTCGTAACGACACCTGAATCCCTTATGTATTCCGCTATACAAATCAAAACCCATCTTAGGATGGTGAAAAGAGCATGCCGGAGAGGCGCTGCTCAGCTCCGAATCTTTGGCGAAGGACTTTAGGATCTCGGTTGCCCAATAGGGATAAAACATCAAATCATTGTTACAAAGACAAATGTATTCTGCCGAGCATTGAGTAATTCCGATATTCATATATTTATTATAGCCAAATTCGGCTTCGGGATAAAGCGTCGTCGTTTGAGGATATTGATAGGGCATCAGACTCTTTTCAGATTCAATAACGATCACATTAAACTTTATCTGATCAGGCTCTTCGGAAGCGAGAAGTGAATTTATAGCCAAATCTGTAAGCGCTTTCAGCGCCGAATTCTGCGCGAAGCTTAATATGATTACATCTACCTTAATTATGTCTGCCATAAACAATGCGAATAATATTAGTTTATGCCGAGCGTCAATATAAGCCCAGTGTTACTTCTATCTGGTTATCCTCAATCAAATCCAGATGTTCTAATTGTTGCGCCATATAAATACCCGTTAATCTTCCGGTGCCTTCTACCGCCACATAGGGTCCCACCCTATCCACCGCAAGCAAGGTAATACCCACCAGTTTTACCTCATTATTTTTCAGCCCTTTATATATACCAGTAACTCTCTTATCAAGGTTAGGCAAATCGTGAATCTTTCTCGCCGCATCGGCTACCAGATAGGATCCATCTGTGTTTCTCTCCCAGCCAGGGAGCTGCAGGGTGTAAATCATATCCAAATCAGACTTGTTGATTTCCAGCAAAGCTTTATACCAGTTGATATGCCGGGATATCGAATCGACCAGGCTTTGCTTTAATTCCAATACATTGTCTATACCTTCCTGCTCCAGGTAATTATTACCAGACAATAACATAGTCAAGGTTTCCTCCCTTGCAGCATCATATAGCGGGTTAAAAAATTCTGAATACACTTCCCCTACCGCCCATCTCCTGAGTACCTCATGCCGATTAATTTTCTCGATTAGCTTCATATGCCGTCCATATATTTGAGTGATTGATAACCTTTTGCTATATCGTTCAAGTTACACAGAAATGGAACCAATAGCTCCAACACCTTCATTATGGGACAATTGACCTGGTATATTTAAAACATTTTTTGGGTCATGTGGCCCTGATGAACAAAATGCAGAATTCCGACTTTTAATGTTATAAAATCTAACCTATGGCCAAATCATGGTACGCATTTATGGGTGGCGACAATCCCACCTCGAGTTCAAGTTATATTCAAATCAGCGCCACGCATGACTGTTTATGCGGAAAAGAAATCTGCGCCATTTATGCTGAAGATCATGGTTTTTATCCCGCAGATCCGTTGTCACCGAATCTACAATCGTATATCACCCAGGCCTTGGTTAGCGGACAATTGCAGCCGGCATTACCTCTTGCTGCAAAGAAATATGTATACCTCAAATATTAATGATATCCATACTGTGCCATGAAGAGAAAACCAACTCACCCACTAATATCCTGTGTATGTATCACTCACAGGCGACCAGAGCAATTACTGAGAGCTATTCAATGCTTCGACGCACAAAATTACCCCAACCGTGAGCTTGTCGTATCTTATACCAGCGATGATGAAGCTACAAAATACTTGATAAACAAATTAATCAGTTATACTAAAAAAATTAGAATTGTCCCAATCGTCAGGTCGACGACCTTGAGTCTAGGGGCAGCAAAAAATGAGGCAGTTGCGCAATGCGAGGGTATTTACATTTGTAACTGGGACGATGATGACTGGCATCAATCTGCCCGTGTGTCGTACCAGCTAAACGATATGCTAGACAAAACGCGGTTCTGCCAGGGAAGCATTCTAACTGACATATTATTGTATGATGAGAGTAGCCAACAGTCATACCTTTCTCTTTCCCATCCCTGGAAAGGTACTTTACTCTGCAAAAAAAGTCTTTTGCTTGAGCAGCCCTTTGATGATCAGGACGAAAACGAAGCAAACAGCATCATTAGTTACCTGGATAACCACCGTCAACTACATCACATTGGTGATGCACCATATTTATACCTGTATGTATACCATGGCAGGAATATACTTAACCATCAGCACTTTATTGACCTTTGCCAAAAGAGCCAGCTTTTAGATGAAGAAAGCAACGGTTGGATTCAGGGATTGCTGGACAAAGAAATTCAATTGTTAAACTAACCTTCATAAGAAATGAACAATCCACTTGTATCCTGCATTATGCCAACTGCCAACCGGCATAAATATATTCCATTTGCGATTAAAAACTTTCTCAAGCAGGATTACCTACACACAGAACTCGTTATTATAGACGACGGAAAGGAATCCGTATCCAGTTTAATCCCAGCAGATGAGCGTATCCGGTACTATTTCATGGATCCTATCGGTACGCTCGGCGCCAAAAGAAATTACGCCTGCGACAAAGCTCATGGGGAAATCATTATGCACTGGGACGATGATGACTGGTACGCTCCGGACTGGGTCAGGCGTCAGCTTTATTACCTGGAAAGCTCTGGAGCAGATATATGCGGAATCGAACATGTGCATTTTTACTCCACTCTAACTGATACGCTATGGGAAGGTACAGCAGAGAACAGAAATAATCCACATGCCAGAGCCTGGCTAAGCGGTGCCACCATCGCTTACAGAAAATCATTTTGGGAATTGCATCCATTTAAGGATAAACAAACTGCTGAGGATGATGATTTTATCAGAAAATCTGGCGCTAAGGTTTTTGCCCATGATTACATCGATGGCTTTATCGCCGTATTACATCCCGACAATACCACTACTAAATACTTTGAAAAATCAGTTCACAAAAGAAATTACTCCTTATGAGCTCCAATTATCCACTGGTTTCCTGTATCTGTATTACCAGCAACAGACCAAAAATGCTCGAGAGCGCCATCAATTGTTTTATATCACAAGACTATCCCAATAAAGAATTAGTGATATCAGCACCGCTGGGGGACCTGGCCACAAAGGAACTCTTGAAAAAGTATTCAACTGATCCGGTAAATGATGTCCTGTTCATCGAACGCGACCCAGAAGAATCCTTAGGGAACGCCAGGAATGAGGCTATTTATCAATGTAACGGAGTCTATGTCTGTATCTGGGACGACGATGACTGGCACGATCAAAAAAGATTGTCAGCACAATACGAGAGCCTGCAATCCTCAACTCAGCGGCTTCAGGCAAGCGTCTTGATGCGAATCATCCTTTATGATTGCAGCACACACCTGGCTTATCTTTCCTTTAGCTACCATTGGGACGGCACGCTATTCTGCAGAAAGGAGATGGTTTTACAAAATCAATATGCAAATAGGGATAAGGCAGAAGATACACATCTGATCCCATTCCTGGAGGGTAAAAGATTACTTTCACATATCGATGAATCGCCATTTTTATACATTTATATCTACCATGGCCACAATACCTGGCCCTATAGTCATTTTGAGCATTTTCTTGAAAAGAGCCACCTGTTAACTGAAGAATATACCGCAAAAGTACGGGCAATACTAAAGGACTGAGTCAAACCTCAGTCCAGCCCTCTCCCATTTTCGGAAACCATTTTTTGTCGTAGTATACTGATTCTTTTTCCGTTAGCTCCAATTGTTTCTCAGCGCTCTGTTTATGCAAGGTAGTATTCTCCAGGTGATCTACGATGGAGGAGGTCACCAGGATATGGGTAAAATTTAACATCCACAACGTATTCGCATAATCGTTATCTGCACACCAGAAATTAAAATTCGGATCTAAACTCCCAATGGACTGCAGCAACTCCCTTTTAAGGAACAGACACCATCCTGCTATCTGTTCCCTGATCTTGTATCCGAGGCGATAGCCACTGTACAATTCAAAACCCATCTTTGGATGGTGTATTGAACATACTGGAGAAGCACTAGATACGTCTGTATATTCGGTAAAAGGTTCCAGGATTGCAGTTGCCCAGCCCTTATGAAAGATCAAATCATTATTACACAAGCATATATAGGGTGCATGAGTTTGCCGGATGCCTATATTCATGAATTTATGATAACCAAAGGCTTCTCCTGGGTATATGGTCCGGCTATGCTCATACTGAAAAGGCGCAAGTAGCTTTTCAGATTCTAACACCAAAATATTGAACTGAATCTTCGCCGGATCTTCAGATTCCACCAATGAGCGTATACCATTTTCGGTAACCTGTCTAAGTTCATCACTCTGAGCATAGCTCAGAATGATGATATCAATTTCAACTCTAGCTTTCACATCCATCAGGCATAAATAGTTATGTTTTAATCGTCCATTAAGGCATTTCACAAGTTACACAGAAAAGAAAATGATTTCATTGATGCGAATCTTTTGAGTCAATTGACCCTGCTTGTCCCATAGTATTTTTTTTAATTTTAATTGAAAGATCAAAGGGGGAAGCCGAAAACCCTGTCCAGAGTAGGTACAAACAAAAGTTTTTATCGCTTTTTGATTAATAAAAGCACTCATAATCATGGGAAAAGATAAGGAAAGAAATGGCGGAAACGGCGGATCTGGCAATGGATCGAGCAATGGAAGAGCTTGGTACGGCTACGTCGAAGGTCACCCGCTCACTCCGGAAAGTTACTATAAAATAACAGTTGAACCTCCATTTGGTCCAGGTTCCAGAATCAGTGCCGTGTTTACCAAAACAGACGGCGGCCCCTATCCGCCACCCTTCACATTAACATTGAGAACGCAAATAGTAAACGCCTTAGCCCTTGGTGTCAGCCAATATGATGAATCTGGCCAGCAAACAGTTGCAATGAGACCTAATGTTTAATTTTTATGAACCAGCCTTTAGTAACCTGCATCACCCCAACTGCCAACCGGCAAAAATATTTGCCATTGGCCATCAAGTATTTTTTAGCTCAGGACTACCCTAACGCGGAGATGGTGATCATCGACGATGGAATCCAATCCTGCAACGTCTTAATTCCCGAAAACCCGAAAATCAGATATTTCTATTTTGCTGAAAAGTTGGGCACTATTGGCTTGAAACGGAATATTGCCTATGAAAAGGCTAATGGTGAAATCATCATGCACTGGGATGACGACGACTATTATGCTCCAGACTGGATCACTCGCCAGGTAAATGCTCAATTAATATCAGGCGCTGACATCACCGGCTTAAATAAAGTTGAGTTTTATTCCCCCTCCGTAAATCGGCGATGGAGATATGAAGACACTGATACAGACAAACCCTGGTTATGCGGTGCAACGATGGCATTTCGAAAAGACTTCTGGGAGCAACATAAATTCATAGACCTGCAAGTTGGGGAAGACTATGACTTCGTATGGAATTCTGGCGGTAAAGTATTCGCTCTGGATTACCTACGAGGCTTTGTCTCCATTCTTCATGCACACAATACCAGTATAAAACCTGTCGAGAATCCAAAACATAAAAAACATGCTCAGGGATGGGAAGACGGTATAGATCAGATCGAGAAATGAGTAAACCTAAAGTCTCCTGCATCATGCCTACAGCAAACCGCCAGAACTATATCCCCCTGGCCTTAGATTATTTTCTTAACCAGCAGTTCCGGGATGCAGAACTCATCATCCTGGATGATGGAAGGGAATCAGTAAGAAACCTGATTCCGGACCACCGCAGGGTGAAGTACTATTATTCCGATCCTATTGGGACTATCGGCATGAAAAGAAACGCGGCTTGCGAACTTGCTACGGGTGAAATTATTATGCATTGGGATGATGATGATTATTATGGATATGAATGGATTAGCAGGTCATTGAAAGCTCTAGAAAATTCAGATGCAGATATTTGCGGACTCAACACTATCACCTTTTATTCCCCTTTGGTGGGAAAATTCTGGAAATATGACGACAGTGATAATGCAAGACCATGGTTATCCGGTGCAACAATGTGCTATCGCAAATCCTTTTGGGAAAAACATCCATTTAAAAACATACATATTGGCGAAGACTATGATTATATCTGGAACAACGGCGCAAAGATTTTTGCGCATGATTACCTTGAGGGTTTTGTTGCTACATTACATGCCAACAATACCACCCTGAAGCCTTTCGAAAACAGCAAATTTAAAAAACACGCGATACAATGGATGGACGTACCATTCGAGGGAAACACCGAAAACCCTAAACAGAGTAGGTACAACCATTTCACTCAATAAAATGCCTTGGTATAAATTTATAGACGACAGCCTGGATGTATGTGATCCAGACAGCTATTCCATTATAGAAAAAGCTCCTGAAACGGAAGATGGCCCCTATTTATCGGCCATATTTGCAGATGAGATCCCCGGAGATCCGGAGCGTCACCCCGATCTGGACGGTACGCCTGGTTTGTTTTATTATATGGTCCGGGCATTCAAAACAGCCAAAGGGCAGCCATATTCAGAATTCCCACCCGTACCACTGGAGGTTCGCATGTCTGCCACTAAGGCCCAAAATAAAAAATAAACTAACGGGGTAAACCGAAAACCCTAAACAGAGTAGGTGAAATTTAAAGTTTTCTAATCAATTTTGATGTATAAATTGATCATTAACTATGGCTAGAGCATGGTATGCTTCTGATGGCAGAGGTTCGGTTATTCTGGTTGATAACTACATACTAACTAATGATAAACCAGCCTGCCGCACAGGATTTGTAGTGTGCAGCATTTATGCAGCTTTCACTGGCGAAGTATTCCCGAGTTCTTTATCCAGGAACATCAGAAACTATATTGCATCAGGGCTAACAAATGGGGTCCCCGAACCCCGACTGCCCCTTGCCGCCAAAAAGTATGTTTACATGCGAAATTCGTGACGCATTTTAATCTTATGTCGATATGATGGGAGCAGCCGAAAACCCTTGGAGAGAGTAGGTACAAATTAAAGTTTTTTTATTGGTTTTGAATCAAAATCAATTCGTATTTATGGCTAAAGCTTGGTTTATTTATTTAGGTCAGGGCGATGGGCTCTTACCAGAACAATATCAACGGTCCGAATTAGCCCCTACCTGTATACAGGGACGGACACTTTGCGCAATTTATGCAGACAGCGATGGTAGTACAACACCCAAGATCATTTCTGCGAATATAAGCAGGTACATCGCCACAGGTAGAGCAACGGGCTTACCGCAACCTTCCACTCCGGTTGGTTCTGCGAAATATGTTTATTTTCTGCCATTAAGATGACCTGCACTAGTTCTCCTTGCCGCTTGATCGATGAGCAACTTTGAAATATTAGCGATTTATAGGTTAAAATGATATTGGGACATGAGGCCGTTAAATCATTACAATTCATCCTTAAATTAGCATAAGATTCAAGAGTTAGCGTTAATGCATCGATGATAAAATTGACTATTGGATCAATGGGATAGGCCGAAAACCCAATTTAGAGTAGGCATAACTTTAAAAGTTTTTGATCATTTTTGAATTATAAAATGATAGAAATTATGGCAAGATCATGGTTTTCATATGATGGATCAGGTAGTACAACCAGCGTGGATAATTATATTTATTCTCCTGCTACTCCTACCTGTTTGAATGGTAGAAGAATTTGTGCGGTTTATGGGGTTAATAACGGAACTCAAAAACCAGCCGCTTTCTCAACCAATTTGCAAAATTATATTGCAACGGCTACTGCAACAGGTGTCCCTCAACCTGCACTGCCTGCAAGCGCTAAAAAATATGTTTATTTAATTCCTTCTTAAGACTTCAAGGAAATTTAGCGGAATTACGGCTCCTATTAATAGGAGCCGTAATCTAAATAAGAGCTAAAACGTAGCAGCAAGCTTAAGTGCATTATATACATTCGCTATTCCCCCCGATAAACAGGATTCCACAAATGGCAATTGCTGGCCATTTCCTGTCTTAATAGTGTGGTTAACTGGCACTACAGACCTTAATATAATATCCTTTACCTGTTCAGCCCGTAACTGTGGATAATAAGCCCTAATGATGCCTGCCATTCCAGTAATGATCGGTGCTGCCATGCTAGTACCATTATAATTCGTATACGTATTCACGGGTATGGTCGAATAAATATCAACACCAGGAGCCATTATGTCAACGAAATCTTTACCATAATTTGAGAATGCTGCCAGTAAATTAATATCATCCTTCTTATTAGAAGCACCTACTTCAATCCATGCCTTAGCTTCTTTACCTTCAAGATACTTGCGGCTTGGGTAGTAAATAGATGAAATTCTTTCACCATTATTTCCACAACCGTGGACGAAAAGGACATCTTTACCGATGGCATATCTAATTGCTTTGTCAATTGATGCCTTTTTGGAAGTAGTTCTTTTGATAAAGCTCATATTGATGATCTTGGCGCCATTATTAGTTGCGTAATAAATCGCATTAGCTAAATCATCATCTAAGTAATCCCCACTAGGAATCGTACGTAGTGGCATAATCTTTACATGGTCAGCTACGCCATTGATCCCCACCCCATTATTTCTAACTGCTCCTATGATTCCACATATATGTGTCGCATGATAAGGCAGTAAACCGATGACATCATTATTCCCCAAAAAAGCAGAATTAGTCTCGTTTCCGCTATCCCTTGGATTATAATCTATATTATAATAATATTTGATTTGATCCGAAAATTTAGAAGAATCTGTTTGCAAGGCCGACTTAAAAGAAAGATAATCTTTATTAGATTTTAATGCTTGAACGATTTTGACCAGCATTTCAGATTGAGCATAAGATTTGTATATGAAATTTCTGAAATCCTTTTCTGTCGGATGAACCGATGGAATTGAAGTAACTATCTCATTTAGTATCTGTAACGCCATCCTCGTCCGATTCAATTCATTCGCCACATTAACAATTCTATTACTCAATTCCCTTTGTAGCTTTCGCACTTCTGGTCCTTTTGGATTTTTTCTAATGGCAGCCCGTAGATCACGCACGATATCAAGATTTTCATATTGAAAGCTTCCTTTAGGGGAAGCTAAAAAATTCCAGCCGTGAATATCATCGATATAACCATTTTTATCATCATCTATATGATTATCTGGTATTTCTTTTTTATTGGTCCAGATCACCGACTTCAAGTCTTCATGACGGATGTCTACCCCACCATCAATTACAGCAACAATTATTTCTTGCCAAGATTTACCATTTAAAAGTGAATGATATGCCTTTTCTGTGCTAACACCAAAAAAACCGTCCTCTAATAGATCTTTGTTTTGCCAATTTTCATATTTAGGGATTGACTCCTGACAAGAAGCCCTCTGAACAAATGAAGAAACTAATAAAAGTGCTAGGATTAAACTTAAACTAATTTTTTTATCGAAAATCATATCTTTTACTTCATCCCTCCCTTTGGAAGTAAACCTTCCCCTATCTCACTAAAAATCAATTTATCCACCATTTTTTCAACCTCAAGAAGCTCAACACCGTAGGTGTTTAATAACCGATTAGCATTTCTTAAATCAATTACGTCCAAGGATTCAGCAGACGGTGGTAATTGTATTTCACGATGGAGTTCATTAAAAACATACGGATTATTTTGGTTTTGATTCAAAAAGTAAACAAAATCTTCTGAAGATGTTGCACCCTTCGACTTATACGGACTGGAAGACCCAATACGTGACTCTTTCAAGATGAAAACTTTTTCCTTACGCCTCTCCCATCGAACATTGATTCCGAGTAGAACATTCATATTTTGAACTGTTTGTTTGTCAATTTCCAAATCTGTTTGTCCAATGTCTTTAGTCATTGATTCGAAGCAAATTGCATTCTTTCGGAGCCAATCTTGTAGATATCCAGATGTTTCTTTGGATATGTATTCATACTTTGACCGATCTCTGACTTCCCAAACCACTTGATTAGGATCAATGATTTTCGAAGGTCTAATCAGTGTATCTATAGCATTCAGTCTCGCGAATATTATTTGATAAGAATTAAAAATTGGCTGATTTACAAAACGTGCCATCACAGTTTTGTTCTTTGAATCCCTAAAAATCCCTTGTCCTCCAGTAAACCCTTCAGAATTTATATTCTCTTTATAACCTCTAATTGCGGCATATTTGAAAGATGCATCGTTAGCTCCAATTTGATTGGAGTCTATCATAAATAGCGGTTTATTAATATCAAAGTTATAGAAGTCGTTCTTGACTGCCCATGAAACCTTTTCCCCACTTAGAATCCTTTCGATATTTCGCTGATCGACGAATTCAGTGGTTGTGATCGCGACAACGAATCCTTTATAAATCCAAACCTCGTGGGGAATAGTAACATGTTTGAACATTTTCGAAAAAGTAACATCTTCCACCACCGACGGAAGGGATAAATTCTTAGTGTATGGATTGTTTCTCCAAAAATTATCGACTGTCTTCCGCTCCTCATAAGTTATAGGCAAAATTTGGATTTTTGAACCAAATTTTGTTTGGAGACTGTCAAAGTGCGGTAAAGACATTATGCAACCCTTGCAGTTAATTGACCAAAAATCAAGTATTACCAGTTTGTCCTTAAGTTCAGATATGTTTTTGGCCTTTAAATTGTCATTAATTAATACCCCAAGATTTATGTTAGGGACCTTATCTCCAACTCTTTGCCCAAGTTCATTTTGGCTGAGTTTATTCTCCCGTTTTATTTCGGTGAATTCCTGAGAAAAAACTGTCCATGGCAACGATAGAATAATCACCGATAGCCAAAAATTGATTTTTATTTTCATATTTTCATTTGTAAGATGCAGATATTATGAAAAACTCGATCCTTCGATTTTCAATCGAGACATGGAGATCATACCTTTTTAAAATAGTGTTTAATGCTTCCAAATCATCGTTTCGTAACTCTCTCAAGTCGATCTGGATTTTATCCTGAAAGCCTGTTTCATCTATGAATATTTTTCCATCAACTGACAGGGAATTTGTCAGCTCCTCAAATGTTACATTGACAAAACTTCCGTTATTTATGCTACTAGGCTCATTGGTTCTGGGCACGAACTTTTCAAGTTTCGATGTTCGCTTCAAGATAAAAACATTCGTAGCATGATTCTCTCTTGCTACCTGGACGTTAAATATTTGGGTGAGAAAACGATCCAGAATACTAATCGATTGCATTCCGTTAGGTAACAAGACTTCGAAACATTTCGCATATTTACGCATCCACACATCTTTTGCACCATATTCAGGTTTATATGAATATCGCTGCGGATCTTTAACCTTTAATATTATAAATTTATCGTTAATAAATCCATGTGTCAATATTTGTGCAATAGGAAGATTGTACATGTACAATCTTCTCGCATTCATATCATCATGATCGATCCCTTCGAACTTTATTCCGAAGGGACCTTGGGTAGATTCAACACCTTCCCGATACCCACTCAAAGTGTAAAATCGGAGATAGCCTTTGTCGTTCGATTGATTTTCGAAGCTCAGCGTGGGTAACCCAGGATTAAAGTCGAAGATGGGTCTCTCATATTGCACGGAATCATTGGATTTGACCTGTCCAAAGGTTACAACTGGAAGAAATGATATCAGCATCAAAATGCCAAATTTAATATAGTTCAAAATATTAAGAATTGTAATAGTGAATATAAGGTGATGGATGAGATAAATTGTTGATGTTTTACCTTGGGTTTTGGACAAAGTTCGACAACTCAAGTACTTGTATGGGAATCAATAGGGTATACCTTAAGTCATTGGGAGGAAGTGTAAATGATTCCCCGCGAAAAATCCGTTTCAATTCTTTTGCAAAGCGTAAATCCTTATTCAATCTGCGCAAATCAGTCCACCGCTGACCTCTCATCAATAGCTCTTTTCGTCGTTCATTTAGGATAATGGCTAGGGCTTGCTCTGGATCGGCCGCTGTAAGATCTACAAAGGTACCTGTCACCCACCTTGCTCGCAATAGTGTGTTCAAGTCTGTCATTGCCAATTGTGTATTGTTCTCTCTCGCATAACACTCTCCTCTGATCAAATACATTTCATCAACAGCTAATCCAGTAAAAAAAGTTCCGTCGTTGCTAGGCTCATAGTTTCCGCTAAAAAAGCATGCTGCTGAATCCCCGCTTAACGGTTTAAAAAGGATTCTCCTTCTTAAATCGTTCTCATTGTAGGATTTGATCAGTGTAGTATCAATTCTTGCATAATTATCAAATTGATTGGGTTTTAATAAATTGGTCGATGATGTAATGGAATGAAAAATCACCTCTTTGTTGAATCTTGAGTCAATAATAATAAAAGCATCTGGATCTAAGGTATTGTAATCAAGCAACTCACCCATTTTGGTTAACGCGGCATCAGCGCTCAATCTAGCATTTCCGTAGTCCTCCATCGACAGATAAACACGAGCTAACATCGCATTGGCGGCAACCTTTGATGGCCTGCTTGCGACACTACTCTTTTCAGGCAATAAAATCAACGCATCCTGAAGGTCTTGTACAATTCGATCATAAGTTTGCTTGACGGTACCCCTGTTTGAACGATCATTTATGTCTGAGACTAGTTTAATAGGAACTCCAGGATCTGTTGCTGCAGTGCTAGCACTGTATGGTTTGGCGTATATCTGAGCAATATTCCATAATGCGTATGCCCTGTAAAATAGTGCTGAGCCTTTTAATCCGGCCTTTACTGACTCACTTGGGCTATCCTTTAGATTATCTAGTGCCTCCAAGATTAAATTACTGTTATATATAACAAAGTACATAGGTTGCCATTGAGTGGCATCATGTCTAACAACTGTATTATTCCATGTGTGTATACTCCGATCTTCTATTGAGATATTATTACTAAAATATTTTGCAGAATCAACATAATAATCATCGGCTGAAGCCTCACCATCAAACGGATAGCGAGAATTCATAACGGAATAGTTGTCTAATACCAATTGACAATCTCTAGCAGTTTCTATAAAGGACTGATTACTTTCTGTCTTGATATCTAAATACTTTTTACAGGAAAATAGACCGATACTCAAGATAAGTATAAAAATTATATTTGCTTTCATGATAATTAATTGAAGTTTGCGCTAAGACCAAAACTATATGTACGCGGTTGCGGTACGTCATTTATATCTGGGTCGATGCCCAATTTATTTGCACGCCAGATAATTCCTAAATTGGTTAGGTTGAAAAATAGTCTTAGATTTTTAACTTTGGATTGACCAGTGTTAATGCCATAAGATAGATTAATCTCTTGCAACCGAATATGATCACCCTTAACTACATTTATATCTGAAAATTGGTACATTTGATCTCCATAGATAGATCCGGGATAAGTTAATGATGGAACATTAGTATTCTTTTCATCCCCAGGTTTCTGCCAGCGATTATTAAATTCACTACCCAATAAACGCCCCGTACCTTCATACAAATAAGAATAAAGTGCAAGATCATTAAATGGTCTTCGCACCACATAATTTAATTTGTAAAGTATATTTACCGAAGCTGAGAATGATCGATAATTAAAAGTATTACGAAGTGAACCAAAATATACCGGAACTAATGATCCCATAAACTTCAGAGAAGTATAAGGGGCAGCAAGTACGGCATTGTAGTTGTCAGCACCTTGTTGGTCTGGTGTTATTGTTAAAATGTCGCCATTTAGATTCACCCTAGGGTTGCCAGTTGTGGGATCAAGACCCGCCCATTTAATGGCGAAAGCTCTCGATAGATCATAACCTTCCGTATAAGACGCACTACCAAAACCCTGAAGTACGGCAGCTGAGTTGTTAGACCCGGCTACAAACAACTTGGTAACCTTTACACGATTATAACTTAACAGAAAATTCGATGTCCAACTAAAATTGTTGATTTTTAAATTTTGGGAGCTCAAGGTCAAATCCACTCCTTTAGCCAATAAATCACCGGTGTTATACTGAAGGGAAATAAAACCCGTTGATGGATCAAGCCTGTTGGTGGCAATTAGGTCTTTTGTACTTTTGATATAATACTCAACTGATCCCGACAAGCTACTATTTTTAATTGCGAAGTCTATACCAAGATTAGTTACACCAGTCCGTTCTGGACGAAGTTTTGGATTGGTCGCTTCGGAAGTAGATACATCAGCAGATACTAAGCCATTATCCCCCGGGAAAATAGTATAAGTAATTCGCGGCCTGGGAAAGGTTGTCGGATTGGTATTACCATTGTAACCATAGGTAGCCCTAAGCTGTAACTTCGTAAATCCCTCCAGAATCGGAAACTTCTCGTTTGCGACGTTCCAGCTTAATCCCAATGAATAAAATGGTTTTCCACTTTTATTTTGATTAGCACTAAGAGCGCTTGAGCCGTCTTTCCTGATACTCCCTGTGAAAACGTATTTATTGTCATAAACATAGGAAAGATTTGTGTAGCTATTGAAGGTCCGCAATTGGTAGAAGTTTAAAAAGGAAGTGTAGGGAATGTAGGCAAACGGCAGTCCATTTGGATTTGGAAATAAGTTATAGACAAAATCCGCATAGTTGAGATTGCTGGACGAAGCAAAAGTTTCAGCATCATAGCCGTAGTACTGGTTTGTATGATAAGTCGCATAGCTTTTATTTATATCGACACCCGCAATCGCATTTATCGCATTTTTTTTCCATGAATAATCATAGTTCAACTGTCCCCGCAATGTATTGGTAGTTGTAGAGCGGTTTTCTAGTATATCGATTCCTCCATATGGAATGTTTCTCGTGAAGCTGAATGGATCTGTGAATTTATTTATTAATTCTCTTACATAGTAGGAGTCTTTAGAATAAACGTTCTCCTGATCCGTGTTAGCCTTATTATAACTATAAGTAAGGCTAGCAGAAAGCGCACTATTGATTTTGTAGTTTGAGTTAAAATTCATATTGAACCCATTGGTTTGATTGGTCAAAGTACCTAGATCCTTCTCCTCCAATGGCTTAAATGTCATATCCAAAATTTTGTCGCCATATGATGAAGCCAGCAGGTCCGTAAATTTCTTCCGGTAATTTGTTGGAGCAACCAGGGGATTTCCGTCATCATCGGCTAATCTTTGATAGGGGTAAAACCTCAAATAGTCTGCGCCGACCTTGGTCAAGGAGGACTGAAAGGTTTGATTACGCCTGGTGTACCCAATGACCGCCTGGATCTCAAGGTTTTTTACGGGGGTTGCCGTAGCACTATAATTCACCGTCACTCTATTATTTCCGTTTCTTACAGTATTTTCTGCGGCGTTATTGTAATTCGCTGATAAGCGATAGGTAAGTAATTTAGAACTTCCACTTATCCCTAATGAATAAGTCTGAAGAAAAGAATTACGCAAAATATATTTGCTGATATCATCCCTTACATCATTTTTGCGAAGGGCATCTAGTTGTTGATTAGCTTCTGCTTCTGACAAAGTTTGCTTATATATCCATGCATCTAAGATCTCTTCAACTGGTGATGCTGAACGGCCTGGATTGAATAGACCTGGCTCTCTTAACTCCGCCCCAACCTGGGTAAAAGCGATGACTTGTGCATCAATAAAATCTGAAGTACTCATTTTTTTATTGTAGTATAAGTCAGGTTTTTCTGTAATATTGAAGCTGCTATTGAATGATACAGATAAGGGTTGTCCAATGCGGCCCCGTTTAGTTTTTATAACAAAAACACCATTTGCTGCCCGTGAGCCCCATATTGATGCTGCTCCTGCGTCTTTCAAAATTGTCACCGACTCTACATCATTTGGATCAATTTGATCTAGTGTATAAGGAGTAGGAATTCCATCGACTACCAACAAGGGTACACCGCTATAGTTATATGTAGCAACGGACGGGTTTAAGGTATTTTTACCACGCACAGTGATATTTGTTAGAGGATCTATACCTAGTAATTGATCATCTCCGGCGATTGTAGGGGTTAAAGGATTATTAAAATTTACACTAGTGGTAATACCTTCCAAACGCTTTAACAAATTTGGACTAGTGCTATGTTCAAGTTGTTTAGCAGTCACAACTTCGAATGAACCGGTAGCCCGTTCCCTGGGTATTTCCTGATAACCATTACTGACGACTTGTACTTCAGAGAGGTTTCCCACATTGGTTGTCATTTTTATAATAAGATCTTTAATGTTAGATCCTCCAACCTGCACTTCCTTGTTAACATACCCAATATAAGACACCAGAATTTTAGCATTCTTTTTAGGTCCCGAAATTCTAAATTCCCCTTTTTGATTCGTCAAGTATCTTTTTTGAGAGTATTCCATCCTAACAGTGGCGCCAACCAATGGTTTGCCTGTTTCATCTAAAATGGCGCCTGTGTAAATAATAGTATCCTGAAGGCTCTTCGCGGTAGTGCCGTAATTATTTGGTGATTTGTAAATGATTATAGTATGATCGTCAACCTTATAATTGAGCATACGACCATTTAAACATGCCTCCATAATCTTATCATAGGTAAAAGATTTGGAATCGAGTGTAATCATTTCATTACTGTTCAGCTGACCAGCTTGCCATAGAATGTCATATCCAGCTTGGCGCTTGATTTCTAAAAACAAATGTTTAATAGTGGCCCTCTTACCTTTTAAAATTATTCCTTGCCCATAGATGTTGGCACTAGCTTCGATAAAACAAATTGATAGCAGCAAGGTAGCAATGGATATTTTTATTACAGGTAAAATTTTTATTTTTTCACTTATAATTTTATTATATAATTTCATACATGTTTGTTTGTTTGAAGTGAACTCGGTTGTTATCTCTTTTTAGATTGGTACTATTTCAAAGGTTGATACTCGTGCTTCTTGATGATGATTGTAAAACTTATTTCATATACTCCCCCTTCCTAAATTACCGTAACTGATGTAAGAAATGATTGTCCATTTTGAGCCTGTTTTCAGGAGTCCTTATAGCCTCACTTAATTAGGCAGTGTAAGCTTTAGGATTTCGCTCCTATGTATATTTCCAATAATTTGCTGGTTAAGTTCGAATTGAGAGCGAATTCAAGTAAGAGCAATTAGGATGAAGATCTTGAAACTGGAGCGGGATCTATCGAATTTGAAACAAGACAATTTTAGAAATTCTAGATACAGCAAATTGCTTTTTAGGAATTTAATTAGCGATCCGCCATGGGCGATTTTTGATATTTTCTAAAGTGCGTTTATAATCTTCCCTAAAAACAGCTAAAGAAATAAGTGTAGTTTTTAATAATTTAGGGTAATGAAAAAAAGCAATTTTAGCCATCCACAAATCATCAAGATTTTGTCCTCCCATGAGTCAGGGAAATCAGTTTTTGATATCAGCCGTGAGCATGGCATTAGGAAAGGTACTTTCTATAAGTGAAAGAGCAAGTATTCTGGGATAGAAATTCCCAAGGTAAAGCGGTTGAAGGATTTGGAAAAAGAGCTATCTCAGTATAAAAAGATTGTTGCTGAGTTAACACTTCAAAACACGGTTTTAAAAGATGTGATTGAAAAAAAGCTCTAGGGCCTGGCGAAAAGCGGGAGCTTTTTGTATATGCCCGAGAGACATTCCATATGAGCCTTCGGCAGGCCTGCATACTTTTTTGTATCAGCACCTCAGTTTTTTATTATCAGATTAAGCGAAAGAATGATGATGAAATCATTGATCAATTATCAGCCCTTGCCGAATCCCATCGTATCTGGGGTTTTTGGATGATGTATCACCGTTTGCGTAAACTTCAGCATATCTGGAACCATAAACGTTTGTATCTCGTTTAACCTTTATGCGCCTTAATCTACGTAATAAAAGGAAGAAACGTCTTCCAGCAAGTGTAAAAGAGCCATTTCTCTGTCCAATCTACCCAAACGTAACCTGAAGTCTGGATTTTATACATGATACCTTAGCCAGCGGCAAGACACTCAGGATGTGAAATGTAATTGACGATTTTAACCGTGAGGTGCTTCCTATAACTGTCGACACTAGTTTGCTCTCCCAGCGCGTGATATTAGAGTTGGAAACGTTGGTCGAATGGACAGGAAAACCAGATGAAATCCGATCTGACAACGGCTCCGAGTTTGTATCGATAGTATTATCAGACTGGTGTGAAAATACTGGCGTAATTTGGATTCACAAACAACCTGGTAAACCTACACAGAACAGCTTGATCGAAACGTTTTACCAGAACTTTCAGGCAAGATGTACTGGACAGCTATATGTTCGATAATCTGGCTGAATTAAGAAAATACGCGCAGGCTTGGGCATGGATGTACAATAATGAATGGCCGTATGCAGCGCTCGGATATAGAACACCCGTAAAATTCTTATTGAAATAGTGATTGGGATTCTTTAGTTTTAAACGTAGCTAGTTAGGGGAAGATTACACCTGACCATATATTATAACCCTTTTGCAGACTGAGGGAAAACTTTAATGAACGCCTTAAATCGTTGGGTTTCGACCTTCTCATTTATTATAACTTAAGAACTTTAGGATTAAAGATTCTGGCCAGGTGCAACGGAGTTTGTATAAGTATACATGGGTAATCTAAATTAGCAATTTAAATATACATAAATATTTTTTTTCTTTTGGAAAGTTTCGTTATCCATTTACAAGGTTTTTTGAGTCAAATGCCCCAAATTATATCTTTACAACTTCGTAAATTTATACTCTAGGGATAAACCGAAAGCCCTTTAATCGAGTAGGTATTAATTTAAAATTTTCCTTTTTCAAAAAAGGAACTTCGTTATGGCTAGAGCATGGTTTGCCTATGATGGCACTGGATCAACAGCTTCGGTTGATAATTATATTTATATACCCTACGTTTGTACATGTTGGCACGGTCGTAAAATCAGTTGTCTTAACGGCGTATTCAATGGCACAAGTAAGCCCGCCGCATTTTCCTCGAACTTGCTGTCTTACATTGGAGTTGCATTGGTCACAGGAGTTCCACAACCATCAATCCCCTCATCAGCAAAAAAATACGTTTATCTGTGCACCTTCAACTAGCAATACTAATTTATTTACGAAAAGCGCTCAAGGAGTCGTTGACTAAGCAAAATGTAATTGGTTTTGGAAGTTTTATGATACCGGAATGCAATCTTTGGACCTAGGCCGAACTTGGTCGGTAACTTAACAATATATTGAATCTAAAATTTTTTAACTAATCCAGCTCATAAAATCACCATTTACTATCATCTCTTTTTGAAATAAAAAATGGACCAACCAACAGTCACCTGCATTATGCCCACTGCTGACAGGAAACATCTAATCCAATCCGCAGTGGGCTGTTTTTTACGCCAAGATTATCAAAAGAAAAATTTGATCATTCTTGACGATGGCGATGAATCCGTCGCCAGCCTCATCAATAAACATGATTTAATAAGTTATGATTACTCTTCCAACAAATCATCTATCGGCACCAAAAGAAACAACTGCTGTGTCAAATCAAAAGGTGACATCATTCTTCACCTGGATGACGATGATTGGTACTCCAAAAATTGGGTTACCAATCAAGTGGAAGCACTAATCTCATCAACGAAAGCGATTTGCGGCTTATGTGATGTTAATTATCTATCTACGCTTTCAGGTGAAAGATGGGACTATAGGGCCAAGTTGAACAAATCCCCCTGGGCTTACGGTGCGACCTTGGCTTATTGGAAAGATTTCTGGAAATCACATCCCTTCAGTGATATGAATACTGGCGAAGACAATGATTTTATTTTCAGAAATGCAAGTGAGCTTCATGTTTCCAACTATACAAATGATTATCTTGGTATAATCCACGGGGACAACGCCGGAATCGTGATGCATGAGGATCCACAAGAACGGCTAATGTTATCCAAATGGATAAAGCCTATTCCTGCGCCGGCACCACCTACAAATCAATTATATTCGATTCAACACTTCCCAAAGGTATCCTGCATAATGCCAACAGCAAATAGGGCAGAATTTATGCCTAGCGCTATCAGGAACTTTGCTAATCAGGATTATCCAAATAAAGAATTGATTATCGTTGATGATGGAATTCAACCAATTGACCATTTGGTAGATAAAAGCTTACCGATAAAATATTCTTACGATTTGTCACCCAAGAAAATTGGTGCAAAACGAAACATAGCTTGTCAAATCGCGGAGGGAGAAATTATCATGCATTGGGATGATGACGATTGGTATTCTCCAAATTGGATAAGTTCTCAGGTAGCCTGTCTCAAAAGCTCTGAAGTCGATATTTGTGGGCTCAATCAAATTCAATTTTATTCTCCAAGTCTGAACAAATATTGGCTATTAAAAAATGAAAACTCTAAGCGACCTTGGCTTAGCGGCCAAACTTTAGCCTATTACAGGTCATTTTGGCAACAACACCCCTTCAAAGATTTGCAGCATGGTGAGGATGATGATTTCGTTAGAAATAACGGTGCTATAGTTGTTGCAAACACTTACTACCAAGGCTTTATGGCAACGCTGCATGCCAACAACACGAGCAACCTGATCTTCCCAAATCAATAGGCCGATAAGCTATTGTTTTGGGACAGTTGTCCTTCGGAAGTTTCAGTTACTACCCTAACTTGGAGAAAAATATTAGATCAATCGTTCCCAATTAAACCCAACACCTATGAACTTACATCCTTTTATCATCTTGATCACCGGATTTCTAGTCTTTTTATGGGCTTATTCCGCATTTTCCAAGCTCTTTAGTTTTTACAAATTCAAACAAGCGATGTTGACTCAGGTATTTCCCAGATGGATCGGTCACATTCTAATTTATACCCTTCCACTCATCGAACTTGCCTTCGTGGCGATCTTGCTTATCTCAGAAACAAGACTATTGGGAATGTATGCTTCCTTGTTCTTGATGATTTTATTCACCTTGTACGTTGGAGGCGCAGTATTTCGGATCTACGACCGACATCCTTGTGCCTGCGGTGGTTTATTTGCACGTCTGGGATGGTACAAACACCTTAAGGTGAATATTATTCTCTCCTTAATTGCACTCGTTGGGGTAATATTGATGGAATTATAATCTTTCACCGATGGATAATAACCTTTATAACGAATACGCCAGCTATTATGCTGCAATTACAAATGACAGGGATATAGAAGGTCAGTTGAATTGCATATTGGATACATTTGATCCACAATATCCTTGTGAATCCGTCTTAGAATTATTCGCCGGCCAGGCATGGCATTCGATATTCGCACAGAAAAGAAACATCAATGCTTGGGCGGCCGACGCAAGTATGGGAATGAAAGGCTTGGCTATTTCCGACGGATTTCAAAAGACTGAGCAATATATTGTGGGTGCCTTGCCTTCCTCGATCCTGGACACGAACGATCTGCCAAAATTCGATCTGGTCCTTTGCTTGTATCATGGTCTGAGTAATTTGACAAGACCTCAGGTTTATGAATTGCTTGACAATCTCAAATTACTGATAAAGCCTCATGGCAAAGTAGTGATTGAATTGCACAATATACATTATGCCATGAGGTATGTCGCTGAACCCTTAATCAAGTTCTTTGAGGTTACAGGGAGAGCTGGAGAAATTATAACCTATGCCTGGCCAGGAGGGAAAATAGTTTGGTCCCCTGAAAGCCATACCGCAGAGGTTCCCATCACCTGCATTGTTAGAGATGGTAAAAAAGTTCAAAAGCTGGATTTTACCTCCATAGATCATCTGTACAGTGCAGAGGATATTTCCTTCATGGCAAACCTCCTTGGATATGTTGTCAGAGTGCGTAGTAACGATTACAACTGGCAAAAGCAGTTTGACAACTCTGTGGTTCTGGAACTAACACTCAGATGAAATGCTGACTAAAAATCGATATCTGCCGGTAACTGAGGATAGCTTTTCTTGTATTCATAATAACGTTTGTAAAAGTCAATCTCTGAGTGATACACATTGATATCATTGGAATTTAAAACATCATTATAATAATAGAGCACATCCTCCAGAAACAAACTGCTTCTATTGCCGCACAGCTCAATCATAGGATACAAAAAGGCGGCGTCGCCGCAAACTTTAGCATATTCGTTCCTATCATAAGGATCTGCGAGATCTGCAGGATCGATAAACTGAAACAAGCCTGCCAGGCAGGTCCGGAAATGCGATACGCTCCAGTAAGCTCTGGTATTATAAATGATTTCATCTGGCGGTAGGTAATCAGAATACCCAATGATATTACTGTATTTCCTGGCTGCAGAAAAATGCTGTGACCAGATCAACCATTTACCCGGATTGTCCTGATAAGCCTGATATACTTTACTAATCGCATTTTCCACCACCAAATGATCATCTCCATCAACCACACCTACAATGCTATAAGGACTCGCAACATAATTGATTACACTGTCATAGGTATTGCCCCCACCGTATAATTTCTTAGCATTTTCAATATAGATTACGGATCTTCGTTCATGGGTAACCAGAAAAGAGGTCTTTGCAGGGTCTACCTTAAAAATTTCTTTCACCTTCTCCCCTGTCCCATCCGTGGACATATCATTTCTGATGATAATCCCAAGATCATCAAAGTCCTGATGTAAAACGGAAAGAATAGTGTTTTCTATCGTTTCCTCTGCATTATAACAAGGAATAACAACGATAAATTTATTAGAAAGAGCACAGTGACTAACATCTGAGTATTGCCATTCGATCATTGAAATTGATTTTATCAAACACAATTTAACAATAACCGAAGGCATTCCTCTCCCCTTCCAAATTATGGGGCAACTGACACTACACACCGGGACAAAACAGATTATTTAATGGCTTTTATCTCTGCTACAAAGCCTCCGTTTACAGCCATTTTAAAACTCACTGAACTTTTAGAATTAACTAACTTTTTCGCTTTCACCAACTTCCTTGGCTCTCTGTCAGCATCTGCAGCATCAACCCATGAAGTGAGTTCATATTGACCAGCGGGCAGAAAATCCAGTTTAACTTTTACCGTTCTGGAATTACTGTTGGTCATACCACCAAGAAAAAACCTATCCCCTGTCTTTTTCATCATTACAATATGCTCGTCAGGGTAGCCAGATAAAACATGAATGTCATCCCAGGTAGTGGGCACTATCTTCAAAAAATCTGCCCCCGGTTGATTCAGTATATGATCAGGATGATCACAATAAACGGTAAATGGGCTCTCATAGATAACGAACTTTGCCAATTCAGCGCATCTCGTATTCATCACGGTAGCTGGTAGTTTATTCGGCACGAAATTGGCCTTTGTAACATTTAAAAATCCTCCCGGTGTATAATCCATCTGTCCGGCAAGCATTCTCGTGAAGGCCAGCGTAACATTGTGCTGGGAAGTCAGCCGCGTAGACCACTTGGTATTCTCCTCTCCCATCACTCCTTCTCTGGTAATCATATTGGGGTATGTTCTGATGATCCCGTCAGGCTTATACGCCCCATGCATATCTACCATAAGATGATGTTCCGCGGCGCACTCGATGATTCTTTTGTACCAATTGACCATCTCCTGATCATCACGGTCCATAAAGTCGATCTTTATGCCTGCCACACCCCATTTTTCATATAAAGCAAAGGCCTCTTTGTACTGATTGTTCCGGTTAACATCCGAGCTGTATAGCCACAGCCACAGGCGTACATTTTTCTCTTTGGCATAACATAACAATTCCGGCATATCCAATTGTGGAGCAGTTTTGGTAATATCCGCATCGGGATGATTGAATTTCCCATACCATTGCCAGTCGACCACCATATAGGGCCATCCTTGCGCCGAAGCCAGATCAATATATTGTTTAATCGTTGGCATGTCCTGCTTCACTTCTCCGCTCCACCAATGGTCCCAGGCACTGATTCCAGGCTTAATCCAGGAAACATCTTTCAACACGCAGGGATCATTCAGGTTCTGAATAATTTCGGATTCGATTAAACTACCAGGGCTTGAACCGAGCATTACTACCCGCCAGGGCGTATACTGTGGCTGCGCAAACCGTGCTTTGACTCCTTCTTCACTTTCATATGGCAAAGGTGCCAATTTGGTGGCTAGTCTGATCACTTCAGCTGGCGATGATCTTTTATTGACCCCAATGTAAAAGCCGGGATAATTACTAATCTTCGCCTCAGTTATTGCCGCATAATTTTTCTTGTCAATTTCAATTAGAAAAGGCAATCCAGCCAATGCAGTATTAGGAACTTCGTTCAGCAAATTAGGCCAAAACTCCTGCTCCTGCGGACCAACGTATTTTTTATAATCAGCAACCCAGGCTTTAGGATTTCCCTCAATATGAAATTCTGTCAGCTCTTTCAGGATCTCCCGGTCACGAACTTCCCCAATGGGAAATAACTGGTAACGGAAGGCAATTCCATCGTTATATGCGCGGAACTCTACATCCAGCCTTCTTTTTGCGCCGGACTTCTCGACAAACTTTAAACTCAAAGATTTATAGTGGTCGGTAACGCTGGCATGTTTCGACCGGACAACCGGTGCCCAGGTTTCGTTGAATTCAACTTCTTTCTGATCGATGAGCTCCAGGTCTAAGCCCATATCAGCTTCATTTTTAAACTTAAAACCCATGGGAGACGTAGCCACAATGGTCTTCCCGTTTCTGGAAATCCGGTAAGTTAACCGGCTGGTGTTCTCTACATCCATCTTGATGTTTCCGGATGGAGAGCTGAGCATAATACTTTGCGCCTGAATTGACGTAAATCCAGCACTCAACATTAGTCCGATAGCTAATTGTTTAATCATACAAATTGCAATAAAATATTTGGTTAAATCTTTTGATAAAGACCATAAAGGTAATGAGACAGCCTGGCGCAACTGTCCTCAACTGTCTCATACCTTTTTGCCCTGCAAAGATTTGTGAACTGAGAAATGGAGAAACCCTACACAAATAATTGACAGGTTTCGTCAAAGTCCCTGACTATATTGACGTAACTACAGCCCTGAGACCATTTATTCTGTGGAACATCAACTCTCCAAATTATCCAGGCATGATAGGCCTCTCCCTTGTCAAAGTCTGTCAGGCGGAATTTGAATTTCTCTTTGCAAAGTGCCCCAGCATATTCGCAACGGGTTACCTCACTTCTGCTTTCATTATACAACAAAAGGAGAACCTCACATTCATCAATAGACATCCAGGCAAATGCATCGCATTCCCAGGTGCATACTCCTTCCCCACTATTATTAATTTTCAAAATCACTGTACCTGGGAAATCCGAACCATTACTAAGGTTCACTTGGGGGTAAGCGATTTTGAAATCCGGGTATTCGCCAGTAATCGCATGTTTCATGATATACGAGGTAGCAAGGTTCACCGCACCCGTTCGTCCGCCTTTCCGAACGTAATAACCGATGTTAACAAAGTCTTTCACTTTCGACAGAAAGCGCGTAGTTAAACTCAGCCTCAATTGCACAGCGTGCTGTAGGGTTGATGATGCCTTTTTAGGCACTTCAATAGATTTTGCTATCAGCTCCATGATTCTGGTGGTCTTGGTTCGTCCCAGACAACGGTCAAATGCCTGCAAAGCCGCCAGCCGACGTTGCATAATCTCATTAATCTTGTTCTTCATCATTTATTTTTTAAAGATTTTCAAATAGACAATGACAAACACAAAAATTATGGAAAAGCTTAACACCCATTTCCAGGAAACGGATGTTTGCTTTGCTTCACTTAGCTTTTGACGCTCGTCCTTTTTTTTATGTTCCTCATTGATTTGTATTGTACCCCGATCCTGAATCTCATCACTTGCCTTCAGCGATTTTGTTGTTGTACCATTTTGTTTCCGGGCTACAACAACCTGATCTGCTTCCCCAATGAAACCCTGATCAGGGGAATAAGTAAATATTCCCCTGGGCCAGATCTGTATGAACAACTCAGTGCTATCCGTCCTTCGGCTAAACTCGAGGCTGGCGGATTTGCTCAGCCAGTCTTTCTGTTCCCTGGATTGAATCCTCGAATTTTCCTCCAGCACCTGGTTTGTTTTTTCTTTTTGACTAGCGGTATCCTTAAACAAAGCACAGCCACTCAAAGCCAGCATCAGCGAGAAATACTTGATATATGGACTCATTTTTTCCCCTTTCCGGGATCAACCCAATCTGCAAAACAGTGAATGGTTTTTAGGTGCCTGCGTCTTCGGTATACCCCTTCCCCTTCCCGGCTGCCTGCCACATCAGTATTGGCTTCAATGCTGATACAATAATCTCCATGCACTGATTCTATTATGCCTACATGAGCAATGCGCTTCCGGTCGGCAAAATATATCCCGAGCACATTTCCGGTAAGCGCAGATCTTGCTAACCTCGAACCCGGAAAAAGATCCGGACACCAGGCTGAGCGTGGCTGAGATAAACCTTCCTGTTTAAATACCCAGCTGACAAAAGCTGCACAATAGGGATAGCCTTTAGGTAAGCCGACAGATGCCAGATATTCTTCTACCCTTCGGCCATCATTGCGCCCCGAAAATTCTCTGACTCCTATCTCGCCTCTCGCACGGGAAACCAGTCGCACACGCAGATTAGCCGTACGAACCAGAGATCTGTTAGGTATAATTTTGGCGGCTAACACAATGCGACCAAACAGCCCAATGCCGCAAATAATAAGAAATATAAACAGCTTCCGATAAAGATATACTGTTGCCATAATGCTAAAGTTTTAAATTGTGAAAAAATGGTAATCAATGGATTCAAGCCAGACACTGCCCAAAAGGTTTGGAGCAGCCACCAGCACAGGTAAAGAATGAGTAGAAACACAATCAGGCTAATGATAATGTGCAACCATATTCCCTGATCCAGCAATGCTGCTGTCGGATCAAACTTTAGTATCTCTCCTGGTAAAACGATCCAGAGTATGATAAGCAGACATAGCAGTAACTGAGGCTCCCAGGGAATTGCTTTTTGCTTCTTTGCCGAGTCGTCAGGACTTATGGCAAAATTATTTTTTGGACGTACAACGTCCTCCGATATAAAAACGGTCTTCATAATTGTTAATTTTAAAATTAAATAATGGGACAAATTACCCGGCAGTCAGCTGCCTGCCGGGTGATTTACCTTAATCCAATAAGGTAATTGGTGGCAGGTAATGAGTCAGTGAACTCAGTTTACCATTAGCCGAAACAAAAAACAGGTAGCCATGAATCTTGTTGCCTGCAAACCTGGTCGATATGTTATACGTTTGTGTTAACGTACTTCTCACCGAACCTTTGAAACCCTGGATAAAACTATATCCCGAGCTTGGGTCATGAAAGACAGCATAGGGCCGGTCGGATGGCAGAGATGATGGATTTCCATAATCTCCTGTCAACCAGCTCACTTTGATCTTACCCTGTGGCTCTGCAATAACTGTTACCTCTCCACCATCGTCGATGGTTCTTTTGATAACAGGATCACTGATTACGATTTTACTGTAATCCAACGCGTAATTAGGGTATTGACCAGTAACTGCATTCCGCAGGTGATAACTCATGGCAAGGTTCATCGCTGTCTTTTTGCCTTTATCAGTTTTAAATCCCATAGCGATGGCTTCGCTAAAGTTACTGATATGACTTCCTACGACTGCCAGGCGCGCACGGATCTCAAGTGCTGATTCCGATGGTGCTTTTGTTGATGCGCGGGGTGAGCGTTTACCAACGAGTATTCCGCGCCATCTTGAAATTACAACATCTCCTGTTTTTCCTAAAAGGACTCCGGCTGTTCCGGGGGTTACTTTTGACATAATTGTAAAAATTAAAGTTAAACATTCTGTTAATTCAAGTTTTTAAACCGGTTATATTTTACTTGTTGAACAAATGTAAAGCACTGAATAACAATCATGCTACACCTATATATGGTCACACTTAATTATACCTGATTACACCAAATAACTCCATGAAACAGCTGAATTGTGCAAAAAAAAATGCGCCTTATTTGGCGCATCTGAATAAGAAACGGTTTTAACACTATTTTTTATTCTTGGGAGTCTTTTCGGAAGCAAGATAATTGAGCTGGTCGTTCCGCAGCAACTCTTCCAGCTTAAACGAACTGACACGCGGACTTCTTCCGAGTGTCATCTTTGGGAGAATTTCGTCTTTGATCCATTCCTCCACGAGCTTAGTGTTGACGCCGCATCTATCAGCGACTTCAGCAAAAGTCAAATATTTTGGAAGTAGCAAAATTCGCGTATAGTCTTCTGGCTTTAACTTGGCTAAGACTAAGTGAAAGAATTCTCCGTGACAGATTACGTAATGAATGTTATCCATGAAGATGTTAATTTGTTTTCCGTTAATGATATTACAAAATATAGGAAAAGATTTAATTAAAGAAATATTAATTAAACAGACAATACACTTCCATATGTAGAATAATTTAAACTTCCCTTTAATTCGTCAGGAAACGCACATAATCGGTTGAAAACCAACAAAAATATTACATTTGCAATATACCCAAATAGGTAGAATCAGATATCTGCTTATGGTCGTCTGAAATAAAACCAATGTAAAGATGATAAGTTACTGCATTGCGGTATCTCGGCACATCAATCGATCCCGACCCTAATTTTCTCACAGGTCCATTGATTAAATAATGAGCTGATTTTTTCTCAGGGCAGTAGGCCATTAACATGGCATGGTCACTCCACCTCATGTCATCACTCAGCAACTGGGGATCCCAGCTGAATGCAATCTGGTGATTTTCGGCGCTAACAGCTAAATCATCAGGCAGCGGCAAAATACCCATAGAAAGCATAACCTTAGGAAAATCCATTTCCTGAAACGGATATTCGCCCTTGACGCAATTATAATAGCTGTAGGAGGTAAATGCATTATGCGCGTTCATTCCCATCACTTTACCTTCCAATGCGAAACCAAATTCTATAAATCCTTCTATAGGACCTAAAAATGCATTAATAATCTTCAATTTTGTACGATGGGCAAGCTGTGCCGGACTGGTAGCAGTAGTATTGACACCGACCCGTCGTTCGACAAGCCGGCCGTTTAGCTTATAGCTAATGGTTTTCCCTACACTACCTTTGTAATATTTCCCCATGATTTCCCGCCCTCTTATTTATTGCCGGATGATTAAGACCACAAGAATTCAAAAATGTTACAGTCTTGATTGCAAGCATATTTCGTTCGATAACCACAGCATAGTTCCTTAGGGTTGGTTTACCCCCTGCCTGGGGTTGGTTTACGGGTTGGCTTACCCAAAGGGTAAACCAACCCTAAGCAATGACTAAGTCAACACTAACAATTTGGTAATGAAAAACCGAATGAAATGCTTTTAATAAATGATGTTAGCCAGAGCAGAAGAGCCTGACTAATTCTGCGAAAAGGAGTCGAAATAGGCTTTATTTGGCTTCAAGTAAATCTTTTTATGGACATAGTCCAATATGATGTTGAAGCGTTTAATAACTTCGATACCAAGAACCCCCAGGTAACCATCTCTGGCTTCTGCTTTTTCATTTACCGTGAGTCGGATGCCCATGGTGCCAAAGGTAAAACCATTGAACGACATGGCCTTGATATTGGCGAGCTGATCTTGTGTGACCGCATTCATTCCCCGACCCATGGTGACTTTGGTATCGCCAATTTTTTCCTGGAAATTGTGAAACTTACTGAAAGGGGTACTTACGATCAGGCTAAATCCATTGCCGGTATCGAACATGACCTTACCCGTGAATGTTTCACCATTGGCAAGAGTAATCGTTATTGGAAACCGAGGGATGTTGATCCCTTTGCTAAATTCAAAAGGAATTCCGGTATAGCCGGTGGTATCTGCCTCATTTATTCCTTTGTACATCACCAACTTACTTTGATCGAAATCCACTAAGGTTACGTAACGTTCCAATAATTCAAAACCTAGTATTCCATCGAGTTTTACACCCATAACGCCAGATAGATTACTGAAATTCACCATGGTTAGCTCCACGGGACTTATTGTCACGGAACCTAATGTCAGACTTTGTCCCGGCACTATCACATAATCCTGCGAACCGCCCGAACCGGCAATGTTTACGGTCTCACGCCCGGTTTTACTGATACCAGCATTTTCTGCAGTGGCAGAATCGATAGTTGCTCCGGTAGCACCTGTATCGAATACGAAATTTAAATCCCGGCTCTTCAAGGTTTTTATTTTGATATAAAGGTGTTTTCCATTAAACGCAAAGGGAATGCTGGCCACCTGGGCATACAGTGTATTGCTGGCACAAAACAAAGCAAGGCCAAGCAGGATTTTATTTAATTTCATTGTGCAGTATATGGGCTAACGATGATCGTTCTGCCTTCAATAGTGAAATGTACAGATTCTGTCAGTTCCAGCTTTCTGATTACCTTGGATACATTGCTGTAACGCGATAAGGTTCCACTGAATGAAAGTTTAGTATCAGGACTCATCCCTTTATACTTGATATCTACATCATACCATCTTGCTACTTTTCGCAAAATGCTTGGCAGTGGCTCTTCATCAAACATGAAATAACCGTTTTTCCAAGCGATGGCTTCGTCCAAATCGATATTTTTTAACTTAAACTGATCATTACCATTTTTGAGAATGGCCTGCTGACCAGGCACCAGCAAGGTATTAGCCTGACTGTTTATTTGTTTAACCCTAACGCTTCCCTCCATTAAACTTGTCTTGGTGGATAACTCATCGCTATAAGCGTTAATGTCGAAATGGGTACCCAAAACCTCTACCTGTTGCTCTGCAGTCACCACTCTAAATGGCTTGGTTTTGTTTTTGGCCACCTCGAAATAGGCTTCACCGCTCAACTCCACCCTACGTTCATTGCCGCTAAAATTTACGGGATACTTTAAGCTCGATGCTGCATTTAACCAAACCTTGGTTCCATCTGGCAGGTTAACCTGATACTGTCCGCCTTTTGGTGTGGCAACGCTATTATAGGCAGTTGTTGTTGAAGCATTATCACCCTGATTATATACCAACTGTCCTTCGGCGCTTTTCATTACCGTAGTTCCATCTTCATTGGCAAGTTTGCCATTTTTTGAACCATTCAGGGCAATTTGCGATCCATTGGAAAGGGTCAGCACGGCTTTATTGCTACCTGGGACGATAGCATTGATTACTTGCGCCTGGTTCTGATTAAGTGGTTTCTGATCGGGAGACAGATAAAAGTATCCGCCGGCAGCAGCAATCAACAGGAAACTGGCGGCAATACCTGCATATTTCCAGGGACGCCATTTGCTTGCACGCTCTTCTGTTTCAATCGTGTAATCGATATTAGCTTTCATACGATCACCGGCACTTTTGATAGCTGAATCTGACATGCTATCCAGCACATCAGGTTCATCCGCAAATGAATCGTAATATTTTTCTAAAATCGCCTTTTCTTCTTCTGTGGCTGTTCCGGCTAAATAGGCATCTACCATTCTTGAGAACGCTTTTTGATTCGGTGTTTCCATCATATATATTGTTAAGTATAAGGATTTAGTAGAATGTCCTATTCAAATCCTTGAATTTGAACCTTTTTTTTGAAAAAATTGCGGAGCTAAATGCATTTAAATTTGTCGAGTATGCCTTCTCAATTTTCCTATACGAACTCAACTTACTAAATACTAATTATTTAACTACCTTAGCAAAGCTTTCACACCCCTTTGGGTTGTGAAGAAATCTGCCAAAACCAAATATAATAACTGTAACCAAAGCGATTGCAAAATCACAGGATCATGAACCTAAAATCTATTATTTTATTTTTGTTTGTCATGTTAAGGATCTCAGCAGTAAACGGACAACCCAGTGCCGTAAATCCCCAGCTACTTGAGGGTCAATGGCCCGCCTACTGGATTACTGATGCCAAAGCAGCACAGCGGGAATATGGGGTCTATCATTTTAGAAAGAATTTCACATTGTCCGCTCTGCCGAGCCTGTTTTTTGTAAATGTCACGGCCGATAACCGCTACCGTCTGTTTGTCAATGGTAAAGCGGTCTGCTCAGGGCCAGCGAGAGGTGATCTGTTTAATTGGTTTTTTGAAACGATCAACATTGCTCCTTACCTTAAAGCAGGTGAAAATAGTATCGCTGCAATGGTATGGAACATGGGTGACCTTGCTCCTGTCGCACAGGTTTCTAACCAAACGGGCTTTCTGGTGCAGGGAAACTCAGAAACGGAGAAGGTTGTAAACACCGATTCCAGCTGGAAGGTTTTCAAATCGACTGCTTACCAGCCTTGTTCTCTGGAGAATGGTGAACGATTAAAAGTATATATGGTTGTGGGACCTGGGGATAAAGTAGATGGCAATCTTTATCCCTGGGGTTGGGAGAACACTGATTTCGATGATCAAAACTGGACTGCAGCAAAAGTAATTACGCATCCCGAACCAGTAGGTTATGGTACAGATAACCGCTGGACACTCAGCCCCCGATCTATTCCTCTATTTAATGAAATTGAAAGTCGTTTCCCCTTATCCCGAAGGAACATCGGCGTGGCAGCAAATCCTGGATTCGTGAAAGGCAAATCTTCACTAACCATAGCTTCCGGACAGAAGGTAAGCCTGTTATTGGATGCGACCGAGAACATTGCGGCCTATCCGGAATTAATCGTTTCTGGTGGTAAGGGAGCAGTGGTTCGCATGACCTATGCAGAATCATTGTTCGACGCGCAGGGTAACAAGGGAAACCGGAATGTAATCGATGGCAAGGAGATTAAAGGGAACTATGATATTTTTCTGCCGGATGGTGGAGAGCTAAGAAAGTTCCGCCCACTGTGGTTCAAAGCCTACCGCTATCTCCAATTGGATATTGAAACAGGGGAATTTCCTTTAGTTCTCAATGACTGTTACAGCATGAAAACCGGGTATCCCCTGCTAATGAAAGCTTCCTTTACCAGCAGCGACCCCAGTCTTAAAGACATTTGGGACGTGGGCTGGAGAACCGCTAAACTTTGCGCAGGGGATTTGTACTACGACACACCCTATTATGAGCAGCTGCAATATACTGGCGACAGCCGCATTCAGGCATTGATTTCCTTATATACCAGTGGTGATGACCGGCTGATGAGGAAAGCTATTCTTGATTTTTACCATTCCCGGACGCCCGAAGGGCTGACACAGGGACGTTATCCCAGCAACCGACTTCAAATCATCCCTACCTTTTCACTATTCTGGGTATCAATGGTTCATGATTATTGGATGCACCGCAAGGATGATGATTTTGTTAGGCAGTTCCTGCCAGCTATAAACGAAATTATGGAGTGGTACCGGTCGAGAATAGACCCAGGGAAACAAATGCTTGGTCCGCTTACCTGGTGGAACTTTGTCGACTGGGACAATTTCGATGGCTGGGGCGCCGCTCCAGGCACAGCAAAAGGGAATTCTTCAATCGTCTCACTACAATACGCTTATACACTCCAACAGGCAGCGGATTTGTTCGCCGCTTACGAACAATCACACCACGCCGCTGCATTGAAAGCCTTGGCGGAAACCATAAATAAAGGAACTTACAAACACTGTTTCAATAGCGCCAAAGCTTTGATTGCCGATACACCAGATCAACTAACCTATAGCCAACATGCAAATATCTGGGCAATATTAAGTGGAGCTGTGCCCCAAGATGAAGCTCAAACGCTGATGAAAAACCTGTTGAAAGATAAATCAATCGGTCAGGTCACTTTCTTTTACCGCTTTTATCTAACCCAGGCTTTGAAGAAGAGTGGAATGTCTGATCTCTATTATAGCGAACTGACACCCTGGAGAGAAATGCTTAAGCTGGGCCTTACTACCTTTGCAGAAAAACCAGAGCCTACCCGATCCGATTGTCATGCCTGGAGTGCCAGTCCCAATTATGATTTTCTGGCTACCATTTGCGGCATCATGCCGGATGCTCCAGGATTTAGCAAAGTGCTCATCAAGCCTGCTCTAGGCCCGCTGGAATTTGTTGAGGGCTCCATTCCTCATCCATCAGGGAAAATTGAGCTGAAGCTGAAACGTAAGGCCAAAAATGACCTGGACGGGGAAGTAACATTGCCGGAAAAACTAAGCGGAACCTTTATATGGAAGAATAAATCGATTAGCCTGCATGGAGGAAGGCAAAGTATTACTATACAGGCAGAATAATCAGCCCGGCTACTAAAAGATATTAACATTTTTGTCTAAGATGGCCCATTTTTTTTTAACTGTCAGCTTAGCAAAATTGACCGTGTTGTTAATTTAGTTTGTGATCACCGGAATTGTTCGGATTATATTTTCCGAATTTATTAGTTTATAAGTTCAAAAGGCCATTTGAGACGGCACTGAGAGTAACCTCAGCCCTGATTAATTAAAATGATAATATTCGCTTACAAGCGGTCAAATAAATGTTAGTATATTTTCTTCAATTAGAATTTATCTATTTAAAATTTTTCGTATTTTGTTGATTATAAATTATTTGATTAGCTATGGACAAGATGAAAACACAACCCACTTAAACAACTAAATACGAAAGTATTTTACACAAAAAAAAGCCAAAGAATTAAATACGTCACTTTTTAAACAATCGTATGAAATGGAAAATGAGGAATTATTCAAGTTATTAGCTGGAAATTATCCTTTACGTTCAGCATTAAAAGAGCAGCTGAACGAAATGATTAAAAGAGAGCACTACCCCAAAAGTCAGGTCATTCTAAAACCCGGACAAGTTGCCAACCGTGCCTGGTTCATTGTCGAGGGCTCGGCAATGGGCCTAATCTACAGGGAAGAAAAGAAGGTACCCTTTTGGTTCTGGAACGAGAAACAGTTAATGGTCTCCCTGAACAGTTTTTTTAATCAAAGCCCTGCAGAAACTTTCATAGAGTTACTCGAGCCTAGTTTATTGTTATCAATATCCTATGAACACGTGAGTGAAATTCTGAAAGCTTTCCCGGAGTCTAACGACTATATCCGGAAAATCATGCATGAATATCAGCGTGCAAGTGAAAAGAGGATTCTTGAATTTGCCGCCTATAGTCCGGAGGAACATTACCTGCATCTCATGAAAGAGTGTCCGGCAATCTTTCGGAAAGCCTCGGTAGAAAGCATTGCTGCCTATCTGGGAATTTCCCGTAAAACGCTCAACCGAATTAGAAACAGAACGCGAAGAATGTAAGCCGATTCCCCCATCAATCCATCTACCTCCTGCTCTCTTCACCTGCCGAAACCAAAACAGTTTTTTTCTTCTAAACTGTTAAATCAAAGCTAATCTTATTCAACATATGGCTCTCCCTAAATGGGGCAAATAACCGGTTTTTCGGGACGTTTGTCCCTTTTTTTGTGCCCAAAGCAGCTTAACTTGGTATTAACAGATACGCTAACAATCTAAGAAATACCTGTTATTATATAATCGTTTTTTAATGATGAGCATGAGGATAAGGCGGAGTGGATGCTCCGCCTCCTTGGTTTTATAGCATCTGGTAGGTTTTGCCTTTGACGGTATTAAACCTTAAAACATAACCATCTGCCGTTTTCTGTGATTCCAGCTTCATAAGATTCAATTTCAACGGTCTGTCGCTATGTATAACGGCATCATTACCTAAGAGAGATTTGAGGGCAAGATTCTTCAACTCCCCATTTTTCCAGTTCAAATCTACTTCAAAACCTCCTCTGGCTTTTAACCCTTTTATCGATCCTTCAGGCCATTTTTTTGGTAATGCAGGTAAGAGGTCCAGATAGCCTGCATGGCTTTGCAACAGCATTTCTGCCATACCAGCGGTTCCTGCAAAATTGCCGTCGATTTGAAACGGAGGATGGGCGTCAAAAAAGTTTGGATAAGTTCCTCCGGCGGATCCATTGCCTTTGCTACCGTCAACATATTTCAGCAAATCGCTGATGAGTTGATAAGCATGATCACCGTCTCTTAACCTTGCCCACCAATTGATCTTCCAGGCTTTGCTCCAGCCTGTGCCTTCATCGCCACGAATAGCGAGTGTTGTTTTAGCTGCTTTAAAGAACTCTGGTGTTGCCGGTGATATTTCCTTTCCGGGATAGAGCCCATATAAATGAGAGACATGGCGGTGGTTGATCTCTGTTTCTTCAAAATCTTTCGACCATTCCAACAGCTGACCTTTACTGCCTATGCGCATTGGATAAAGCTGACTTCTCTTGGCGAGTAGCGTATCCTGGAAGGCTTTGTCGATCCCCAGTATATTAGCTGCATCGATGACATTGCTGAATAAATCCCTGATAATCGACATATCCATGGTAGTGGCCACGGAAACTCCCTGACGTTGACCTTTTCCGTCCTTAAACACATTCTCTGGCGTAGTTGACGGCGCAGTAACCAAAAACCCATTCTGATCCCTGATGAGCCAATCCAGCGTAAATTCAGCCGCGCCCTTCATTGCAGGATAGGCAGTTTCCCGCAAAAACTTTTTGTCTCCGCTATATAAATAATGTTCGTACAAATGGCGTGTGAGCCAGTTACCACCCATCGGCCAGTTAGTCCATACCGGATCGCCGGAATTTTTTGTCCCAACAGCATTACTTAGCGCCCATATATCTGAATTGTGATGGGCTACCCACCCTCGCGCGCCGTAAAATTCGCGGGCAGTAGCTGTACCCGTTTTAGATAAACCATTTATCAATGTAAAAAGAGGCTGGTGCATCTCCGACAGATTTGTAACCTCTGCCGGCCAATAGTTCATTTGTGTATTGATATTGATGGTATAGTTGGAGCTCCAGGGTGCGCGCAGTTCTTTGTTCCAGATTCCCTGCAGGTTTGCTGGCGGACTGCCGGGTCTTGATGACGAGATAAGCAAATACCGGCCATATTGAAAATACAATGATTCCAGTGCAGGATCATATTTTCCATCTGCATGGGCATTTAAACGTTGGTCTGACGGCAGCTTAACATTATTGTTTTTGGCCAGTGTGTCTTTAAGCTGAAAAGAAACGCGATTAAAGTAGTGATGGAAGTCGGCCATATGTTTCTGGGCCAATTGTTCCTGAGTTTTTTTTAAGGCTGCGGTCATTGCAGCTGCAGCTATCTTATTTTCGTCTTTGCCTTCACTATCCGGACATTTATCAAATCCGTTGAAGCTTGTTGCAGCCGTGACGTATAACAGCACTTCTGTAGCATTTTTGATAACTAAACTATTTTTATCAGATATGGATAGCGAACCGTCTTTCAATTTAGCATGAACCCGGTATTGAAAACGCATGCCCTTACAGCCTGCAGTATCGTCATAGCTGATCGGATCTTCTCCTTCAGGATTATAATAATTGGGGTTTGCATTTGTTGGCGCCTTTCCACTGACGATGATTTCATTTTTACCGGAAGCGACTACCTTACTTTTAAGCTGACTGTTTGCTGCAACTGTAAGAGAGATTGCGTTTTTTTTGTTTGCGCTTATACGGACGATCATCACCTGATCAGGCGCAGAAATAAATACCTCTCGTCGGTAGGTAACGCCCGTCACAGTAAATGTGGTGTGGGCTACGGCATCAGCGAGGTTAAGGTCGCGGTAATATGCGGAGGGTTTTGCACCTTTAAGATCCTGCCGGATTGAGATATCACCCATCGGCATATAAGATTGTGAATAAGGCCCCTGTAGTTTCCTGCTCAGCGTGTTCGCCTTTGAGTAGTCTTCATTCTTGAGCAGTGCCTCTCTTATATCTTTGAGCGCAGCTTTCGACTCAGGATTTGATTTGTATTTAATAGGACCCCCACTCCATAAACTGCTCTCGTTCAATTGTAACAATTCTTGCTCCACGCCGCCAAATACCATGGCTCCGATTTTGCCATTCCCAAGCGGTAATGCTTCTACCCATTGACGGGCTGGCTGATCATACCATAGTTTTAAAGTCTGGGAATTTTGCGCGCAGGTTAGCCCTGAGAGCAATACTAGTAAACTGGTCAGTGAGAATTTCATAAATGCATATTTGGTTTCTCTCTAAAGCTATACTTTCCATAGAGTATCTCCAAAGCAATTTGAAATAATTGGAGGCTTGAGTATTAGACTGGCAGTTTATTACTCATGGTATTCAAATGAATGCACCTGACGGCAGATTGCTCCACCACCAGAATGCACTCGATAATGGGGCAATATTTATTCGTCTTCATCAGAATCCTGACTATCCTCAGAATCCGCCAGACCAAGCTTTTCCATGATATTCTTATAGATGCGTCTGTTGATCGCAAGGACCTCTTCTTCTCCAAAGAAGTCCAGAATATTGATATTATATTTAAAACTCTCAAAATGATCTTCTACAATAAAGGTCTGCCATGAACTTGCCTCTCCAACCAGATAGGCATCTATGGCTTCTAAAAATTCTTTGTTTTCCATAAGTTTAAGTTTGATGTTTAATTTGTTATTGTTTACATATGGTAGTGTAGGTAAATCACAAAACTCCCAAAATCAGAAACGTTTTTTCTTAAGAAATAATGGTAAGTTTGATAAAACCTATTATAGGTGAGGTAAATAACATATTTCCCGAGGTGAACTGAAAGCATGATTATAGCATAAAGAGAAACATTAACTTACTAAGGTATTTCCTCAGACTTGCTCCAGCGATCAATAACTGATTGAGCACAGTCTTTTGCGTAATGCCCATCTCTTCGCTAATCTCTTTGGTACTTAATTGGCTCATGAACTTTAGACGGAAAACTTCCCTTCTTCTTTCAGGCTGACTCGCCATCCATTTTTCGACGCAGGCCCACAATTCTTTTTCCTTGAAAAGTGTATCTGCCTCCAATTCTGATAGAGCCATGTCTTCCAATGGCGATTCAAACTGAGGCATAGCGGCATTTTTATTGTAAACCGTAAAAACCTGGTATTGTGAAGCTTTCAGCAGATAGGGATATATTTTCTCGATTTTCCGATGGGATCGTTTGATCCATAAATCACTAAAAACCTCCTGGAGGATTTCTTCGACGGTCTCTCCATCCCGCATCCTTTTATGAGTTGCGGTGTAAAGCTTCTGCCAATATCGATCGTAAATTTCATTGAAAGCCAGCGAATCTCCTTGCTGAAACAGACTCGTGAGCAGCTGGTCTGAGTATGTTCGATACTTATTATTTTCTTGTACCATAGCTATAGGTTTTGAAATATTTTCAAAGCTTTTTAACAATGATAAAAAATAATTGGCAACGTTTTATCCAAATAAAAGACAACAATACGCTCTTTATTTAACTAAAAGGTTTTAAATAGAATATATCAGCGAAATATTTATTTATTTTTTCGAAGGGATTTTTTTTCAAAAACCTTCATCTTGTATAATAGTTGGCGCCTGGATAGATTCGATGTCTATTTGAATGCTGACAAGCCAAAGGTTGAATAAGGTCTTGAATGATAAGAATCCAGTATCAACCTTTGTTACCTAACAAATGTGTAGCCGCTTCTGCAAGAAATTCGGCACCGAGCGGAATACATTTCTCGTCGAATGTCACTTTTGGATGATGCAGAAAATAAGCTTCTTCAACGTCGGCCCTTGCTCCCAGGAAATAAAATGCCGCAGGAACCTGTCTGGAATAAAAAGCAAAGTCTTCGGCAATCAACTGGCCTTGCTGCTCGAGAACCCGGTTACCAAAGACTTTTTCTTGTATGTCTTTTAGTTGCAGGTCCAGATCATTATTATTTAGCAGACTTGGGTAATAGGCAGTGAAATTAAGCTCAATCCTGCAATCCCATGAGATTTCCATCCCCTGAATCAGGGCTGTTATTTTAGCAACAATCAAATTGTACGTTTCAAGGCTCAACACCCTTAAACTGCCTTTAAGAATTACCGTTTCAGGGATAATATTATATGCAGGCTCCCCTACAATCTGTGTCGTCGTAAAAGCGAGGACAGCAGGCTGTGTGGGCGCCGTATGGGAAATAATTGACTGGGCAGCAACGATGAGATGACTACTGATCAACACAGGGTCTACTACATGTTCCAAAGCCCCGGCATGTCCCGATTTGCCTGTGATCCTAAAAACAAAGTTACAGACATTGGAAAGTGCTTCTCCCTTTGTGAAACCAAGTGTGCCAACTTCCATTAAAGGATTAACATGCAAGCCCAATACTGCTTTGGCTGTAGCGAGTTTATTGGTTTCGGCAATAATCTGTCCGCCTGATTTGCCGGGCTCAGGGCTCCTTAGATTTCCTTCCTCTGATGGCTGGAATAAAAACTGAACGGTACCGTCAAAAACTTTGTCTTTTAGCAGATAAGCTGCCCCGATTAACATTGTTGTATGTAGATCATGTCCACAGGCATGCATCTTCTGATCGACCTTCGAACTAAACTCAAGCCCCGTATCTTCTTTTAATGGTAAGGCGTCCATATCAGCCCGGAGAACAATCGTTGGACCCTCTCCTTTTCTAAGCGTCGCGAGCACTCCCGTTGAAGCTAGCGTTTCAAACGGTATAGCTAAATTTTCCAGGTGTTTTTGTACCAGTGCTGAGGTTTTAAATTCTTCAAAACCAAGCTCTGGATATTGGTGAATTTCCCTTCTGATTTTTACAAGTTGCTGAAAAAGTTGCTCCTCCATATCACTCTACTTTAGCTGATTTCGCTTCCAATAAATCGTGTACGTTATTCAAACGCTCTAAGAATACATCAGTAGATTTCAAGCCCGGATTATCTTTGATATAACTGAAGTGGGATTCTAAGAAAAGTGGCAAATCTACAATCACAACACCCTGTACCATTTCCAACTCATCAGGTAATTGAATGCCGGTGAAATAATCTTCTAGTTCTTCTACTGTCATTGTGCGAAGTTAGCGGAAATTATCTGGCCTCCTGATGCAAATGACAATAAATTTGCTGTCAACCTGCAATTCAGCTTGATCAGCCAATATAAAAAAGCTTGAAGGATATTTTGTGTTTTAGCTTGATCACCCAAGGTAGTAAAGAATAACTTTGTGTTTTAGCTCCCCATTTAGTTCAGCATGCCTTTGCTGAATAACTCAGGCAGAATTTTTTCTTTGACAATTGACGATAAATCATCGAAGTTGCTCGTCCTCGGATCAAACCAAATCAGTTCTTCAAGGTCATTCCGATGGCGTATAGTACCAATGGTCTGGCCGCAGTAGTAGCTGGTCTTCTCTTCACATGCAGGAATCCCAGGCGATTTATCTTGGTGCGTACCAATTAACCTAATTGATTTAAAATCAATATCAGCTTCGAATTTGTCCCTCATTTCGCGAAGCAGGGTATCGAAATCGTTCTCACCATCTTTACAGTTTGCAACAGGGAGATAATACTTTGAAATTCCTTTGTTTTTAATCAAAAGCAGACAATTGTCTTTGATGCAGGCTACGCCCACCTTTTTGATGATCTTCATTGTCAATTGAGATTTGATGCGTTAATAATTGATTATCAAAACAGTGCCAAATACTAAACAATTGTCCTGCCTCAGCCGCATATTTTTTTGCCTCCTGTGACCCTGTCGAAAAAGGTTCGATTTCCATACTTTCATAAGAAATGAAAGAGCCATGAAGCGTGTTATTAAAGCTATATTGATTATGCTGGCAATCGCAATCCTGGGAGAATTGGGAAAAGTCATCTTCAAAATAGGGACTGCACCTGAACCACACCGATCAGTAAATCCCCATTCGATATTCAATGGATAAGTAAAATCAGAAAAGCAGTGAACACTGCTTTTCTGAAACTATAATTACCTAAAATTCTTGCTCGTCGGCACTCGGACCATAAGTTCCGGGAATCGGAACATCCAGTAACCGTAGAAAAACACCTAACTGAGCCCGATGATGTATCGTTTGACTCATCGCATGTCTTACCAATTCTCTCCTTGTGATCTGCATAAAGATGGTCTCTCCGCTCCTCAAGGTCCACATTGGATCAAGATCTTCTTCGTTTCCGCTTTCAAGATGTTGTATCGCTCCCGCCAAACCCTTTTCAAAAAGATCGAGCAACTCCTCATTGTTCTTCCAGTCTGCAGGTTTCTCCGGACTTTTTTCAAAATCCATCTCCAGAGTCGTAAAAGCCATGCTGATCCAGTTGGCCAGATCTGCGAGATGCCCCGCCAGTTGCTGAATGGACATACTTTTTGCGTGGGGCCGCCAATCCTGTTTGTCCACCGGAATGCGCTGCAGCATTTTGCGTGTTACAATTGACTCTTCTTTCAGTTCTTTTAAAAATTCTTTTAACGTTGACATAAGCTTGTTTTTTGATTCATTACAAAGAAACGATGGCCTAATGACAACCCTATGTCAGCAGGAAAATGGAACAGCAATTTTTTTTGATATGGCGTCGAAAAGTGAGTTGACACGATTTTGCAATACCTCGGGTTGGAGCACCACCGCATGGTCTGCGAAAGACAGAAACCACCGGGCAAAACCTTCGATTGACATGGTCATGAACAGCATCTCTACGCCAGCTTCACTATGATTTTCCGAGACAAAACCCTGGTAATATTTCTGCTGACCCAAATGCGTGAAAGCCGAGTGATCCACCAAAATAGTGACTTCATGAAGCTGCATTTCTTTATACTGCTCATTGATATAGCTTTTTAGTGAAGGATGGTGATCCAGATAAAGATCATCGGTGGCACGTATATCATGAATTCGGTCAAATCTAAAATCGCGATAAGCATTTCTTTCCCTGCACCATGCAATCAGATGCCAGTAATTATCCAGATAAAATACACCCACTGGTTCAACAAGCCGGACCGTGTGTGCCTGGCGATAATAAGCAAAATAGCTCAATCGCATCACTTGCCTGGCTGCGATAGCCGATAAAATAATTTGTAATGGGTTATGCTGAAAACTCGGTTCATGCGCTGTGCTATTGCTCTTTATAACCTCGATTCTGTTGTCCAGTTGCTCCAGATAGTCTTTATCAGCAGTCCTGAGCACAGCTCTAATCTTATCCAGTGCAATACTGTAGCTGGTTCCATTTGCCAGATCCGTTAAGTTAGTAACCAGTTTTTCTGCCGTGATAAATGAGGTAGCTTCTTCACGTGTGAACATCACCGGCGGTAAACGATAACCCTCAACTAGGGAATAACCCACTCCAGCTTCTCCGATTATGGGAATCCCACCCTCCTCCAGAGAGCGGATATCCCGGTAAACCGTGCGAAGACTGATTCGAAAACGATCTGCAATATCTTGTGCCTTCACAATCTTACGTGATTGCAACTGTATAAGTATTGCAGATAGCCTGTCTAATCTGTTCATATTCCAAATCTACAGATGTATTTTGATTTACAAAATACTATATAATTCTATGATTGCGAAAATATACCCCCTATTCTTATCAGAAAGTAGACCAACCTGCCTAAAAACCAATGAAAATCACTATAATTAGCTTCAGATTAACGCTAAGCATGAAGAAAATTTTCAAAAACCTCACTTTCTGGGTACTCATTGCCATCATTGCAGGTATTTTCCTGGGTCATTACCATCCTGCCCTCGCGGTGAAAATGGAAGTTGTAGGAAAAACCTTCGTAGATATCATTAAACTCTTCATTGGACCAATCATCTTCCTGACTATCGTGCTTGGCATCAGCGGAATGGGCGACCTGAAAAAAGTTGGCCGCATAGGCCTGAAATCCCTGATCTATTTCGAAGTCCTAACCACCTTCGCACTCGCGATAGGAATAGCCATCGCCGTACTCATCCAGCCAGGGAAAATCAGTAAGTCAGGACTAGAGGTCGAAGACCCATCCAAATACACCAAGGCACCCGCAAGCGGAGGCTTCAACTGGCTCGACTTCTTTATGTCCAACTTCACCCTGCAAGTATTGCTAGTAGCCATCATAGTTGGTGTTGTACTCAATTTTTCCCGACACCGTGAAACAGCCGTAATTCAGTTGGGCAAACTATCAAAACTGGTTTTCAAGGGCCTAAAATACGTGATGTACCTCGCCCCGCTTGGTGCCTTCGGCGGAATGGCCTTCACTATCGGAAAATTTGGACTCCACACCCTGATCCCCTTGGCAAAGCTCATGGGTACCGTTTACCTCACCATGTTCCTGTTCGTTTTCATTGTCCTAGGCCTTATCCTCCGGTACTATAAACTCAGCATTTTCAGGTTCCTGAAATATATCAAAGAAGAATTGCTGCTCGTCCTGGGCACCTCATCTTCAGAATCAGCCCTACCCTCCATCATGCTCAAGCTCGAAAAAATGGGCTGCAGTAAATCTGTCGTTGGATTAGTGGTACCCACTGGTTATTCCTTCAATCTCGACGGCACCTCCATCTACCTATCCATGGCCGTAATCTTCCTTGCACAGCTCTATAACGTACACCTCACCCTCGGAGAAATGGCCAGTATCATCGGCATCCTCATGATCACCTCCAAAGGAGCCGCCGGCGTAACCGGAAGCGGCTTTATCATCCTCGCCTCCACCCTCACCGCCATTCACAAAATCCCCATCGAGGGACTCGCCTTCCTGCTTGGTGTCGACAAATTCATGAGCGAAGCCAGAGCAATCACCAATATCATCGGAAACGGCGTCGCCACGATCGTCATCGCCAAAAGTGAAAACGAATTCATTACCCCAGTAGACGGAGATTTCAACTGGAAAAATTAACACAACAGAGCCTATTTATAAAGCAACGATATTTTGCCAAATCATAAAATACTGGAAAAGCATCCCACAAGAATTTTCAAGAGACCACTCAACAGGACTCCCTAGTCGCGTAGTTCCAAAAGAAATGTATGCAAAACTGTGACATGCAAGCGATTCTTGTAGGATCTCCTGGCCACGTGATTCTAAAAGAAACGTATGCAAAGCAGTGACATAGAAGTTGTTACAACAGTACTCCCTAGCCGCTTAGTTCTTAAAGAAACGTATGCAAAACATTGACATACAAGTTGTTCTGTCAGGAATCCCTAGCCCCTTAGTTCTTAAAAAAATAAATACAAATAAAGAGCCATACAAGTCATCCTGGCAGTAATCCTTAGCCGCTTAGTCCTTGAAGGAACGTATGCAAAACATTGACATACAATTTGTTATGTCAGGAATCCATAGCCCCCTTAGTTCTTAAAAAAAATATATACAAATAAAGAGTCATCCTGGCAGTAATCCTTAGCCCCCTAGTTCTTAAAAAAAAATGTATACAAAAAAAGCGACATGCAATATTTTGCCCTTCAGCAAAAGATTGAGAAGCGTTTTTGTATACTTTTTTTTTCTGGCAGGATCCCCTAGCCCCTCTAGTTCTAATAAAAAATGCATGCAAAAAAAGCGACATGCAATATTTTGCCCTCCAGCAAAAGATTGAGAAGCGTTTTTGCATACATTTTTTATGAACTTTCATGAAAAACCTCTCCACTCCCCTTCACCCGCCACTTAGTAACCGGATTAAAATGATACCCCCCTTTACTATCCCTCGCTGCCGCTAAAGTCTCATAATCCGGCTGCACATAACCCGTTTCATCCACAGCCCGACTCATAATCTGCGTCTCCTCCCCCCGCCATTCCCACAAATACCGAAACACCGTATGCGCCTTATCTAACACTGGCCCCTGCAATTCCGCCTCCTGCCACGACTCCCCACTATCCACACTCACTTCCACACGCTCAATTTTGCCCCTGCCACTCCAGGCAAGACCCCTAATCTCGATCCACCCCCTTTGTATCCTTACCGGATAAGCAGGATAAGTAATGATCGACCTTGCATCCATGACAAAGCTAAACTGCCTGATTTTGCCATCCTTAACCTTCTCAGTATATTTAGATGTCTCCTCCCGCGTCATGTAAGGCGCATCAGCTAATTCAATCCTGCGCAGCCACTTCACACTCGTATTACCCTCCCATCCAGGAAGCAATAATCTCGCTGGATATCCCTGTTCCGGACGAACCGCTTCGCCATTCTGTGCATAAACAATCATTGCATCCTCCCAACCCTTGCTTACAGGGATACTTCTCGTCATTACTGCCGCATCGCCTCCTTCAGCCAAAAACCAGGTTGCCGAAGGCTGAACACCCACCTCTTTAAAAATCGTAGACAGCAATACTCCCGTCCATTCACTCTGACTCGTTAAACCACAAATTTCCTGCGGCGTCATCTCCGCCTTGCCACTTCTATAATTTCCTGAACATTCTATAAAACAAGTACGGGTAACGGACGGAAATCTTTTGAGATCTGTTAAACTAAAAACCAGTGGTTTATCTACCAAACCATGTATTAATAATTCATATTTATCAGGGTCGATGATAGGTATGCCACCATGGTGCCGTTCAAAGTGCAAACCCGATGGCGTTATTGACCCGTAAAGATGCTGCAATGGCGTTCTCGATGAGGTTGCCGAAGTTAGGCGTTCAGGATTTTCGAAGAACGACCTGCCGCCATAACCACTCGGACCAGCACCAATGACTTTCGTCGGTTCAGGGGCTACAGCCTCCGTCGCCAAACCCGAGGCAGGAACCGGATCTGCCGGTGCAACAGCTGCCTCAGGAGCCACAGGTTGCAGAACTTTTCCTACCGAAGTCTGCACCAGTATCGCCGCCGCCGCAGTAACTGCACTACCCAGCCATAAACGCCGACTAATTTTGGGTGCTTCCGGCAGCTCGATCTCCTCGCTAATTTTATCTTTTGATAATTCTTCCTTATTTTCCGATAATTCTTCTTTGTCTTCCATGTTTTAAGATTGATTAATCATGTTCCAGGCAGATTGCAAAGGTATTCAGGCAGTTTGGCAATGTATTCAAGCAGGTCGTCAATGTGTTCAAGCAGTTTGTCAATGGATTAACCAGCTTTTCGATGCAACTTCTAAAACTAGCCTGCAGCGTAAACATACCCTGCTGCGCAGATATAAAATCCAGGCGTCAATGAAATGGTTTCTACCCAGCGGTTTCTTATTCGATCGTCTCTTATTCATCGATTTCCTCTACCTGATTTCAGCTCCGCCTTCCCTGTCGTCGTCCACATAATTTTTTTTCGCAGGCATCACAATTTTGGGTAAGGTATGCTCATTGATTACCGCATCTGCGGAGATAATCTTATTGGCAGAAAGCAAATAAGCTGTGAGGTGATATACTTCCTGATCACTCAATGAACCTGGTGCATTATAGGGCATCGCCCTGCGCACATAATCAAAAATGGTGGTCGCATACGGCCAGTAAGTACCGATAGTTTTCGTTTTTTCTGTGGGCTGGTTTACAAACAAAGCCTCCCCTGGCAATTTATAATCCACTTTCTCCCCATTGCCGTGGCATGACTGGCATTTCGCTGTGTAGATGAGCAAGCCCCGTTTGCTGTTACCGCTGCCTGCTGGCAAACCTCTTCCATCTGGTCTCACATCTATATCTAATGCTTTAATCTTTGCCACCCCCGCTGTTTTGCCGAAGCCAAAGTGTTTAGGCTTCTCCGTCCGCGGATGCTTCAGAAAAGTAAATAAAATCATCCCTACCACAGCGACCAGCACTGCGATAGAAATGAAGTAACCATTAAGAAAAGATAGCTTATTCATTTAGTAACCCGGGTTTTGAACTAAAGCATTATCGATCTGTAACTGCGAAACCGGAATTGGCATCACCAGTTTGTTCTCATCAGTAAAATTGAGTACCGTAGTCGCCCTGCCTGTTCTTACCAAATCGAACCAGCGGTGTGCTTCAAAAGCAAACTCTATACGGCGTTCGTTCTCAATGGCCAGTAGCAACTCTTCGCGATTAACCGCAGTAGTGGCAACTAAACCGGCACGATCACGCACAGCATTAAGATCTGCCGCGGCACCCGCTACTCCAGATTCTGCACGGGCTTCTGCACGGATCAAATATAGTTCTGCGATACGAAACACATAGGTTGGATCCGTAGCCGGACTTCTGTAATACAGGTTTCCGTACCAGCGGTTCTGGTTGTCGAGCGCCACGAGCGTACTTCTATTACCACCCACTAAAGGATTGTTTACCAAAGCGATAAAAGCATTAGACGGTGCCCACTGACGAGTACCTCCATTTTGCTGCGGTTGCCACTGTCCGCGGTGTTCGTTTGTCTCGTTGGTACTGTAGAAAAATTCAAAAATAGACTCGTTGGTTCCACGTTTGTCTGCGGGCAGGAAAAACGCGCTATAAGGCTTAAGCAATTGATAACTACCACTGTCGTTGATCACTTTTGTGGAAAACTCCTCGGCCTTTGCCCAGTTTTTCTGGTACAGGTAAAACCTTGCTTTCAGCGCCCAGACCGTTTTACGCGTCGCACGGAAGCGGTCGGTAGTTTCAGGTAGTAAAGGCTCAGCTAATTCCAGGTCGGCCAGCACTTGTGCGTAAACCTCTGCCTGACTGCTCTTGGCAATTCCACGGTTGTCGCTCGGCACACTTGTAGCCTGCGTAATAATTGGTACGCCTCCCCAGGTTCTGGCCAGATCAAAATAATTGAGCGCCCTGATGAAATAGGCTTCCCCCAAATATTGGTCTTTAAGCGCCGGAGTTAGCAGCGGATCGTTCACAGCAGGCACTTTACTCAACACCTGGTTAGCACGACTGATGCTGAGATAAATACCACGCCAAACGGCATCTACGGTAGAGTTCTCTGCATTCACCTTATGATTAATGAATTCCTGAACCTGGGATTGTGAACCGGTCCACTGTACATTGTCGCCCGATAAATAGGCGATCGACTGAAAGCTCACGCTGTAATAACTGCGTGCAGCATTGTAAACACCACGAATGGCACTTTCAGCAGAGGTTTTATCGGTAATCGTAGCCTCATCGGAGATAGAAGAACGCGGCTCTACCTCGAGGAATTTCTTGCAGGAACTAGCCGTAAGCAAGACAAAAATTGGTAAGATATATTTAAGGTTCATCTTTTTTTATTTTATGTTCATTTTTCTGATGGAGCATTTAATGCGTAAAATCATGTCCAGCTCATCTTCTTAAATTATTATTTCTGATCTTAGAAGGAGCCTTTGATGATTAGAATCATGTCGGGATCCTCTTTAGTTATCGTTTCTCATTTATCAGAAAGGGCCTGGTAAAAGGCTCCACCCCGAATTATAAAGTTAAATTGACACCAAACTGTATCGATCTCGGCTGCGGAGGTGTTCCAAGGTCAATTCCCTGTCCGTTCTGATCACTCGAAACACTTGATTCCGGATCGGGGCCTGTATAATTGGTTACCGTAAACAAGTTGCTGCCCATTACAAACACACGCAAGCCGTCGATTTTAACCTTTTGCAATACATATTTGGGCAGGCTGTAACCCAGCGTCAACGCTTTCAAACGCAGAAAAGAGCCATCTTCCAGCCACCTGCTGCCACCATCCTTATAGTTATTGTTATTGATACCGTCCGGTCTTGGTGTATCTGTTACCTGGCCCGGTGCAGTCCAGCGGTCTACATTGCTGGCAAAAATTACCCTTGCCGCATCCCTTGCTCCGCCACCTTCGCCGAAGAAACGGTTATGGTTATAGATTTTGTTCCCGTAAGAGAAAGAGAAAAATGCAGTAGCGTCAAAGTTTTTGTAAGTGAAGTTATTGGTTAGACCACCGAAGTATTTAGGCCAGATATTGCCATAAATCTGACGGTCGGCCGCCGTGATTTGTCCATCTTTGTTTACATCTTCATAAACAGAATTTCCTGTCTGCGGATCTACATACAACTCTTTATACAGCCAGAACGAATACAGCGGAGAACCTTCCTGTAATAAAATCAAATCACGACTACCATATTTTAATGGTGTTGCCAGCTTCTCAATTTTGTTGATGTTTCGCGCTACGTTTAAAGAGGTTGTCCAGCTAAAATCTTTCGTTTTGAAATTAGTAGTACTGATGTTTAGCTCAAAACCCTTATTGCTGATTTCTGCAGCGTTACTCGTATAGGTTGCAAAACCCGTAGTAGCCGGTAAAGAAACACTCAGCAATCCATTATCTGTGTATTTGCGGTAATAGTTAAACTCCAGCGCGATCCTGTCGTTGAACAAAGAAAGGTCTGTCCCAATGTTAAACTGTTTGGTACGCTCCCATTTCAAATCCGGATTAGCCAGCTGCTGTGGAGCAATTCCCGGATTATCCTGATAAGAACTGCTGCCGCTCCATAAACCCAGTGTCGCGAAATCGCCGATGCCGTTCTGGTTACCCGTAATACCATAACTGGTACGGATTTTAAAGTCGCTGATAAAGTCCACATCCTTCAGAAAATCTTCCCTTTTCAAGCGCCATGCCGCACCTGCCGAAGGAAAATACCCCCAGCGGTTATTGTCGCCAAAACGTGAAGAACCATCTGCACGGATGATGAAATCGACCAGGTATTTGCCATCATAGTTATAATCTGCTTTCGAGAAAAACGAAGCCAGTGTGTTTTTAGACCAACCTTGTGTGCTCGTAGTTGTAGAAGCCGAAGAAATTTGTTTGAACGAATTGTTTGCAAATCCTTTTCCTGTGGCACCGGTAAATGTTGCCACATCGCTCTGCAAGGTATTGCCCAGCAGGAAGCCAATTCCATGTTTACCAAAAGTTTTGCGGTAGGTTAGAGTCTGCTCATTGATCAGCGAGGTAGACTGGCTGATGGTTGAGGTAGCCAGGCCATTCGGACTTCCGGAAATCAGGAAAGTATTCCAGTATTCTGATTCGTCGTAATTGTTATAATCTGCACCAACACTTGAACGGAAACTCAGGTTAGGAGATAATTTAATCTCGGCATATAAGTTACCGATGTAGCGCAAACTTGTAGAATGCACATCATAGTATTTCAGCAGCAGGTCAACGTTATCAAAACCCGCACGTCCGACTGGCACACCCTGTTCATTAAAGGGCGACAGATAAGTTGGCGTATGTAATGCCGCCTGTAATAATCCGCCCGCAGGCCCGTCGCCCGCTCTCGCCTGGTTACGGAAAGTCCGCCCGAAAGTATTGCTCACTCCAATCTGCACCTGATCATTAATTTTCTGATCAAGGTTCACTTTAAAACTCGCCCTGTTGAAAGTGATCGGTTTAAGGATCGATTCCTGTTCATTGTAGCCACCGGCGATGTAATATTTGGTGCCACCTGTTCCCCCTGTTAAGGAAAGATCATAGTTCTGTAAGGAGGCCGTTTGAAAGACCTGACCCAGACGATCGTAAGTCTGCTGTTCTTCTGGCAATCCTCGTCCGCCTTCTGCTACCGGACGAAAAGGACGGGTGGCAAAAGGGTTGCCCGTATTTACCCAATTTTCGTTCACCAGCTGTGCATGCTCCGGTCCGGTTGCCAGGTCCCACAGTTTTGCTGCTTTGGCCCAGCCGAATGACGTATTGAAATTGATCCTTGGTTTCTGGTTAAATTTTCCTCTTTTGGTGGTGATCAAGATAACTCCATTGGCACCGCGGGAACCGTATAATGCGGTGGCATCCGCATCCTTTAACACTTCGATAGATTCAATATCCGCCGGGTTGATATCCGCAATCGGCGATGTTGCCTTACCGCCCGTGCTTAGCGTCTGCAAACTACTGCTGTTAATAAAAACACCATCCAGCACGTATAAAGGTCCATTTTCTGCATTGATGGACGTTGCCCCGCGAACACGGATATTAACTGCCTCTCCCGGTACTCCGGTATTCGAAGAAATCTGTACACCGGCAACCTTGCCCTGCAGCTGCGCGTCGAAACTACCCACTGGAATATCTTTTGTGGCCGCTCCGTCTACTTTAGTGATGGAGCCGATGTTGTTTTTTCGCTGTTGCGTTACGTAACCCACAACCACCACATCGTTCAGGTCGTTTTGCAATTCTTTAAGCTCAATATCAATATATCCGCCGTTTGCGGTCACCTCACGGGTGCCGTAACCCACAAAACTTACAATCAGTGTATAAGGAAATCTCTGCCCGGTAACGAAGCTGAATTTACCATCGGCATCGGCAGAAACCTCGTGGGTGGTGCCTTTGATATGGATTCTGGTTCCCGGAAGCGGCGTCCTGGTTCTTGAATCGAGGATCCTGCCGCTTAAAGTTGAATTGATCAGCGGCTTGGTCTGTGCCCATCCCTTTTGGGGGATCAGCGTGGTAAGGGCTATATAAAACAGGTATAATAAGAACAAAACACGACCCTTAGCTGTCAGTTTTGTTATTCTGAAACTTTGCATACTTTTACAAAATGGTATAATTTAAGGATGGAAGCAGGCCTCAGGTCCAATTGATAACCTGCTTCTTTAATTTAGGCCTGGGGGGATACAGCAATGTATTCCCCTTTTTTATGTACAGCCAGGCGCTGTGTGATAAGTAATTGTCTCTTGTTGTTACCTCCTTTGATAATTATAGATCTTAAGATCTGATGAGTATATTTTTATAATGCTGCACTATTGCCGAACAGTAAAAAGGCAATAATCAGCGTGACAAACACATTGAACAGCTGCGCAATCAAAAAGGCATACAGCGGTTTTTTATTTTCATTCTTAAATAAGTCTTTAAAATTGGTTTCCAGACCGATGCTGGTGAATGCAAGTGTAAACCAGGCGTTTTGCAAATTTTTGAGGCTGTCTTTTACCGGTGCCGTTTGTGCTGGCGATAAAAAGAAAGAGAATAGTACAGATGCACCGACAAAGGCCAGTACAAATTTTGGGAAACGATCCCAGATCACTTTAAGTGTAGGTTTCTCCGTAGTTTCTGCACCCTTGGCGGTTTTATTATATGACCAGTAAATACTGATGGCAAAGGCCGCAATTCCTAGCAAAACGTTTTGGGAAAACTTTACAATGGTGCTGATCTTTAGCGCTTCTTCCCCTACCAGGGTTCCCGAGGCAACAACTGCGCCGGTAGTATCGATGCTCCCGCCCAGCCACGCACCCGTTACCTGCTGCGGGAAGTTAAAGTAAGCAGCAATATAAGGCATCACGATCATCATCGGAATGGCGGTGATCAATACCATAGAGATTACATAAGATAGTTTTTTCGGATCTCCTTTGATGGCTCCTGAAGTAGCAATAGCGGCCGAAACCCCACAGATAGATACTGCACTGGAGATCATCATGGTCAGCTCATTATCGACTTTGAGTTTTTTGCAAAGCCAGAAGGCGAAATACCAGACAGAAAGTACAACAACCAGCGCCTGCCCGAGTCCGCGCGAGCCGGCTTTCAGGATATCAGAAAAGATAACGGTGGTACCCAGTAGCACCAGACCGATTTTTACGAATAGTTCGGTAGACAGCGTTTCTTTGAACCAGGCAGGCAGTTTAAACAAGTTGCCAATCACCAAACCGATGACCAGACTAAAAATTACGGCTTCCAGATTCATAGACCTGATAAATGCATTACCGGCGATAATCAGTGCGAGGATGGTTAAGAGATACACTGCAGGAAATCCTAAAACAAAGTGTTTTACAGGTTTACCGGTAATCAGGGCCCCAAGCGCACCCAGGATGAGCACAAAAACAAACTGGATAACCAGTGTGGATAGATTTTCTGCGTTAAATACGTTGCTTACTAATTCTTCGCTGGTGCCCCATTTGTAAACAGGCACGGGTACAGCATAAAAAAATAAAGAAAAAAGGATGACGAGTGTACCGAGGATAACGACGGTCCAGTCTTCGTGTAAAGTAAATCGGGTAGTGTTAGTGGTCATTATTAGATTTATTGAGTTTAATGTTAAAAACATCGGCCAGTGCCCTTTTGGCGGCATAATAGCCACACATACCGTGTACTCCGCCGCCCGGAGGCGTTGAAGCAGAGCAGATGTAAATGCCTTTGGCCGAAGTACGGTAGGGCGACAAACGTAAAGCGGGACGCGTATAGAGCTGACTGATGTCGATTATCCCGCCATTGATGTCGCCGCCAATATAATTGGGGTTGTAATTTTCAACCTGTACGGTATTCATCGTATGTTTATCGAGAATGGTATCCCTGAAGCCCGGGGCAAAGCGCTCCACCTGTTTTTCTATCGCCAGGGTCATGTCTTTGGTAGACCCATTGGGCACATGGCAATAAGCCCATGCCGTATGTTTGCCCGAAGGTGCCCTGCTGGCATCGAATACACTAGGTTGTGCCAGCAATACAAAAGGCTTCTCCGCATGAACCAGACTGGAAGTCTGCTGTTCGCTGCGCACCATTTCGGCAAAAGTATTGCCCAGGTGCAAGGTTCCTGCCTGCAGACAATCGGCTGCAGTGAAAGGTACCGGGGCCGACAAAGCCCAGTCTACTTTGAATACACCCATGCCATGACGGTAGCGGTCCAGCTGCCAGTTATACAATGCTGAGAACTTTTCGCCGGCAATAGCCTGAAGCTGCTGGGGCGATAGGTCAAAAAGCAGTGCCTTGGCAGGCGGCAGCTCGGATAAGTTTTTCACCATCTGCCCGGTCTGTATTTTTCCGCCGAGTGAAAGGAAATAACCTGCCAGTGCATCAGCTATGGATTGTGATCCACCTTTGGGAATTGGCCATCCATGTACATGCCCTACGGCGGACAAAACCATCCCTATGGCAGAGGTTGCCAGGTTAGTCAGTGGCTGAATGGAATGGGCAGCCATGCCGCCCCAAAGGCCTTTGGCTTTTTCGGTACTGAATTTTTTCGCGATCCAGGTGGAGGATTGTAAGGCTTTTAAACCAAATTGCGCCAGCAAAAAAGGATGTGCAGGGACTTTGAGCGGCGAAAGGATATCGCCTACCAGCTTATCCCAATGCGCTACCAGCGGGCCAATCAGGTCCAGGTATGCTTTTTCGTCTTTCCCCAGCGCCGCCGCGGTAACCTGCAAAGATTTGGACAGTACTGCAGCCGTTCCATCATCAAAAGGATGTGCGGCAGCCAGCAGGGGCTGTATAAACTCCAATCCAAATTCCTGTAAAGGCAATGAAGCAAAAAATGGTGAAGCAACAGCCATAGGATGTACGGCAGAACAGATATCATGCTTAAACCCGGGCAGGGTCAACGCCGCAGTCCTTAGACCGCCACCAATGGTATCCTTGCCCTCGATGAGCAGTACCGACAAACCGGCCTGCTGCATTGTTATCGCCGCTGCCAATCCATTGGGACCGGAGCCGACTATCACTGCATCATATTGTTGTGTTCCTTCCATTTAGTATTTTCCTGCACTCAGTGAACTTGGTTTCAACGCATAATGTTTGATAACACGATGTAAAACCACGTTCACTGAATCTTTATCTTCGTTAATCCCTTTCAGCAAGATATCTGTCCCATCGGTAGTACTGTAATGTAACACCATTCTGTTTCTTTTTACTTCCTGCTTGCGTTCTGCAGTGATCCCCTTGAGCCTTCTGCCGGTAAGTCCGCCTGCTTCTACCTGAGCATATTCCTGTTCATCGGTTAGAAATGACGGCTGGCGTGCCCCTTTACGCCTTCCAGTGAAAGCAGCATTGCCCAGGTTTTTGTCCTGCAAATACAAGATATGGTTAATCGTGTCAGCTTCATAATAAAATACCCTGCGGCCACCGGCAACACCAGCAAGTTCGAAAGTCCTGTTGATATCACGCATTGGCGATCCCCCACCATTTGAAAGATCAAGCAAAACTGGTTTGTTTTGCGTGAAGGTCATGCTGGTCCACTTTTCGAAGGTCACTTCCTGCCAGCGCAGAGAATCCTGCGGACTGTAGGGAATCTCTTGATTGTTGATCTTAAAACTGCTTACCTGGTAATAACCTCTTAAGGCCGACACACCTTTTGCAGCCGGTTGTTTATAGGGATCGAATATGAAGTTATTGAGCTGGATATAAAAGAATACAAAGAGGAATAAAAAGATAACGCCTACTTTAAGCACGATCCTGGTAACTTTTAACCACTTCTCCCGGAACTGGATATTAAAATCCACCGGCACCGTATAGCGTTCCAGAATAAATAACTGATAGATTTTAGGAATGTCTTTAGCCAGCAGGAATGCCGCAAAAAGCACGAAATAACTGCTGTACACATGCACCCCACCATCATAGGCAAAGTTTACATAGACAATATCACCCAGTGCACCAAAAAGGATAATTGCACCCAGTGCTGTAGTTTTGCGGAAGAACAGCAATACGCCGGCGGTGAGCTCAACGATACCGGCAAAGACCTGATACCAGGGAACAATACTGATCGACAACCAGTAAATCTTCTGACCGGTAAGGTCGCCAAAATTGGTATTCAGGATTCCTGTTGAGGGATATGGCATTTGTACCGGCAACACTTTTGTGAAAGCGAAACCGATAATCCCAATCGCAGCGCGATAACGGACAATAACTGTGAGCCAGTAGTAAAGCACATTGTACTCCTTCCGCTTCTTATCTGCCAGGCTCCATACAGTGGCGCCAACAATAGCTATTCCTAAAATAATCAGCCAGTCGGCATAACCATAAAATCCCGCCCCACGGGTGAGGGATGGCTGAAAACGAGCAATATCATAGAGATCGCGGTAATGCAGGCTGGTCCAGTCGAACTGGAACACCTGTGTATACCAAGCCGGACTCTCCGGAATAGACATGAGGATAAAAAATATAAAAGCCACGCGGAAGGCTACCAGCTGGTAAGCTTTCCAGGTTTTAGGCGGCAGCGAACTTGTGCTTGCTGCAGCAGGACTTACAGTTTCCTGATGTATGTCGGACGCTATAGGCTGTGCCGGCAAAGTTGTGGTGTTGACTGACATAAGCTTTATAGTTTTAAACCGCTTCTACGGCCTTTTTTAACGGCTTTGATAAGGTATTTTTTGTTATCTTTCTCTAATACGGCCACGATATTTCTACCGTCAACCTTTCCGCTCAGCGTGATGGTAGCATCCGGGTTTAACCCATAACTCAGCTGATCATCAGTTATTTTGAAATGTGGCGAGGTTAGTGGCTCAGCATGTGGACCGCCAGGTTGTTGCCCGGTGTTGATTCTTTCCTGCTCCTGATCCTGCAGCTTTAGTGTATGCTGAACAGTATCTGCCTGATAATTATAATATTTTCTGCCAGTAGTGCCTGCAAATTCAAAGTCGCTGCGTTCATGGGGCAAGGGAACAGTTTCAACATAATCATTGTATACAATGAAATTTTTATTGATTTTGATGCTGAGTGTAGCCCATTTTTCAAAAACTACATTTTGCCAACGCAGGGTATCGGCAACGTTATAGGGATGATCCTGCCCATCAATGGAGAACCTGGTTACGCGGTATAAACCCGACCAGCCGCTGATTGGAGGATTTTCTGTGAAATGGTATCCACCTTTGGCCGCAGTGCGCTTTGCACTGAAGCCGTAGATGATCACAAAAAACAACACGATTAATGATTTAAGTGCCAGACGTACAACAAGCTGCTGTCTGGTCCAGCTGAAACCTGAACGCGCCGGAGCTGTAGGTTTGGCAAGAATAATCAGACTGATTATCCGCTGTAAATCGTATGCCACCAGGAACAGCGCCAGGGTAACTAAAAAGAAACTATACACAACCTCCCCGCCTTCATAAGCGAGGTTGGACATGAAAACATTGCCAGTAAAAAAGATAATAATTGTGGCGCCAATAACTGTGGTTTTCCTGAAAAGCAAGAGGATACCGGCAAGCAACTCCACTGCACCCAGAAATGCCTGATAGCCGGGTACGATCCCCAGACTGAGCGAGAAAAGTTTCCAGGTGGTAAAATCACCATAAGGAGTGTTAAGGCTACTTATTGATGGCTGCGGGGCCTGAATGGAAAACAGTTTGAGAAAGCCATAGGCTATTACAGCAATAGCCAGACGATAACGCACAAGTACGCGAAGCCAGCTATATAAGGCCTGATAGTTCTTGCGTGTTTTATCGGTCAAGGACCAGATTAGCGCGCCTATAAGGGCAATAATAAAAATGATGCCCCAATCGGTAAAAGTTGCCAGTCCCCAGTCCTGCGTCTGATAGTCGCTTGTAAACTGCGGGGTATATTTAGCTACATGAAAGAGCTCTTTGAAGCTGATCTCCAACCAGATTAATTCAGAAAGGTGGCGGTAATATTTCCAGTCCAGCGGAAATATCTGCAGGAAAAAGTAAATGAAGATGATCCTGAAAAGGATTTTTTCATAGCTGCTCCAGCTCAGGTGAGCTGGATTGACGGAATACTTAAACATGTAATTTAAGGATTAAAGGAATGATGAGATTGATAATTTCTTGCCTTGATCAGACGAACCGGAAGGGCATAACAATCCCCTGCTGAACCCGTTCAGCTTTTAAAATCTACCGTGCCATCAGGCAGGTAATGCTATAAATTTATCCGGAAGGGAGCAAAGATCAACAACAACAGCAGCGAAGTAAAGGTGTTTTCATAGCCTATTTTTTGATAATTCTTTAAGTTTTAGTGGTTCAACATTTCAAATATAGGAGAAATTCTTACAGCACACAATTAATACTACTAATTTAATAGAATTAAATGCAAAACCCCTGTTTTTTGCGTAAAAACAGGGATTGAAATTTGATATTTTTATATTTTGGGACAGCTGAACCTTGGGAAAAGCTGTCGTAGACCACTAAAAGTAGAGATAATTCTGGCATTGCTATAGTTGACGAATATTATCGCTCGTCTACAGTCTCTCCTTTTCTTCGCCTGCGAGCGACTAAAGAAATTATTAAAAAGTCATAAGCTACTTAAGCTGGAACCTGCTTATATCACGCCTTGCAAATAAGCCCTGCCCCCCAGAAAGACTTACGTCATTACTAAGCTCTTTTAGCATTTCAGCAAAATCCTAACGGTTCTTTCTTAGCAGCTCCAGGCGTGCCTTCTGGTCGGCAATTCTTTTTTCGAGTAAGTCGCGCTTCTCTTTGTCGTGCATCACTTTGTCCGGACCAAAATCCAGGTGATGCGAGTGGTGATGATCTACCCATTGGTGATATTGTCTTTCCTGATGAACAACGTTGCCACTCAATTTATTCAGCAATGTTTCCTTTTTGATTTTCAGCAAAAGCAACCTCTCGTTACTCGCAGACTGTGATGCGCCCTCGGCAGAAAGGTATTCTGTTTCTGCACGTCTGATGTCTTTGTTAAGCGTCTCGAGTTCTGAATGTACCTGGGTGAAGGTCTGGTCGTCGATTTCAAAACGGTGTACTTCGGCTTCCAATGGCTCCAGCACTGTATCAACCGGGGTTTGCCAATCTTCCCAGACATGCGCAACCAGCAAGGATTTGCCATTGGGAATGTTCGCAGAAATCTTGTCCAGGTAATCTGAAACACCTTCTGCACGTAAGGTATCCCCTGCAGCTCCGGCTACCATGCCGGCTCCAATGCCGACCAATAAACCGAGCGGACCAGCGAGCAAACCGATCAGTCCGCCGATAATTCCACTGCCAATAGCCGTGTAACCTTCCGCATCGTCTTTGGCAGAACGTATCGCGACAGCGCCCCCGTCATCCTTTGATAAGATGTAGGATTCTCCCAAGGAAATGTCGTGTGAGGTATGTAATTGCTGAATTTCCTGTAAACCTTTAAAAGCCGCTGTCTCCGAAGTGAACAGGGCCTGAATCATTCTTTCCATATTTATATTTGATTAAGCGCTGGTTGCTAATATAATAACATAAGAGGGGAATTTGTTTTCTGTTAACCTAAGGAATATCGCTATTGGTGTAATATTCTTCGTTAAGCTTTGATGAAGAATTATTTTTACTCCTATGAGATACCTAGCGATAAACATCAATGACACCTTAGACCAGGAATGGTATTATAAATGTGACTCGTTGATTGACTGTTATAAATATTTTGAAAGCCTTGGCGAAGGACACGGTCCGAAAGCTGCCATTTATGATATGGAGCTGAATAAATACCTGTGGATCGAAGAAACACGGCTAAGTGATGATGAACGCCTCAATAACATTGTGTTTGAAGCCATCAAAAAAATCGATGCTGCCAACTGAGTGATTGATAAACTCATCAGCGATCAGGAAATCAGAAATAAACCCTGTTAAACATCAGACAGATGGGGCTGATCGTATCCGAGCGGACAATTTTTACAGCGTTTCCCCTTTTTATACTTCTCACAGCACTTTTTCTTTTTCTTTTTGTCGGACTTGTCATCCTTTTTGTGCTTGTCCTTGCCCATCTCCAAATATTCCAAATACTCCAAATATCCCATATCGAAGTACAAATATAACAATTATCGAACCAGTCTGATGTTACTGAACCACTTCTTGTGGATCGCATCATAAGTGCCGTTCGCTTTGAGCAGGTCCATCGCTTCGTTGATCTGCTTTTTCAGTTTCAGGTCGCCCTTTTTCATCGCAATTGCATACCTGGATTCGGTACCCGGCATAAACATCGCAATTTCGAGTGTAGGCTGCTGGTGTAAAAACCCACCGGCAATCGGCGAATCGTCGATCAGCACGTCAATTCTGCCGGCCAGCAATTTCTGATACAGTTCTTTATTGGTTTCCGCATGGATGGTAACGTTGCCAGGAAATTGCGCCATCACGTATTTTTCCGCTTCAGTAGCGATACGGATACCTATTCGTTTATCCCTGAAATCGCCAAGATCGTTGAACATCGCCCCTTTATTGACGATGGCACACAACTTAAAATCGAGATAATGTTTGCTGAATTCCAGGATCATTTGCCTGGAGATAGTCATGGTTACTGCCGAACAGATCATGTCCAGCTCACCTTTATAGAGTTTTTCGAGTATGTCTGACCATAGTGAAACTTCGTAATGTAATTCAAGATCAAGTAATTCAGCAATGGCAGCGATCATGTCTACCTCAAAACCTTCGAATACGGCGGCATTATAATCGCTGTGTAAAGGGAAGGGAGCTGCTGAATCAAGTCCAATTTTCATTTTTCGTTTCATATTGTAATGTTTCTTCTACCAAGGAGAAATAGCCATCTGCCATTCCCCTTTTATTGGCTTAATATAGTCGGCAAATCATGCTGGATGCAGAAAAATGCCGTTTGTCGCGACAATTTTAAGGAATTTTAAGCCTCTTTTCCAATAATCTGTAATATAAAGATTTCTTTTGACGATGTGAATACTAAAAGCCGCTGTATATCAAAATGATTACAAGCGCAACCCCTGAGGCGAATAAGGTACTTAAAAAATTCACCAGGTCGTTATTGAGGATTTCCCTGCGTTCCAGTGCCGCACCAAATACAGAATCCGCAAAGTTCCCAAGAGCGCCAGAAAATGTGATGACAGCCAATAAGGGCAGGATGAAATGGCTGCTAAGTGCAAATGGTACACCAAAAAACAGTAGCCCGGAGAACTCCAGTACGATGCCAGCAACGGTGATCAAAGCGATCAACGCAGCACCGGCGGCACCAATGAGCGTACCTTCAAGACTGATCACTCCGTCCAGACCAGCCGCTTCCTTTTTCCAGCTGAGACAGTTGTAAAACCTTTTGCCGTAAAGCATGCCCAGCTCCGACGAAAGCGTGTCGGCAGTGGCCGATGCCAGACTGGCGGCCAGCATAATTAACAGTTCAGCTTTGAATGATGGAAAAAGTAACAGCAGGATAGCCATTAAGGTTGCTGCCCCGGCATTGGCAAAAACCTGACTGCTTTTACGCCGTTCGGCATCCTCAGGTTTTTTCAGCAAAAGCTTTTGTCGTCGCCCCCAGGAAGTAGCAGCCGTGCCCAGCGAAAAAAAGCAGGTGAGCAGCAGCAAGCCGGTATAACCTGCTGCAGAATATAATAAGGTACCACAGCACAGTCCGGCGAGTGCAGCGGGCAAGGTTAACTTTTTTTTGTAGATGCTAAAGATGAAGCCTGCCAGCAGCAGAAGAATTGCCGGCAGATGTTCGGTTTGAAACAACATGAGCTAAAGTTACAGGAAACAATGGCAGAAAGAAATTTATGTAGCCCTATTTCTTTTTATATATCTTAGCCAGAGAAAACGGATAACATTGTCATACTTTACACGATTTATTCTGCTGACTGCCCTATTATATCTCACGGCGGCCACACGAAGTGTAGCGCAGCATAATCCTCCGCTGCGCCCTATGCCCCTGCATGCCGTTCCTTTAAAAAACTCTGGCACACAGGAAAGCCAGGTAAGCCCCAAAAAGACAGGAGCTGTTAAAATCAAAAAGTTCAAAAAAAGAGATTCACTTAGGCTTGTTCGTGATTCTGTAAGCATACTGCGCAAACCTGAAAAACATCCTCAGGGATTGATCAACAGTGTACCACTGGTGAAAAAAGCCGGGGACATCTCAGAAGCTGACACGTTAATAGCGAGTGCCGAAACAGACATTGGCGATGTATTCAGCAGTTTATTCAGCAAAAAGAAAAAAACCGTGCCGCGCAATAAAAACAGCGGTAGCCTGGTATTGCTCCCCTCTGTTGGTTATACTCCAAGTACAGGCTTTGAGTTTGGCGCCGACGTATCGGGCACCCACTATTTCGGTGATCCGGAGACCACTACCCTCTCGGTGTTCGACGCCTTTGGTGTAGTCTCTACCAATGAACTTGCCCTGCTGCAATTCAGACATAATATTTACAGTGCCAGAAATCAATGGAACATTCAGGGCAACTGGGATCTAGGAAAAACAGTGATGCTGGACCGCGGGTTAGGAACAGCACATGGCCAGCTGCCTTTAGTAGAAACACGTTATACCTTTATTAAACTGAACGAACTTTTTTACCGCAACCTGTTGCCCAACTTTTACGCCGGCATCGGGATGTCCCTGAATTATTATACCAATATCGACGATGACCTGGAACAGCCAGATCTTGCGGGACGCTACAATTACCAGTACAGCATAAAAAATGGCTTTGAATCCAGCCGGTATCTGGCCAATGGTTTGCTGATCAACTTGCAGTACAACACCCGCGACCAGCCCTATCGCCCTTATAAAGGTACTTATGTAGACCTTATCCTTAAAACCAACCAGCAATTTCTGGGCAGCGACCGGAGCGCCCTGCAGCTAAAAACGGAGGTGCGGAAATACTGGAGTTTATCGACTAAAAATCCTGAACAGGTACTGGCCTACTGGATGTGGGGCTCTTATCTGCTGAGTGGTACAATCCCCTATCTGGATTTGCCCGGAACGGGAAGCGACACGGAGCAGCGCCTCGGTCGGGGATATACTATCGGACGTTTCAAAGGCCCTTCTTTCTTTTATAACGAAGTAGAATACCGCTTCCCAATCACCAGGAACAAGTTACTGAGTGGCGTTGTATTTCTGAATGTACAAACCGCAAGCGACCAGGAAAAGATCAAGCTTCTGAATTACTGGGAACCCGGCACGGGAACGGGCTTAAGGATTTTGTTCAACAAACATACCCGTTCTAATTTGTGCATTGATTATGGTATTGGAAATAACGGTTCGCGCGGTGTATTCGTAGGCCTGAATGAGGTATTTTAAGCCCCCAAAAAATCAGCTCGACTAAAACTCAAACTGAACTTTTGCGCGCAATCCATATTTAGACACATCCGGATTGTCCAGGTAATTGAACCTTCTGATCACATCAAAACGTAACACTTTAAAGATATTCCCAATCCCTACACTTCCCTCTACGTAAGGCATCCTGTTAAGTGTAAAGGTAGTAGTTACGCCATCTGCATTTTTTGGAAACTGCATCAGCGAAGGATCTTTGGTAGGATCGTTTTCGGCACGTAATCCTCCGTAGAGGCCTTTTAGCGCAATGTATTCCCTCAGTTTTAGTTTTTTGATCAAGGGAATCCGGTTCAAAAACAAACCATTAAAATTATGGTCGATATTGATACTCGCATAGTGGTCGCTCACAAATTCCAGAAAATTCATCATGTTATAGGCGTAAACCTGATAAGCATAAGTCTGGTTGGCTTTGTGAATGGTTAACAGCGGAAAAGGAACCTTTCCGGCAATGTATCCACCTTCTAAACGAATGTCCGACCGGCCAAACTGCGACAGGTAAAAACGCTTATCGATGGTTCCCACAAAGCTGTGGTAATTGTACTGACCGCCCACAAATCCTTTTATTCCTTTGGCATAATTCAATTCAAATACCGGATACTTTTCTATAGTCCTTTCCCGCTGGGTTTTTCCCTGATAAAAACGTTCAAAAGGCGCATAACGCAGTTCCAGCGTTAATTCTGAGGTAGTAACCTGATGGTCTGCCAGCAACTGACCGTTCCTGAAGGTGTTGTATTGCAAGGCTCCGGCTGGGGTCTGCACCCATTTTTTGAAACCTATATTGAAGGAGAAGTGGTTGGCGTACTCCTGCATATATTCTGCGCGATAAAAATCAGTATAGATAAACTTATCGTTGATCCCTCTCCTGAACGAAGAAACCAGATTATCTTCGGGCACTACGGTTTTGGATTCATCACCCGGAATATCCACGTCGCGCTGAAAGCTGGCGCGGATAAAACTCTGCGGAAATTTGTAGATAGACTTGTTGTTGAGGGAATAGGCAACGCTGGCATAGGACTTCCATTTCTCATCCTTGAAACCATAAGCACCATAACCTGCCAGATACCATCGGGTACTGAAATCAGTGGTGGTTCTGCCGCCCAAACGCAAGCGAAGTCCTTCAAGATTATTGAAACCGTAAAACCCGTAGAATGGCCCTACGTCTACCGGACCGAATTGTTTATAGCCCACAAAAAGTATGGACACCACCGTCATCATCCGTTTAAAGGATTTCATCTGGCCGAGGGTATCAATATTGCTGTAAATCTTTAGTTTATCTTTTGCAAGCGTATCCAGACGGTTATCTGCCCAAAAGGCATCAGAACGTTTCTCTGCCCCGGGCGCTACTTCCAGACTTTCGCCTGCATAAACACTATCAGGTCGCAGGAGGTTTGATTTATAATCTTTGATCACCACCGTGCGTTCTCCTTTGAAACCACGCCCCCCATCTTTACCCAGTCCGAAATCCATCAGCAGGTGACTTTTGTTCATATGGTATTTCCCGGCAGAGTCGGCCTCGAAGTTCAGTTTCACTTCCAATGCCCGCACAAAGTTGATATTTACCCCCTTTGCAGTTTTCAAAAAAGCATCCTGAACGGCATAACGCCCATCCATGGTAATATAGATCTTCCCTTCAAATAGCAGTGCATTAGGGTTTCGGGGAATGAAAGATAGTTCGATCAGGTTAGGCTGATGTGTTTTAATTGTATCCGTGATGAAAAACTTATAAAAAGCAGGTGCACCATCCGCAATCGGACTCAGGAACTGGCTGTTGGTGAATACGATATTATTCTCGTAGATATCCACGTCGGCATACATCCGTTCAAAATAAGTACCGATGGCATTGTTATCTACCAATCCCTCATCAAAATTGACATGTTTATCCGCCAGCATCACCACCTTGGTTTTCTCTGGTTTTTTACGGTAATAATTCTGTGATAGCCTTTCGCGCAGGTAAACCGGCAGAATGTTCTTGCCACCCAGCGCTGTAGAATCCTGCTCGTCGAACAGGAACTGGTATTTTCTGAAGACCTTTTTGTTTTTGAACTTCTCACTCAGGTTACTCATCGAGAACTGCATCCAGTCGTACTGTTTGTATTCTACCGCCACATCGCTTTGCATCCTGTTCATGGGTTTATGCTCCACCACTTTCCGGATCAGCTCTACCGCGGGATTATCTTTATTTCTGTATTTGGCTTTTTTTCCGGAACTGATCTTCACCTCCGTTAGGTTCTGCGACTCTTCCTGCAGCCTTACATTGATCTCCTGGGTGGTAGAAGGAACGACAGGGATGATTTTTGGGGCATAACCCACATAGTTTACCACCAGCTCTCTGTAAGCCGTGCTGCTGGCGATGGTATATTTGCCGCTGGCATCAGTTTTAGTAACAACCTGCGAGCCTCTGAACATTACGGTAACGTAAGGTAAGGGTGTTTTATCCTTAATATCTATAACTGTACCCGAAACCACAGTTCGCTGGGCGGATACCTGCAGGGCAAACAAAAAAAGGGATAAAAATGCTATACAAAAAGACTTCTTTTTAATATCAATCATAGGAAAAACGCCGGGCCAAAAAAGTCTTTTATCAGGGTAATGCTTATTGTAGCTCAATCTACGATCTATACTTATCATTTCCAATGCCAAAAACCAGGGACAAGCAGAATTATTGCGTTTCTGGCGTTAAAAAATGTTAAATCCGCAAAAACGCTTTAATCTTACCGATAAATTCTACAATCTGCAATCAGATTAGGACTCCCTGAACGACTTTGGGGCCGCCATGGTCTGGCGTTTGAAAAAAGTGTTAAAATTGGCCGGGTATTCAAAGCCCAGGCAATAGCCGATCTCCGAAATATTCCACTCTGTATGTTTAAGCAGAGAAATCGCTTCGTTCGCAATACGTTTGGAAATATGGTCAGACGTGGTTTTGCCTGTAACCTCCTTTACAGCATGGTTTAGGTGGTTCACATGGATGTTCAAGCGCTCAGCAAAATCAGTTGCCGTGCGCAGCTGCAGGATATGATCTGTAGAATAGATCGGGAACTGGCGCTCGAGCAATTCAAAAAAGAGCCCTGAAATACGTGAAGCCGCAGTATGTGCCTTCGTGTTGATTTCACGGGGCTGCATCTTCATGGCTTCATGGATCAGCAAATTCACATAGCTGCGTAACAGATCGTATTTAAAAGGATAATCGCTATCCATCTCTATGGTCATCTTTTCAAAGATGGAACTGATCCCTTCCACATGTTCTTCGTTGAGGTAAAACACAGGCACATCCTGTATTTTTGCCAGCAATGAATCTTTGATGGTTTCGGTACGCTCACGCATAAAGTTTTCCGTGAACAGGCAGAAGTAGCCCGACTGGAATTCTGAGGTTGTTTCCCAGGAATATGGGATTACGGGGTTGTTGAAAAGCAGCGCCGGTCCGTCTATCACTATCTTTTCATTAGGATAATGCAGCACGCCCTTGCCAATGATCAGCGAGATTTTATAGAAGTCCCTCCTGTTATAGGGCGATGGGTTCAACGTACAATAGCCAAAACGTTTGAACACATTGAAATGTCCGGTATGGGGCGGTATTGAACTGGGAATAGTCACATCGGGCCTGTTTGCACCAAACATCTGATAGAACTCCAAAAGGGACATGCTTTTCTTCACGCCGTAAAAATGCGCAAATTTTAAGATGTCCCCTAAATTTAAGTTGTAATATTATGGTTTGATTTTGTCGCCGGCATGAATTTCTTCACTCGCTGCCGTTACCATCACATCGCCATCGGCAATTTTACCATAGATTTCTATTTTATCATCCGTTTCGCGGCCCTTTTTGACCATCACCAGTTCGGCCTTATTGTCTTTGTTGCGGATGACATAAACGCCCTCTGCACCATCAACCACAGCAGATTTTGGTACAATGAACGTACTGATATTGGAAGGCAGGGAAATTGAAACTTCGGCAACCATACCCGGCAGCAAATCTTTAGAGTTATTAGGCACATCCATTTCTACCCGTTCTGCACGCAGACGAAGGTCTAGCGCACCGGATTTTCTTTTCACTTTGGCCGTGAACAGCTGACTTGGTTTAGACTGTACGGTAAAAGTCACGGCATCCCCCTGTTTGAGGTAACCAGTGTATAACTCTGGAATAGAAACCGCCAGCCTCAGGTTTTTCTGTTCCTGCAGCGTAAAAATTGGCAGGTCCGATCCTTTTCCTGAAGGCCCAACATAGGCGCCCAGGTTAACATTTCTCGCAGAAATTACTCCTGAGAATGGCGCACGGATTTCAAGGTAACTTTGTATTGTCCCTACCTCTTTAAAGGCCGCCTTAGCTGCGTTGAGGTTGGCCAGATCTGAATTCCGCTTCGCGATAGCCTGATCAAGATCGTTTTTAGATATCGTACCCGGGGTTTTACTTGTCTCCAGCAGCCTGTCGTAGTTAGATTTACTGGCCATATAGATAGCCTGCTGCGATTGCAAACGTGAATCTGCCGCCGCCAGCTGAGAAATTAACTCCGGTGCCTCCAGCGTCATCAGCAGATCTCCTTTGGAGACTTCCGATCCGATGTCTGCACGCAGGCTTTTCACAAAACTGCTCACCTTAGCATAGAGGTCTACCTGCTGATAAGCAATCAGTTCCCCAGGCATTTTCAACGAGGTAGAAAGCTGTTCTTTATGCAGCACAAAAGTTGGAATAGCTACTGCTTCATTTGCAGGGTCTTTACTTTCTTTTTCACTATGTCCGCAGCTGCTGAGAAAAGCGACAAAGGCAATGCTGCTCACTAAAACTGTGCTGCGTCTGAATATTGTTGTGTTCATTGTGTATAATCTAATGTTATGAATTGGAGTTGACCTCGTGTAAACCAGTAATATAATGCTCACTTTCTGGATCCTCAGGATCCAGCGAAGGTGATTTCAATGGCACTTTGCCCTGTACCCAGGTAAATACCATTGGCAGGATAATGAGCACCGCAAAGGTTGAAGCAATCAGACCACCGATTACTGCTCTTCCCAGTGGGGCGATCGCATCGCCACCCTCACCTTCACCAATCGCCATTGGCAACATTCCTACAACCATCGCCGCGCTGGTCATGATGATCGGACGCAAACGTAAACCGGCGGCTTCACGTGCCGATTTTAAGGCATCGCCATTCACCAGCCTCAGTTCCTCGGCATTGGTAATCAACATTACCGCATTGGCTACTGATACGCCGACGGACATGATGATCCCCATGTAAGACTGCAAGTTAAGTGTTGATCCCCATAAGCTGAGCACCACCAGTGATCCTAATACTACTGCCGGAACGGTAGCCAGTACAACTATCGGTACGCGGAACGACTGGAAGTTAGCGGATAACATCAGGAAGATCACCACAATGGCAACCAAAAGTCCGTTTTGTAGACTCATTAAAGTCTCATCCAGTACTTTACCCAGGCCAATCTGTTCTACCGTTACCCCTCTTGGCAGTTTGCCGATAGAAGCAATTGCTTTAGCCACATCTTTATTGGCCTGTCCCAGATCGGTATTTTTCATATTAGCAGTAACGGATAGGAATGGCGTAGCACCCATATCATCGGCCTCGCCATAGGTAGTATCCTGTTTGATCGTTGCCACATCACTCAAGGTAGGACGGGTATTGTTCTGCAGCAACGAAATCTCGCCCATATCGTCTTTGGTATTCATCTGGTTAAATGGCACCTGCACCTGCACGGAATAAGATAAACCTATTCTTTCGTCGATCCAGTTGTTTTTCTCCGTATAACGGGATGATGAGGTAGAGGCAATCAGCGATCTGGAAATGTCCGATAAGTCTACCCCCAGTTGCGCAGCACGCACCCTGTCGATATTGACGTTCAGCGATGGATATTTGATCGGCTGTGCCAGCTGTGCATCACGCATATAATTGATTTTCTTCAATTTGGCTAAAACCTGACCGGCATATAACTCATTCAGCTTTTTGTTTTTACCTGAAATCCTCACCTCTACCGGCGTTGGCGATCCCTGACTTAATACTTTATCAGTCATCTCGATAGGCTCGAAAGAGAGTTTTACATCTGGCATTAACTTTTTAACGCGTCCGCGGAGTTCATCTTTAAAATCTTCCATATCCCCTTCCCATTCTTGAAAAGCTACCTGGAACACAGCCTCATGCGGACCGCCCATAAAAAGGTAAATTGGGTTTACAGAGTATTGTGAAGGATGCTGTCCGACATATACTGAAGATATCCTTAAATGTTCTGCACCCACGATTGACTTGATTTCTTTCAGCACGAGGTTGGCTTTTTCTTCGGTACGTTCTACACGGGTACCATCGGGAGCACGCATCCGCAGCTGAAACTGACTGCCATTAACACGTGGCAATACATCGCGACCGATATTAAGTAAGAAAAACACCGCCAGCCCAATTACGATGACCAGGTAACTGATCACTACGGTTTTGGTATTCTTAAATAACCGATCGATAAGTTTCATGAAGCGGTTCCTGAATTTATCAAATCCAGTCACCTTGCCCTCTTTATCGCCATTCTCTTTCTCTACAAGGATTTTTTTCTGGTCCAGCGTATGTCTTTCCGACTCCAGGCTTAATCCTGTCTGGTTGAAAGCATCTTCATCGTCGGTGATGTCTGGATTGGTTTTTTCATGTTTATGTACATGTTCTTTCATCATCCAGTTGGCCAGTACCGGTACAAAAGTTTGCGACAGCAGGAAGGAAACGATCATAGAGAAACCGATGGCCAGCGCCAATGGCAGGAACAATGCTCCGGGAATACCAGTCATGGTAAAGGCCGGTGCAAATACCGCAAGGATACACAACAGGATCAGCAGTTTTGGAAAGGCGATCTCTTTACAGGCATCCCAGATGGCCAGGGCCTTGGGTTTATGCATATCGAGATGCTGGTGGATATTTTCAATAGTCACGGTGGACTCGTCGACGAGGATACCGATGGCCAGCGCCAGTCCGGAGAGCGACATGATGTTGATCGTCTGCCCGAATAATTTAAGGAACAATACGCCCGAAATAATCGAAGTCGGAATGGTGAGAATTACAATCAATGCAGCTCGTCGGTCGCCCAAAAACAAAAGAACCATCAAACCTGTCAGCACCGCACCAATCACCCCTTCTTTAATTAAACTTTTTACGGAGTTAATTACATAAACCGACTGGTCAAATTCGTAAGTCAGCTTCACATCCTCTGGTAAAGTATTCTGGATTTTCGGCAGGTTAGCCTTCAAACCTTTCACCACGTCCCAGGTAGAAGCATCACCGGATTTAGCGATGTTGATATATACCGAACGCTTTCCGTTGATCAGCGCATATCCGGCCGTTAAATCTGCCCCATCTTTTACCACAGCCACATCACGCAGGTAAATATTTTGTACACCTCCCTTGAACAAAGGAATGTTTTCAAATTCTTTGATTTTTTTGATGGTATAATTGGTTGGCGTGATATAGTTCATATCCCCAATCCTTACGTTTCCTGAAGGTGCCGTCTGGTTGTTTACCTTAATGGCCGTAACAATCTGATCTACAGTTAAGTTATGGGAACGCATCAATCCAGGATCTACGTTGATCTCAATAGAACGCGGACTACCTCCAGAAGGTGCCGGCGCAAGCAAACCCGGAACAGAAGTAAAGGATGGCCTTACATAGGTATTCGCCATATCCTGCAGCTCATCATTGGTACGTGAAGGACTGCTGAGTACCAGCTGCCCTACCGGCAATGAAGAAGCATCAAACCTGATTACAAAAGGCGGCTGAGATCCCGGCGGGAAACCCGATTGTGCACGATTGGCCAGGGCACTGATTTCCGCAGCGGCCTGTGCCATATTGGTTCCTTCGTAATAGGTGATCTTCATCAGCATCAGCCCCTGCGTATTTTTGGTCTCGATACTTTTGATACCGTTGGCAAAAAGCAGGATATTCACATAAGCCTTACCAAAATAGGCTTCCATCTGTTCTGGAGTATAACCACCAAAAGGGTGGGCAATATAGATTACCGGCAGGTTCATTTGCGGCAGGATATCTACCTTGATATTGGTCATGGAGCTGATACCGAAGAACAGCATACCAACAACAAATACCATAATAGAAATGGGTTTGCGGAGTGCAAAGCGGATTAAATTCATATCTCTGGGAACAGCTTAAAATTCGTTAATAAATAGGTTATAATCACCCAGGGCGGCCGATTTCATCAATAAGGCCTGCCATACATTGGTATAGGCAATATCCCGGTCAGACTCTGCGCGGTTAAGCACATACAAAGCCTGTGTAAGGTCTACCAGTGTTGTTAAACCGTTTTTGTATAAGGTGCTTTTTTGCAAATAGGCCTGCGCTGCCGCCTTTACCTGCTCCGGAGCCTCATTGTAATTGGCCATGGCATTATTGATCTTGGTTTCTGACAGTGCCAGCTGGGCCTTGAGCTGCTGATCTACCTGCTCGTATTCATTCTGTAAGCCGTAGCTGAGGTAACGCTGAGATTTTATCTGCGGCGAGTTCCTGAACAAGGTGGTTAGGTTCCAGGTTAAGCCAACACCAACCAGATAATTGGCGCGTGTAGGATTGATCCCATCTGCATAGGAACCAGAATAAGAGCTTTGGTTAAGCGAATAATCCGCACCAAAACCCGATGCCCTGCCTTGAAACACACCTATAAGTGAAAAGGTTGGGTAAGCCAGGCGCTTGAAATAGTTCACCTGCTGGTCGCTCACATTGACCCTGTTTTTATAATATTGCAATAATGGATGGTTCGTGGCCTTAACGATGGTATCAGATAATAACATCGCCTGTGGCAGGTGATTTACTGACACAGTGTCGAGCTTAAAGTTTGTTGCCGTTACCCCCATAAGGATGCCCAGTTTGTTGGCCTGCTCCTGTTCAAGATCTACCGCTTTGGTGAGTGCGATTTTAGCACTGGACACCTCGGCATTGGCCAGCGAAGAATCTACGCCTGCAATGAGTCCGTTGATAGCCCTTACAGCGGCGTTTTTCTTGAAAACGATGGCCCTCTCCAGGTTTTTCTTTTGCGTAATAGTCAGTCGCTGAGCAGCAAGCAGGTTAAGGTAAGCGGCCGACACGCGAATCTCGTGCTGAAAGATTTCCTGGTTAAGGTCGCTTTGGTCGCGTTGTACTGTCGCTTTAGATACTTTGATTTTTTCTTTGATCCTGCCAAAGGTGAAAAAGTCCCAGTTCACATTGCTCAGGTATAATGCCCCAAAAGCAGCATTCCAGTTTTGTGTAAGCAAAGTTGGTCCCGACGAAGCAACGTTAAGTCCCGGACCAAATGGCGCCAGCGGACCTGTTTGTCCGTTTACCGTACCATAGTCCTGCTGTGCAGAAAGGGTAAAATTAGGAAGGTATTCCCTTTTGGTTTGTAAAACTGTTTGCTGAGAGGCGTTTACATAATTGGTCTTTGCCTTGATAATACCATAATTTGTGATAGCAGTGTTGATTGCATCCTTCATGTTTAGGGTTTGGGCATCAACGGCTAGGGCAGTACATATCAAAGAGCAAAAAAGAAAGGTAGAAGCGGGTATTCGGGACATCATCAATTACATTAAATTACATAGATACTCTACTTAGTGTTTTTTGTACACCTCAAAATTATATCATAGGGGACACTGGAAAATATTCACTTCAAATCATTACTTATTAAAATCAAATAATTGTGATTTAAATCATTTTAGCTCATTTTTGACCTAATATAACCGTTGTGGGGCATGTTTAAGGCACTTCCTCATTTTTGTTACATGATTTATCCATATATCCATCACATGGACCTTACAAATCCCCAACATTGGGATTAAAAACACATTAAAGCACAGTGGAATGCCCTTAAAAATGAGCGCCGTACATTTTTTAAGATTTACATGAAAGAATTATGCGTAAACTGGAGATCTAATCTGGCTTTTGATAAATTATTGCCTTGATAAAACCGCTGTAATAAAAATTGGTCTTCAGGATCTTATAATGGTGCTGTTTAAAAAATTGTGCAGTATCAATCAGCATACTCGCCTCCACATCAGAAATCTGCTTAAAAAAGAGATACATCGTCTTTAGCAGGTACCATTTCCAGCTTTTACCGGAACCTTTTTCGTAATAAAAATCTGCAAAAAGCCAGAGTCCAGCATCTTTTAACAATCCATCGAACTTGCCAAACACTTCTTTCACTTTTTCTTTTTCAAAGTTATCAAACAGAAAGGCCGTCATGATGACATCGTATGAACCCTGCAGCTGAGCTTCTTCTGCCGAAGCATGCAGGTATGCTACCTTATTTGCTTTAACGTCGCGTTTCCTGGACAAGGCGAGCATTTTTTCGGAGATCTCTATATAGGTGATGTGGAGTCCGGAAGGATGAACGTTTGCGATCTCTTCGAGAATCCAGCCCGTACCCCCACCCGCAATCAGAATACGGCTGTTTGCCGGAATAAAGCGTAGCTGTTCTACTTGCGCGTTGACTTGCGCAGAAAAGAAAATCATTCTGCTCAGGCTATCGTAATAACGGGCAATGCGGTCGTAATTATTTTGCATAGGGCTGATGATTGCTAAGCGTAAAGGACTTTTAAATAAACTGCATGGCGATAATTCCGCAGAGTGCTTTCACAAGGATTAAGCCATCAATCACTATAAGGTAGTAAAATATCTGCTTTCTCTTATTCATCGAATAGGCCACCATGATGGTGAGCAAGAATGGCAGGAGGTTAAAGGCCGTCCGCCCCGGGAGAAAATGCATCATCCCTGCGAAAGTGAGCAGCGATACCATACCCAAAATCAACAGCGGGATCAGCACGTAAAAGATTGTTTTTTTGATGCCTATCCGCACTACGAAGGTTTTGAGCTGCGTATTGGAATCGATAGCATAATCCTTCATATCAAACATAATCGCATTTACGGTACAGAACATCCAGTTTTTGACGAACAGGAAAATCCAGAATGGATATTCCATCATATTGTAGCCCGACTCGATCTTTAGCAAGATCAGCGGCAGCAGGTTTGCCGTTGCCGCCCACACAAAGCCTATCACAAAAGGCTTAAGCCAGCCGGTATTCCTAAGGTTAAGGTTGAAAAAGAAAACCGGTACCAGTCCGTAATACAAGATCGCCACACCAAGCAACACCGCCACTACCAGCCAGTATATGACGGGCAACTGTAGAATGGCCAGATAATCTCTCCTGAGCATGTAAAGGAAGACGGTTAAACAGGTCAGGCCCAGCAGACGCTGGCTCCAGCGAACAAATACCCGGTGTTTGGCATACCAGGCCGTTCTCGGATTTGGCGAATTGATGTTGTTCGCCGCCCCCATGTAGGCATAAGTATAATAGACAATTGGCGCCAGAAAAATCAGCGCATAATAACTCAGGGAATTGAATGGCACCTGCAGCTGAAGTGTCGATTCTATGGTTAATACCACGGCCAACAGCCCTATAAAATAGTTGCCGAAAAATATGAACCTCAAGAGCTTTAATCCCATAACAATTCCCTGAATGGATCCTTACGGACTATTTATCGGACAAGTATTTCAAAACCGCAATCATGTCCTGATCGCCATAACCTTCGGCTACGGCACCTTGCAATGTAGTTTCCAGCGATTTACCCAGTGGTGTATCCATGCCATTTCCTGTGGCCAGACCAATATCTTTTGTCAGCAGCTTTAATGCAAAAGCCGCATTGTAATTATCATTGATGATGTTCTCTGTTTTAAGTTTTGTTAAGCCACAGCCAACAGCCCCTGCATTAATGATTGGCAATAGCTGCGCTGCCGACAGGCCATTTTTCTCTGCAAAAACCACCGCCTCTGCCAATCCCTGGTTTACGATGCCCAAAAACAGGTTTACCGCCAGCTTGGCCACATTGGCTTTTCCATTTTCTCCAAGGTAAACCGAAGCTTTCCCCAAGGCATCAAATACTGGCTTCACCTCTTCATAAACTGCTTCGTCGCCGCCCACCATAATTACCAGCTGGGCTTCTTCGGCAGGTTTCACACTACCAGAAACCGGTGCATCCAGGTAAGGAATAGCTCTTTCTGCGCAAAGGCCCGCTATATAGGCTGTATTTTCTGGTGATACCGTACTCATGTCCACAGCGATCAGTTTTTTATCGGCCGTTGCCGAGAATATCCCCTTTTCACCTTCATATACTTCCCTCACAGCCGCATCGTTGCTTAACATGGTGACAATTACATCAACCGTTTCGGCAAGTTCTGCGGGTGAGCCGGCAACTTCCACCTTTATAGTTTCGGCCAGCGCCGTAGCTTTTTCCGCATTGCGGTTGTAAACGGCAACCTCAAACCCTGCTTTAACCAGGTTCTTCACCATTGGGATTCCCATATTACCCAGGCCTATCCATCCTATTTTCATAAATATCTTGTTTATCGTGTTACGTTATTTATCTGCCGGATATTTTTTCAGAATATCTTCTATCCTGGCATCGGGCACCAGATCAGTGAGCCCTATAATTTTTATATGCTTGAAATCGGGGTGTAATGTATTAAGAACGTAATTGTAACATTCTACCATTACCGCCGAGGGAACTTTTAAAATTGGCACCCGCAGATCGTCAAACCATTTGTTGCCTATAGGCTGGCAATGGCTGTAGTTATAAGGATCGCGCCAGTCGGGATCTAAATCCCGTTCTTCTACCGTGGTGATGGAAAAATCATCCGGAATATCAATAAAAGCGATCTTGAAATCATTGTTGAAGCCCACCCCCTGCCGGCGTACCATGTTTTCCATAAATGCCAGCGGGATGCTTTCGGCACAATAAATTACCGGCCTGCCTGCCGCAGCCCAGCGGCCATTAGCCCCTGACGCCGATAGTGTAGTAGCATAATTTTTATGCCCGATTCTAAATGCAATCATCAGCCCGCTTAAACGGCATCACCATAGGCGATTTTAACCAGTTCGTCTGCTACCAAATCTACGCCTCCCGGAGTGGTGAGCCAGTCCATCGGACGCTCATGGCCATTCCAGAAAGGTTTGTTGAGCCAGTAGCTAAATTCATCAACCGTACCAAAAAGCTCTACCCCTTTTTTATAGAGACCAATCAATTTTAACAGGTGCTCGCCATAAACCGGCTCCAGCAATTTTTTCTGCTCCTTGTAATTGCTGATGGTGCGCGAAGAAATATTGATCAGATCTGCCAGCGATTTATTAGAGATGTTAATCGCTTCGGCGAAGTCATAAAATAAACCCGGCTTTAGACCCTGCCTGGCGTATTGAAAAACCTTCATATCATCGCTAACATCGATGGCACTGAACTTAATGCGCAGGGTTTCTGTGCGTTTGTCTAAAAGTAATGCGTTTAAAACTGACATATCTTTAGGAATTAAAGACTAAATATAAGAATATTTTCACTACTAACAATGAAAATATTCAACTTGTTCGTTTTATTGCAAAAGATTTACTACCTGACAAGTTTGGCTTTTAGGAAGTTGACCATAAGTACGCTGGCCTGCAATTGAACAAAGCCTTTCCTTATTGTGTCAACTGTTCTGCCCGGAAAAGATTATCTGCATTCTGCAAAATCTTGGCTTTGAGCTTTGGGTTATAATCCGGATGTGCTTGGAGAAAATCACGGACAATATCAGCTGCAGCTTTACTCTGGTAAGCGCCAAAAGTTGCCTGAAGCCAGGATTGCGGAAAGAAAATATCACCAGTAGACTGGATTTCTTCCAACATCTGTAATGAAGGCTGCAGGTAACGGATACTAATCGCCTGCCTTAATGGATGGTGCAGATAATATAAACCTGCCAGCACATTGGATTCTTTACCACGGTTAACCAACTGACTGAGGCTGGCAAAAAACTGAGCTCTCACTTCAGGGTCTGAGGAGACAGCAGGTTTGATAAATTCCAGTCTCGTTTTACGATCCGGATTGGTAATCCTGCCTTCCTGAACCGACAATATAGCTGGATCTGCGTCATTTCTAAGCGCAAGTGACAGCGCGAGGCTCGTATAATCATCCTCTGAAAGCAACAGTCCTTCCGGCGCCAGCTGATTTTTCCAGATCTGGTATAAACGGCTATGCGCCGAAGGGTTCATATAAATATCCTGATAAGCCTTAAACAGCTGTTTTTTAACATTCCCGTTTTTCTGTCCCACCAACGCCGTCCATATCCGGTCTTCGAGCATGGCCGATAAATGCTGTCTCTCGCGCGGTAAACTCAGCTGCCAGTAAATGGTACTGATGTAATTGCACAGCAGCTTGACGTTCAACTCTTCCTGTTCCTTGAGCAGCCCCTCACTAAACAACACCAGCAGTGCTGAAGGTTTGATTGTCTTGCCACTCAGCATTTGCTCATATAAAGAAATATAGGCTGAAGCGCGGTGCAAAGGTTTTTTAAGGGAATATAATTGTGACAGCAAAGCTGAATCTACGGGCCATTGTCCATAACCGTCGCCGGCGGAATTGAACAATACAAATTTGGGCTGCCCCATGCCAACTGCTGCTTTAACGAGTGTTCGGGCACCGGAAAGTGTAACGCGGATAGATTTAACCGTATCAGGATAAAAGAGGCTTAACTCAAAAGTTTGGGGCCATACTCTTTGAGGACCGTATTCTGCATGCTGGTTAACCTGCAAACTGCTTATTTTGCCTCCCGCAGTGCTCAGCGTATAATCGATAACGGGTCTGCCACTCTCATTTACCCAAACTTTATTCCATTGCTGCAGATCAGCCGGCGTGTGACGATCGAGAATCTGGATCAGGTCTGGCCAGGAGGCATTGCTGTTCGCAAATTTTCGGAGGTACTCGCTCACCCCTTCCCGAAATGCAGCCTTACCCATCAGCATTTCCAGCTGCATCATCATGATCGGTGCTTTATGGTATATGATATTGCCATAAAGGCTACCTGCATCTTTGAGGTTTGACAGCGGCTGGCGGATAGGATTTGCCCCCGTTGTACGGTCCACGGCATAGGCCGATGTAAAGTGATCAATCAGGAATTTCAGGGCATAAGTATCCTGACCTGCGGTTTCTTCAGCACTTTTATCGGCCATAAAATTGGCGAAAACCTCTTTCATCCACACATCGGTAAACCAGTCCATCGTAACCAGATCGCCAAACCACATGTGTGCAGTTTCATGTGCGATCAGGTTATTCCTTGCATTCAGCTGGTCTTTAGTTGCTCCGGCATCCAGAAATAAGGAGGACGATTTATATTGAATGGCCCCAGGATGTTCCATACCGCCAAACTGAAAGTCGGGAATGGCAACAAAACCAAACTTCTGAAAGGGATAGGGAATTTGTGTCCAGTTTTCAAAATAACTCAATGCACCCGCGTGAATGCTGTAAATAGGCCCCATACTCAGGTCGATCTTCGCTTTATCCGTTTCACGGTACAGGAAATCTGCCCTTGCACCATTGAGCGAGCCTTTATGCAGCTGGAAATTGCCTGCTGCAAAAGAAAACAGGTATGAACTCAGCAAGTTCGAAGGTTTGAAATGCAGTGTCTTCTGTCCGGCAGCGGCTGTTAGAAAATCTTTATGTGGCTCAGTGCCGACTTCCGCGCCATTGGCGATAGCCTGCCATTCCTTTGGCAAATGAAGGGTCAGTGTATAAATAGCTTTAATATCTGGCTGATCGAAACATGGAAAAACAGTTCTGGCACGATCAGGAACAAATAAGGTATAAAGGTAATCTGCATTTCTGTTTAAAGCCCCGTCCCCTGCTGTAAAGTCGAGCTGAAGCTCGTTGTCCCCTATTTTTAAATACTCGGGAAGGATGATCAGGTGTTCTTTCTTGTGTTTGACGGCAATCTTTTTCCCGTTTACCAGGACCGACTTAATCTTTGCCGGATCTTCTTTAAAATCTAACTGTAGGGCTGCTTTTAGGGACGACAGTCGGAAAGTCAGCTGCTCATGCGCCGCAATTGCCTGCTGTTTTTGTGCGGGGATGTTTAACTCCAGTTCATAGTGGATCGCTGAAAGGACTGCCTTACGGTAAACCGCCAGTGAACGGTCTACACCGTTATCTAGTAGCGGATCGTGCAGCGATTTGCGCGATGAGCAGGCACTTAGAATTAATAAAACAGGCAACAGGAATTTTGAATAGCGAACCATGCCGCCAATTTACATCTTTCCAACCAAATGGGCAGGTAACGATCCTGATTCTTATTGCAACAGGTCCCTCTCTAGCCTGATCAGAAAAAGTGAGACAATTTTTATTCGTCGTCAGAATCCGATGAGGGGTACAAACAAGTCCTGAACATTTTATCAAAGCCGTAAATCTTAAGATCTTTACCAATCACTACAATCTTTGTTTCTTTGACTTCATCGGGCAGCCAGTTATCTCCAACGGTTATCGAAAGCGACTTACCCACGGTCTGCAATACAAGTCGGCTCTGGAATAAATGGCTATAGATAATCCCTTTCACCCGGTAAATTTTTGAGGACTGTAAAATCAGGAAGACCATCATCCGGTGTTCCAAATCCTCAATATTCATACTCTCCTTGTATTTGAGCAGGATAGTTTCAATATCACTATGTACGTGACGGTTATGGGTAGCTGCAGAAGCTACGATAGACCTGGATTCGCTGGTATCGTTGCCCAAACTAAATATACCCTTTGGCGTAACCGCAGGTTTTGGATTGCTGTAAAAGTTGGCAAAACGTTCTCGTGCAAACAGGGTCTTGACCCTAAAATCTTCCTTAGTCCCCACTACAATCTCCGCGAATGGATTGATCGTTTTCAGGATATCCTTCAGCTGTGCAACATATTCAACGCTCACCAGCTCAACCTTGTTTAACAGAATCACATCACTGAAAGCGATCTGCTGAATGGCCTCCGGACGATCCTTTAGCTGATCCTCCACCTGCTCGGCATCCACAATACAAATGACGCGCTTCAAATCAAAACCACGCTTTACATTGTCGCTAGTGAGAAACGGATGTGCAATATTTGCAGGATCGGCGATACCCGTAGCCTCAATAATCAGGTGGTCCCAGGATTCCCGTTTATCCCACAGGCTGTTCAGCAATTCATATAAATTGTCGTTAAGGGAGCAGCAAAGGCAGCCATTGTTTAGCTCCACAATGTCATCCTCGCTTTTAACAATCAGCTCGGCATCGATACTTTCCGCTCCAATTTCATTCTCAATAATCGCAAAGCGGGTATCCTTTTTTGTGGCAATCACCGCATTCAGCACAGTGGTTTTCCCTGCTCCTAAAAATCCCGTCAGGATGGTTACTTCTTTGGCCTTATTCATATTTGTAAAACTACGCATTCATCCGCCCCATGCGGCGGCAGATCAACAAAATTTAAAGAGCTATGTAATTTGAATGTCTCGTTACTATTAATTCTGTTGCTATTTTTTCCATTATTAGCCAAAACCATTACATTGTGCAGCAAAGATAATCAAACGCAATACAGTTGCAACACTTTATTGTCTTGAAAACACATTAAACACACAAAATGACTAAATCATTAATTAAACCACTATTCCTGGCCACAGGACTATTGTTAAGCGCCTCCTATGGTTTTGCGCAGGACAATCTTGTCAACTCCTTAAAGAACAACCAATCTGCAAACAGTACCGCAGGCTTTACCTTCACTCCAATCATCAACCTGGAAACTACACCGGTTCAAAATCAAGGTTCATCAGGTACCTGCTGGAGTTATTCTACCAACTCTTTCCTGGAATCTGAGATGATCAGAATGGGAAAAGAGCCCGTAACCCTGTCCGAAATCTTTTCTGCACGCAACGCATATGTAGAGAAAGGTATAAACTATGTACGTATGCACGGAGCAGTAACATTAGGCGACGGCGGTGCGCTGCACGATGTGATCAACATGTATAAAAAATATGGAGCAGTGCCGCAGATCAACTATACAGGTTTAAACTACGGAACAAAAACCAATAAATTTGCCGAAATGGGCGACCTGACTAAAGGTTTGCTTGAAGGGATCGTTAAAAATGCAAACGGTAGCCTTACTCCTAACTGGTTGAAAGCCTATACTGGTGTACTAGATGCTTACCTGGGTGAAGTACCTAAAAAATTCGATTTCAAAGGTAAAAGTTATACCCCACAAACATTCGCTAAAGAGGTTGTCGGGATTAACCCGGATGACTATGTAGAGCTGTCATCATTCAATGATCATCCTTTCTACAGCAAATTCACTTTACTGGTTCCAGACAACTGGTCATTTGATCAGGTATACAACGTTCCGGTAAACGACATCACAGACATTATTGATAACGCACTGAAAAAAGGATACTCTGTAGCCTGGGCAACAGATGTTAGTGAGAAATCATTCTCCTACAAAAACGGTGTGGCTTACGTACCGGCAAAACCTTATGACGAGATGACTGCAGAAGAAAAATCTGGCATGTTCAGCGCGCCGAAACCGGAACTGGAAGTTACTCAGGAAAATCGTCAGAAAGCATTCGACAACTACGAAACCACAGACGATCATGGTATGCACATCGTAGGACTGGCCAAAGATCAGAATGGCAAGGAGTATTACATCGTGAAAAACTCATGGGGCGCAACCAACGACTACAAAGGTTACCTGTACGTAACAAAGAACTATATCAAATACAAAACTACTGCGTTCTTGTTGCACAAAGGCGGGATTCCAGCTGCAGTCAGCAAGAAACTGGCGCTGTAAGGGATTAACTTGAAGCTGGTCAACAGGATTGGCTTCAAGGTTATTAATCAAGATCGTTATCAGCTAATCAATCAAGATTGCCTCAAAGCAGGTCATGAAAGTTTGCCTTTGAACTGATTAATCAAGATTGCCTCAAAGCGGGTCATAAAAGCTTGCCTTTGAACTGATTAATCAAGATTACCCCAAAGCAGATCATAAAAGTTTGCCTTTAAACAGATTAATCAAGATTACCTCAAACCAGGTCATAAAAGTTTGCCTTTGAACTAATCAATCAGGATTGCCTCAAAGCAGGCTCAATAAAGATCGTACTGCAGCATAGTAAAAGGACATTACCTTTAGGCCGGATAGTAAATCTGTTTTGGAAAAAACATATGCTGTTTTGATGCCTAGGAAATTTTCTCCCTTCAGAGAAAAGATTCCAGCATTAAAACAGCATATCGTTTTTTCAAACTACAAGAAAAATCTTACTTTATAATCGCCGTCGGCTTCTTATTCTCATCAATCGCGACAAATGAAAACTCCCCGCTAACCGCTTTCTCGCGATGCTCAGAATACATCTGCTCCACATAAATATCCACTCTCACCTTCATACTCGTATTCCCCAGGTGACTAATCTTCCCTACTAACTCCACAATTGTCCCTGCCGGAATCGGTTTTGTAAAATCTATCCTGTCACTGCTCACCGTAACCATTACCTGCCGACTAAACCTCGTGGCACAGATAAAAGCTACTTCATCCATCAACATCATCGCCTGACCGCCAAAAAGCGTATCATAATGGTTCGTGGTATTTGGAAACACCGCCTTAAAAATCCGTGTCTCCGAAGCGTTAATCTTTTCTTCTATCGTCATATCAAAATTAAAAAAGGCGGCCCTTTTTTTAAAGTACCGCCCATAAAAAGCTACAATGATACATCTTCTTTAACAGAGAGACATCATTCTATTTTAGAATATCCTCGATGCGGGATAATTCACCATCTTCAAAAGCCAGATGATCCAAGCATTTTAGGGAATCTGCTAATTGTTCAGGTCTGCTTGCCCCTACCAATACAGAAGTAACCCTGTCATCGCGCAAAATCCACGACAGCGCCATTTGCGCCAGACTCTGCCCACGCCCTTCGGCAATTTCATTCAATGCCTTCAGCTGACCAAGTACCGCAGGCGTAATCTGATTTTCCTGCAGTGCCCCGGTAGATTTCGCCGCCCGGGAATCCTGAGGAATCCCGTGAAGATATTTGTTAGTCAGTAAGCCCTGTGCCAACGGTGAAAATGGAATACATCCCACGCCCTCGTTACCCAGGAGGTCAAGCAAGCCATTCTCAATCCATCTCTCAAACATGGAATATTTAGGCTGATGGATCAGGCAAGGTGTGCCCATTTCTTTGAGTAAGGCTATCGCTTTTGCCGCCTCCGGCGCTTTATAATTTGATATCCCTACATATAATGCTTTTCCCTGACGGACGATTAAGTCCAGGGCAGCCATTGTTTCTTCAAGTGGCGTTTCCGGATCCGGACGATGGTGATAAAAGATATCAACATAGTCCAGCCCCATACGTTTTAAGCTCTGGTCTAAACTGGATACCAGGTATTTTTTCGAACCCCAGTCGCCATATGGGCCATCCCACATCGTGTAACCTGCCTTTGAAGAAATAATCATTTCATCGCGGTAAGCAGCGAAATCATCCTTCAGTATCCTGCCAAAATTCTCTTCGGCAGATCCCGGCGGCGGGCCGTAATTATTTGCCAGATCAAAATGGGTGATCCCACTATCAAAGGCCAGTTTTATAATGTTACGGGAGTTCTCTAATTGATCAACATGACCGAAATTATGCCACAGTCCGAGGGATACTGCTGATAACTTCAATCCGCTTTTACCGCAGCGGCGGTATTGCATCGTATGATATCTGGTAGGGTTTGCTAAATATGACATGGGATAAAAATACAAAGAGGGAATATCAAATCATCATTTGCAGCAAATAAACAGCTATAAATACTGGTTTTGAAATACCCTCTTCTGGTTAGGTTGTGCTAATTTTACTTAGCGTTCTTTTTTTCAGTTACTTCGGTACGGATGTCCTGCGCAAGAACTTTTAAATCTTGCATCGCTTTACGAACCCTTGTTCCTGCAGCACTGTTTCCAGCATTGTAAAATTTTTCTGCATCAGCTTCAACCGAAGCTAGCACTTCTTTTAGTTTTGTAAATTTTTCCATGTTTTAGTGTTTAATAAGAAGCCAAATATATAACTTTTACGAAATAAATAAACAAATCCGACTTAAAATCGATTTTTTTATTTTGACCCCCTCAAAATAGCAAAACAATTTATAAAAGCTGAGGTTTTCTATATAAATACCCCCACAGCTTTATATGAATAAAATTATACATATCGTTGAGGATGACGAGGACATCCGTTACATCATCAGTTATATCCTTACCGACATGGGTTATGAAGTAAAACTGTCTGAGACAGTTGCGGACTTTCATGCCCAGATGAAAGTTTCTGAACCGGACCTGATCCTGCTCGATGTAATGCTGCCCGATGGCAATGGACTGGAGCTTTGCCTCGAGCTGAAGCAAGAAACTGAGACCAGCCACATCCCCGTGATTATCATGTCTGCCCACGCCACCGAATATGAGGTACTCAGAAGATCGTGTGCAGAAGACTTTATCGCCAAACCATTCGATCTCGACGATTTGCTTGTATTGATTGCCAAACACTTACCGATTGAAAATAAGCGCAAATGACCTGCCGGATTAAATAAATTTCCTTTATATTTGTCAATAAGCGGTTTGATGTTTTACCAGTCACCCTGCGATTGACATCAAGGATATGAAGAAAAAGATATTAGTGTTAGAAAAGAATAAAGACATTCTCGACTTAATCGAAATTATTCTGACTAATGAAGGTTATGAACTTGAACTTATTCTGGCAGAGAAGGAAATATTCAGCCGCATTAAAAACTTCAAGCCAGATATCATTCTTTTAGATATTGTGCATCCAACACCCGAAGGAACTGCTATTTGTGAAGCCATCAAAACGGCAGAAGATATCAATCACATTCCTGTAGTAGTTTTATCAACTCACCCCAAAGCCGAAGTATTGAAAGAGATATGTGCAGATGAGGTGGTAGCCAAACCCTTTGATATCTCTTTCCTGACTTCAGTTATTGAGCAACAGCTCATGACAGCATAAAATGCCTATAGCTGATGGTGTTTCTTTAAAAATTTAAGGTATTTTTTATCGTCTTCAAAGAGTTGCTGACCTTCCATTTGATAGGCCTTTAGCAGATGAACCAGCGCCTGCTTTTCATCACCCAGTTCAAACAAAGTTTCCCCAAGTCTGAGCAGTACAAAAGGATTTGGCTGCTCACCACTGCTATAGAATGCATGTGCGATTTGTAATTGCCCTAAGGCTTCATCAAATTTACCAGCGCTAAATAACGCATCGCCAAGCGAAGCCGTGATATAACCCGAAGCTTCCCATTCTTCTTTAGGATCTGGCAATATTGCATAGGCTTTCCTAAACAATTCTGCCGCTGCCATAAAATGCTCGTCTTCCATTTCTGCATCTCCCTGTTCACAGTATTGATCCAGCAAATCCTGCTGCTCATCCGTCAGTTCATCCTGCTCCTGGTCTGCTAATGGAACAAAGTTCGATTTAAACTCGTCAAATTCAGCGTCAGTAGCCAATGCCATATACAGGAAATCAGGGTTGTAGTCTTCAAAAACTGTTTTAGTGCCCGATTGATAGGCTAGTCCAAAGTATTTTCTAGCCTTATCAAGATCCTCCTCCGCATAAAAGATACTACCGGTAGTGATAAAATGTCCGGGGTGGTTAATTTTCCCATCTTTCATTTTCTCCTGCAGGTATTCCGTCTCCGTCAGGAAATAAGGCAAGGCTTTTTCGGGTTCTCCCTGCTGCTCGTAGAACGAATAAATACCGTCCAGCAAGATTGCACCAACGCTCGAGCTCTCTTTGGGATCAGGAACCGAAGCTTCAATTTCCAGTAACAGCTCTTCAGCCTCGGCTGTTTTACCAGCTTCCGCCAGAACAAAAACCTGATCAATGCGATCAAAAAACACTTCCTCTTCTTCGGGGCTATAGATAAACATAATCGATTTATTTAGTTAATGATCTGGCGAAGGTAGTTATAACGGCTGGTTTTCCATTTGTTTAATGATCTTATTCACTTCGGTCTCCGTAGATCGCAGCTTGGTCTGGCAAAAAGCAATTAATTCCGAGGCCCTTTTTACGCGCTCCGCAAGTACATCAACAGATACTGCTTCAGTTTCTATTTCACGCGCAATCTGTGCCAGCTCTTCATAAGCATCCTCATAATTCAAATTCTTTTCCATTTCTTGGTGATTTAGCTAATACTTTAGTGTTTATTTCAACCGATGCAAGGGTAACCGTCATTTCAGCGCCCACCTTAACGGGTGTGGCATCACTTACGATAGCGCCATTGATTTTCACGATGGCAAAACCCTTGTTCAGTATATTCTGTGGGCTCATCAGTCGCACTACCGATTGGAAGTGGCTGATATAACGTGCCTGATTGACAAAATACATCCGGTTATAAGACTTGATATTCGTCAGTAAATTTGCCAGGTCGCGCCTTTTATTAGAGATGATAATCCTCGGGTTAGTCAGGATCATCCCAGAGAGATTTACCATGTCCCTGTGTTTTTCGTGCAGCAGGTTTTTGGAAGAGTTGATCACCACCTGATTTAACCTGCCCAGCTGCTCCTTATGCAGGTTCATCATTTGGAAAGTGCGTATGACAACCTGCTGCTGGAGCGATAAAAGCGACTCCTCGAAGTTCCTGTTGTGCGCAATCAGCAATTCTGCCACCCTGGTGGGCGTTTTGGTCGCCGTATGGGCCATCAGATCCGTAATCGTTTCATTTTTTTGGTGACCTATACCCGTAATAATAGGGATAGGGAATTTGGCTACCGCGCGGTTAAGCTCATAGTTATCAAAAATGAGAAAATCCGTCTGCGCTCCTCCACCTCTGATGATCACCAGCGCATCGTATTTGATGCCCGTATCAAATACTTCTATCAGTTTCTGCAAAAACTGTTTCGCATTACTCTCCCCCTGTACAAGTGCAAAGTAATTATCAACTTCAAAATGATAGCCAAAAGCATTCGTTTCCAGGGTATGTTTGAAATCCTGAAATCCCGCAGACGTCTCCGAAGAAATCACCGCTATACGCTGCAAAACAGGATTTAAGATCAGGTCACTATTCCTTGTCCGGTACTGCCCGTTTTCGAGCCGCACAAAACCAGGATTATCACGCAGCAGCCTGTCCAGCGTCGCTTTACGCTGCTGCTCAAACCTACCCAGCGTGAAGTTCGTATCAATATCCAGCATGTTCAGCTGGAGGCCAAATGCAGGGTTATACTGAACAGCCACCTGTACCAGCACGTTGATGTCATTCTTAAACTGCTGACCGGTGGCCTTCTCAAAATTTGAGATATTTACCGCGGCATTTCCCCATGCCCTGGCACCAATCTTGGCAACAATTTTTGCGGAGGACTTATCCTTCTCTACCAATTCAAAATAATGGAAATTACTCTGCGGTTTAAAAGTATAATTGGTCACATCCGCAACTACCCAAAAGGTCCTTGAACCAAAAACGCCACTTATAGCGGCATGGATCTGTCCCGTTAATTCGGATAGTGTTATAGAGGGTATGGCTGCCAATTGCTGTCGATTTCTGAATAAAATTAAAGATTAATAAATGAAAAAGCCTTTATAATTCCTGGAAATAATAAAGGCTTTTTAATAAGGAGGCGTGCGGACTATTTTTTCTCAAAGTCGGAACCCAATACTTTGTCCCAGATCGCAGAGCTAACACCGTAACCCTTTGTAGAGTCAGAATAATGGTGAAGCATATGGTGTTGTTTCAGTTTTTTCCAAAAAGCACTTTTGAAATTTGCATGGTGCAGTGCGTAATGTGTCATATCATAAATCAGGTAACCAATCAGGAAGCCTGTAAAAAACGCATAGATTGTACCTGCTGGCAGGATATACAAAAATAAGAAGTATAGGGCCAGTGCCATTGGGATACTTGCAGACGGTGGCATCACCAGGCGTTTTGCATCATTTGGGTAATCGTGATGAACGCCATGAAAGATAAAGTGAATGCGTTTACCGATTTTTGAGGTCGGGTAAAAATGGAAAACCCAGCGGTGCATGATATATTCAGTAATCGTCCAGATAAACAAACCTGCCGCTACCCAGCCGAAAAACTGAAGCACACTCATATGCACATCAGCAAAGGCGGTATAGGCCAGCCAGGTGATAACGGGAACAAAAACAATCAACGGCACGTAAAACTGAACCTTTGAAAGACTTTCAAAAAGATCATTTTTAAATATTCTGATAGATTCAGAAGAGTTCGAAATAAAATTCTTTTTCATTTGATATATTTTTTTATCTGTAATGCAGCATGCAGGACGGTGTTGATACTAATTGAATCCCCCCTACAGGTTCCATGTTTTAGATTTTTATTCGTTCGGTAATTAAAGTATTATTTTGCATGTTCAGCCCTTTGATCTCCACATACTTTACATTTGGCAACCAGAAAGACCCACCTTCTATCCGCAAAAATATGCGTTCTATCTGAATCTTTTTATTATTTACTGTCACGTAAACATGATATTTTTTATCTTCTTCAGATTTAACCAGATACATCGGTAATTTTTTGTGCGATACAAAGCGCAACTCATATTGATCTTTGCCCAGCGACTTGCTATCGATGCCATAGGCAAACTTACGCTGAACATAACCCAGCTCTTTCTTGGAGCCATCTTCATCATAACGCAGCCAATACACCAAAACAGGTTTATCCTCATCTACAACACCCTTTGAGTTAACGTTCAGCTCACAGATAATTGTATTCGTGTTCGGATCACGCTGCAGATAAAACAACTGATTGGCTATTCCTTTTGGCGTAGGAAACTTCAACGGAGAAGGGTTACTATGGTCCTGCGTTTGCGCGCTGAGACTACTGCCCTGTGTAAGCCCAATCAGCAGGGCAATATAAAACAGACCGCTGCGAAAAACACGGCTGTACTTATTAAAATGATACTGTATTGTTGAGACAGCAGAGAACTTATACATAATAATCAATTAATATTCTAAAAATCAAATTTAACCCTGGCCCTGATACCCCATTCAGAAACCTCAGGATTATCAAGATAATTGAAACGCTTTACCATGTCTACTCGCAGTAATTTGAAAATATTACCCACACCCACACTGCCTTCAATATACGGTTTTGATCCCAGTGTAAAGGTAGTTTGTTCACCGTCAGCATTTCTTGGGAACTGCGACAAAGATGGGTTCATATTCGGGTTGTTCTCATCCCTCACTGAACCATACAATGCTTTGAACGAAACCAGCTCTCTCAGCTTTAACTTTTTAACCAATGGAATTTTGTTGAAAAAGAAACCATTGAAGTTATGGTCGATGCTCACGCTCGCATAATGGTCGCTCACAAACTCCAGGAAGTTCATCAGGTTATAAGATAACAACTGATAAGCATATGTCTGGTTGGCTCTCGCAATTGATAACAAAGGGAAAGGCACCTGTCCAAAGATATAACCACCTTCCAGCGTTACATCAGAATAGCCCAGCTGTGAAAGATAAAATCTCTTCTCCATTCCTGCCGTTAAATTTTGGTAGTTGTACTGTGATTCAAATACACCTTTAAATCCCTGGGTATAACGAAGGTTAAAAATCGGGTACTTATCGATAATTGGGGTACGGTACAATTTACCCTGATAAAACTTCTCATTTGGTGCATAACGCAAAGCGACAGTCAGTTCCGAGGTATTGATTTTGTCAATCGGTCCCGCCAGGGCACCAAAGTCCAGCGTTCCACCCGGACGCTGCGTCCATTTGCGGGCACTCACATTGATGGAGAAGTGATTCTCAAACTCCTTCATGTACTCCATCTTGTAGATATCATTGTATAACAAGACATTGCTTTCACCGCGCTTAAATGATAACAAGAAGTTATCTTCCTGCACAAATTGAAGTTCCTGTCCCGGGATTTTAGTATCGCGCTGGAAACTTCCTTTGATATAACTCTGCGGGAATGAATATATAGACTTATTATTCAAGGAGTAAGCACCACTCAAAAAGTATTTCCATTTTTCATCCTTGAAACCGTAGGCGCCATAAGTCTCCGCAAAAAATCTTTTGCTCATTTCAGGGGTAGTACGACCGCCGACACGCAAGCGGAAACCTTCCACATTGTTGAAACTATAAAAGGTATTCACCGGTCCCACTTCAAAAGGACCAAAGTTTTTATAACCGGCAAAGAATAAGGTTACCAGGTCCATCGTTCTTTTGAATGAAGGAATGGTCTGCAGGGTATCTATCTTTTTATAAATTCCCAGGTTTACGTTTGCCGTAGTATCGCCTCTATTGCTGCTCCAAAACTGATCAGACTGCGTTTCCGCCTGCGGAACAGTTACCAGTGAAGGACCACTGTATGTGGTATCCGACTGAGGTTTATTGATTTCATAATCTTTGATCGCCACCGTACGTTCACCGGTAAAGCCGCCACCCTTGTTTTTACTAATCCCGAAATCGATGATCAGGTTAGTTTTAGACAAATGGTATCTGCCATCAGTGCTTTTATCAAAGTTAAGTTTTGCTTCCAGCGCCCTTACAAAGTTCAGGTTGATATTCTTGTTTACCGTCAGGAAAGCATCCTGCACGGCGTAGTTACCGTCCATTGTAATATAAATCCTTCCTTCAAACAAAAGGTCAGAGTTATTTCTTGGGATAAATGAAAGCTCAATTAACTGCGGACTATGTGTTTTAATCGTATCTGTGATGAAAAACTTATAGAAAGTAGGCGCTGAATCTGCAATCGGGCTCAGCAGCTGGTTACTCACTATGGAGATATTGTTCTCATAGATATTCATATCAGCATACATTCGCTCGAAGTACTTAGACATACCTTTGGTATCGATAAACTTACTGTCGTAGTTGACGTGTTTATCACCCAGAATGATCGTTTTCTTTTTCTCAGGAGATTTCTGCAGGTAGTTTTGGGAGAATTTCTCCTCCAGGAATATCGGCAGCGTAAGCTTTCCCCCTATTTTTGTAGAATCCTGCTCTTCGAAAAGGAACTGATAGTTTTTGAAGATCCTTCTACTTTTGAATTTCTCGGAGAGGTTACTCAGTGAAAAAGCCATTTGCTCGTACTGTTTGTATTCTACAAAGTCGTAGCTTTTGTTCTGGTTCTTACTTTTGTTGTCAATTACCTTACGGATCAGCTCAACCGCCGGATTGTTTTTGTTGCGGTATGAAGGACGTTTACTCGATTTGATTGTCACCTCGGTAAGATTTTGCGATTCTGACTGCAGCTTTACATTCACCACCTGACTTTCTCCGGTTTTGATCGGAATATAAGATGTTCTATAACCTACATAACTAATCTGGATCTGATCATGCACCTCACTGGTCGAGATCTGGAATTTACCATCAGCATCAGTTTTGGTGATAATGCTTGTGCCCCTGAATAACACCGTGGCATAAGGGATAGGATCTTTATCAGCAGCATCGGTTACCACCCCACTGATCACCGTTTGCTGGGCAGCGGCCTGAAAGGCCAGTAGAGGAAGAATAAAGGCAATAATAAATATAGTTTTTTTAACGAGACTTTTCATTCGTACAAAAATTTTAATGGCAATGAGAGTTAAAATCAACCTGCTTACAGACTATTAGGGTAAGAAAGTCAAACATTGGGGCAACGGATAACAATAAAATATCTTTTCTAAAAGCCATCTTATCAATTACTTATAATTTATACTTTTTTAATTCTTCTGCAGGCATCTTATTATTTTACTAACGCCTTTGTATTTTTATCGCATTGCGGAATTAGCACAACGCAAGGTATATCATGTCATCAGACACCTGTTGATGCCTGTTTGTTACGCTCGTTAAAAAAGATTGACTAATGAATCTGGCAGGATCATGAAAAGAAATACGAACGATCTGCTCTGTGAAATTACCAAAAAAGGGCGCCAGCCCGATAGTGCTGATTTGGCTTGTTTTAGCAGAAACAAGGATCAGTGCAGAATCCATGCTGGATTCTGCACTAACCTGGTGGTCATTATTATTTAGAGTTACCATCGTGCCACCAACGGCAACTGAACTTATCATATACTTACCTTAACAGGCGTTATCTGTACTTCTTTAAAAGCAGCGTATAATTTTTCCACAGCTTCCTCAATCTGAGCAAAGGTGTGTGTTGCCATCAATGAAAATCTGATCAGTGATGAGTCTGACGGTACTGCAGGTGATACAACAGGGTTTACGAAAATTCCATTTCTATGTAAGATGTTAGTGATCTGGAAGGTTTTTTCGTTATCTCTGATGTAAACCGGGATGATTGGACTGTCAGTGTGTCCAATATCAAATCCTGCGTCTAAGAGTAGCTTTTTTGCATAGTTCGTGTTATCCCAAAGTTTATCAATACGTTCTGGTTCTGCGTCAATAATATCTAAAGCAGCAATGACGCTTGCTACAGCTGATGGCGGCATACTTGCACTAAACATCAGTGATCTTGCGCGGTGTTTAATAAATTCAATCGTTTCTTCATTGGCAGCAATAAAACCACCCAAAGAAGCCAGGGATTTACTAAAAGTACCCATGATCAGGTCTACCTTGTCGGTTAGGTTAAAGTGCGAAGATACCCCTGCACCATTGAAACCGATTACACCAAGACTGTGGGCATCATCCATCATGATATTTGCGCCAAACTCTTCTGCGATCTTCACGATCTCAGGAAGTTTAACAATGTCACCTTCCATGCTGAAGATACCATCCGCCACAATTAGTTTGGCAGAATCTTCAGGTAGCCTGCTCAACTTCATACGGAGGTCGTCCATATCGTTGTGCGCATACTTAATTGAACGTGAATAAGACAGGCGGCTGCCGTCTATAATTGAAGCATGATCATACTGATCAAGAATAAGATAATCATTTCTTTCCAGCAGGCAGGAAATTACGCCAAGGTTTACCTGGAAACCAGTACTGAACAATACAGCAGCTTCTTTCCCCACGTATGCTGCCAGTCGTCTCTCCAGCTCAAGATGGATATCAAGCGTTCCATTCAAAAATCTCGAACCAGCACAGCCAGTTCCGTATTTATCCACCGCAAGTTTTGCAGCTTCCTTGATCTTTGGATGGTTTGTTAGTCCCAGATAAGAATTAGATCCAAACATTAACACCTTCTTACCCTCAATCATCACTTCGGTGTCTTGTGCAGACTCAATTGATCTGAAATATGGGTATAATCCCTTTTCCTTAATTGCATTAGCATCTTTAAATGCTGCAATCCTATCGCCCAGTTTTTTACGCATGCCTGAATTGTATAATGTTTACTTCAGATAGATTCATAATTTTATTTTATTCATTTGCAGCTTTATACAAATAAAACCGCAATTAAACATGATCTAATATATTAAAAATATGTTAATTTTAAGATAGACAAAAGTAAATTATTCTTAGACCATATCCGTATTTTAGTCTATAATATTATTGTCAAATAATTAAAACAACGATTCTTCTGATTATTTTTGAAAAAATTAGCCCCGAATATAAAGAATAACCAACTAAATATCAGCCTTTCAATATTTTTTATTCAACTTTCTTTGTTGCCGACTCATTGCCGATCCCTTCTATCAATAAATCTATCATTTCATCGAAGTACTCGGTATCCTGATTTGCAGTAATTTCGGCAGAAAGCGGAAAGTGAAGTCCCCTAAAGGCAGTCACCATTACAAAAGACATTTTATTCATTCGCTCGGGTGACATTTCTTTAAATTCTCCAGACTGACTACCGCCCAACAGAATCTCCCTGATCATATCTATCTGAATCTGTTCGTATCTGGATTTAATGCAGATCAGCATTCTCATGCTCACCAGCAGATCGTCGAATAGAACTTCCCTAAAACTGTGGAAACCAATAATTGAAGTAATTTGCGCTTGCAGGAAAGCTTTGAGTTTATCTTTTGCCGTTAGTGAAACGTTTACAGCCTCCCGTATCCGTTTAACAACATTTTTCATTTCATCTTCTACAACAGCTTCAAAAATCTCTTTCTTACTTGGAAAATAATAGTAGAGTGTACTTTTACCTTTACCCGCAGCCGTAGCAATCTCCTCCATGGTAGTTTTTTTCAACCCATGTTTGCCAAATAGCTTCTTTGCTCCTGATAGTATTTCCCCGATTACAATCTCGTCCTTTTCCATTGTACAGCTCTAATTATTAGACCGAAATTCAATAATGGTCCAAAAGTATCATTTAATTTCCAATAACCAGTATCCACTGGTAATTCAGACAATTAAATGACTCCTGAAATAATTTCAAGAAGCAAGATTGGGGTAATAACAAGCCGGGAACAAAGAAGTATTTATAAATTTTATTTAGTTTTTGTGCTGACGCTGATCTTCCTTATCATAAAGATCAATCAATTTCCCTTGCAATCGTATCACGTTGGCTTCCAGCTCAACAATACGGTGTCTCAATTTTTCGATCTCTCCCTCCTGCTCTGATTTTTCTTCTTCACCGGTATTCAGCAGCTGCCGGATATCGATGTTGTGAACGTTTGCAATCTGGTGAATTCGGCTAAAGTTTGGGTCAGTTATTCCTGTCTCCAGTTTAGAGTATGCCGGTATCGAAATATCCAGCAATTCCGCCATGGCCATCTGGTTGAGACCTCTTTTTTGGCGGAGAATTTTAAATTTCTGTCCAAGTGTTTTCATCATAAATTATTTAATTGGGTGTTTGTTTGAAAATAAAAATAGCAATTAATTAACATAAATATTACAAAAAGAAATTGAAATTTTTATTGGAATTGTTGTTTAAACTCTTATAGTCAGATAAACGCTAAATAATTTATTGGCACAAAAACAAGCTAAGGACTTCACAAGTTTGGATTCCAGAGTGTTAAAACATTTTAGCAAATGATAATTACACACCTATGTATTTCCATAATGGGATACATAAATTTTAAAATTTTTAATTCCATTATTGTAAAATGACAATAAATAAATATTTAATGCATTACAAAACCCGAAGAATCTGTGAGTTTTTTAGAAAGAAAGCTGGAACTTTACACCACTATTGGTCAGTTTCAGATCTTCATTGGAAAGTTTGCCGACAGGAACTTTGATGAAAGGCTCGATCATAATCTGGTAACCTTTGAAGAGGTTTTGCTTGCGGCCAAAGGAGAAGTTGAAATAGCCGAGGTAACTATTCCCCTTCAATGGCATTTCTGCCGAAGGCTCGGCTACTTCTTCATTGATTAAGGTCCGAAACACGGTAACGTCCCCAGTTTGAGGATTAGTAGCCATCTGACTCACTGCCGAGGTTTGCGCATAGGTATTGTTTCTTTTTTCACTGATCACGTTTAAGTAAGAAACCCCAACACTGGTATAGAAATTCTGGGTGATCTTATAGATTAGGCCCAACGGGATGTCTATCGCTTTCAGATTGGCATCGACAGTTAATAATTCTTTATTAGATAAGGCAAAACTACTCACCGAAGGAAGCGCCGATGCCTGTGGTGTTACATTCTTCCCACCTTCCAGCTGGATAAACGAAACCCCTGAACTCAGGGAGAATTTATCGCTAAGTCGGTAAGCAGTAGTTAAACCAGCACCCACGTTTACATTTTCGCGCATCACCGCAGGCATTACCTGCAGCCCGAAATCCCATTTGGAGGAACCTTCAGTCTTTTTACCTTTTTTCGTTTGTACCGTTGCTTTCGATTCAGACAACAAAAAGTCTATCGTGCTCAGTTTCTCTGTAAGTACAACACTGTCTGTCGCATTAGCTTGCGATTTGAGGTTTGCCTGAGCAGTCAGGATATCACTTTGCAGCGCAGCACTCTTCGGCTCATTTCCAGCCGCGGTTGATTTATGCTCAGGTGGAACGTTGCCCATAGCAAGATCCCCCGGCAGCTTATTTCCCTCTGCATTCGTTTTGTTATCCGCAGCAGCTTTGGCTCCGGAAAACACCTCAGCCCTCACTCCGGCATTCGTCGACTTTTTGGCGCCTATACTGGCATATACCGGGTCCTCTCCGGTACTTTCCATCCCGGAAACCACTGCAGATTGCTTTTCTTTAACCTTATGATCAGACTCTTCCCCCGCAACCGGTTTTTCAATCGTATGTTTTTCAGTAACCTTTACAGATTCTATCTTTTTTTCCTGTGTCCCATATTTTAAATAAAGCGGCACAAGGGATGCCATCACCAAAAACACCGCGGCGATGCTGATCCACGAATAGTAAAACGGATATTTTTTTTGTCGCGATGCAGAGAATGCCTCCCATTCCCCCGGAACATAGGCCTCCTCATAATCTTCGAAAAGATCAGCAATCTCCTTTATCAATTCTTTCTTAGGCTGTTCCATCAGTCAATATCAATGCTTTTCATATAAAGTTCCCTTAACTTTTGTTTTGCCCGCGTGAGATAGGTACGGCTCGAGCTTACCGGTATAGTTAAAAGGCCGGCTATCTCATCATGACTAAAACCTTCAATCTCATAAAGATTGAACACGGTACGGTGCAGGTCTGGCAGGTCGTGCAGTAGTTTCAGTATATCTTCTGCATGCAGCCGCTGTTCTACATCCACATGCCCTATCGTATCTTCACCATAATCTTCTACATAGGTAAGTGCAGATTTACTGGCCCGGATTTTATCCAGGGCGGTACGGACAGTGATTTTGGCGAGCCATGCCCTGAAGGTCTTCTGGAAATCTGTCAGGTGATGATCATGCCTGAAATCGTACATAGTTTTGAAAGCCTTCATAAAACTATCGTTGACTACCTCCCTGGCAATATTGCGGTCCTTGAAATACCGTGTGGCCACCCCCATCAGGTAACCCCAATAGTATTTATAGATACGTTCTTGTATACGGTCGTCACGGGCGCTCAGTCCCGCAATGATCTCCAGGAACATTGAATCTTTTTTATCCACGCTACGCTAAACCTATCTTTTTAGTCACTATATATATGTGTTGCTTCGCACTCAACGCAGCATTTCTGCTATAAACGTAAGTCGCATTCAAAACGCTACAAAATACTTTTTTTACAAATTTAACTAAAAACCTGTAGCGTTATTCCTACAGCCATCGTTTTACCCACAAAAACAAATTAATAATTAAACACATTACAGATGAAATTTATTCCTACTCTATTCTCGAAAAACACCAGAAGATTCATCGCCTTGTTTGCTATGACGGGTGCTGTAATTTCCCTGAGTTCATGTACAAAGAATGAATTCCAGCCACAACCAGAAGTTTCGGGCTTAATGGTCTTCAATGCCTCACCTGTTCAGAATTCTATCGACTTCCTTTTTGCCGGACAGAAAGTGAACACCAGTCCTTTATTATTCGGTCAGAAAATTGATTATGTAAAAGCCTATTCGGGCGTTCGCAACGTATCGATTGTGAACACTACCAACTCACAAACTATCAAGAGCAGCGACATTACGCTGAAAAACGGATTGTACCATTCCCTGTTTGTGCTGACTAGTGGAGATTCCACTTCCTTTTACAATGTAGTAGATTCTGTTGCCTATGGATCGTCCGACAAAGGAAGGGTTCGTTTCATCAACCTTGCTGCTGATGCACCAGCCTACAAGATCGAAATTGAAGGTGATACCGCTACTTTTGCACCACGCGCTTATAAGGCATTGACACCTTTCAAAGCAGTAACTGCAAAAACAACCGCTAAGATTTTCCTGAAAGCACCAGCAACCAATGAGATTGTTGCCACACTTGAAAACGTGGAATTGAAAAGAGACGGATTTTACACCATCTGGGTGAAAGGATTGGTAAACGCTACGGTTGATGCGCAAAAGATCAGCCTGCAAGTGAGCAAACATGAATTCCTGAGGTACTAATCTCAAAAATATACTAGTTACCTATTACCAACTAAGCCATCTGAGCAAAACTCAGGTGGCTTTTTATTTTGTGCCTTGCTTTAAAATGAATGCAACCAGCATCAGCGCCACCAAAATTCCCGAAATACCTGGAAACAGAATGAAGAGATAGAGGATACCGCTTACCCCTAATACGGCAAGAATAAACAGCAAGCCTTTTAATGGACTCTCCATTTTAAAAGCGGCAATCAGTGTGAATAGATAAAATGATCCGGCAAGTATCTGTATGAACATGGTGCAAATATGCCAAACCTAATGTTAAGTTAATGTTAAGTCAACCTATAATTTCAATTGACTGACATTTCCCATTCCTCGCCCTCTACATTAAGCCAAAAGCTCTGGTCTCTCCTGATAGGTTTTCCATAAAAGCTCACCAAACATCACGTTTACCGCCGGGTACACTGCCCTTGTGTACTGTTTCGGGTTATCTACATTAAAGGATTCATGGATAAAGCCCGTATCAGCGTGACTTGTTCTCAACATCTCCAGACAAACTTTAATTTCTTCAGTATCGGTGGTGGTCAGCGCCCGTACAATGATACTCATTGGCCAGACCATATTTTTCCCGATATGCGCACCGCCAGTGCCTGCTGCAACCTTCCCTTTATAGTAAAAAGGATTTGCCGGAGAGAGCAGCATTTTTTTAGTATTGAGATAGATGGGATCGCTCATAGATACCGCGCCCAGATACGGCAGTGCCAAAAGACTCGGCACACAAGCTTCATCCATCAGGTTGTAACTGCCAAAACCGTTTACCTCATAAGCGAACACTTTACCAAATGCTTCTGTATCTACTATTGCATATTTTTGAAGCGCCTGTCTGATTTCCAGGGCCATGGCTTCCATGTCTTTTGCCACCTGCTCATCACCTTTAACCATTCGGAAAAGCTCGGCAGCCTGACGAAGACTGACTACGGCAAAAAAGTTTGAAGGCACCAGGAACGAAAACACAGTGGCATCCTCGCTGGGGCGAAAGGCAGAACAGATAAGCCCCACCGGATTTACCGGATACCCGTAACCCTGCATCGGCAAACTATCCGTAGCCCATGCCGTATTGCGCTGGAAATGGTAAGTACCATCTCCGCTTTTGCGTTGCTGCTCTTTAAAAGTTTTCAAGATCAGCTTCATCGCATCCTGCCAGGCCGCATTAAAAGGACTGGTATCTTTGGTTTGCTGCCAATAGCGATAAGCGAGACGGATGGGGTAACATAATGAATCAATTTCCCATTTGCGTTCATGCACACCCGGAAGCATATTCGTAAGGTCGTCCTTAAACTCCGACACTTTCATCGGATCGTTATAAAATGAACTTCCATAGGGATCTTTCAATATATATTTCACCTGCCTGTTAATCACCCCCGCCACCATATCTTTTAAGGGTTTGTCCCTTCTCAGGAAAGACAAATATGGCCAAACCTGCATACTGCTGTCGCGCAGCCACATCGCATCAACCTCCCCGCCACTCACGTAAGTATCTGGCTTGCCGTCGACCGCCCCATAGGTCACACACAGATCCAAAGTGTTTGGAAAACAATTGCTAAATAACCACGAAAACTCTTTATTCTTAACTTTTGTATTGAAATCACCAATTGCATTTTCTACGGCCTTACTGCTAAAACGTCTGAGCTCTACTGCTTTTCTAACCAGTGGAAAGTCGCCCTCAGCGGCAAATGACGTGAGCTTACCAGAGAATAAAGCGGCAGTTAACAATCCTGCTTTTTGTACAAAAGTTCTTCTTTCCATTAATAATTTATAAAGTTAGCAGCGGTCTTATCGCATCAATCGAGGTGCAATATTATATATTTTTTAAATTTTAATCCCAAAAATCAATCCACAATCCACGCTTAATCGATTATATATACAATAACGTGCTAATCCTGCATCTGTTACCTTTTATAATCGAATAAGGCTATATTCGCTAGATGAATAGCTTTTACGACAATTATAAAGGGATCATCTGGCTGCTTGCCGGAATTACGATTGGCAGCGTAGCCGGAATCGTTTTTGGTGAAAAAGTAAACGTACTTAAACCAATCGGCGAGATCTTTCTTAATTTGTTGTTTACCGCGGTGATCCCATTGGTATTTTTTTCCATCGCATCGGCAATCGGCAACCTGAAGGACACCAATAAACTGAGCAGAATGATGCTGGTGATGACCTTGGTGTTCCTGGCTACTGTCCTTATTTCCGCTTCACTTACTATTCTTGCTGTTAAAATATTTCCCATACATGAGCAAATGACAGCTGCACCACTGACAGAAAAGATCGACAAAAAACCATTCGGCGATCAGCTCACACAATTACTAACTACTGGTGAGTTTTTTGAACTGCTGTCGCGGAAAAGTATGCTGGCCATGATCATTTTTTCAGTGTTAACCGGTTTTGCCACATTACGCTCAGGTGCGGCCGGAAATGCCTTTTCCGGCTTCCTCAATGCTGGGAACGAAGTTTTTAAGCAGGTCTTTATCCTGATAATGAAGCTCGCACCAGTGGGTTTGGGTGCCTACTTTGCCTATCAGGTTGGCGTATTCGGCCCTCAGCTATTCGGCACCTATGCCCGGTCGCTAGGCATATATTATGGTACGGGTATTTTTTACTTTATCTTTCTCTTCAGCTTTTATGCTTTTGTAGCAGGCGGTGTAAAAGGCATCAAAAAATACTGGAAGAACAACATTATCCCTTCTGCCACTGCATTGGGCACCTGTAGCAGCATTGCCAATATCCCGGCTAACCTAAATGCAGCAGAAAAAATGAACATTCCGGCTTACATTGCGCAAGTAACCATTCCGCTTGGGGCGACACTGCACAAAGACGGATCGAGCATCTCATCCATCATCAAGATGGCAGTGGTATTTGCACTTTTCGGAAAAGGCTTCGACAGTATGGAAACAATCGTGCTGGCAATGGGGATGACGGTTTTGGTCAGTATCGTTGAAGGCGGAATCCCCAACGGAGGATACGTAGGAGAACTGCTTTTTATCTCGGCCTACGGTTTCCCACCCGAAGCGCTGCCTCCGGCAATGATTATCGGCACACTGGTAGATCCGCTGGCAACTTTACTGAACTCCACCGGCGATACTGTTGCGGCCATGCTCGTTACCAGATTTACCGAAGGCAAAAATTGGCTGGCTACAAAGCCATAAAGCCATTTTCACTACCATCATCCTGGAGTCCGACCACTGAATAATATCTTGGCAGATACCAGGTAACAGTCTGCATCATATTTCTATAGTGCGTTTCTGTCTCAAATTGTGCCGGTGTAATGTTAAAAACCAGGTCGTGCGTTACGTCCTCGCCTTTTTTGCGCATCATCAGCATCACCTTTGGATTATCAATACCGTTCAGCTGAAAGAAATCGCGGAGTAACTTACGCGTCTGGAAAGGAAGTATTTCTTCTGAAGGCTGCCCTACCATAATCTCCTCACCTTCTGACACGATTTCTTCTTCCTGGGTACTCTTGCTGAAGAAACTTTCCTGCATCAGGAAATCACCATGCAGGTGGTAGTTGAGTATGTCTCCATAGGTAAGAACCCAGTCTGGCTGACCTGTACCGGGATTCAATACCACCCCGTATCCCCGTTCAAGCAAGAAGTCGCCTATCATTCTCTCCACTACGTAACACTGAAATTTCTCGCCTTCTTCGGGCAGATAAATCTGGAAATAAGGAAATCCATCCGGACCAGCAATAATCTGCGGAGTGCCACAGCGAAAGCTTGCCTGAGGAAGATCTGATAAAAATTGTCTTACCCACTGCTCATCTCTTTCTTCCCTTGGCAGGGTGAGTAACTCAGCAATACGCTGTGTTTTCTCCAGGTCACCCAGATAGCCTTTCTGTTCTTCTTTAGGCTCCGCAACAGGTTGCACTGCAGGCGCTGCAGGCGCTGCAAGGTTTTCTTCTTTCGCTGGCTCGGCTGGTATGTTAGCTGGCTTTTTTGGTTCAGACTTCTTAAATATATCGAATATTCCCATTTCTCGTGTTTTCTTTCCCTTTCGGATGTATCTTTCTTAACGTCAAATTTAGAAAAATATGCTTTAAAACCACATTTAACATTAAAGAATTAAATAGTACCGCTAGTATTTCAGCTGTCAGCAATTAAGCGGAAATAAAACAAATAGCCGTTGCGACTTAAAGAAAAATATGGATATTTGGGCGCAATGAAAATCCTATATGCTATTCAGGGTACAGGCAACGGCCACATCAGTCGGGCCCGTGAGATTGTACCATTACTGCAGCAGCATGGAGAAGTAAATCTGCTCATCAGTGGTACTCAGGCCGATGTGCAGCTCACACAGCGCCTCAGCCATCAGTTTCACGGATTTAGCTTTGTCTTCGGCAAAAAAGGCGGTGTAAATCATTATGAAACCTGGAAATCTATGCGGCTGGGTACCTTAATAAAAGATATCCGCCGACTCCCACTAAAGGATTACAACCTTATTCTGAACGATTTTGAACCCGTAACCGCCTGGGCCTGCAAGCTAAGAGGCATCGAGAGTGTCGGACTGGGGCATCAGGCATCCTTCAAATCTCCACTCATCCCAAAACCTGCACAGCTCAACTGGGCGCAGTTAGTGATGAAATACTACGCACCCTCAACGCATCATATAGGCTTTCACTTTAAGGCATACGACGAATTTATCCACACCCCGGTTATTCGCTCCGGTATAAGAAACCTTCAGGCCACGCGAATGGGACATTATACGGTATACCTCCCTGCCGTAGACCACCAGTTGCTGTTGCCCTTGCTGCAGCAAATACCACAGGTGAAATGGCACGTTTTCTCTAAACACAGCAAAGTCAGTTTTACCCAGCAAAACGTCAGTATTTTTCCCATCAATAATGAGCAGTATACAGCCAGCCTTGGCAGCTGCGAAGGCCTGTTTACCGGCGCCGGATTTGAGGGTCCCTCAGAAGCCCTCTTCCTGAAAAAAAAGCTAATTGTAATGCCCATGAAATTTCAGTACGAACAGGCTTGTAATGCGCATGCTTTAGACGAAATGGGCATCCCAATTATTTGGGAAAACGACAAAAATCTTCTGCCGGCGCTTAAAAATTGGGTAGAATCCGAACAACAAAATGAATTTAGCTTTCCTGACGATATTCCAGAGATAGTCAAAAATGTGGTCATACGCCACGCCAGATAGGTTTCTGTAAAATATGGTCAAAAGGCACAAAATTTGATTGTAAATGCAGTGTCACAATGGTAATATTTAATTAATGTTAAATTTAAAATCTCTTTTATATGTATCTTTGTGACATTAGTCCTGCCACTTAAACCAGTTTTTTTCCAGATGATGAATAGTAATAAATAATCTGATGATCACTGTTAAATCGGTCGACTGATTGAACGAATTATAAAAACTGAGCATTACAAATAGTATGATATACGCTATAATAGCAGCAGGTGAAGGTTCACGTTTAACCGAAGAAGGTTATACGGGTTTAAAGCCTATGGTGCTGCTGAACGGAGAGATGTTAATTGACAGACTGATTAAAGTATTTGTCGCCAACTCCGCAGAATCCATCATCATCATTATCAATGAAAAGTCTGAGGCTTTAAAGAGCCATCTCGAACAACTGCAGCTGGACGTTCCGGTTCATATTTTGGTGAAAGACACACCAAGTTCACTGCATAGTTTCGACGAAATATTAAAATTCAAACCAGACGCAGCAGCGATGTGCCTGACAACTACCGATACCATTTTTGAGGAAGCTGAATTTGGTGCCTACATTGAGGCTTTCCAGGCCGATACCAGCAATCACGGGCTGATGGCTGTTACCTCATTTATCGATGATGAAAGTCCGCTTTACGTAGATTTTGACAGCAACCATAACATTACCGCATTTTCTGATACCGTTACCCCTACTTCAACATCAGTTTCTGGTGGAATTTACTGCCTTAGGAAAGAAGCCTTAAATGTGGCACGTATTTCCGTTGCCCAGGGCGTTTCGCGCATGAGAAACTTTCAGAAAGCAATTTTGACAAATAACCTTACCTTAAAAGCATATCCTTTCAGTAAGATTATTGATATTGACCACGTTGCAGATATTGAAAAAGCACAGGCTTTTCTCGATGAAACTTCAATTTTTTAACGGCAGAACGGATTAATGGAAGTTTTAGGAGTTAAACGAGGAAGTAAATATTCCCCAAATCATGTTGGGAATGATGATGCAATTTTTAACCTTACGGTAAAATCTCTGGAAGAAAGAGGTTGTAAGGTAACCATATGTAACGAAACAGAATTTTTAGACCTTGCTGAGGTAACGCAGCAGTTTATTGTTACCATGGCCCGCCAGAAAAAGGTAATCAAAAAGCTGAAAATGCTGGAGGTAATGGGCAAAACGGTAATCAATTCTGCCTTTGGAATCGAGAACTGTTTCCGCACCAACGTGACCAATCACCTGATGGGCAATGGCATCCCTCACCCAAAAAGCAATATCGTGCTGACTTATAATCCCGGTCCCGAAACATTCGACGATTTGGGCACTAACGGCTACTGGTTAAAACGTGGTGATTTCCACGCCATTCATAAAGAAGACGTAACTTTCGCCGCTACAGAGCAAGAAGCACGTGAGATCATTCAGGAATTTAAATTAAGGGGAATTGAAGACGTCGTGATTTCGGAGAACCTGCCGGGCGACCTGGTAAAGTTCTACGGTATTCAGGGCAGCGACTTTTTCTACTGGTTCTACCCATACGATCATAACCACCATAAATATAAAGAATACGAAGAAATCAACGGGAAATCGATGAAATATCCTTTTTCTGTAGACGATCTTCAGGCACAGGCGAATAAAGCGTCGAAGGTAGTAAACATCCACATCTACGGCGGCGATGCCATTGTAGGTAAAGATGGAACATTCCACATCATCGACTTTAACGACTGGCCAAGCTTCGCTCCCTGCCGGGATAAGGCTGCCCCTTTTATTGCTGGCAGTATATTTGAGCATTTTACAACCAAACTTCATGGAACCCACAGTGAACAACGATAATCTTTTGCAGGCGACTGACGACAAACAAACGGCATTTGAAAACACCCTAAAATCGAACGATACAGAAGAAAAGATAGACATTTGGTTCTACCGCCCTATCGGCTACCGCATCGCGCTTTTTTGCGCCAAAGTTGGCATCACTCCAAATGCGGTAACCATCATCAGTATCTTTTTTGGTGTTGCAGCAGGTATCTTATTTTACTATCAGGACCTTTGGATCAACGTAATTGGTATGCTCCTGCTGATGTTCGCCAATTCACTGGACAGCGCAGACGGACAGCTGGCGCGAATTACCAATAACAAAAGCAGACTCGGAAGAATTCTGGATGGCTTTGCCGGAGATTTTTGGTTTGCATCCATCCATATCGCGCTGAGTTTACGTTGCATTAACGAAGGCTGGCCTGTAACCGTATGGGTATTAGGAATCGGAGCTGGTGTTTCCCACCTTATACAGTCGGCATTGGCCGATTATTACCGCAACGTACATTTATTTTTTATTAAGGGCGCCGAAGGTAGTGAGCTTGACAACAGTAAAGATTTACAAAAAGAATATGATGAGCTAACCTGGGGCAACAACTTTTTCCAGAAATTTGTAGCCAATGGTTACCTGGGCTATACCAAATTACAGGAGAGCATGACCAAAAAGCTGCAGATTATGCTGGCTTTGGTAAAATCCAAATATGGAAAAAAATTGCCTGCCTCTATCAGCGCGCAGTTTAGAACGCTGAATAAGCCCTTGATGAAATATACCAATATTGTACAGTTTAACACCAGGGTGATCTTCTTGTTTTTGTGGATTTTTATCGACCAGGTTTGGATCTATTTCATATTTGACCTGTTTGTGCTGAATGCGATTTTGATCTACATGCATAACAGGCAGGAAAAAGTAAGTAAGGAAGTAACGTTAATTATTCAACAGGAAGGGTAAATGAACTCAAAACTATACAAAATCTTCTTCATGGTCCTCGGTATTTTTACCCTGGGATATATGGTATATAAACTTGGAGCGCATGAGATCTGGGAAAATATCCTGAAGACAGGTTTTTGGTTTATTCCGATCATCGGCAGCTGGCTGGCCATATATATGTTCAATGCCGTAGCCTTCAAGGCCATCATTCAAGAACCTGAACTGCCAAAAAGCAACCTTTCTTACTGGAAAGTACTTCGGTTAACCATCACTGGTTATGCCATCAACTATGTGACCCCTTTTGTGGCCTTAGGTGGTGAGCCTTACAGGATTATGGAGCTGAACAAAACGCTTGGTATTCATAAAGCAACTTCTTCGGTACTGCTTTATGGAATGATGCACGTGTTTTCGCATATCATTTTCTGGTTACTATCAATCTTCCTTATCGTCTTTTGTGTAAAGTTAGATTCAGTGATGCTTGCTGGTTGCGCTGCCGCATTTGCCCTGGGTATCCTGATCACCATCTGGTTTATCAGGGTATATAAAAAAGGCTTCACGGTCAGCACTTTCAAATTCCTGCAAAAGATTCCTTTTGTTAAAAAATGGGCTAAGTCCTTCGCGGAGGAAAAGGCAGAAACACTGCATGAAATAGACAGCCAGATCCGTATATTATACCTGAACCGTAAGCCAAGATTTTTCAAAGCGCTGTTTTACGAATTGCTGGCCCGTGTAATCACCTGTGCCGAAATTTACTTCACCGCTGTTGCCATCGGACTGGATATGAATATTGCTGAAGCTCTTATCGTAAGTTCTGGTTCATCGTTATTTGCGAATCTGATCTTCTTTCTGCCTATGCAGTTAGGTGCGCGTGAAGGAGGACTGGCGCTGGCGCTTGAAAGTATAGGTCTGCCGGGACAGGTAGGTATTTTCATTGGCATTGTTACCCGTATCAGGGAACTTTTCTGGATATTAATCGGATTACTTTTAGTTCGTACATCGTCGGGTGCAGCCACGCAGCTTGACATCGAGGATGTACCTGAACTACTCAACAAATAATATTATTATATGATTCAAGGTCTTTTATTTGATTACGGTGGAACAATTGATACAAACGGCATCCACTGGGGCGAAGTGTTATGGCAAAGTTACCAGAAGTTAGGTTTAGCGGTAGAAAAGCCATTGTTTACACTGGCCTATAACTTTGGCGAACGGAGCCTGGCAATTAACCCGCTGGTAAAACCTGAGCATAATTTCTACGACATCCTGGCTTTGAAAGTGGAGCAGCAGTTTAACTTTTTGAAAGAAAACGGTGTAGACCTGGATCGTTCACATATTTTAACTATCGCTGAAGGATGTAATGCCTTTGCCCAGGAAAATGTAAACCTGGCAAAACCAATGCTCGTGGCGCTCCAAGCAAAATACCCACTGGTTATGGTTTCCAACTTTTACGGCAACCTGCGTACCGTGCTTACAGAGTTTGGCATCATTGACCTGTTTGATGAAGTTGTAGAATCTGCCGTTGTGGGCGTTAGAAAACCTGATGCTGCGATTTATCAGCTTGGCGTAGACGCATTGGGCTTTCCGGCTGAAGATTGCGTAGTTATCGGCGATTCGTACGCAAAAGACATTGTCCCTGCCAAACAGACTGGCTGTAAGGCAGTATGGTTAAACAAACAGGGATGGGATGATGATAAAAGTAAATCTGAAGAACCAGAATATACCGCTGACGTTATGATCAACGACTTTAGCCAGCTTCGCGAGGCAATCGAAGGATTATAACATAAATTTTATCACATTTTTTAGAAACACCCAATTTGAGCGATCATTTTGGGTTTTTTGCTTTTACTTCATTCTGAGCAAGGCCTGAACAAATTTTGCTTGTGGCATAAGTCAAGGCGTATTGAATACGTACCTTCCGTACCCCTTTCATAGCCCATTAATACACTAACTGTACGACAACTTTACTATTTTGGTACAATTGAGGTAATTTAACTGTATATAAGGGGTACGGAAGCTACGTCTTCACTGGGTGCTCACCCTGTCACTCTTTATTTTCAATCAGGGCTATATCAAGCGGTAATACCGGACAAGGAAGGACAATTTCGAAAATTGTCACTTTGACACCAAACTGTGTATCAGTATCTTAATTTTGTGTTTTATATTTGTCTTATAGATATTTCAAGATACGAACAGAAATCATCGTTGGCTATAAATTAGTTCAGACTACCTGATTCTCCGTGAATGTGCCTGGCACATCGTACAGGTGAATGATCTTAATATTTTTTATTCACCTAAAATCAATCAATATGGCAATTGTTATATCAGGACCTTACGTAGGCTTCAGCGGAACTATTGACGGACTAACTTTCTATCAACTACCTGATGGAAGAACCGTCGTTAAAATAAAAAACTCACCGAGCGAAACTCCCCCTACGGAGAAACAGCTCGCGGTAAAAAAGGATACGCAGCTGTTCTCTAAACTTTTGAAGCCGCTGCGAGGATTTGTACTGGTTGGTTTTGAATTGGAAGCTAAAATCCAGAAATTAAATCCCAACAACGCAATGGTAAAGACGAACAGAAAAAATTCAATAGAGGGCACGTATCCTAACCGCAGCGTAAATTGCTCCAAAATACTGATGACCAAAGGGTCGCTGCCTTCAGCGGAAAATGTAGCGGCGGAGATGAACGATAGCGGGCTTACTTTTTCATGGAGCACAGAAATTAAGCCGCGTATGACGCATCATAGTGACCAGGTAATGATGCTTGCTTACTTTCCGGAACGCAAGGAAGCGAGGTACATGACGGCGGGTGCGCAAAGACTTACCGGGACGGACTTTCTGCCTCTGGACGGAATTAAAAAGGGATGTACGGCAGAAGTGTACCTATCCTTTGTTAGCGGCGACAGGAAAAATATTGCCGATAGTATTTATGTAGGACAATTTAACTGGTAATTATGGCAAGGCAAAAAGGCAGTTCTATCCTCGGCAATTTGAGGGGCAGAGTAGGGACAGTTGTATTTACCGACTATAACGGTACACCTGTCGTGAAGTCGCTGCCAACAAGGAAAGAGGATTGGGAACCAACGGCCAGGCAGCTGAAGGTTTATGCACGCTTCAGGGTTGTTATGGACTTTCTGCAGCTATTCAAACCTGTTATAGATATTGGTTTTGTGCAACCCAGAAAGTCTAAAATGTCTGGTTTTAACAAGGCAGTGTCTTACCATTTGTTAAATGTGCTCAACAATAAACAGGGACAACCCAAAATCGACTTTGAGAAAGTTATATTTAGTAAGCCATTAAAAACCACCCAGCAATGCTGGAATGCGAAGATGATCGCCGAAGAAGGTCGAAAAATAACTGTAAGCTGGCAGCCCAATCCCTATCCAGACAAAGGAACTGAGCCAGACGACCACATCATTTTGGCCTTTTACTGTAAGGAAAATAATATCATGTCTCGCTGTGTAACAGAAGGAGTCTTCAGAACCAACCTAACGCATAGCTCTAGGTTTTCGGAAAGTACAATTGGACATGAAATAGTGGGCTATATGTTTGTCGTTTCTCCAGATGGAAAACTGGTCTCTGAGACAGAATACCTGGGAACGGTAATCGTTTTGCCTTAACGGGCTTTTGGAATATCGTCCCACTTGGTAGTATAACAGGAGCTTAGATACTTCCTGTTCATTTTCCATTTTTGCTCATGCCCTTCACTGGCCATGCGCAAGATACCGCTGCCGAAACGTTGATTTACCTGGTCCATTACCTGACTTAGCTTGTCATGTTTTTTACCATTCCAGTTGCTGAAAAGATCTAACTGCACCTCTGAGTCAGGAATCAGGCCGGTGGCGATTACTTCAACTTTCTGAAATAAAAAACCAGGCCTGTAAATTTGTTTCAAACCATACAATGCAGTTTTCACCAAATCCAGTGTGTTATTTACCGGATGTGTTAAAGGGATAGATATTGCCGGTGATGCCTGAGGCTGATCAGTTTTAAACCTGTTGGTTAGCAAGCGGACGGACAATACAGTAGCGCAGCTTTTGTCGTTTCGCAGTTTTAGCGAAAGTCGGTTGGCATAACTTGAGGTTGCTTCCTGCAGCTCTTCCAGGTTGCTGGTCAGTTTGCCGAAAGACCTGCTGGTACATAAACCTTTTTTTCTTTCCAAAACTGTTTGCAGGGGTATACAGGAACGTCCCCATAACTCATTCCACATCCTTAACCCTTGTATGGTGAGGTGTTCCTTAACAAAACCTATGGGAAGCTTTCTCAGGTCGTAGGCGGTGTCAACGCCCATCTGTATAAGTTTGCTGGAGTAAGACCGCCCTACGCCCCAAAGATCTTCTACCTGATAGTCCTTTAATGCAGCACTGACCTGCTCTTCAGTTTCCAAAACACAAACCCCGCCTGTTTTCTTACACATCTTATTGGCCAGTTTTGCCAGTGTTTTGGTGGATGCAATACCAACGCTTACAGGTATCCCGGTATTTCGTATAATGGTATTGCGCAAGCGTCTGGCATAGCTCTCCAAATCCGAAGATACAGGAACTGTGATAAAACATTCGTCGATACTGTATACTTCTACCTCTGGAGAAAAACGAGCAATATTGGTCATTACCCTTGCGCTCATGTCTCCGTAGAGGGTGTAATTGCTGCTAAAAACTAATATCTGATGTTCTTTGATCAGGGCTTCAATTTGATAAAAGATCGCCCCCATGCCTATGCCGAGAAGTTTAGCCTCATTGGACCTGGCGATCACACAGCCATCGTTGTTGCTCAATACAATAACCGGGCGCCCATTATATTCGGGATGGAAAAGACGCTCACAGCTGGCATAGAAATTATTACAATCAATTAAGGCGAACATGGCTGATACGTACTTAGCGGATTGCAGCTCCAGGTGACTACACCAAAAAAGATAATTTCTTCAGTTACTGTTATGGCTGAATGGTGGTCATCTGAAGATACCAGATATTTTTTACCATTGATATCTATCAGCTTCCTTATCACCCACTCCTGCTCGTAATTGGCAACAACAATTTTTCCGGGGCTAATCTTACGGGAGCGGTCGCACACTAAAATAGCTCCTCTTTTTATACCGTAGCCCAAAAGTTCGTCGTTGTCAGCTTCAAAATAATAGGTATTCGTTGGATCAGTAACTAATTTTTGAACTATATGCAGGCGATCTTCCTTATAGTCTTCTGCCGGAGAAGCAAAACCGGTAACCTGTCCGGGATTGTCTAATGGCTCCAAATTTTTATCTGTCGGAATAGCGGTTTTTTTTAGCATATAGGGTAAATAAGCGGTCAATATTACTAATATAATTATCATTTAATACTAAATAATTTAGCATTTAATAAGAAAAACCAGTTTTTAATCGATTTAGTGAAAACGTTAACGAGAACCTGCTATTAATGAAGAAAGAGTTCACAACTAATAAGAATACGATGGAATCGGGATCATTCAGAAAGCAGGAGGCGTTCAGAAGGCAGTCGACATTAAAGTGCCGCTGATATCTGTTTCATAAATTTACTGATCGCCACTCTTTATAAATGGGACAGCTGATACAAAATAGGCCAGTAAATGGAGAGGAAGGCGGGTAGCTGTTATTTGTACTGATGGAAAATCCCTTTATCGGTTGGGGTCCAAAAGCAAGCTTTTTGATCACAGGCTTTCAATGCGCTGTTTGCCCAGGTATTGCAGGTGTTAAAAAGGTCATAGGCTCCTTCTGCTTCATAAAAGGAACTGTCTGGACCATAACCAGAATGCGCGCTGTCGATGAGGATCAACTGTCCCCTATTGTCATACTGAAAGCTTTTTTTGATATAACCGATCAATTTTTGATATTGAATTTTACTGATCCGAATTTCCCTGACATGTGCATTTTGATGAATGTTATGGATAAAATCTACATGCATTGCAGTGCTGCCCAAATGAAATGCCGCATTAAAAGCAACACTGACTTTCAGGTCTGCCCACTCGGGTGTTTGCAGATAAAAACCCTTGTCTCCCCAGCCAAATGCGACGTAATTGAAGGTAGTGTCTTTTGACTGTGTATTTTCAAATTTTGTCAGTTTACTCCAATCCATCAGCTCATTTTTAACAGGCACCACAATATCAGTATGGACACCGTTTGTCATGATGTAGATTGAAATCTCCTTGTTGCCTTTTGAAGCAGCGTCTTTATTTACCGGAATAAAAAAAAGCAGGTAGGTAATAGCAAGATACAATACGATAAAGGCGCAAAATGCTCCCGTGAGGTACATAGCAAGTTCACCAGTTTTTCGGATAAATGGCATAGAGATATTGTAAAACACAAATCTACACTATAATTGGTAAAATTATCAGTCAATATTGACAGGCTTGATGATAGTCATCCGCTTCACTCCCCAGAGCTATTGGTGGTACCAATTCTGCTGCTGCTTTAATTTTCTCAAATAAATTTCATGTGATATTCCCAAAAGGTAATTAACTATGATAGTATCATATGAGACTATGCCCATGGATTTTATAAGGCCAAACCCGATTTTTCTCATCCATAGACGAGTTGGCGTTGTTTTTCGATTGATCTTTTTAAACAAGGATTTTTCAACGCATTCTCTTCTAATAGATCAACTCGTCTATTAAAAATAGCTTCCAGAGAGAATTTCAGACTGTAATCATTTTTAGTGTAATCATCAATATTAAGGTTATCAAAATTGACGATTAGATCGATATCACTGGAATCCTTAAAGTCGGCAGTAAGTACAGATCCAAATGCGTACAGCTGATTCACATTGTATTTAATGCAAAGCTGTTGGATGTCATCTTGATATCTGTTCAGCAGATTCATACGTATCGGATCTTCCTTACAAAAATAAATTATTCCTACCTGAGATTGTACAAACTTAAACGGCTATTTCAATTTGATATCTTTCGCATCAATATATCTTGCCTGTACTCTCAAGCTGATTAAAATGTTTTAAAGCATTTCAAATCCTGTGGATAAAAACCTGAACTCGAATACTTTATTCGTTCATACAATCTCCTCCAAGGGATATTATACTTCATTGGCAAATTCTGAAACGCATTGTCTGTTTTCTTTCAATCCATTGAATTGTAAGTAAAGTAATGGGCATGATAGGCAATCAGCACTGTACAGAAAATGGAAACAAGAGTAACAAAAAAACGACGGTGATTTGACTCACCGCCGTTTAAATACAACTTTCATTGGCATACGAAAAAGATCAAGGATGATCTGCCATTTGAACGCTCCAAGCGAACGATTCATAGTGACGGTAATGAGGATATATGATTTAATTTAGATGGATAATCCTCTTTTACCTCAGCTAATTTACCCTGATAAATGAAACTTTACCATCCAGATTGCCTCCGCCAAATTTCTGCACTCTCACATCGGCATCTTCATAGGTATTCATAAACGACCCAATAACCTTACTTCCAACCAATTGTTTGACAGTGATAACGCAGTAATCATCACTAGCGTCTCCATTAGGCGAATCGTAAACAGTAACAATGGCGCCTACTCTTACGTTAGACATCACTAAAGATCTTGCTTCATCATTTGGTCCGGGACTGTTATCTGCCTTTAAATTATAGGCCTGACCCGGAGCATCTGTGATATTTACCACGATGTTCTGCGAACCATTGTTGCCTTCTCTAAAAACTAAAGTTCCAGACTGCGCCTGAGCTTTTGTAGCAAAAGAAAATAATCCTAATACCACCAATGATTTAAAAATTGCTTTCATAGCATTTGGTTTAAATTAATAATAGATAATAAACATTAATTTCATAGTTACGAATAAAAACCAATATTGTTTGTTTTATATTAAAATTTATTTCAAAATTACACCATAGAGTATAGTTGATATTAAACATAGCATCGCCAGCGAAGATTTCTTCAGTGCATGTCACGCTTTTAAAACCTATATCCGATGCCAAATAATATGCCGGGATGGTATTTTTTGAAGTTCTCCTCCCCCACTGTGGTTACCTGAAGTGCTGCTTTGGCGTCAAAGTGTTCTGTGAGGGCAACACTGCCTGATACGGCGCCTTTGTACTGCCAGTTGCTTCCATCAACGTTTTTGATAAACGAGGCTGCTGCAAGCTCGCCTTTGAAAACGATATTTTCTATCCGAAAGATATCGGCATAGCCTTTCAGACCAATCAACACGGGTGAATCCATGTCAAAATCTGTTTGAGCAGTCAGCGCGACACCCAGTTTATTGACAAAATAACCTGCCTCCAGGCCCCAGTTAAGATTTTGCTTTGCTACCGGACCCAGGTAGGTATTGAGCGGCTTTGTCTTGCGGAAATCTACTGCTGACAGTGTAGAAATTAAATGGAAGCCGGTAGAAGTTTGAGCTGTTGCGCCTAGAGCTACGACACATGCGATGATCGTTAATAATTGTTTTTTCACGGTTTACTGTTTTTGATGGTTCTGAAAACTTTTTGTTTTCTTCATCAAATTGAGCCAATAAAACAGGGGCTTTCTCACGCAATACTACCCCTTTAAAAAACAGGTAGTTCTACCTGAAAGATAGTCAGCATTACAAAACCTCGAACAGTTGAGACCTGATCGCAAAAAGTACAAGTCCGGCGGTGTTTTTACTTTCGGTTTTAAGCAACAGGTTATTACGATGCCCCTCAACTGTCCGAATACTCAGAAAAAGCCGGGTCGCAATCTCTGCACTACTGTTTTCTTCACAAATCAATTGTAGCACTTCTCTTTCTCTCGAGGTTAGCTCCAGCAAGTCTCTGTTGAAAATGCTGGATGTGCGGCTTCCCTGCATGGCCGACTTCTGCACAGCCAGCATCACGCGCCTGCTAATATAAAATCCGGTTTCATAGGTGCTCTTTATAGCAGTGATCAGTTCTTCGCGTTCGCAGTTTTTTATCAGGTACGCCGCGGCCCCGGCATTGATCATTTTGGCAATCAATCGTTCCTGCGTATGTACAGAAAGTACAATAACCCTAATTTCAGGGTATTTCTCCTGGATAATCGCGTTTAGCGCAACACCGTTCATGCCGGGCATATTCATGTCCATCAATAACACATCTGGGATTTCTTTAAGTTTGTCAAAGTTTGCGAGCAATTCCTCGCCATCTGCTGCTTGTGCAACCAGCTTAAATTCGGGGATACTTTCGATCAGATAGGCAAGACTCACCCTGAACAGGTTTTGATCGTCAATTATAGCTAACTTTATTTGCTGCATTTACGCGGTTAATTTAAACTTGCATTCGTATCCTTGAGTACCTGGAGCAGTTATAGCCAGTTGTGCATTGATCATTTTGAGCCGGCTCTCGATATTATGCAATCCCATTCCTTTTTTGGACATCGCGCCGGGCATTATTCCGATCCCGTTATCATGATATATAACAATTAAAGCCCTTTCATCTACAGCGAAGAATATTTCTATTTTGCTGGCTTGCGCATGTTTGAGGGTATTACTGATCAGCTCTTCCATTATCCGATAAATGGAAATGGCCTGTGTTTGATCCAGTGCATCTAGAAGCGGACCGGCTTGATTGTCTATTGTAATCTGTAAGGCCCGCATCTCGGTAATGGCGTCGCATAACTCTTCCAGTGCACCAAGAAAGCCATAAAGTTCAATTCCGGGTGGCGAAAGGTTATGTGAAATAAACCTGACATCCTGAATCACTTTGTCGATAATCGTTTTGCACTGGGCAGAGAATTGCTCTACAGTAGTTGCGCTATCGTGTTCAAACAGATTTAGCGTTAGTCGCAGATTGGCTAATGCCGTGCCCACATCGTCATGCAAATCCTGACCAATCCTTTTTCTTTCCGATTCCTGAGAACGGATCATGGTGCGCAAGAGTTCTTGCTGATGCTTTAGCTGAAGCTGATGCTGCCTGTCTTTTTGTTCCAGAAAACGGTTTTGCCCTTGTATATGAAGCATGATAAAGGATACAGCCAGGATGAACATCCCGCCCATTCCGGAAAAGATCAGGATATCGAGGTTTTCTGTGATGGTTTGCATTTGCTAAATCCGTAAGCCATTAAAAGATAAAGTATCAGCACAAAGGAGTCATGGATGTTCCAAATTACCATTTTTACGTCGTGCGACAGCCTGATACTGATGGTATTGGAAAAGATAAACAGGAACAGCGAGCTGGAAAAATAAAGAAGCAATCCGGAGTTTATCCAGTTTAAACTGCCGCTGCTCCAGCTCTCTTCGTTCTCTATGTTTGCAGAAATAATAAAAAAACGCAGGCTGTAAACGATGAAGATAAGAGCTTCAATAGGCCTTACATAGGTATTGAAGCTGTATTGGCTTTGAAAAAACAAAACGTTTATAATGCAGAGCAGGGGAAAAAATACCAGCAGCATATTGCTTAGCCTTTGCAGGCTCGTTCCCTTATCTATCCGCCTGAAATAAATCATCAGCAGCACAAACTCAACGATGGTATACAGGTGAAGCAGAGGATGGTTGTTAGTTGAGGATTGAATGATTGCGGTCAGATTGATTATGCCTGAAGCCAGCAGGTAAAGCAATAAAATATGTACTGCTCTGCAGAGGTATTTATAATAAATCGCGGCCACAGTTATTGGTATCAGAATTGAAAGCGGTACAATCAATCCCTGGTAATAATAGGTAAGTGTATGCCCGGCGATTATCATAGTTAGTTTAACGGACTGGTTTCATCGCAGCTGTCCGGACATGGTTTTGTGAAATCGTATATACTTGAAATTGGTGCGCCATCTGCATCTGCCCGATCTAAGATATCCCGGTAAAAGCGGTCTTCAGTAAAAGCGACAGGAACCAGAATCCCAGATACACCTTCGCCAGGCGTAAATCCGGGAGATAACAAGGTGAAATAAGCTCTTACACCAGCAGCCTCAGGATACTTTTCGGCCAGCGCTTTGATATCATCAAAATGGATAAAAAACCCCTTTGGCACTTCTGAAACGTCGTCGTTGAAAATAGGCTTAACAGTCTGCCGCCAGTTGTTTGTTCTATCCATTGCTTCTGAGAGCGTGATGGTGGTGCCTTCTATAGGTTTTAAAGCATCTTTTTCCATAATTTTTATAAGAAACGTTAATATATTAATATTTAGGCAATATAAGTTATTTCAAATAATATTATAGGGTTCAAATAAAATTATTTAGATAAATTATTAAAATTATACTTATACATGTAGCGGTCATATTATCATCTGGATTAACCGCCACCAGAATTGGGTCCTTAGATGCAGATTGATCATTACCAACAGGTAATTTCTTAAACAAAAAAACGGAGGGTTAAAAACCATCCGTTTCATAAGGGAAGACTATCTCCAAAAAAACATGTGGAAATAGTCGCCTAAACCGCATAGGGCGACTATTGCCTAAAAAAAATAGGGAGACAATCGCCTAAACTGTATAGGGCAACTATCCCCTAAAAGCGTGCGGAGACACTCTCTTAAACTACCTGTGGAATCATATCCTAAAACTGGGATTAACTGGATGGACCCGCTTATTAATTTACTGTCAGATAAAAGATGGGAACAAATCCATTTGTAGTCGTTTTTTCACCCGGAATCTCTTGTTTGTTGATGAATACTTTGCCGGATATTTTCTGGTTGTTATTCTCAGTTAGCAGTTCCACTTCGTAGGGTTCCTGATTGCCTAACTTTAAATAAGTCTTTGGGCTAGCACTTACAGATTCGAAAAAGAGGGCTGGTAAAGACAAAAGATAGTTGGCAAAACTTTGATCGCCATATTTAAAGGGGGGTCTTATTAAGAAGGGTAACTGAACAACTTTTCCGGTTTCATCATATCGATAAACTTGTATTGTTTCCTTAGTAAAGGCATTTGCAGTTTTTTCGTCGAGCAAGTCCTGACCTGCGCTATTCTTGATGATCAAATTGAGGCTGGGTGGACTTACCGGACTGCAGCCGCATAAAGTATCACCACCAACATCCATTTTTTTACACCCAACGTGCGCAACGAATACAATTAGAAAAGCTATCAGGAATTTTCTCATACAAGCCAGTAATTAAGTTAATTACATAAATCTAATCAATAAATTATTACATGCATAAGAATTATTAAAACTTTTAAGATAATACACATAGGTATGCTGTATACCCTATTGCAAGGCACGAAGAAAGGTTAAAACTGTACTACAAACAGTTAATTAAAGAAAGTTTAAAATTGCCATAAACTGTTATATTTATCAACAGTTAAACGTAAAACCATTGTATGAACTATAAACGATTACCCTTGTTATGCCTGATGCAGCTGTTTGCACTGTCGGCATGGGCAAAAGATGTTACACTGCTGTCGCCAGACAAAAAGATAAAAATCACCGTTAGCGTGAATCAGACAATCACCTGGTCGGTATCAAAAGAAAAAGAAATACTGCTAAATCCCAGCGAGATTAACATGGTCTTTTCCGGAGGCAAATCATTGGGCGTCAGTCCGGCTATTTTGAAAACTGATAAAAAATCTGTTAACCAGGTGATCACCGCCGCAATTCCCGTTCGCAACAAATATATTCCGGATACATTCAATTCCATAAACCTTGTTATGAAAGGTAATTATGCAATTCAATTTAGGGCATATAACGACGGTGTTGCCTATCGCTTTGTGACCAATTTTGGCGATAGCCCGGTGGAAGTGAATAACGAGAAAGCAGATTTTAATTTCAACGAAGACTGCGCGATATACCTGCCGAAGGAGAAAGACCCGGAATTGCAATCGCATTATGAAGCCGACTTTGCGGCGATGAAACTAACAGACATCAAAACTGGCCAATATGGATACCTTCCTTTGTACCTTTCAACCCCATCGGGGACAAAAATGGTGGTCACGGAATCAGATCTCTACGATTATCCAAATTTGTTTTTATATGGCAAAGGCGAAAAAGGTATGACAGCAGCTTTTCCAAAGGTAATTCTCGAAACTACCCCAAAAGGCAAGTCTGACCGTGCAGAGCTGATCGTGAAAAAGGCGGCCTATCATGCAAAAACAACTGGCAGCCGAACCTATCCCTGGAGAACGCTAATCATCAGCGGATCAGATAAAGCGCTGCTGGAAAATGAGCTGGTCTATAAATTATCTACCGAGAATGTACTGAAGGATACGGAATGGATAAAACCAGGGAAAGTGGCATGGGACTGGTGGAATGATAACAATAGTTTTGGAGTGGATTTTAAATCGGGCATCAATACGGCAACCTACAAGTACTTTGTAGATTTCGCCGCAGAATATGGATTGGAATACGTGATCCTGGACGAAGGCTGGTCGCGCACAACAACAGACTTGTTAAATCCTACCCCGGCAATCGATATGGAGGAACTGTCAAAATATGCAGCAAGTAAAAATGTAGGCCTCATTTTATGGGCACTATGGAAACCGCTGGACCAGAACATGGATAAAATTCTTGATCAATATGTGAAATGGGGAATCAAGGGTATCAAAGTAGATTTTATGGCACGTGCGGATCAGTACATGGTTAATTTCTACGAAAGAACAGCAATGGCAACTGCAGAACGTAAGTTGCTGCTCGATTTGCACGGGGCTTATAAACCAGTAGGTTTGAACAGGAAATACCCAAACGTAGTTAATTATGAGGGAGTACGGGGCATGGAAAACAACAAATGGGAAGAAACCATCACCCCTATTCACAATACCACTTTACCCTTTACCAGAATGGTGGCAGGGCCGATGGATTTTACGCCGGGAGCGATGTTAAATACCAACAAAGGGGAATTTCACAAGAGTCATTCTTCGCCAATGAGTATGGGCACCAGGGCTCAGCAGACAGCAATGTATGTAGTTTACGACAGTCCGCTGCAGATGTTATGTGATAATCCTTCAAATTATAAGAGAGAGCCGGTTTACACAAAATACATCTCACGCTTTCCAACAACTTGGGATAAAACAATTGCGCTGGAAGGCAAGATTGGTGAGTTTGCTGTGGTGGCCAGAAAACATGGCGATCAATGGTATATTGGTGGAATGACCAACTGGGATGCCAGAAAGTTTGATGTTTCACTCAAGTTTTTGGACAATAAAAAATATAAGATCGAGATACTTAAGGATGGAATTAACGTAGCCAAACATGCTGCCGACTATCAGCTCCTGACTGAAGAAGTAAATGCAGGAACAACATTACCTGTGGAAATGGCTGCCGGAGGTGGGTATACTGCTATTCTGACTCCTATTAACTAATCGCTTACAATACCGTTTCCAAAAAAAAACCGGTAGAAGATTATACTTCTACCGGTTTTTTTGTGTTGCAAGTTATTTGTGCTGCTAGTTATTTGATTGCAAGTTATGTGTGCTGCAAGTTTTTTTGGGATTGTTAGTGATTTATGCTGCTAGTTATTTGCATCCCACCAAACACGGTCGGTTATTTTGGCCGATTGCTGTGGCTGAGGATTGGTATTTAATTCGCTTTGCGGATATAAGGCCCTTCTTGGAATTTCCGATTCTGCACCATCAACTTTAGTCAGTACCGGAAAACCAGTGCGCCGCCAGTCGTTGTAATTCTCTGTACTCAGAAAGTTGGCCACGCTTTTCTCCTCAATTATCCGCTGTAATGCATTTGCCTCTGTAAGCTTACCCCTGGCGGCAAGATATCCGTTAAGGTCATTTGTGCCAATACCCAATCTGGTAAAATGGTTGCTAACCGCAGCAGTATAAATCGGCTGTGCCGCAGCGACGCCAGATTTTAGCAATGTTGCTTCGGCTTTGATAAATTGTGCCTCTGTAAAGGTAATCAAGTACGTGCTGGCGGTTTCCCCAGAGTAATAAGGCGAGCCAAGTGAATAAGACTCCAGACTGCCGAGGGCGCTACCAATCCTCCTGCCAGTATATAATCCTGTAGCAATTGCCGGTGCTACCATTTTGCCTAATCTAGGATCATTGCGGGAGCGCAAAGTTTCGATAAAAGTCTCATTCAATACCTTGGTAGTAACCGGACCAAAAGTAAGGTTCCACGGATTTTCACTGCCGGCGCCACCTTTGTAGACCATTTTAAGGTCATCAACATCGGCTACCATGCCATTTTGCAAGGCAGCGAGGGCAAGGTCTGCTTGTGCTGTGGCGGTGTAACCAGGCGCTTTAGATAAGTGTAGGTAATATCTGGATTTTAGCGTATAGGCTACTTTTTTCCATTGCGCCATGTCTCCATTGAAATAGAAATCATCCCCACCGGGTTTGATGGTAAAAGCCTTATTGATATCGCCAATCCCATCATCTAGCAGTGACTGGATATTTTTATAAATATCTTCCTGTTTATCATACACCGGGGTAAGGTTGCTGGTTCCATTGAAGGACTGGGAATATGGGATATCGCCCCACAAATCCGTCGCATACGCAAGACAATAAGCGGTTAATATTTTACTTATGGCGGTATAATTGGTGTTTCCACTTTCCGCTGCTTTTTTGTTCATTAGGAAAAGGTTATTCATGCAAACCACATAGGCATTATACCAGTCGCTGTCGAAACTGTCGTTAAAAATCCGGTAGTTCCATAATCCCGGATTTGGCTGATTTGGTGCCGTTGCCTGCAACCAGTCCTGTACAATAATATTTGCATTACCTGCGTACAGGTAATCAGAAATCGCTAAACCTGCTGGCGCAAGGATAAGTGAGGCTTGCACATCTACCGGCCGGTTTGGATCGTTGTTAACGTCGAGTAGTTTTTTACAGCTGCTGAGCCCAAAGGCGGCAAACAGGCAGAGTATATATATTTTTTTCATGTCGTGGTTGATTTAAGGGTGATTAAAAACTCAAGCGCAGTGCAAAATCGATGGATCGACTGGTAGGTGTAGAAAAGGAGTATATTCCCTGCACGCCATTGGCCGTTCCATAGGAATTCACCTCAGGATCTGCTCCCGTAAAATGAGGACTGTAGATCCAAAGATTTCTGCCGGTTACGGCAAAGGTTGCGGCACTGAAGGGTGTCTTGTTCAATATTTTGCTGCCGAGGGAATAGCTTATACCTACCTGGCGCAGTTTGACATAGGTTCCGTCCTGGATAGTAGACTCGTACTGCAGGCTCTGGTAATAGGTTTGTGCCGGAACGGATACGGTATTGGCTAATCCGGTATTTATGTTAACTCCCGGTACCACAAGTGGCTCTCTGTTTTCTGTAACTTTTGCCGTGCCATTAAAAAAGGCTGCAGACTCTACATCATTCTGTACATCTCCACCTTTTTTCATGTCAAAAAAGAAATTGAAAGTAAAATTGCGGTAACGGAAGCTGTTGTTAATGCCTGCAAGAAATTTGGGGTTGGCATCTCCAACAATCCCCTGATCATTTACAACTGGTAAACCTGCATCGCTGATGAGCATTTGCCCATTTTCGTTGCGTGCATAGCGGTTTCCATAGAAAATATTGTAAGGCTCACCAACAACAATCCGCCCCAGGCGATCTACACCTTCTGTAATGGCCAGTACTTTACTTTTGATTTTTGTAAAGTTGAAGGTAACATCCCAGTTGAAATCGTTTGTTTTGATCGGCGTACCGGTCAGCAAAAGCTCCAGTCCGCGGTTTCTTACGCTGGCGGTGCTAACATTTGTTGAGCCGTATCCTGTAGCGGCAGAGATAGCCACTCCCGGAATGATCCCATCTACAGATTTACGGTCGAAATAAGATCCGTCGAGGCCAATCCTGCTGTTCAGAAATTTCAGTTCCAGTCCGGCTTCATATTCGTAAAGTCTTTCGTTTTTTAAATTGGGATTACCATACACGTCACTCATCAGGAAACCAGGCTGACCGTTATAAGGAAAAAGGAAAGAACCGGTGGCGGTGTTTCTGGATGCCTGATTGTAAGGGGTGAGCAGCGCATAGGGACCAATTACATCATTACCAACGGTGGCATAAGACACACGTATTTTTGAAAAGTTCATCACTTGATTTACCGACTGCGGCAAAAGCTCAGAGGCGATAAAACTTGCGGCTACGGAGCCATAAGAGTAAAATTGTTTATCGGATTCAAAAACCGAGCTGCCATCGTAGCGTTGGGTGAGCGAGAGGATCAGGAATTTGTTGTAATCGATGTTCGCCTGACCGTAAAATCCAATCTTCCTTATTAGCGAATGAGATTCTGATGAGGTAACTACAGACCCCGCAGAAACGTTAGTTAAACCATCAACGGCCAGTCCTGTCCCATTTTGATTGGTTACCTGAGCATAGGAAGAGATGAAATTGGTACCGAGCAACAGGTTGATGTTAAATTTACCAAACTGTTTTTCACCATCAATAATCAGGTCGTTGTTAAACTGCCTGTTCAGGATATTCTGATCTTTGATCTGTCCTTTAAGACCAATCGCTACGCTGGGATCTTCAGTATATTTCACCTGTTCGCTACTGATGTCTGCCCCCAGCCTTTCGGTAATGGTTAACCAGCTTAAGGGTTTATAATTGAAGGTGGATATAGGAATGAAACGGTTGACTACCGCGCGGTTGTTGATGTGATCGAGTGTCCATAAAGGTGCATTTCTTGAAAAGCGATAAAGCCGCTGTGAGCCATCCGGATTTAACACAGGATAGGGATTCCAGGATAAGGGCTGTAAAAATATAACAAACTGCGGCCCATTACTTGCGCCTTCGGGTAACCTGTTCTGCTCAGAATTGGCATAGGTAAGCTGAAAAGTGGAGGTGAATTTGTCGGTTATTTTTGTCACATGTTTGACGAAAAAGGAATGGCGCTGAAAGTCTGACTTTGGCACTACCCCGGTTTGGTCGAGGAAGGAGTAGGACATAAAATAGTTAGAGGCGGGTCCTCCGCCAGCAACGCTGACTACGTTATTTGTAGCATGTCCGGTCTGATAGAAATCATAAGGGTTATACGTGGGCGCCTGTTGTCCATTTACCAGGAGGCCGTCAATGGCAGGTCCCCACGATTGCCCAGTTTTCATGTCTTCGCCATTATAAAAAATACCATTAGTACCTTGGGCGTATTTTTGTTGCATCTCTGGGAGGATGGCACGATCTACCGAGAAGTCTGATGAAAGGGTAAAGGTTGGTTTTTTATTAAAGCCCCCATTTTTTGTGGTGATCAATACTACTCCCCGTGCCCCTTCGGAACCATATAAAGCGGTTGCAGCGGATCCTTTTAAGATACTCATGGTCTCGATCGTTGCCGGATCGATATCTACCGCCCTATTTGTCCCCGCACCAGCAGCGCCACCACCGATATTGCCGGTCTCGTCGTTATTGATCGGAACACCATCCACTACGAAAAGCGCCTGGTTGTTTCCGTTGATGGATACTGCACCACGGACAACAATTTTGGAGGATGCACCCGGAGAGCCTGAGGAACTGGTAATCTGAACCCCTGCAATTTTTCCCGCCATGGCATTTACGAGGTTGTTTTCTTTGGTATCTGTAATTTCCTGGGCGCTGAGCTGCTGGGTGCTGTAGGTGAGGGAGCGTTTATCGCGTTTAACCCCCAAGGCCGTGACCACCACCTCGTTCAGTTGCTGATCATCGCCGATCAGCGTAATGTTAAGAATTCGCTGTGCCGTAACCTGTGCTTCCCTGGGCGCGAAGCCAATTGCGGTAAACACAAGAACATCTCCCTGTGCTGCGCTAATGCGGTAAGAACCGTCCTGGGCAGTTGCGATACCTGCCGTGGCGCCCTTAACCCTAACGGTCACACCTGCCAAAGGGTTGCCTTTAGCGTCATTTACCCGGCCGCTGATCATGCCGGTCTGCGCAAAAACCGGGCATAGAAAGGCCACTCCTATGATCCATAGGAAAAATTTAAATTTCATCATCTGGTTATGTGGTTAGTTGATCTGAGATTGATTTTTATGTATAAAAACCTAGTTAATTACCCATTCATGAATTCCAGAAGCATTGTCTTTGGGAAGCTGGACTTCAATTTTTACTGCACGTGCCCTGACAGGTTTAAACTTCAGCGTATTGAATTTGTCTTTTGCAATCGCATAACTGTCGGGGTTTTCTACAGGGAGCCATTTCCCGTCTTTCAAATAGCTGATCTGGTAGCTTACAGGGATACGGCATCCGCCCCATGGCGCATCATCAAACCAATATACTTTGGACTCACTAACTTCGTACTCCTGGTCAAAATCGTATTGCAAGTATTCTTTGCTATCTTTTTTAGGCCACCAGTGCAGGTAAGGGTAGTTATTGTCTTTAGAGTCTATTGGCTCATATTGGTCTTTTACAGAAACGAGCAGTTGTTTGTTGCTCAAAGAGCCGGAGACTTTGCTTTTGGATGCTATAGTGGCGGCAGGTTTTGGCCGTGAGGCTGATTCTTCATATGGAATCCAGACGGTCATTTCACTGGGGCCTCGGTTTGCCCATGAATAATAGGGAATTGCGGTAACCTCTTGCTCGGTTTTGATCAGGTCATTGTTGTTCACCTGGCGTTTTGCACCCATACCTTTAACGGTCAGGACGTTGATGCCATTTAACATTTCGGGTTTGTAGGCTATCGAAGGCACTGCATTTTGGTCTACCATAATATTTTGCACCAGGCTATCACGATTATCCGGTCCTTCCAGACAGTAAACCACTGGTCCGCGCTGAAAAGCAAAACGTCCTTTATCGTCTTTTACCTTATCGTTTGCGAGCACCTTTCTGGTGTCCATTGGCAGCGACAGGCTAAGCTGATCACCTTTTTTCCAGCTTCGGCGGATCACCGCATAACCTTTCTCAACGTTATATTTCAGGGGCTTTCCATTGAGCAAGAGTTGCACCGGATTTGACTCCTGGGATGCGAAATGATAAAGCGAACCCGAAACCGGCTGATCTGCAGCCCAACCAGGAATACGGATATGCATGGCAAAAACAGTGTTTTTATCAGGATTTACCTGAATAGCCACATCGCCCTTCCAGGGATAATCGGTCGTTTGGACTACTTTCACATTAGCCCCCGGCAGTTTAACCTCGCTGCTGTTGCTCATAAATAGGTTTACATATAGGTTATCAGCATCCTGTGCGTAAACATAGCCTGGCACAGAAGGCAGGAAGCGCGTCATATTAGAAATACAGCAGGCACAGCTAAACCAGGCGCTCCGCTGATGCTGGTGCATTGAGGCAAGCGGATTTGGATAGAAAAAGCGGTCGCCACTGAGTGACACACCAGAGAGCAAACCGTTATACAAGGTTCGCTCTAATACGTCTATGTATTTAGCGTCGCCATGAAGTTGAAACATGCGGCTGTTCCAGTAAATATTGGCAATTGCAGCGCAGGTTTCGGCATAGGCAGACATGTTTGGCAACTGATATGCCGCTCCAAATGCTTCACCGGCACCGGTAGCACCGATACCACCGGTGATATAAAGTTTTTTGTTGACTACATCTTCCCAGATATCGTCGATAGCTTTGAGGTATTTCTGATCGCCGGTAATCGCCGCAACATCTGCCATGCCAGTATACATATAAGTCGCGCGCACAGCATGGCCTACGGCTTCATGCTGATCTACCACTTTTGCCTGTGCCTGATTATAGGCATCGCCTTTAGGGCCACGAACATCGAGGAAGAATTTAGCGAGATCAAGGTATTTTTCATTTCCTGTAATGCGATAGAGTTTGACGAGGCCAATTTCCACTACCTGGTGACCGGGATATTCCTCAACTTTTCCATAGCCAAAATCTTTTACGAGTAAGTCCGCATTTTTTATTGCAATATTGAGCAGCGTCTTTTTTCCTGTTGCCTGATAATGCGCCGCAGCGGATTCGAACAGGTGTCCGGAATTGTATAACTCATGGCTCAGCTCCTCCTCTTTTTCCCATCTTTTGCTGCCTATCCAGTCATGAGGTTTTGCGGAATTCATGGTGCGAAAGGTATAAAGGTAACCATCCTTTTCCTGGGCATTCCCGATAATGGTGATGAGGGAATCGATGTATTTGTCCATTGCCGGGTCTGCTTTCATCTGCATGGCATAAGATGCGCCTTCAATCACTTTGTAAATGTCGGTATCGTCAAAGGGAAAAGCACTGTATTTATCGCCAGGCAGGGTTTTGGCCGCCCTTAGGAAGTTATCTACACGGCCATCCATCCTGCATTGCTGCAAGGTGTAGGGAATGGTAACACTGGCATTCACTGCCATCTTGGGTGCCCAAAACTGATCGTTAACATGTACATGCGTGAAGGCAACGGGCTGGATGGGGTAATCTTTTTGCTGTGCATGAACAGCCTCAGCAAAGAGGGATAGCAGGAGTATTAATTTTTTCATCTTTCTATGTTTTTTACGTTGAAACTTTAATCGCTAAACATCTCATTGTGTAATCTGATGGATTTCCGCTGTTTCATACGAGTGGTTATAGCCTTGGTATGGTTGGTTGACTTATATTGTTATTTATCAAATTTATAAGATTCGAAGACTGCTATAACCAGTATTTTATCCAATAACAACAGGATATTAGCTATCATTTGATAAAAAGCAAGCCAGTAAATGCGACTGATATAGGTATAGTGATTATGACTATACAGGTGCCGCCCGGAGAATAGAAGCGGATATACAATAACTAATGTTTAGGCTGTATAATGATGAAGTTATCGAAAAGTCCGTAGCCGCTTTGTTTCCCATAGGTTGCCTGGAAAAGGCCGACCTGCAAGGTATTTCCGAGATCCGGACGGTTCAGCGGACTTCCGGGCAAGTCTTGCCAATTCAGTCCGTCTACACTTCCACGAAGATAAAAAACACTAGCCCTGCGCTGGATTTGCAAATGGGTATAAAAGTTCCAGGCTGAAGCATTATTGTTTTGCAGTCGGCCATTCTGACCGAGACTGGTTACCATATTTCCTACCCCCCAACCCGGGAAAATACTGTTCTGCACTAGATTATAGGAGCCCTGTGTCCTTACCATCAAGCCCACATCATTTGCGCCATTCGCTTTTTTGTTTTTAAGGCCGCTGACATCTTTAACCTCCACCTGAGCGACAAAGTCACCCGTTATGTTTTTATAGAGAAATGGCCCCATTGGATTTCCACCGTCCCATTTCGTGTCTGTGGATGATAACATAAGCTTACCATCTCTGTTCGCTAACGTATCTGCGTTGCCCATCATGCCATCCCAGGAAATTTCTTTTACAGCGGAGGATATATTTAGACTGTCTTTCAAGAAGTTGCGATCACTGTCAAAGGTTTCGCTGATGATTGTAAACCGGTTTAAACTGTTATCAACTTCAATCGGTTGCGAGGCTTTAGAAACGTTCCCAAAATTATCCCTCACTTTGACGGTATAGGTGTATCGCCTGCCAGGTGTCAATCCAAAATCATTGTAAGATGTTTGATTGATCCAGCCACTACTATCGCCGCCCGGCGCTCCGCCTTTTTCAGCAAAATAATACTCAAGGCTAGTGCCTGGAAGCACCACTGCCTGAGCTTCCATTGTGACAATTTCTGTGCTCAGTGCACGAGGATTAAGCTTGAATTGTGCTTTCACCTCTTGGGAGCCTTTTACCTCTTGATTTACTTTTACATTGTGTACCACCAAAGTTTTTTGCCAGGATTGGTATAGTTTTTCAACGACTAAAGCATCAATACTGTGGTCAAAAATCGTTATGGAGGCTATACCGAACGGTTTACCAGAACCACCGATAGACGGTATTTTTCCTGCAGAAAAAAAGAGCGGTAACTTTTTTAATTGACCATCGAGATAGCTTTGTCTGCTACCATTTTTGTAAACGTCTACAACCTGATGCCAGCCTTTGCCTAACAATGACGTTTGTAATACGGTAACTATGGAATATTCATTCCTGACTGTATCGGGTAGAAGGCCACCGAGATTTATTGGAGTTTTATCATCAAGCAAGACAGCTATTTTACCAGCCCTGTCTACCACTTCCGGTATCGCATTTATTCCATTAGCAGTTAACCAATTGCCTTTACTGAAGCCATTATTTTTCCAGAGTGGCATAGGGCCGTATTTCAATCCGGCGGCATCAAGAGAAACTACAACGTCGCTATGATTTTGCGCTGAAGCCATTACCGTAATCTCAGATGCGGTCTTTGGAGTATCATAAACCTGTAACGAGGCCAGCGCCCCACTGAAATAAGCATTTTTATCGTCGTTGCTGCCTAAAATAAATTGCTTAAGGTTAGCCAGAAAGAGCATTTTCAACTCTATTTTATCAAGGACGCCATCGACATATAATTTCTCATTTGTTCCATCGAATACTAAAGCGATATGATGCCAGCTTCCCGCAGCGGGTAATTTGCGGTAGGCCATATCTGCCCATCCCCAATGAGCCGCAGCGCCCCATTTTTTGCTACTTCCATAGCCAATGGTGGCATTACTCATATCTACGCCCCCGCGAGTAGTCCAGGAAAGCAGGGGTTCTTCATCTTCGATGACTGGATTGTTTACCCACATCGAGATCGTAAAACTACTATTGCCACTCAAAGAGGCAGGAGCGGTAAAAGTTGAACGAAAGGAGCTCTTGCCAGGAAACACTACTGCATTTTTACCATCGATCAGCTGTACGAGGGGAACAGCATCACCTTCGGGGATGAATTTTCCGCCAAGCTTACCTGCATTAAACCATGTGTTTACCTGGCTGCCGACTTCCAATTTTGCAGCGTCGATATCAACGAGAAGACCTTGTGAAGCGATTGTTTGCTGATTTTCTTTCGCTTTCACTAAGGTTTTTGGGTGGTAGCGCTTATCTGCGAAAGCCCTGATGTTCCAGACTGCCTTATTCAGTCCGGGATATTCCGTGTTGGTAATGGTTAATCTTAGGTATCTGGCGCTGACTTGTGCGGTATCGATCATCGGACTGCCATGTATGGTATTTGACCTGCGGTCTGCAAAAATTTCCCACTTGGCGCCATCTGCAGAGTATTCAATCAAATACTGATAGTACCAGGTGGCATATTCAAATTGAGTATGCACACTTGCTATTTTTTTAATGCTGCCCAGGTCGACGCTCAGCCAGGACGGACTTGTATTGTCTTTTGGTTTCCATAGCGTACCGTTATTATGGTCGACAAGGTTTTCGGGTTTAAAATCGGCACTGTAAGTTGAGGAGACAGTGATATCCTTTCCAAATAAAAGATCTGGAGAACGGTTCGCATTTTTTGCGAGAAAACCCAGGCCCTTATGGGTTGGAACCAACTTTTCAATATTGCCCTGATCGTCAAACTGAAGTTGGTCTGCAGCCACCTGGCGGTGATACCCACCCCCTGAATGAGGATTATTGTGCCTGTGATAGATGAGATAACAGTCATCGCCTTCCTGCAACACAGATTGGTGACCCGGTCCATGGATTGTTCCGTCACTGCTGGTGCTAAGAATGGGATTGTTTTCTCCATACACAAATGGTCCCATAGGTCCGGTTTTACTCACCGCATATTGCACCCGATAGGTATCATCTTCACATCTGCCAGAAGAATAGGTAAGATAATACAGGCCTTTTCGTTTGAACATAAATGGAGCTTCAAAAAAGTCTTTGGCGATGGTATTGGGAATCTTCGCGGTTTTAGCGAATGTCTTCATATCAGGATTAAGTAAGCCTACGCCACAGCCGTGATCAGGATAAATGCCCCAGGTACCCCAGAACATATACATTTTGCCGTCATCGTCTCTGAAGGTCTGGCCATCAAGGGTAATTACATTGGGCACGAGAAAGTTTTTCACGACAGGCTCTCCGGGTGGCAAAAGTGGAGTCCAGGGCCCGGTTGGCGAATTAGCCCAGGCGCCGAAGATTTCAACTGGCTGACAGTAATACATATAATATTTACCGTCAGCAGTTTGCGTAACATCTGGCGCCCAGTAATAGTGCGTAGTTGGCCAGTTCATATCTTGCAGGCTCCAGTTGACAAAATCCCTTGAAGTCCACACCTGCGCTGGACCAAAACCTCCGCCATTGCCATCTGTTGTTGCATAGATATAATAGGTATCTCCAAATTTCTTTACTGTTGGATCTGCAAAATAGCCAGGAAGAAGGGGATTACCTGCCTGCGGGGCATCATGCCCGATGTTGGAAACCTGAGCGAAGGCGGTGTTTAGCAGTGATAGCGAGATAAGGATATATAAACAGTATTTTAAAAACATTGACAACAAGATTCCAGTGGTTAGCGTTTACTTCTCAAAAACACTAATCTATGCTAATCTGATCCTGCAAGCTATTCGCAAATTGATAATATTCAACAGCATATTAACCTATAATGTCCTGCTGGCTTTTTCTTACCGGGAAGATTTCTGAAACTAAATCTGGCATTTGGGTGCTTTAGGCCAATTAAACATCTTTTTAATGATACAGGAAATTGCATTTATATGTAATAACCTTTTTATAAAGTATTGCAGATATTTTCATAAATTGCGAGGGTATTGAGTGAGACGCTTGATGCGGAGATTTTATTAAATTGTAACCTAATGAAAAAATATCTTTTAACGTTATTAATGGCTTCAGGGATGCTTTTCAGTGTACATGCACAGCAAAAGATGCCTACAGCCTCAGAACTGACTAAAAAAAGTGTAGACAGTCTGGATAAAAGATTAAAGCTGAATGCCACGCAAAGAAGCATTATTTATAATTATACATTGGATATGTATAAGGAACAGCTGGAGCTGGGTAAAAAACAGCAGACGGGCCAGTTTAGTGATGACGATGTAGCGAAGATTTATAAAACGCAGAACCAAACCACCGCGAACATAAAAAACATTCTTAAGGGCGACCAGCTTCCTGAATATGATAAATACCTGGAAGAGCAACTGCGTGGTGGTAAAAAGAAGAAAAAGAAAAAAGGAAAACACGAAGAAGAAGAAGTGGTAACGGGAATTGCCGGGCTGAAATTGCCAGCAACAAATCCTAACCCATAAATATTTTAAAGGTTGTTCCGAAACGAACAGCCTTTTTTTATACATTAGGTTTGTAAAAACAGAGAACGCTATGCTTGACGACAAAAACATCAACCTCCCCCCTTATTATCCTGAAATAGATGCAGCAAGCAGAAAGATTGCATTTTCGATGCCTTCTGATCTACAGACTGGCGCGCTGCTGAGAACGCTTGTGGCTTCAAAACCCAATGGCCGATTTCTGGATATTGGCACTGGTACAGGATTGTCGCTGGCCTGGATTGCTGAAGGTGCAACTGATGGTTCTGTTATCCTATCCATTGATATTCACAGTGGCTATCAGCAAATCGCAAGGGATATTTTTTCTAAGGACAAAAGGATTACACTGATCTGTACGGATGCTGCGGTGTGGCTGAGTGACTATGCTGAGGATAAATTTGACTTAATTTTTGCTGATGCATGGCCGGGAAAGTATGAAGTACTGGAGGAAACGCTGCAGCTGATCAAACCGGGTGGGTTTTACCTGATAGACGATCTACTTCCACAGCCAAACTGGCCAGAGGGACACGGCGATAACGTGGACAGGCTTGTAAAGCTGATGAGTGGTAAGAAAGATTTTGTGCAGACTACCTTCAATTGGTCTACCGGTCTGATGTTGTTCACTAAGATCGCGTAATTCCTAAATATTAATACAAAAACCCGAACAACCAGAACGGTATCTTATGGTCATGACCAATTTCGGTGTCGTCTGCGGCTACATAAAAGAATACAAACTTCACACATTTTGTTGTTTGTAAAGAGCAAAATGACCGCATACGAGGTGGATCCTTACCTGAATTTTACGATAAGTTTTATCTCATTAGCCTTTTCCGAGCCACCAGGCAGCCACTTAGGACCATTGGAAATGATGTGCATAGCTTCTTGATTTAGCAATTCATTCGATCCATTTACAATACGCAGATCAACTGGAGAGCCTTCCCAGTTGATCCTAAACACAACAGTTACACTTCCTCCCCTTTGACCTTCAACCTTTGCGCTGTCTTTAAGATACTTTCTATAAGCAGACCAGCCAATGATAGGCTTTGCCGCGGACGGTTTAATTGTCTGGGAACCTCTTACAACAACAACCTCACTTAAGGCATCGTTGGAAGGAGACATCGCAATCTCCAATTTTTTATTGCGGTTTACCTTTACTCTTTCGGCGTTGTAACCGATATAGGAGATCTGCAATAAAGAATCACTTGATAGCAGGTTGATGTTAAACTTACCATTTGCATCTGTAGTGGCTACAGCTCCATTATTTGCAGTTTTTATAGAAACTCCCGGCAGCGGAACCCCAGTGCCTTTTTCAGAGACTATACCGGAAATTACCTTTAGCTGGTTGTTTTTGAGGGGTTTTGAACGACTTACTGCTACACCAACCAGTCTGCCCTGAAGACTACCCTGAATTGCTGAATCAGGAACAACTACAGCAGAATAGTTCAGACTCTTTTTCTGTTGTACCGCATAGCCATTAACCTGAACTTCATTCAGCATTTTAGCTTCTTCGCGCCCCGTCCTACCCCGGTCATTTACACTGGCAATCATGGAAGAATCTGTTGCAGGTTTAATTGCAGCAGCTGCCGGAGCGGAGGCCGCAACTACTGGCGCAGTGATTTCTGCTGTGCTGCGATTAATCCGTTTCCTGGACAAGCTGGCCAAAGCAGGTTCAGCTTCAACTTTAGCGCTCACTATTGTAGCAGTATCTTTATCCACAGTTTTCTGTGGCAACGATGCAGAAGGTTTTGTAGTTACATATGGTTGTTGTGTTTTATCTTTTTGTTGCGCTGTTCTCCATACATATAAGGTACTGAACAATAACCCTACAATTAATGAAGCCGCTGCAGCCCATCCTTTCCAGCTAACAATTTTTCTTGTTTTGCCAGACTGAACTCTCGCATTTATTTGCTGGTCAATCTCCAGAAGCTGAGCCTCATCGCTCTGCTGATCGCCAAGCTCCATCCCTATCAGCAAGTCCATGAACATAGGATCATCTTGCGCCCTACGCTCTACCTGGTACATAGCTTTTTCATCAAGCTCCCCATTGAGGTACTTCCGGATCAGTAATATGTCGGCTTTGTTATTATTCACGATTTTTATCCATGCAAATTTTCAAATTCCTCTTCCCATTCTGGATATAGCTTTTTACATCGTTTAAGCTGTACCCCGTGAAATCGACGATCTCTTTGTAACACTTTTCCCTGAGAAAAAACAAGTTGATACTCTCTTTTTGTTTCTCCGGAAGTTTCTCTATACACTTCTCCAGGCTGGTTAATTGCCGTTCTTTATCTTCATGATCTCCCTGATGCAAATCTTTTGGAAATTCCACAACTTCATCATAAGAAACGTACTGTATTTTTTTCCCGGACCGCAGCTGCATCAGACAGTAATTACGACTCAGCACATACAACCAGCTGCCGAAAGACCTGATTTCCTGTTTTGCGACCTTGGATACCAACTCTTCGAAAATCTGCATCACTGCATCCTTGCTCAACTCACTATCCTGCAAGTAACGCTGGCAAACATAATAGACCATTGATGAATGTGCCTGATACAGCTGTCCCAGAAAAACCAGGTCGCCAGTCTCGAGATAACGCTGCAGCAGCAGCTCATCACTTTGTGGATCTGATTTTTTTGAGTTACTGAACCAATTCATTGCAAACAAGGTAAAAATATTTTTCAAATGCTTTGTGGAATTTTTATGGAAGCTGCATCCCCCGTAAAAATTAAACAACATGAAAAGAAACATTTATTTGATCATGCTCTTCTTAACCCTGGCAGGATTCAGAAACAGCAGCACAAGAAACATCAGCGGAACTGTCTATGATAGTAATGGCAAAAGTCCGCTTGCGGGGGTAATCGTTAATGTTGCAGGTGAAACCGCCACTACAACATCCGACAATAAAGGACATTACTCCATTGCAATAGCTAAGGAGAAGGGAACGCTCGTATTCACCTTTATCGGATATGAAAGGAAAGAAGTAAAGATTGGGAAATCGGAACGTCTGGATGTAATACTCCAGCCACAAAGCACAGCGCTTGAAGAAGTAGTAGTGGCAGGTTATGCGATGAAGGACATCAAAAGATCTACCATCAGACAACGCGTATCGAGAGAACAAAATACGGAATCCTATAAATCGTTTGCGGAAAATCAGTTTAGCGATCCCAAGCAAATTCCGCTGTCTACATTTGCGGTTGACGTTGATGCCGCATCTTATAGTAACGTTCGCAGGTACATCAACGGCGGAACTTTGCCACCAACAGATGCTGTACGCATTGAGGAGATGATCAATTACTTTCACTACAACCTTGCCGGACCAGTTAATGAGGATCCAGTAGCCATACATACTGAGCTTTCCTCGGCGCCCTGGAACCCACAGCATCGTTTGCTAAGAATTGGCCTCAAAGCCAAATCTGTCAAGACAGAAAAACTGCCGCCTTCTAACCTGGTATTTTTGATTGACGTTTCTGGATCTATGTACGGAGGAAACCGACTGCCACTGGTTCAGGCATCGATGAAGTTACTGGTCGACCAGCTTCGCGAAACTGACCATGTAGCAATCGTTACCTATGCGGGTGCCGCCGGACTCGTGTTACCAAGTACCTCAGGAGACCAGAAAATTAAAATCAAAGAGGCTATCGACCAGTTGGGTGCCGGGGGATCAACAGCTGGAGGCGCGGGAATAAAGCTAGCTTATCAAACAGCCAGGGAAAACTTTATCAAACATGGGAATAACAGGATTATCCTTTCGTCTGATGGCGATTTTAATGTAGGAGAATCGAGTGATGGCGAGATGGAAAAACTAATCGCTGAAGAAAGAAAAAGTGGAGTAAGTCTCTCTGTTTTAGGTTTTGGGATGGGTAATCTCAAAGACAGCAAAATGGAAACACTGGCCAACAAGGGACATGGCAATTATGCTTACATCGATAATATCAATGAAGCCAGAAAAGCGATGGTAACTGAGTTTGGCGGCACCTTATTCACTGTTGCCAAGGATGTGAAACTTCAGATTGAATTTAATCCCTCGCAGGTAGCGGCCTATCGTTTATTGGGTTACGAGAACCGGCTGATGGAGAAGGAAGATTTTAATAACGATAAAAAAATTGGCGGCGATATGGGCGTTGGGCATACGGTCACTGCATTGTATGAAATTATCCCGGCCGGCCTAAAGGATAGCTTTACACCAAGTGTAGACCCGCTGAAATACCAAAAAACAACAGCAAGCAATGCCACCAATAACTCGTCGGAAATAGTGACGATCAAATTCCGCTATAAAGATCCGGAATCTGAAAAGAGCAAGCTGAAAATGGTAACGGTTGATCACATGCCGATAGCACTGGAAAAAACAAGCGATGATTTCAGGTTTGCCAGTGCCGTTGCGGAACTTGGTCTACTGCTGCGAAAATCGGAATTTAAACAAAACGCCAGTTTCAGCAAGCTAATCAGCAGGGCGCAAGCTGCCAAGGGAAAAGATGAGCAGGGCTACCGTGCGGAATTTATTGGCCTGGTGCAGAATGCAAAACTGCTAACAGAGAGTAGCTCGAATGGCGGGCAGAATGATAAGGTAAAATAATGGATGGGAAATGACTTAAATAAAAAACGGGTTTTAGCGTCCATCGTCGGCACGCCAAAACCCGTTTCATATTTCGCAAAGGGTTACTTTACAAATTTTACTGTACGACCGCCCCGTCCTTCAGCATTAAAAACACGGAAAGATAGATTTGTTGCAGTTGAAAGCGGCGCAGTATAAGTTTTACTATTTAGGCCGGGCTCGCTGCCATCGGTAGTATACCTGATTACAAATCCGGGATACTGAACATTGGCGCTAACCATTCCGTTGGTGGCCTTCAATCCGGCAGTTGGGATGCGGTAGCTAAAACCACCAGCATAGTGATTTAATCTGGGCAGTTCTTTTTTGCCAAGAACATTCAGGAACTGCACATACGCTTGCTGATAAAGCGCTTCAGATTTAACAGCATCAGGTTCTTGTGCCCATTCCGGATCTGCAGCCCAGGCGCGTTCTGCTAATCCCAATACTTTAGGCAGCAGCAGGTATTCGAAACGTTCCGGACTGGTAATAATTTCGCTCCACAATGGGGCCTGCAGGCCGATGATGTTCGCTTTTCCCGCGTCAGTGAGGCGTTCCAGACCTTTGAAATGTGCTGGGTCTAAAGGCTGGCCTCTTTCATTTTCTTTCTGGTTTTTATAATAGTCCATCGGTATGAAGCTAAATGGCTTGTCTACATCCACGTAACCACCCCAATACTGACCTGGTTCGTTATAGCTCTGGTTATAAGCAAGGTCCAGATACATATTGGTTACATTGGTGAGCACCACTTTATACCCTGCATTGGCTAATTTATAGGCGAGATCTTCGTTTCCGGATAAATTGTTCCAGACATCTGTATGGAAATTTTCTGAGACAAAGCGGGGATCAACAACCATTCTCTTTTTACCATTCACGAGGGCTTTTTTCAAACCTGTTTCTTCCCATCCGGATAGGTAAAGGCCTTTCTTTTTGAGCATGGCATTTACGTTGGCAAAGTAATAATGCCAGATTTCATCCACACCTTGTACAGAAGAATCTTTTTTCAGCAAAGCCGCTACCAATGGAGATTTTTCCCAAACTCCGGCAGGCACTTCATCCCCTCCAAAATGGATGGTCTGCAGTGGCGCACCCCCTTCTTTGTATATACTGATCATTTCATCGGTAACTTTCTCCAGAAAGGTATATACTGATGGCAAAGCTGGATTGATGACATTGTCGTTCCAGCCCTGAACGGAGCGGTATACCGACTTGTCGTTGAGGTCTCTTAGCAGGTATTGTTCTGCGCCGGTTTTGTCTCCAGCTTTCATCAGACGGTCGTACCTGGCGTTCATAGATTTGATGGCTGCCCTGGCATGTCCGGGAGTTTCGAACTCAGGAATCACAGTGATGTGTCTTGTGGTGGCATAACGAAGGATTTCCAGATAGTCTGCTTTGGAGAAGAAACCACTGCCGGAGCTATTGCTGGTAGATTCCCCTGAGCCATAGGATGGAAACAAATGCGTCTTTTCATCGGTAGTATGCCCTCTTTTACTTCCAACCTGAGTAAGCTCAGGCAGACCTGGAATTTCAACTCTCCATCCCTCATCATCATTTAAATGAAAGTGCAGGACATTGACTTTATAGAGAGACAGTAGATCGATCAGTTTAAGCACTTCGCTTTTTTGCTGGAAATTACGTGCAACATCCATCATAAAAGCCCTGTAGCCGAAACGTGGGCTATCTTTGATTTCTACCCCTGGTATTTGGAGTGTTGATTCTTTTTTGTTCCATGCATTGGCTGGCAATAAGGATTTAAGGGATTGAATACCATAAAAAGCACCCGCGGCTGCAGAAGCACTGATAACAATCTTATTTTCTGAAACACTTAATTCATAAGCCTCATCAGAGGAGAGTGCTTTTTTCTGCAAGAGAATCTGGTGGCTATCATCGGTAGCTGCAGCAGGTTTCAGGCCGGTAACTTTTTCGAGTTCTTTAGCCAGATAGGCGGCCTCATTAGCAAAAACCGGATCGGCTTCTACTTTTACAGACTTCCCGAGGATAAATGCTGATTGGCTTTTGGTATAGCTAACTGGCGTAGGAAATACAGGAGGAAGCTCGTTGAGTGGTAAATCTTTGACTGTAGCATTCTGCTGAAAGTGTTTCTCAGCAAGTTTTTTCTCCTGGACACTATAATCCAGCAGGGTTTTCATCTCAGATTTGATAACTGTAGCCTTCTCAGGCTTATTGTTGAATACAATATAAAAACCCTTAGGGTAGTCGGTGATGTCTTTAAGTGCTCTCGACAAAAGTTTCACTTTTATGGAAGCTTTTGGCGCGAGTCCTTTGAAGGCTTTACCGGGAAAAAGTTTCACATAATCACCGTTGATCATTTTAACCTGAAGCAATGTACTGTCTGCATCGGCATTATGTGGAATAGCAGCATTAAAATAGGTAGTCCAGCCTTTTGCCGGCAGCATTTTATCACTATTGTTGGTCAGCGTCACTACCGACAGCATCTCCCCGCTTTTTTTATAGTTATTCTCTGTTAGCTGCCAGGTAATTTTCAATTTACTGGCATCAAATCCTTCACCTTGCTGAGAAAAGGCAAGGTTGGCAGAGAGGCTGAACAGGGAGACAAAAAATAAACTCTTCTTCATGTGTTATGATATTAAATTACAAACCTGGGTAATAATAAAGATTTCCGCCCAGTTTTTTGGGGAATATCTATAGTTAATTGTCAAAAATTGATGTTACAGTAGCTAACTTAGATTTGGCTATTGAAGAAAAGTCAAGCATCAAGGGATGGTTTTTTGAAAATAAATATTTCCAGGCATAGAGGAATTGGTTGTATAAATGATTAAATTCATCTTTATGAAAAGGAACGTTATTGCGCTGATTTTGATTGCGGGTACGCTGTTTAGCGTGCAGGCCCAACAAAAAGCTGAACAGGTAAAGTTATCCAAAGGCATTGTTGAGGGTACTTTGTTGACTTCGGGTATCAGGAGTTATAAGGGCATTCCATTTGCCCAGCCACCCATCGGGGAACTGCGTTGGAAGGAGCCGCAGCCGCTGAAAGCCTGGAAAGGCATTTTGAAAGCCGATCATTTTGGCAATAAGGGAATGCAAAAGCCTGTATTTGGTGATATGGGCTTTAGGGCCGAACAGATGAGCGAAGACTGTTTATACCTCAATGTATGGGCACCAAAACATAAAGCCGGAGAAAAACTACCGGTAATGGTTTATTTTTATGGTGGAGGTATGGTTGCAGGTGATGGATCTGAACCCCGTTATGATGGTGAGAGCCTGGCGAAGCAGGGTATTGTAACGCTGACGGTGAATTACCGGCTCGGTATTTTTGGCTTTATGGCTCATCCGGAGCTGAGCAAAGAATCTGCGCATCATGCCTCTGGAAATTATGGTTTGCTGGACCAGCATGCCGCACTGCAATGGGTAAAAGATAATATTGCCGCCTTTGGTGGCGATCCGGCGAGGGTAACAATTGCCGGGGAATCGGCAGGGTCAATTTCGGTATCTGCCCAAATGGCTTCTCCACTTTCGAAAGGACTGATTGCTGGAGCGATTGGTGAGAGTGGCGCGATGATTAGTCCAACAATGCCTGCAGTACCGCTAAGTGCCGGAGAAAAAAAATGGCTTGACTTTGCGGCGAAAGTAGGTGCAGCAGATATTACGGAGCTGCGAAAAATACCGGCAGAGCAATTACTGGAAGATTCTTATCAGCATGGCATGGGTGGTGCGCCAGCCGTGATTGACGGATATTTTTTGCCGGAAAACCCCGCAAAGATCTTTACTGACGGAAAGCAGGCCAAAGTACCCTTGCTTGTAGGATGGAATTCTGCTGAGATCCCTTACCAGGCGATTCTGAAGGCAGAGGCACCTACGCCGGAAAACTATCTGAAGGCAATTACTCAGCTTTATGGAGACAAAAGCAGTGAGGTTTTAAAATTATACCCTGGTGCTACAGCTGAAGAGGTAAGCAAATCTGCCACAGCCTTGGCGAGCGACCGATTTATAGTTTATAGCACCTGGAAATGGGCAGACTTACATCAGAAAACAGGTGAAAAGGCTGTATATCGCTACGTATTTTCTAAATCAAAACCGCCTATGACGGCAGCGATGAAAGGTTCGGTGCCGGGCCTTGCCGGTGGTTTTAGTAAAGGTAGCGACAAAGACGCTAAGCCCGTAGTAGCACAAGGTGCGCCTCACGCCTTCGAAATTGAATACGCATTAGGCAACTTAGCTTCAAATAAGGTTTATGAATGGACTGCGGCTGATCACCAGGTTTCCGCTACTATGCTGGGCTATTTTGCCAATTTCATTAAAACCGGTGATCCTAATGGGAAGGGTTTAACGAAATGGCCGGCTTTAGCGGGGGCAGAGGGAGCCAACTACATCAACATAGATGTGGAGACTAAGGCAGAGAGAGATGAAAACGCAGGACGCTACTTTTTCCTGGATAAGGAATACAGCAAATAATATAAAACAAAACGCCCATCCGGCAAAAAGCCAGATGGGCGTTTTATTTACCGGCAAACCGGCGATTTGTATTTAGAAATTGATCTTGTCATGTTTACCCTGATCTGACTGCTCTCCGGTAATGATTGCTTTTAACATGTTAAAGGCTACCACAATTTTTGAGGAGCTGCCATCCCAGTACTCTGCGGTATCCGGGGTAACTTTGATGAGGATTAAACGCGGATCATCAACACCGTCGGGAAACCAGGCTTTCACAGGCGCAGAAAAATAAGCCTCTTTCCTCACCCTGTCGTCTACCAACTCGGCCTTGCCGCTTACTGCAATATAAGTATTTGAAGATGGGTCACTGTAGCCCAGTTGCACATTATTCTCTTTGGAGATCTCTTTCGACTTCAAAGAATACTCATTGGTAAAGAACCAGATACTCCCGTCGTCTTCAACTTTTGCTGTAGCCATAGGGCGACTTGTCAGTTCATCTTTCACAGACACTGTGGTGAACAAACAGATACGTACATCTTCGATTTTCTCTTTTAGTATTTCTATATTTTTCTCGTTTTTCATGATAGCAATGTTTTTCTTGTAGAACAGTGCTAAGGCCGAATTTGTTTGTTTCCCTAGCGCAGGATAAATCCGAGAACTTTTTCCAGGTACAATTGATCGGTCTCATCAAAAGCGGAGAGAGCTGCACTGTCGGCATCAAGCACACCAATCACTTTTCCGTCTTGCAGCAGTGGCAATACGATTTCGGAACGGGAGGCAGAGCTACAAGCGATGTGACCAGGAAAAAGCTCTACATCATCAACGATAATCGTTTTGCCCTCCTGCCAGGCAGTACCGCAAACGCCTTTGCCCTTTCTAATGCGGGTACAGGCTACGGGGCCCTGAAAAGGCCCGAGAACAAGCTCGTCATTTTTCACAAGATAAAACCCAATCCATAACCAGCCAAACTGCTCTTTTAAAGCTGCCGATACGTTTGCAAGGTTAGCGGTGAGGTCATCCTCGCCAGAAATCAGACCTTCGATCTGGGGAAGCAGTGATTGGTATTGCTGCTCTTTACTTTCACTATTTATAATGACTAAATCTTCTGCCATGGTTTGATTGAGAATAAATGAATATTTATCAAAAATAAGGATTTGCTAAATCAGGTAGGTAAAGCATAGGTAATATTCTTAGATTTGGCCGTTAAGCATTAAATATAAATTGAAAATCCATGAGAGTAATTGCAGAACTTCCCCATCCGGAATGTAAGATCACACTGTTCAATATGAACCAGAAATATATCGTTAAGTTTGAACGAGGAACACTGGAACAGAGTTATAAATTATCAGAACTTGACCTCACCGGCGGAGGAGCAAACGAGGTGTTGGGTTTATTGGATGAGGAGTTTATTGCGACGGTTGTGGAACGTTTTAAGTCCATGCGTGTTGATTTTTCTGCGGCGCTCAATCGTCAATAACATTCATCAAAATTCCCACTCTAAAACACTGTAAACCCCAAACAGGCCAGGGCATGCCTGATTTTAAGAACGCTAATTCAACATAAAATAGTCTGATAATTACCCTCAAAAAAACACAGTTTAAACATTTATTAAGATTTGCTGTTGTACCGAAATACCTTTTAAGACCACCTATGAACCTTCCTATCCGTACTCTACTATTCAGTACACTCCTGTTAACAATTTCCCTTCCTTCCTTTTCACAGGAAACAAAGCTTAGACCAGATAAGTTTTATACCATGAGCGGCTTTGGCCTTGCCATACCGGTAGGTGAAAACAGCAGCTTTATGCGCCCAAAGTTTTCAACGAGTATAGGCGTTAACCTGGGGCTTGGAAATGCGGGGTTCTTCTTATATCCGAAGGTTAGCCTGCATGCTTTTGGCTATGATAATGTTGTGGCAGAACCAGACTATAACTTCGAATTACAGCAGGGACGTGCCACTACTTATTTACTGAGCGTTGCATTAGGCTACAGGAAAATATTAAATAAGTTCTCTTTTTATGCCTACACAGGCGTAGGCGGTGGTGCGGTTCTCTCTCCGCGGGTAATGATTAATCAGGAGACCTCAACCGCAATCCTGAATAATAAAACAAACACTTTAGCTACAATAGAGCCGGGAGCTGGAATAGAGTTTAACATTGGTGGCGCCAACCTGTTTCTTGAAACCAGCTATATGCACGGACTGGGGGAAGTTGGTCACAAACCCTTTAACACGATTCCGATTATGTTTGGGATTAAACCAAACCTCAGTAAATTGTTTATCAATAAACCTAAACGCTAAAACTTAGTATTCCATCACTTCTGCGGCGACAATTGGTGAAGACTCTACAAGATATTTGGGTACATTGAATCGCATGACTACACAATCGCCTTCTATTGTAACCATTAAGGCACCATTGTTACGCTCTACAAAGTCGCGGCATAAATGGAGCCCCAACCCTACCCCGCGCTCATTAGCGGTCCCATAAGAAGGCTCTACGCCGTTCAAATGGGTGAACTTGTCAATCTTATGTGGATCTGCAACAGGATTACTGATATCGACATAAACGTGATTCGAATCGCCCCAGATTTTGATACGAATAAAGAGGCCAAGCGGCGTAAACTTAATAGCGTTATCGATGAGGTTCCTGATCACTACATTGATCTGATTTAAATCGGCAAAAACGTCGTTATCATCTTCGATAATAATCTCGGTCATGATGCTTTTCTTTGCTGTCAATGGCTGATAGACTAACATCAGGTCTTCTACCATCACCCGCATGTTAAATCTCGAGGGGGCTGTAGTAATACCTTGCATTTGGCTCTGGGCCCAATACAATAAGTTGTTGAGAGTATTGTGAATGTTATCAATGTTCCTGCGACTATCATTCAGCAGTATTTTGACATCCTCAAAGGTCAGCATATCCATATCATTCAGTGAAAAAAGACTGATTAAGCTGTTAAAAGGACTTCTAAGGTCGTGGGCAATGATCGAAAATATTCGGTTTTTATCGGCATTAGCATTCTCCAATGACTGGATCATTTTCTTAAGCGCTCTGGTTCTGGATTCCACTACCTTTTCTAACCGCTCGTTCTGGGAGTTCACCAGATAAAGGTTCTCCTGCTGAAACTTCAACTGCCTTTCCTGTATCTCATGACTGGCATACTTCATATCTTTCAGACGGTCGCCCAGGGCAAGCGAGAGCAACAGCAACTCAAACACGAAACCCAGAGGTGCTATCTGAACAGATAACTCATTGTAAGGAAAGAAGTCAGCCAAGCTCAGCACAACCCATACGGACGTAAGGCAGACGAATGACCAGGCAATAATAAAGTACACCGCAGGCTTATAACCGGTTCTGTAGGCAAGAATGCCTAATACCCATACCGATATAGTGGTAATTGACGATAAGATCTGGGCAATATCCGAGGTCAAAGATTTAAAGCCAAGCACTGAAAGTACGATTGTTGTCATCCAGCAAGCGGCTAATACGCGCAGAATTTGTACTGCCCAGGGCAGCGTTTCTTTCAAGTTTAGGAAACTACGGGAAAAAGCAATGCCGCTAATCATCCCCAGGCCGAGAAACAGATGTGGCGAAGTGTTCAGAAAAATACGGAAGTCGTTGCCGAAAATGTAAGAATAACCTCTGAAATAGAATACCACGTAAAAGAAGAAGGCAAGAATATATAAACTATAGTAGAGATATGTATAATCCCTTGAGTTGATGAAGACTGAGAAATTAAAGAAAAACAAAGCGATCAAAATTCCAATATAGATGGATTCAAATCGCTCTATTGGTGTCATTCCGATGAGCAAGCCATCCGCAACAGCGAGTTTTAAAGGCACAAGCAGAATATTGTTAGTTCTAAGCCGTAAATAAACGGTTTGAATCTGATCATTAAGGTCGCTGCGCTTCAGCGAAAAAATGTAATTGTTAGCATTAAGCACTTCTGGATTTGAAGCTGCAAGGCTACCAGTATGGATACGATGATAGCCGCCATCTGTTTTTGGAACAAACAGATCCACGTTTTCTATCCCTGGTGAACCCAGGACAAGGAACAATTCTGAATTGGTTTTATTGATAAACGAAACTTTCAGCCAGTAGGCTGCCCTGGAATTACCAAAGTTTAGAATTTCTACATCGGATGAAATGAATAAGCCCTGACGATCAGCTTGAAGTATTTGAGAAATGGATAACCTGGCCTCAGCATCCTGAAGGTAACTGATTGATTTCCCAATAGATGAAAAGGGTAAATTTTTATCAACAACAATTACTTCGCTGTATGCTGCAAATGAAAACAAACAAAGTATAAGGAGGATAAGTGATCGCATTCGTTATAGTATGTAACAAATGTAACGAATCCGCTCAAAAAAACAGGGGGTATTTTGGCCCTAATTTAACGCAATACGGGCTCACTTATAATTATAAATTATAAGTAAGCCCGTATAATTAAATTAGAAATTAAATACAGGATCTGCGTCCATCTGGAAATCTTCGTCCCTCAGATAAATCACTTCTGTACTTTTTTCGTAGTTGGTAGATTTCTTAGAAAAGAAATCGTGTTGCGTGGTCTCTCCATTCAAGCCGTTTAATACAATTGAATTGACAGGCTTCGCTTCAAATATTTCGTCAAAACCCAAATTCATCATCGCTTTATTGGCATTATACCTGATATATTCTTTAACATCAGCTGTTAAGCCAACTTCAGTATAAAGTTCGTCAGTATATTTTAATTCGTTTTCATACAGTTCCATCAGCAAATCGATCAGCTCCTGCTTCGATTTCTCAGGATCTGGCAGTTTTTTGTAAACATCCTGCGCCAGCAAGCCTACAAAAACACCATGAATAGACTCATCAGCCACAATTTTTTTAATGATATCCGCACTTGCTACCATCTGCCCCTGCCCTGATAACCATAACGGCATAAAGAAGCCACTATAGAACAAAAAGGTCTCCAGCAATACAGAGGCAGCAAGGCCCATAAAAAGTACTTCGTTGCTTACGCTATCAGAATCTAGCTTCCTGTAATATTTATCAATCGTAGCCGCTTTGAACTGCAGCAGCTTATTGCTTTCTACCCATTCAAATAGTTCATTGATTTCGGCTGTACTGTTTACGGTGGTGAATATGGTAGAATAAGATTTGGCGTGAATGGCCTCCATCATACACATAAACGACAATACGGCTTTATTTTGCAAACCATCAATATGATCCAGCAACTTGGGCATACCGGTGTGACTTTGCAGGGTATCCAATAAGGTTAAGCCACCCAAAGCTCTTTTATAAACCTGTTGGGTTTCCGCTGGCAGAGATTTCCAGCTATCAATATCTTTTGAAGGAATATATTCTGTATCTACCCAGAATTGGCGCAGGTTCTGCTCCCAGAACATACCGGCATAGTCGTTTTCGGGCGTATTCCAGTTTACTGCTTTATATTGACTCATTTCTTTTTTATTTTAAATAGTAACAGCTAATTATTTCATAAGACACTCATTTACACTGAACATGACACACATTCATCAATAGACGCTTTGCGTGTCCGCGTGTAATAAAGTGACTTTAATCCCATTTTATGGGCATAGATATAAAACTTCGCGATATCTCTCGTGGTATCTTTTGTATTGGTATGCAAGATAGTGGAGATTCCCTGATCAACGTGTTTCTGGATAACCGAAATTAAACGTAATACGTTTTTCTGATCCATATCATAAGCAGATTTGTAGAAGAAGTAATTGTCGTTATCCAGATATGGCATTGGATAATAAGTAGTACTGTCTCCGTATTCCCTCACCTCAATTACGTCAACTACTGGCATTACAGAAGCTGTGGCATTCATGATGTAAGAAGTCGATTGATTTGGTGCAATTGCCAACCTGTAAGCATGGAAAATACCATGTTCTTTAACCTGCTCCATCAATTCTGTCCAGTCGGCCGCTGTTGGAATTTCTATACCTTCAAATAAAGCTGCAATTTTATCGCTTACCGGCGCAATATCTTTAGAGATGTACTGAGTGAAGTAGTTTCCATTGGCATATTCCGACGATTCGAAACCTACAAAAGTCTCTTTTCTTTCTCTGGCAATTTCCATCGAGCTTTGTATCGAATAAAAGTTGACCATCATGAAGAAAACGTTACAGAAGTCGAGCGCAGCGGCACTCTCATACATGATGAAGTTTTTAGCAAGAAACCCGTGTAAGTTCATTGCACCCAAACCAACACTATGCAGTTCTTTATTCGCTTTTTGCACGGAAGGAACCATGGCGATATTGGTAATATCAGATACTACCGTAAGTGAGCGCATAGCAGTTTTCACGGCTTCTTTGATGCGCTTGTTGTCCATTACGGTTGCGATGTTCAACGATCCCAGGTTGCAGGAAATACCATAACGGATTTTATCTTCTTTACCGTAGATTTCGATATCGGATACTTCCGAAATCTGCATGATCTCGGTACACAGGTTAGAGAACTTCACATTCCCAAGGTCTTTCAGTGCATGGCCTTTGTTGGCGTTGCCTTTAAAGAACAGGTAAGGATATCCACTCTCTTTCTGTGTCTGTGCAATTTTCACCATCAGGTGCCTTGCATTTACTTTTTTCTTTTTTACTGCTGGATTTGTTACGAGCTCTTCGTACATCTCGTCCATATCCATTTCATCCAGGTATTTACCATATTGTTTTAATACCGTATGCGGATGGAACAGGTAACAAGCCTCGTCCTTTTCTGCCAGCTCCATAAACTTATCAGGTACTACTACGCCGATGGAAAGGGATTTTATCCTTACTTTTTCGTCTACATTGATCTTTTTGCAGTCCAGAAATTCTTCGATATCGGTATGAAAAACGTTCAGGTAAACTGCACCGGCACCAGGGCGCTGTCCCAGCTGGTTGGCATAAGAGAAAGTATCTTCCAGGATTTTCATAATGGGCAGCACACCGCCGGCGCGACCTTCAACATCCTTGATCGACTCCCCTCTGGCGCGGATTTTCGACAGGTTAAATGATACCCCACCACCGATGGAAGATAACTTCATGGCAGAATCTACCGCATAACCAATACCGTTGAGGTTATCCCCAATTTCATCAAGAAAGCAGGATACCAATTCTCCGGAACGCTTTTTACCTGAGTTTAAAAAGGTAGGTGTTGCTGGTTGGTACTCTTGGTTGATGAGCATTTCTGCATATTGCGTTGCCTGATCCACATCGCCCCTGGCAAGGAATAAGGCAACAGCTACTACCCTGTCTTCGTAACGCTCGAGGAATTTTTCGCCGCTATCATCTCTGAGGGCATAACTTTGAAAGAACTTGAAAGCGCTCATGAACGACTGGAAGCGGAATTTTTTGGCATATACCATGTCGTATACTGCCTGCATTTGCTCGAAAGTATACCACTGATAGAAATCTATATAATATTCCTGTTCAATCAGGTAATCGATCTTTTCTTTTAAGGTGTAAAAGAAAACAGTGTTTTTATTGACGTAATCAAGAAAATATGAACGTACAGCATCTTTATCTTTATGAAGGCTGAACTCGTCGTCGTTTTTTACCATGATCTCGTTGTTCAACAAGATCCATTTTTTAGTTACCATAGCTAATTAACCCTCAATATTATCTATAAATGTTTGAATATCTGTCTTGGTGCCTGAAAGCTCAAATTGAAGCAGAACAGGCAACTTAAACTGTGCAGCAATTTTAGTTGCGGCCAGTGCGTAATTTGGGCCCCAATTTTTGTTTCCGCTGGAGGAAACCGACTTAATCATCGCAGCATTTTCTTCAAGGAAACGCATGGTAGAACTTGGTACCTCTCCAAACCCCGTAGTGTAAGTGATCAGGTGGCCTGCATGCTGAGGCTGAAAGGCTTCATCAATTTTTTGGACAGTCCAGTCACGCTGCTGTTTTAAACGGTTTACAAAGCGCTCTACATTGCCAGTTTTACTGTCGTAATAAATCCAGGTCATATGCTGAGGAAAATCTGGTGCTTAGCTGGCTAAAAGCGCGTTTAATTCTTCTGGTTTAAACCCAATTACGCGGGAGAGCTCCTGCTCCTGGTCAACCAATATTACGGTTGGAACAGAACGAACCCTAAACTGCATCGCCAGTTCCGGATCGTTAAAGGGGTTGATTGATTCATAGACAATACCCTTTCTGTCAAGAAATTCTGACACCATGTTACAAGGGTTGCAATCGTCTTTTTCAAATTTTAGTATTCTTTTTGTGCTCATTTGCGAAGGATTTTAAGATGTAAATCAGCCCGCATGCCGACCTATTTTAGCGGAGACCAAAAATGCAATTTTATGCTTAGAAAGAATCTAAATGTTATCCACATCGGTGGAAAATAGGGCCGATTTGGGGACTTGTTTTCTGCAGCAAAATGCCCAAAAAACACTATACTTCCATGTCTGTGATTTGCAACCTGCTAGAATGAAGAGATTTGTAATTCTTCGCAAAACAACCTATAGTTGTATAGGAATGTTAGGAACTCATTTGAACGAAAGCAAAAAAAGACTTTCAGAAAACATTAAAAACGTGAAAAAGAAAAACCCCATTATTGAGGATAATGGGGTACTTAGTCGACAAGAAAATCTGTTAATTTATTGTTATGGTTCTTACCTGTCCATTGTTACCATTTCTGTTTCCCCTCATCTGCTTTCTGCGCATTTCCATTTTACTGCGGAAGGCTTCGGGAGAAATTGTCGTTACCTTTTTCGGGAGGTTTACATCCCTGGAACTTACGTTGCGGAACTCAATGCTTTTTGCGAAAATATGCGTGGCCTTACCTTCTATTGCCAGCACTGCCCCTTCTGTCCACATTGATGGATTCGGGGAGAAGTCGAAGCCTAGTTCATTCGTAAACCAGAGGTTAGTCTGGTCGGTAATTTCTTTTTCCTCATCGCCAATCCTGCGTTTAACTGTGGTGGTCATCACCACTTTGTAACACGTAAAGCCTAAGATTTTTTTTGTTTCGTCGGTTCTGCTATAGTTAACAACCGGTGTCGCCTGTTCCGGACCAAAATTGCCGCCTGGCGTTCTGGCCCCTAATTTATCGGGCATCACATAAGTAGTATCATTCAGGTCGAAAACCTGGCTGAGCTGATGACTGTCGAAATTGTAATAGTAGTCTTTTCCGGCTCCGCCAAAGCCGCCAAAACGTAAGCCGCCACCGGGGCCAAAGCTGCCGCCACTGTTATTGCTGTCTTCCGTATCCTCCACCGCCATATAACTCGCGTTGGTTAAATTGAAAAGGAGTTCAAAGTTCGTTACCGAGCGCTGGGGCATTCTGGCAATGGCCTGATCACTCAGTTTAATTCCATTGGCAGCGGCCATTGCTGCAGGATCAAATGTGCTTTCAAACTGTATGGCACCTGATTTTTTGGGTTGTGCAGCAGCATGTAGCTGAAATAAAAATAAACTGGTGAAGGCAAAAAGTAGTCTTTTCATTATTTAAGAACATTAACGTACACAATTGTACAAACACTGCACCGTGTTTAGTTAAAAAACGTTAAATTAATTAATATTCGAGCCAGCCATTTGCCAGCACATCGGCCAGGTGCATGGTCTTTAGAGGAATGTTGTTTTTGCTGATATAACCTTGCAAATGCATGAGACATGACAAGTCAGTAGAAATGATATATTCTGCATCCTGTGCCAGGGCATGATTTACCTTTTGTTCTGCCATTGCAGAAGAAATCGCGTCGAACTTTACGGCAAAGGTGCCGCCAAATCCGCAGCACATATCGGTATCCTTCATCTCAACCATCTCCAGTCCATGCACTTTCTCGAGCAGCTGACGGGGTTCTGCTTTGATTTTACATTCCCTCAAGCCGCTGCAGGAATCGTGGTAAACCGCTTTACCTTCCAGCTCCGCACCAAAATAGTCTTTTTGCAATACGTTGATCAGGAAATCAGATAGCTCAAAAATGTTACCCTGGATGGTTCTGCATTTGTTATGAACGGTAGTGTTGGTAAACAAATCGTTAAACCCTCCTTTTACCATACCTACGCAAGAGGCTGATGGGGCAACGATATAATTGGCATCAGAAAAGTCATTTAAAAACTTTGTACCCGTTTCTTTGGCCTGATCCCAGTAACCGGCATTATAGGCTGGTTGTCCGCAGCAGGTTTGGTTTGGGTTGTATATCACATCGCAACCTGCTTTCTCTAACAGCTTGATGGTACTGAATGCAGTTTCAGGATACAGCTGGTCGACAAAACAGGGGATAAATAATTCTACTTTCATTAGTTAATGGTAATACGTTATAAATTTGGTGATGCTTTCACCGACTGGGGCTCTACTTTCTTCAGTAAAAACAAGAAGAAAAGGCCCAGCACAAAAAAGGCGGCGAGGGCAATCAGTGAATTGCGCATGCTACCGGTAAAGTCCTCAATATAGCCAAAGCTAAACATTCCTATGACCAGTGCAACTTTTTCCGTGACATCATAAAAACTAAAGAAAGAAGTATGATCAGGACTTTCCTGAGGTAAAAATTTGGAGTACGTGGAGCGTGACAGCGATTGGATGCCGCCCATAATTAAACCTACAACAGCAGCCAGCACATAAAATTCCATTTCTGTATACACAAAATAAGCGCCTATACAGCAAAAGATCCAAATGATGATGACCCCGATAAGTACTTTTACGTTCCCGAAGAATTGGCGTGAAAGATAAGACATCAGCATTGCGCCGGGAATGGCTACCACCTGCAGCAAAAGTATTGTTGCGATAAGCTTTTCAGTTGGCAGGTGTAATTGCTTTTCACCAAAAATTGTGGCAACCAGCATTACTGTCTGCACCCCCATGGAGTAAAAGAAAAAAGCAAACAGAAAGCGTTTCAGGTAAGGCATACATTTAAGCTGTGCCCACACTTTTTGCAACTCGGAAAACCCACCGGTAAGCCAGCTGGCATTCGCTTTAACGTTATCCGGGCTACCTTTTGGCAAGTTTCTGAACGGAATTTGCGCAAAAAGCATCCACCAGATCCCGACAAGCAAAAACGAAAGACGTGATGCCTGTGCCCCGTCTGATAAGCCGAAAGTAGCCGGAAAAAAGACAAATACAAAACAGATGATCTGCAGAATAATGCTACCAATATAACCGTAAGCATAACCTTTCGCACTCACCGCATCCTGGCAGTCTGGCGTAGCTATCTCCGGCAGATAGGAATTGTAAAAAACGAGACTGCCCCAAAATCCTATGGCAGCCAGTACAAAAAAGACGATACTGATTTGCAGTGTCTCTATCTCAAAAAAGTATAAACCGCAACAGGACAAAGCCCCGAGATAGGTAAAAAGCTGCATAAACAGCTTTTTATTGCCCCTGGAATCGGCGATGGAAGACAGTATTGGCGATAGAAAGGCAATCACCAGAAAAGCGAATGCCAATGCATAGTTATAGAGTACGGAATTGATGATCCGAAACCCCATAAAATTTACATAGTCCAGCGTGTCGTTGTTCTTATCAGACGTGATGATCGTGTAATAGGCAGGAAATATGGTAGAGGTGATCACCAGATTATAGGCCGAATTTGCCCAGTCAAAAAATGCCCATGAGCGGATGAGCTTCTTATCGTTTTTAAGTTCCATTTGCGTTCTGAGGAATGGGGCTTTAGTTTACTTTTTCCAATTTATAAGTTCCGGTTTTCTTTTCCTCTAAGTTTTTTGGTGTTCCTTTATAACTGATCGTTGCTGCGCCGGTACTTTTGATTCTCAGGTCGTTCAACACATTTATCTTTGCTTTAGCTACACCCTCCAGATCCAAACGGTATATACCGGCTACAAAAGCGTAACTATCCAGATCAAGCGCACCTTTACTCTTCAGCTCATGAGTGCCGGCCTGACCGATCAGGTTGATGCGTGATGCCCCGTCGGCATTGGTAATTAATTTGGCGGCGTTCAGCTCCATCTTAATCTGGGTGGCTCCGGAAAGCTTTAGCTCCAATTCGTTAACAGTAATTAATGAGGAGCTATATACTCGAACGGCTTCACTGGCCTCGATTTTCTTGAGCGCACCTATTCCTGCTGTGACAATAACTGAGTCCCTGCCACAATATTTTTCGGAATTGAGTTTAATCTCGAGCTCATGACCGCTTACTTTGGCTTTCACCAATCCGCTGGCGCTGGAGTCTGACTGAACTTCAATGTTAAAACTGCTATCCTGACGGAGGATCAGTTTTACCGGGCCGCTGACTTTAATCTCGTCATAAGGTTCAACCTTATAATCTTGTGTAGTGCGGATGCCCAGGTCTTCTACGCATTTTGATGTGCAGGCGCCAAACATAATTGGCAGCGCTAACAGGTATAAAGCAGTTTTCTTCATCATAATTAAATCAACACAGTTCAAAGATAATAGTTTTTGCCATCTGTTTTGATTTTACCTGCATCGAGAAATTCCCGGATTTCTTTTAGCTTCTCCTGATCAGATCCAGATTTAACAGCATTGACCAGATCATCAAGTGAATGGGGTGCGGATTGCAGTAATGTCGCGATCTCAAATCTGATCGTATCTGTAAGGCCCGCCTGGTCCTCATGGCGTTTTTCTGCCAGGCAGACATCACATACCCCGCATTTGCTGGCATTAGTTTCATCAAAATAGGATAACAGCTGAATGCTCCTGCAAATATCAGTGCCGGCATAGGCTAAAACAGCATTGATCTGGTCGGCCTGAATTTTCTTGCGCAATTCAATGTATTTCACATCTGTATCGAGATGGAGTAAGTCTACCCTGGCCATCAGAAACTGTAGCTGTGGTTTATCACTTTTGGGCAGGTATGAGAGTAATCCCTGATCCTGCAGATTGGTGATCTGCTTCACTACCGTATTGTAAGAAATGCCCAAACGCTGTGCAATGTCACTCTCGTTGATATTGGCATAATGATCAAACATGCCGCCATAAGAACGCAAAATAGTTTTGATGAGCGGGTCATAACCGGAATTCTCGATCTGAAAGCGATAAACATCTTCATTTCCGGCTGTAAACATCACCCGCGAGGGTAAAAAGATATTCTCCGAGAGTGTAAGGTAGCCATCGTGCTCCAGAAATTTGAGTGCACCCATTGTTTTGATCACACCCAGTTTAAACTTCCGGCAAAAATCGGCCAGGTCAAAGCTAAAGCTCAACCCCTCTCCTGCTCCATAGGCGAGCTGAAAGTAGGACCCCAGGTAATGGTAGGTCTTTTTGATTTCCTCAACCGAGGGAAAACTATCGGTGTATTTCGCTTTAAGGGCAATTTGATCAGATTTATTGGCGAGTAAAACACCAAAAGAACGCTTCCCGTCACGACCGGCACGCCCGGCTTCCTGATAGTAAGCTTCCAGACTTTCGGGCAAATCAAGATGCACTACAAAACGGACGTCTGGTTTGTCAATGCCCATACCAAAGGCATTTGTGGCCACCATCACCCTGATCTTGTTCTGTTTCCAGGCCTCCTGCTTTTTGGAGCGCTCATCTTTCTCAATACCAGCATGATAAAAGTCTGCCGATACCCCCATGCGTTTCAGAAAGCCCGCTACTTCTACTGTCTCCCGTCTGTTTCTAACATAAACCAACCCACTTGCTTGGACGCTGTTGACAACGCTAATGAGCTTTTTATATTTATCTTCCAGGTCAAAAACCACATAACTGAGGTTTTTGCGGGCAAAACTCTGGACAAAGATCTTTGGTTCTTTCAATTCCAGTTTGGCAACGATATCTTCGCGTACAAACTGGGTTGCCGTAGCCGTAAGGGCAATATATGGCACATTGGGTAGAATCTCACGAAGGGCACTGAGCTGCAGGTAAGGTGGACGAAAATCGTAGCCCCACTGGGAAATACAATGCGCCTCGTCTATCGCCACGAGGTTCACATTCATATAAGAGATTCGCGTCCGCACGAGATCAGACAATAACCTTTCGGGCGATAAATAGAGGAACTTAACCGGGCCGTAAATACAATTATCAAGCAGGATATCGATCTCCCGCTTACCCATTCCCGCATAGATTGCCACTGCGTTAATGCCTTTCGCTTTCAGGTTCTCTACCTGGTCTTTCATCAATGCAATCAATGGGGAAACAACGATACAAATCCCCTCTTTAACCATCGCCGGTACCTGAAAACAAAGTGACTTCCCCCCTCCTGTAGGCAACAGCGCCAGGGTATCTTCTCCCCTGAGCACGGCATGTATAATCTCAGCCTGTAAAGGACGGAAAGTCTGGAAGCCCCAATAATGCTTTAAAATCTCAGTTTCGTTCATAAAGTGCGTAATTCGCGTATCTTGTTATAAGCTCTGTGCAATCACGAAGCCGCTGGCCCATGCCCATTGGAAGTTGAATCCTCCAAGCCAGCCTGTTACATCAACACATTCCCCGCCAAAATATATGCCTGGCAGTTTTTTACACTCCAGTGTTTTGGACGATAACTCGGCAGTATCAATGCCGCCACGCATCACTTCTGCTTTGTCATAACCTTTGTCGCCCGCAGGTTTAACCTTAAACAGGTGTATAGCATTATAAAGAGTATCCATCTCATTTTTCGTGAGTGCAGCTACTTGTTTGTCCAGTGCCAGAAATTTACCCATTGCTTCGGTAAACTTCCTGGGATAATACCTGTTCAGCAAAGTGGACAATAACGTTTTACCATTCTGACGTCTTTCTTCCTCAATAAGGAGGTTGATATCCTCATGGGGCAGCAGGTTGATATTGATCTGCTCGCCAGCGCGCCAATAAGAGGAAATCTGCAATACAGCCGGACCGCTGAGGCCCCAGTGGGTAAAGAGGATATTCTCTTCAAAGGCGATCTTGTCATTACTCAGCTCGCAGAAAATCGAATTACCAGATAACTGTGCATACCAATCTTCATCCTTCCCGGTGATGGTTAAGGGAACCAGCGCTGGTGCAGTTTCGATGATATTCAATCCGTTTTTACGGGCATAACGCAGCGCAAAATCCGTTGCCCCCATTTTAGGAATCGGGAGTCCGCCGGTAGCGATCACCACTTTCGCGGCGGTTAGTTTGCGCTCTTTTCCGCCCTGCCGATACACTACTGTATAGGAATCCTCATCTTGTATGATTTCGGTGATATCAGTTTCACATTTGATTTCCTGACCAAAATCCTCACATAGTGAAGTAAAAAGTTCAACAATTGTTTTTGCATTTCCTTCTTCGGGAAACAGCTGTCCCAATGTTTTTTCTTTCCCGCTAATGCCGTAAGTTTCGAAAAAGGAGATTGTATCGTCAACGGTCCACTGATTAAAAGCAGATTTACAAAAGTGCCTGTTGGCAGAAATAAACTGCTCGTCACTGGCAAACCTGTTGGTATAATTGCAGCGTCCGCCACCGGAAATCAATATTTTGGCCCCCGCCTTGGGGCCTTTTTCCAGGATGATCACTTTCTTTCCAAGATAGCCTGCTTGCACCGCACACATCAATCCACAAGCACCTGCACCAATTATTATAGCATCCGCATCCATCAAATCCGTTTATATTGTTATTTTTGTGCAAAATAAGCATTAATTTTCCTATCGGATATGGCAAAACAAATAAGTGATTTAAAACTCGGTATTTTAGGTGGCGGTCAATTAGGCAGAATGTTAATACAGGAAGCTATTAATTACAACCTGACTACACTCGTTCTGGATCCTGATCATGAAGCCCCTTGTAAACACATCGCAAACTACTTTGAATGCGGTTCTATCACCGACTTTGATACTGTATATAAATTCGGCAAGAAAGCCGATGTCATTACCATAGAGATTGAAAAAGTAAATATTGAAGCCCTGGACCAGCTGGAGAAAGAAGGCAAAATGGTCTTCCCTCAAGCCCGCGTGATCAGATTGATCCAGGATAAAGGCATTCAGAAACAGTTTTTTAAAGAAAACGATATTCCAACAGCACACTTTCAGCTGGCGAATACCAAAGAAGACATGATCAATTGCACGATCCCTTTTCCTTACATGCTTAAACAGCGTAAAGACGGTTATGATGGCAAGGGGGTGATGAAAATCAACAATGCTGCAGATCTAGAAAATGCTTTTGATGCGCCATGTCTGATTGAGGAACTGGTTGATTTTGAAAAAGAAATCGCCGTAATTGTATCAAGAAACTCGAATGGCGACGTAAAGACCTTCCCTATGGTGGAAATGGAATTCAATCCTGAAGCTAATCTGGTAGAATTTCTGATCTCTCCTTCTACTTATGCCCTGGCCATACAGGAAAGAGCAGAGAGCATCGCCAAAAATATTGCTGCTGCCCTGAACGTAACCGGCTTGCTGGCTGTAGAAATGTTTATCACCAAAGATGGCAACATTCTGGTGAACGAGCTGGCGCCAAGACCGCACAACAGCGGGCACCAGACCATTGAGGGCAATTATGTATCTCAGTTTGAGCAGCACCTACGCTCCATTTTTAACCTGCCTATGGGCGATACACGCAGCATTACCAATGCGGTAATGATTAACCTGCTTGGGGAAAAGGGACACGATGGTGTAGCCAAATACCAGGGTATGGAAAAGGCAATGGCCATTGATGGCGTATATATCCACCTTTATGGTAAAAAATATACTAAACCTTTCCGTAAAATGGGCCACGTTACCATTGTAGACCAAAACCGTGATGCGGCAATTCAGAAAGCAAATTTTATTAAAGAAACACTAAAAGTAATATCTTAATGAGCGTGAAAGTAGGCATAATTATGGGCAGCAAGTCGGATTTGAATATCATGAACGACGCTGCTGATATATTGAAGGAATTTGGGGTAGATTATGAAATGACGGTTGTCTCGGCACACCGCACGCCAGAAAGGATGTTTAACTATGCGAAAGAAGCGGCTTCCAGAGGTTTAAAAGTAATCATTGCTGGTGCCGGTGGCGCTGCACATTTGCCCGGGATGGTGGCTTCAATCACCGTTTTGCCAGTTATCGGGGTGCCGGTAAAATCTTCTAACTCTATTGATGGATGGGATTCACTGCTATCAATCCTGCAGATGCCAAACGGAATTCCTGTAGCTACGGTAGCTTTAAACGCTGCCAAAAATGCTGGCTTACTGGCTGTACAGATTCTTTCCACTGCTGATGCCAGTCTTGCAGAAAAAATGCAGGCTTATAAAGATCAGCTCAGAAAAACAGTTGAAGCCACTGCTGCTGAAATGGAGAACCTATAAGTTCTCCTAATTTAAGCTTGGATTTTTAGGGAAGTGGATCATTTGGGCGTATTTAGGACCCAGGTTAACCATCATATCCTTCCATAAGGACTTCCCTTCAGATTCGAAGACCAGGTCTGCATCAAATTGATTGGACACGATCCAGCTGTTCTGTTCCATTTCCTTATCTAACTGTCCAACATCCCAGCCAGAATAACCGAGCATAAACTTAACGTCCATATCCGTTATACGCTCTTCATCAATGAGTTCTGTCAAAACCTCAAAATTCCCGCCCCAGTAAATACCTTTTCCAAGATCCCTGCCATCAGGGATTAAGTCTGGCCGGCGGTGTATAAAATGAATGGTATCGGTTGCTACCGGCCCTCCATAATAAACACGCAGATCGCCAAATCCTTCTACCAGCTCATCCATCAGCATCATGCTTACATGATTTACTACAAAACCGATAGTACCATTGCTGTCATGCTCCGCTAACAGAACCACGGCCCTGGAAAACTCAGGGTCTGTAAGAAAAGGCTCTGAAACAAGCATTTTTCCTTTTGAAGGTTTGAGTTGACTTATCATTTCGGAAAAATACTCATTATTTTAAAAAAAGTAAAACCTATTTTTGCACTATGGAGCTCACAAAAGAAATTATTCAAAATTTGAGACAGGATTATCGCGCTGCTGAATTGGCAGAGGCCGATGTAGACAAAAGTCCCATTTTACAGTTCGAAAAGTGGTTTAAACAGGCATTGGACGCCCAGCTGTATGAACCGAATGTAATGACCCTGGCAACGGCAGATTTGTCTGGCAAACCAAGTGCGCGGGTGCTGTTACTAAAAGAATTTGATGAAAAGGGATTTGTGTTTTATACCAATTACGCAAGTGCCAAGGGCAAACAGCTTGATGAAAACCCGCAGGCGGCGATGGTATTTTTCTGGGCAGAACTGGAACGTCAGGTACGTATCGAAGGGAGTATCAGCAAGGTGAGCGAAGAAGCCTCCTCGGCTTATTTTCATTCCCGCCCCAAGGGGAGCCAGATTGGTGCAACAGCCTCTCCGCAGAGCGCGGAAATTCCGAGCCGTGAAATGCTGGAAAACCGTGTTAAAGCACTAACTTCGGAGTACAGTGAAAAAGAAATTCCAAGACCTGAACATTGGGGTGGATATGTGCTGCAACCTTCACATATCGAGTTCTGGCAAGGTCGCCCTAGCAGGCTGCACGACCGTATTACCTACAATCTGGTAGATGGCATCTGGAAAATCAGTAGGCTGGCACCATAAATTAAACAGCAAATACAAATGAATACTATAGCAGTAATCGGATCGGGCACCATGGGTAACGGTATTGCGCATACCTTCGCTCAGTTTGGCTATGAGGTTAACCTGATTGACATCTGTCAGGAAACGCTAAACAAAGGAATAACAACTATTGCAAAAAACCTCGACCGACAAGTGTCTAAAGGGACACTGACCGATCAGGATAAAAGCGATACCTTAAATAGGATCAGCACCTTCACAGATCTTAAAGATGGTGTGGCGAAGGCAGAGCTGATTGTAGAGGCAGCGACCGAAAATCTGGAACTGAAACTAAAGATTTTCAGGGAAATTGATGCCTATTGCAAAACGACTGCTATTTTGGCGAGCAACACCTCATCAATTTCGATCACTCAGATTGCAGCGGTAACCACAAGAGGGGAAAATGTTATCGGTATGCATTTTATGAACCCGGTGCCGGTAATGAAACTAGTGGAAGTAATCCGGGGTTATGCTACTTCGGATAAAACGACGGCTACAATTATGGAACTTGCTGCAAAGCTTTCCAAAATCCCAGTCGAGGTAAATGACTACCCGGGCTTTGTGGCCAACAGGATTCTGATGCCGATGATTAATGAAGCAATTTTTAGTTTATATGAAGGCGTGGCTGGTGTAATAGAGATTGACACAGTGATGAAACTGGGAATGGCTCATCCTATGGGTCCATTGCAACTGGCGGACTTTATTGGCCTAGACGTATGCCTGGCGATCATGAATGTATTGTATAAAGGCTTCGGCAATCCAAAATATGCCCCTTGTCCCCTGCTGGTAAATATGGTGATGGCCGGAAAAACAGGAATTAAGTCGGGCGAAGGATTTTATAATTATGACAATGGCGCTAAGGATGCACAGCCCTCGGCAAAGTTTTTATCTTAACTTTACAGCATGAACGAAAACCTGGATGCTTCTTCAGAAAACCTAAGCCCTATTGAGAGAGACATAGAGAAAGTGCTGCGCCCACAGGCTTTTGAAGACTTTACCGGTCAGGAAAAGATCATGGAAAACTTAAAGATCTTTGTTAAAGCAGCAAAACTGCGTGGCGAACCTTTAGATCATGTTTTGCTTCATGGCCCTCCCGGACTCGGAAAAACCACGCTGTCCTATATCATTGCCAATGAAATGAATGTAGGCATCAAAGTGACCTCAGGACCGGTTTTGGACAAACCGGGAGATCTTGCAGGTTTGCTGACTGGTTTGGAAACCGGCGATATACTTTTTATTGACGAAATACACCGACTGAGTCCGCTGGTAGAGGAATACCTTTATTCGGCAATGGAAGACTATAAGATAGATATCATGCTGGAGAGCGGGCCAAATGCGCGATCTGTTCAGATCACCTTAAACCCATTCACGCTGGTTGGTGCCACTACCCGTTCTGGCTTGCTTACCGCTCCGCTGCGCGCGCGGTTTGGTATTAACTCGCGCTTAGCTTATTATGACGCTAAATTACTCACAACCATCGTGCTGCGTTCATCGCAGATTTTAAATACACCTATCACCGAAACCGGTGCTTATGAAATTGCCCGCCGGAGCCGTGGTACACCCAGAATTGCGAATGCCTTGCTGAGACGTACCCGGGATTTTGCACAGATAAAAGGGAACGGCACAATCGACACGGAGATTGCCAAATATGCATTGACCGCTCTAAATGTAGATGAGCATGGACTGGACGAGATGGACAACAAGATTCTGCTCACCATCATCGATAAATTTAAAGGCGGCCCTGTGGGTCTCAAAACTATTGCCACGGCAGTGGGCGAAGATGAGGGGACAATCGAAGAGGTTTATGAACCCTTTTTGATTCAGGAAGGATATATGATGCGCACCTCAAGAGGAAGAGAAGTGACAGAAGCAGCATATAAACACCTGAACAGATCTTTTGCGGCACAATCCGGAAGGTTGTTTTAGCTTTCGGGCATCATTTGTGTATGGTAAAGGAAAATGGCCCTTTTCGGCCAAAAACGCTTAAAATACCAGACAAATGAACATTGAAACAAGAAAACTTACCCTTGACGATTATGACGACTTGCGAGAGTCGATGGAACAGGCATATGATACACTCGGCGGTCAGATATGGAGTAAACAAACCATAGCAAAACTGCTGAAACTTTTTCCGGAGGGTCAGTTATGTATCTCAGTAGATGATAAAGTGGTTGCCTGTTCGCTGGCCATCATTGTTGATTACGACGAGTATGGAGATAAACATACTTATCAGATGATCACTGGTTCTTATACTTTTTCCACGCACGATGCCACCGGTGATACGCTTTACGGCATTGAGATTTTTGTATCTCCAGATTACAGGGGTTTACGCCTGGGCCGCAGGTTATATGAGGCAAGAAAAGAACTATGTGAGAGCCTTAACCTTAAAAGCATCATTGCCGGCGGGCGGATTCCCGGCTATCATGCCCATGCAGATACGCTGAGTCCGAGACAATATATCGATAAGGTAAAAGCCAAAGAGTTGTATGACCCTACGCTAACCTTTCAGATTTCCAACGATTTTCACGTTAGAAAAGTACTTAAAAACTACCTGCCCGGAGATCATGAATCGAAGGAATTTGCGACCTTGATTGAGTGGAACAACATTTACTATCAGGGAGTAGATGCATCAGCGCGATCTGCTAAAACCATCAGGATTGGTTTGGTACAGTGGCAGATGCGTCTTTTTCCGGATATGGAGTCCTTTTACGAACAAGTTGAATTTTTTGTAGATGCAGTAAGCGGATACAAATCAGACTTTATCATGTTCCCGGAATTTTTCAACACCCCACTCCTGCAGCCATACAACCATCTTCCGGAAATGGAGGCGATGCGCAGACTGGCAGAACTTACCGAAGAAATTGTAGAGAAAATCCAGCAATATGCAGTTTCCTATAATGTGAATATCATTTCGGGCAGTATGCCGATTTTGGAAGATAACAAGCTCTATAATGCTACTTACCTCTGTCACCGTAGTGGCAAAACGGAAGAGTACAGAAAAATTCAGATCACCCCTAATGAGCAGAAATACTACGGTATGGTGGGTGGCGACAAGATCAAGGTGTTTGACACCGATTGCGGTAAGATCGGAATCCTGATCTGCTATGATGTGGAATTCCCGGAACTAAGCAGAATTTACGCCGATCAGGGGATGCAGATTTTGTTTGTTCCTTTCCTTACTGATACACAAAATGGTTATACCAGAGTTAGACATTGCGCGCAGGCCAGGGCAATTGAAAATGAATGTTATGTAGCGATTGCAGGTTGTGTCGGGAACTTACCTAAGGTAAACAATATGGATATTCAGTTTGCACAATCAGCGGTATTTACGCCATCAGATTTTGCGTTTCCAACTAATGCCGTGAAAGCAGAAACAACACCAAATACAGAGATGATGCTGGTGGTAGATGTAGATTTACATTTACTTGATGAGCTGCACCATTTTGGTACGGTGAAGATTCTTAAGGACCGCAGAAAGGATCTCTATCAGGTAAAGCTGCTTAAATAACAACAGCGTTGCGAGAAATATATTTGTTCAATAAAAAAGCCGTTTCGAATAGAAACGGCTTTTTTTATACCAGTTTTATACCCTCAAGCTAGGTTTTTGGTGTTTGATTGTTAAAGAAAATAAAATAAAGGATAGCCAGAATGATAATTGCAATCGGAATTATCCATTTCATAGTTGGGCCTGCCCCCTTATCATTGTATTCCTCTACAGCCTGTGGAGAGGGGCCAGGATTATTTTCATGTTTTTCATAATCATGTTCTACTGGCGGTGCAGGTGTTCCCGCTGGATTTTCAGCATGTTTGGGATCTGTATTTTCCATGGTGTTTTGGTTTGTGTTTACATTAATATAACAAAACTATCTCTAAAAGGTTTTGATCTTAAAGCTTACCTTTGTATAACAATGTATAATAATGCCGCAAAATACAGTCAATTGATCAAAGATGAAGCAGCTCGTCTGGGATTTATGCAATGTGGCATTGCCAAAGCAGGCTTCCTTGAAGATGAAGCTCCGCGGCTGGAAAACTGGCTTAAAGCCAGCCATCATGGGGAAATGCAATACATGGAGAATCATTTTGACAAAAGACTTGACCCACGATTATTGGTGGATGATGCCAAATCTGTTATTTCCCTCACACTCAACTATTTTCCAGAGGAACAACAGCTGGATAACGAAGCGCCAAAAATTTCAAAATATGCCTATGGCGCGGATTATCATCAGGTTATTAAAGAAAAATTGTTTCTGCTGCTCAATTTTATCGAAGAACATATTGGTGCTGTCAGCGGGAGGGCTTTTGTAGATTCTGCGCCAGTGCTGGACCGCGCCTGGGCAAAAAAAGCGGGTATTGGCTGGGTAGGCAAAAACAGTAATATCATCAGCAAAAAGAGTGGCTCATTTTTTTTCCTGGCGGAACTTATCATCGACCTGGATCTCATTTATGATGACCCATTTGTAACTGATCATTGTGGTACCTGCACCAAATGTATCGATGCCTGTCCAACAGATGCGATACTATCTCCTTTTATAATTGATGCCAAAAAATGCATCTCTTATCTGACCATTGAGCTAAGGGATGAAATTCCTAAAAGCTTTGACAATAAAATGGAGAACTGGATGTTTGGCTGCGATATCTGTCAGGATGTTTGTCCCTGGAACAGATTTTCGGTCCCTCATACGGAGCCAGCATTTAGTCCGAGGGAAAACCTGTTGAAGATGAAAAAAGAAGATTGGCTGGATATCACGGAGGATGTTTTCAAACAGATCTTCAAAAATTCTGCTGTGAAACGAACCAAGTTTAAAGGGCTCACGCGCAACATTGACTTCCTCAAACTACTTCCAGCAGAATAGTCTTCTTCCAACAGAGGAACTTAATTTTCCAATCTCGACGTAAAATAACTGATCAGTTCGTCATGGCTGATCACTTCATTCAACTGCGCCTTTTGATATGGTCGCTCTTCATTGAGCAAATGAAGGAGGCGAATGGAAGTATACTGTCCAAATTCAAGGTTTACTTCGGTGAGCACTTCCATGTGTTGGTCGCTGAAAATAGAATAGTCGAACTTCTCAGGCACAGGAATGGCCTCAGTTCCATACTGCTCCAAAACTTTAAAAACATCCGGCACTACCGGTCCGTTCGGCCGTTTGATGAGCTCTTCAGAAAATAGAGGTGTATCGTAAAGGGCAAGATGTAACCCCTGCGCATAATACAACAACTTCTGGACTTTCAAATTTGTGATCAAATCTCCTTCCTCAGGATCAGTGAACGAAACAAAAGCGTTGGCTATAGTGATTGCGGAAAATACCATGGATAAATTGATTTCTGATTAATCGATAAACTTAAGAGCATACATCGTGTACACTAAAGCAATTTAGCATCAGAAAATGGACATATATCCACATATAGATGTAAAATCACCTTTAAATTAAGTTATCTAAAGGTGAAGTTAACAATTATGTCAAACTCGCATTATTTGACCGTCAGTGAGTTATTGAATCTGTTTTTATCAGGCACATAGGTACTGCCCAGATTAATTTTGGAGAGTTTTTTTGTAGTTTTGAAAGGAATGCTGATCACTTTATCGCCTTGTTCCCAAACGCCGATACTTTGGTGGAGCTGTTCTTTGCTGCCGTCAGCAAAGGTAAGTGTAAGGTCTACCGGTAAGGGTTTTCCACTCTTGTTCTCTACTTTTATGGTATAACCATCGGCGGACTTATCTGCCGATAAAAGACCAAGATCCAGTTCACCTTCATCAAAAAACCAGCTCTTCCAGAACCAATCTATATTTTTACCAGCTCCCTCATTCATGCTATTGAAGAAATCGAAAGGCATGGGATGTTTGCCATTCCATTGTTTAATGTAATGGTGCAAGGCTTTCGTAAACAGTTCGTCCCCAAGAAAGTCTTTTACATATAGATAGCCAAGTCCCGGTTTAGGGTATGAGTTGGTAAAACTTCCAGAACCTTTCAGATCTGGGGTCAGTGTCATCACCGGCGTATCGTTTTTAGAGCCTGACGTAGCTCCTGTGGCCTCTATACCATATTCATCTACCATTTTCGGCTCAATCTTAGGAGAATTAAGCCACTCTCCTATTGTTGCCCAACCCTCATCCATCCAGCCATATTTTGTTTCATTGATGCCCATATAGAATGGAAACATGGTATGGAAAATCTCATGAATCGTTAGTGTGATGGCGTCCTCACGTTTATCAACCGGATTGTCGTTTACCATCATAGGGTACTCCATTTGATCAAGTCCGTCAAACACAGTTTCATGTGCATAAGGGAAAGGCCATTTGGGAAAATCATGGCTCATCAACTCAACGGATTTCCGCGCAAAGTCTATTACTTCATAATAATCTTTGTGCGTGGGATTAAAAGCAGCGTCCACACGGGTACGCCTGCCAGTTGCAGTGTCTACTACGAGGCTTGCAGATTTCCATAGATAATGGTCACTTATAGCGAATACAAAATCGGTCACATTTTTTGCTTCAAACTTCCAGGTATTGAAAGTCTCGCCTTTAGTGACACGGCCGTCCTTTAAATCTTTTGCGGTTATTACATCAATAACGCTGTCAGATTTTTCAGCAAGGCTAATGCGTTCTGCTATCTCCTTGCTAAAAACACTTTTGGCATTCACCAGGTCACCCGTTGCCCAGGTCACATAGTTTTTAGGAACAGTTACCGAGGCTTTGAAATTGCAGAAATCGTTATAGAACTCTGCCTCGCCAGTGTATGGATATTTATTCCAGCCATCCACATCGTCATAAACTGCAATCCTTGGAAAAAAGTAAGCTGCAAAGAAAGAACCTTTATCAACCTGTCCAGTTCGGATATGGGATCCGGCATTCATCTCGTATTGATAGTTCAACACCAAATTAATGCTTTTACCGCTCGCCAGGGCCGATACGGGTAGCTGCATATTGGTACCATCAATTTTCCAACTTCCGGTAGCAACTATTTTACCATCAACTTCAATAGAATTGATCTGTACTCCTTCGTTAAGGTCTTTGTCGGCGATCTTCGAGGTTCTTGGCGTTCCTCTCTTGTACAAGTTGGGATATAACTTAAACCAAAGTTCATGTAAAACATCAGGACTGTTATTGGTATAAACTACCTCCACAGTTCCTTTTAACAGTCGTGATTCTGGATTAAAGTCCACCTGAAGCTCATAATTGGCTGTGTTCTGCCAGTATTTGGCTCCCGGGCGGCCGGATATGTCTCTTGTTCCTTTGGTATATGCTTGCTGGATCTCAGTCGGCAGGGGCAGCGTATTTTGCCCAAAAGCACTCAGCCCCATCATAGTGAAGAGGCTGAGCATAGTTATTTTATTCATTCTGTGGTATTTGTTGAGCGGAATTACTTTCCGAATTTCATTTTTAATTGCTCAAGCATATCTGGTGTCACATTCACTGCCGGTTTTTCCTTTTTCTGCTGTTGCTGCTGATAAGGTTTGCGCTGTTGGCCAGATTGGTGCTGAAGTCTTGCTGCCTGTCCTGCTGGTTTAGGAGTTTCGGCTGTTTTTCCCGGCTCCACTGGTTTTCCCAATTCCCTGGGTTTACTTTGATCGGCAGGTCTCGGTGCCGACGGTACTCGTGCAGCTCTGTTCAAATCCTTCTTTTTGTTCCAGCGGGTCCATATTTCTTCCAGTTTCTTTTTGGTATACAAAGGGAAATCGCCTTGTTTCATCCAGGCATAGTAACTCGGCTCCATATCGAACACCTGTTCTACCGTTCTGTTTTTGTGTTTTCCGAAGTTGAAAACCTCTTCCCCATTTTCATTAAAAACCATTCTGCCGGCAAAATCTACCGGTTTATTCATGTTTGTGAACGCATGTAGTGCATCAACATTATTTTTAACAGGCTGAGAAATATTACCCTGTTTATCTTCGAAATCTACATTTTCATAACGGTCAAGCTGTGACAGCAATACATGATAGGTTGCTGTGATATCAGCTTCTGCGGAATGGGCATTGATGATGTCCTTTCCGCAGTAAAATTTGTAGGCTGCACGTAAGGTACGCTGCTCCATCTGATGGAAGATGTTCTGAACATCCACAAACTTTCTGTCAGTCATGTCAAAATCTACCCCTGCACGTAAAAATTCTTCCAGCAATACAGGAATATCAAAACGGTTGGAGTTATATCCGGCAAGGTCAGCATCGCCAATAAATTCAGCAAGCTCTGCTGCTGCCTCACTAAATTTAAGCTCATTGGCAATATGCTCATCATAAATACCGTGGATCAGGGAAGACTGCAGCGGGATGGGCATTTCCGGATTGATGCGCATCGTTTTTACCAGCTCAGATCCATCTGGCATAGCTTTCAGGATGGCAATTTCAACGATACGATCAGAACCAACATTAACGCCGGTGGTTTCCAGATCGAAGAAGGCAAGCGGACGGATTAAATTTAATTTCATCAGTTTTTTTATTTTGATTAGCCTGTTAAGCTGTTTTAAGCGTTGTTATTGTGTTGATGTAAACCTGTTTTTTGGGAAATTAGCTCAGGAAAACGATTCCCAGGGCAATTCCAATTATCATTATAAGATACATCAATATTTCTGTAGTTGCGAATTTTTTATACTTCGCCCAGAAGGAGAGTTCATCTTTTGGTTCCATCGGCTATTTATTGTCTTTTGATTAGTCTTTCACCGGTCCGCCTTTAACCAAAACCTGCTGATATGCCGGCAGTGTCAGGTCGTCCACAATTACACCTCTTGTGGTAGATGCATGAACAAAATAACCGTGGTTAAGGTAGACGCCGACGTGGTCAACACCGCCGCCACCAAAAGAAAAGAACACCAGGTCGCCCTCTTTTAGCTGTGAGATACTTTTGTTTTTGATAACATTTGCCTGATCGGACGAACGTCTCGGAAGCTTGATACCATAAATTTCTTTGTTCAATAACAGCGCGAAGCCACTGCAATCTACTCCCCTTTTGTCGAGCCCCCCTAATCTGTATCTTACACCAGCCCAGTCAGTAATAAATCGGTAAAGCTGTTTATTTTCAATATCTGCCATCGCCTCAGCAGCTTTCGCGGCTTTTGAACTTGTATTTGCTGAATATTTCCTGCTACCGCAGGAAGAAACAACAACAGACAGGGTGAAGAATAACATAAAAAGAGCGGAACGGGAATTAAGGAGCTGTTTACAGTTCATTTATTGCTTGATTAGTCTTTGGATCTCGTCTAGTTTAAGCAGGGCTTCCACTGGCGTCAATACATTGACATCCAGATTGTTTAACATATCCCTGATCTGAACAAGTACCGGATCATCTACTGCAAACATATGCAGCTGATAAGCCTGGTTTTGTACTTTTTTGATGCTGTCTTTGATACTCTGCCCTTCAGTACGGTCTATCTCTAATTTCTTTAAAATCTCATTGGCCCGGTTGATCAGCTTTGGCGGCATGCCGGCTAATTTTGCCACATGGATACCAAAGCTATGTTCACTGCCACCGGGAACCAGCTTACGCAGGAAAATCACTTTACTTGCCACTTCTTTTACAGAAACGTTGAAATTTCGGATTCTGCCCATCGTATTGGCCAGTTCATTCAACTCATGATAATGCGTGGCGAATAAAGTTTTCGGTCGCGCTGAGGGATGGGTATGTAAAAATTCTGCAATAGCCCAGGCAATCGAAATACCATCGTAGGTACTCGTTCCGCGGCCAATTTCGTCCAGCAGAATTAAGCTTCGGTCTGATATATTATTTAGAATACTTGCCGTTTCATTCATTTCTACCATGAATGTACTCTCACCGGCAGAGAGGTTGTCTGATGCGCCTACACGGGTAAAGATCTTGTCTACTATACCTATCGTTGCTGCTTTTGCGGGCACAAAACATCCCATTTGGGCCATAAGGACAATCAAACCTGTTTGTCTTAGAATGGCCGACTTACCCGACATGTTGGGACCAGTAATGATAATGATCTGCTGGCTGTCGTTGTCCAGGTAAACATCATTAGTGATGTATTCTTCACCGGTAGCCAGTCGTTTTTCAATCACCGGATGGCGGCCACCTTTTATGTCCAGCACTTTCGTATTGTCCAGGACAGGTTTTACATAGTGGTTGCTGATTGTCAATTGTGCAAAACACAGCAACACATCCAGTTGTGCAACCAGATAGGCATTACGCTGAATTGGCCTGATATAAGCCGCTACCTGCTGCATCAGCGCTTCATACAGCCTTACTTCTATTTGCTGGATTTTATCCTCAGCGCCCAAAATCTGTTCTTCGTATTCTTTCAGCTCCGGCGTAATATAGCGTTCTGCATTCACCAGCGTCTGTTTACGCGTCCATTCTGCCGGAACTTTGTCTTTATGGGTATGCGTTACTTCGAGGTAATAGCCAAAAACATTGTTGAAGGAAATCTTTAAAGATGGGATACCGGTGCTCAGCGCCTCACGCTTCTGGATCTCCACAAGAAAATCTTTTCCACCGGTAGAAATCGCCCGCAGACGGTCGAGCTCTTCATCTACACCATCAGCAATTACATTACCCTTAACGAGCAACGCAGGGGGATCCTGCTGCAGTGTTTTTTCCAGTTGCTCACGAATACTCAGACAAGGATCAAGTTGCTCGGCAAGATTACCCAAATAGGGATTATTTGATTTCAGCGCGACATTCTTGATCTCCTCAATATGGTAGAGTGCCTTTTTCAGCTGCGAAAGTTCACGCGGTCCGCAGCGCAGCAGTCCGACTTTGGAGATAAGCCGCTCCAGATCGCCAATCAGTTTGATATGGCTGAGGAAATCATTCAGCAGCTCTTCATGGCCTACCATATATTCTACCGTACCCAAACGTTCTTGTATAGGTTTAAGTTCTTTCAGTGGCATCACGATCCATTTGTGCAGCATCCGGGCACCCATAGGTGTAGATGTTTGATCGAGTACATTGAATAAGGTTACCGCATTTTCATTCGCCGAACTTACCAGCTCCAGGTTGCGGATGGTAAAACGATCCAGCCACATGTAGCTATCCTCTTCCAGACGGGAAATTGCGGTGATATGTTTGAGGTTCCTGTGTTCCGTCTCCCCTAAATAATGCATAACAACTCCCGCAGCAACTATACCGGACTGCAGTTTATCTACTCCAAAGCCTTTAAGTGATGTGACTTCAAAATGTTTGTTCAGCAATTCATTCGCATAATCACTGGTAAAGGCCCAGTCGTCCATCGCAAAGGTGTAAAACTTATCACCAAAGGTTTCCAGGAACTCCTGACGTTTATTCTTTTGGAACACCACCTCGGTGGGCCTAAAGCCTTGCAGCAGCTTGTCTATATATTCTGCATTTCCCTGTGCAACATGAAACTCACCCGTAGAGATATCTACAAATGAAACGCCTATCGAATTTTTATCGAAATAGATGGCACCTAAGTAGTTATTTGATTTCTGACTAAGGATATTGTCCCCAAAGGCAACACCGGGAGTAACCAATTCTGTTACACCGCGTTTAACAATCGTTTTTGTGGCTTTTGGATCTTCAAGCTGGTCACAGATCGCAACACGCTGACCGGCACGTACCAGCTTAGACAGATAGGTATCAAGGGAATGATGAGGAAATCCAGCCAGTTCAGCATTGGCCGATCCGTTGGCCCGTCTGGTTAAAACAATCCCCAGAATCTGGGATGTTTTGATGGCATCTTCGCCGAAGGTCTCATAAAAATCCCCTACCCTAAACAATAATAATGCACCGGGGTATTTTGCCTTAATGGCATTATACTGCAGCGATAATGGTGTTTCCTTTGTCTTCTCTTTAGCCAAAATATATCTTACGTTACAAAGCTGTAAATATACTATGTAAGGCGTAGCTTTAGGTTATTTTTTTTGAAAATAAGGCTTAACAAAGGTGACACTCAGCACTTACAATTGTTCGATATACGATAAAAACAGGCTCAGCGCTTGCCTTTTTTGTGCCGTAAGCTCAAAATCCAGTTTGTGCATCATGTAATCCTCCACGTCAAACAATGGATTAACAGGCAAAGTTTTTAACACCTCTTTACGTTCAGCTAAACCCATTTTCAGCGCCGCATTAAATTCAGTCACAAAGGCTTCGGGGATCGTTTTATTGGCCACCCAGGCTGCATAAACAAATGGCAGTCCGGTGAAATTCATCCATTCCTCGCCCATATCATAAGCATAGGCGTAATCAGCTTTTTTCCCGAAAGTACGGTCGCCTATAAGCACAATCGCATCGGTTTTGACTTCCGCATCGGTGGTAAAGGTAACGTCCTTTTTAAAATGAAACTTCATCAGAACTTTAGCCAGATTATTGGACGTTCTTGACTCGCGGTCGAGCCTCACCGTTTTGATCTCCGCGGCAGGCACATCGCTAAAAATAAAAACCGAATTCACCGCCCCTACAGAGCCTATGCAATAATCACTGATAATCTGCGCATTTGGTACATGTGGAATGGCCGCTACAGGAATCAATCCTAAATCAACGCTGCCATCAATTACCTTTCCGGCACAATCTGACGGAATATCTAATGTTAAATCTATTTGTTCTTTAACTGCTGAATGTTCGATGCCATAAATAAAGGCCTTCGTGTTGGTATAAGCAACAGCAGAAATCTTAATCTTATTCAAAGGAGTTATTTTAAATGTTCGGTATTGTTGACGTCGGTAATCTTAAATTTACCATCAGTAAGGCTCACCTTGTAGAGGCCTGTATTTTGATGCGGGAAATCGTACATCTCCGACAAAGGCTTATCAGCAAGCATACACATCAGCAAGCGCAAGGCACGGCCATGCATACAAATCAGGATTAGCTTTTCATCGGTACGGCTTTTGATCAGGTCAACGATTTTTTGCAATCTGATTTCCACATCCCTCGGACTCTCGCCACCCTTAAAATGGGCATCGAAGTTTCCAGCCTGCCATTGCTCAGTGATATCCTTGAAAGCGCCTATGCTACGTTCGCTGGTCTGTTTACCTTCCCACTCGCCCCAGGCAAGTTCATCAAGTTCAGCATGCTGTTCCCAGGGAAGACCGGCATCGATAAAACCTTTCACGGTTTGGTGGGTACGTTTCAACGCCGAGGTATAAACTTTTTCAAATGGAACGTCTTTGTACATCGCGTAAAAAGCTGCTCCCTGAGCCCGACCTGTATCATTCAGATCACTGTTGATTCCTCTTCCCTGCACGATACCCTGTTTGTTCAGGTCCGTTTCGCCATGGCGGATGATGTATAGTTCTTTATCCATTAATTGATTACCGGCAACTTATAAAACTGGGGTTTCGCTTCTTCTTCGAACACAAAATCTGTGTAATCCGTCACTACATTATATAAAGTATCTCTTTCAATCGGTTCACGGTTCACCCTTTTGATAAGGTCTACCAAATCCTTTGTGCTCATTCCCGGTGTTTGCTCTTCAGCACCTGCCATAGAATAAATTTTGGTGGTATCATCCAGCGTACCGTCGATATCATCTACTCCAAAGTTTAGGGAAAGCTGTGCAGTCTGGCGGCTAATCATTGCCCAATAAGCTTTAATGTGGTCAAAGTTGTCCATATAAATCCGCGCAATCGCATAATTACGCAGGTCCTCAATTACCGAAACTTCAGGGACATGGTCCATCTGGTTATTTTGATTTCTGAATTTGAGCGGGATGAAAGCCTGAAAACCACCCGTTTTATCCTGCAGCTGACGAAGACGTTCCATATGGTCTACCCTATGCCAAAACTCCTCGATATGACCGTAAAGCATGGTTGCATTGGTACGCATACCTAGTTTATGGGCCTGCTCGTGGATATCCAGCCACTGCTCGGCATTACATTTATCATGTGCAATCTTTTCCCTTACCTCAGGATGAAAAATCTCTGCTCCACCGCCCGGCATAGAATCCAGTCCGGCTTCGTTCAGATATTTCATTCCATCATAATGGCTCAACTTGGCTTTTTTAAAGATATAGTAATACTCTACCGGCGTTAAAGCCTTGATATGCAATTCAGGACGATGTGCTTTCGCTTTTCTAAAGAAGTCGGCATAAAAATCCAGATTTTGTTTGGGTACCACTCCACCTGTAATATGAACCTCCGTTACCGGTTCGTTATCATACTTTTTCAGGATATCCATCATGCCGTCCACGCTCATTTCCCATCCGTCTTCGCGTTGTTTGATCAGGCGGGAATAAGAACAGAAATTACAGGTATATACGCAAAGGTTGGTTGGTTCAATATGAAAGTTACGGTTAAAATAAGTTCTGTCACCGTGTTTATTCTCTCTGATGTAGTTAGCTAACACACCAAGGTATCCGAGCTCGGCATGTTCATATAAGTAAACACCTTCATCAAATGAAATGCGCTCATGCTGCTGAACTTTTATTGCAATATCTTTCAGTTCCTGAGCCAGATCAGCATCATTCAATATAAAAGCAAGTTTTGCTGTGGTATCCATTGTAGATTGATTAAAGCTCAAAAGTAAGATAAAATCAATAGAACATGGCCTAAACAGTCTTTTTAAGCTGTCAGACTTATGTCAAAGGTCGTTTCCAGATATTTTACTTTGAGGTTCTGAGCGCCTCTTTAAAATATTTCAGCGGCACAAAAAGCATCCCAAAACATTCCCCTTCTTCTTTATACAAATGTTTGTGATGTACTTTATGGGCTTTCCTTAATGCACGGAAATAAAAGTTGTTGGTGCGGCTAAACAGCTTGAAACGCTGGTGGATCAGGATATCATGCACCATAAAATAGGCGAAACCATACAGGGTGATGCCGATGCCAATGTAAAACATAAAACCCAGGTCGGACACAAAGGTGCCCACAAAATAGAAGGTCATAGATATGCAGGCAAAGATCACGAAGAAATAGTCGTTTTTCTCAAAAAAAGAAGGTGTTGGCTGATGATGATCCTCATGAAGGTTCCAGAACAGACCATGCATGATATACTTGTGGGTAAGCCATGTTACGCATTCCATTAAACAAAATGTAAGCAGAACAATTCCAATATTAATCAATAGATTCATCTCTTGTGCTTTTAATTTTATCGAGCATCAGTTTAAACCATGACGTATAGCTCTCGGGTTTTAGTATGATTTCTTCTTCAATTTTTTCTAAACTCAGGTATTTCCATTCCGCTACCTCTTCGGGATTGGCTAAAGGTACTGCATTGCTGTAACCAAAAAAAACATGGTCCAGTTCATGTTCGGTAAGTCCGCCGGATAATACGGCTTTGTAAGTAAAGCTGAATTGGCGACTGAGGCTGCACTGCAAACCCATTTCTTCCTGCAGTCTTCGTTGAGCGGCCTCATATACAGTTTCTCCCGGACGCGGATGCGAACAACAGGTATTTGTCCACAATAATGGGGAGTGGTATTTCTCGGCGGCACGTCGCTGCAGCAGCAATTCCCCCCGATCATTAAAAATAAAGACAGAAATTGCCCGGTGCAGCAGGGCCGTGCGATGGGCCTCCAACTTTTCCATCACCCCTATTTCATTATCCTGCTCGTCCACTAATAACACGTATTCTATCATTTTATAACGATTTTATCATGGCTCTCTCTTCTGCCGTGCAATAACTGCTCTGCGCCAGATAATTCTTTATTATTTTATATAAGTTGGCATCAGACTCGTCGGTTCCCTTTTTTAAGTATTTGATGAGCTCTGCCTTATCCGACGCCAAATTCCCCCTGTAGCCCAGAACTGTAGGCACATTTACTTGTGTGTTCAGTCTAAAAAACAGCAACTCCGGAGATCCGGGCTTTGTTTTGATGGCCAGTTCAAGTAAATCGCGTCCTTTATTGAAATGTCCGATCCGGCTAATAGGATTCAGCATGTGTTTACATAACATCATCTCAGACATCGCCCTAAAGCCTAATATCACCGGATCACCATCCGTTTTTGCGTGTTTCAGCTGTTCATAAAAATGCTTCGCAACAGCCTGACTCTCCATTGATTTTGCCAGCAGCTTTCTATACGCCGGCAGGTCGGGGTTCAGCAGCTGCAGGCTAAACATTAACCACAGCAATAGCCTCATATCATCCCGAAACTATGTTTTACATAGGAGCCCGCCAACAGGCCAAGCTTTTGGCTATTCGGAATCCGGATACGTTCAGACATGATGTTTACCGAAGAGACCGACTTAATCTTGTTGAACAAAGTCCGGTAATAGATATAGGCTACATAAACACCAAAACGGGAGCTTCGCGGCAGCTTTTTTATACCTGCAAGGGCAGCGGTAAAGTCTTTCTCTATATCAATTTCTATTTCCAGTTTTTCCTTCTCAGAGAATACGCTAAGGTCTACCGATGGAAAATAAACCCTGCCCAGTACTTCATAATCGGCCTTTAGATCTCTCAGGAAGTTCACCTTCTGAAATGCCGCACCCAGGCGCATCGCCGAAGGTTTCAGCTGAGCATACATCTCTTTGTCGTTCTCCGTAAATACATGCAGGCACATCAGTCCTACTACCTCTGCGGAGCCTAATATATAAGTGTTATACGATTCCGCGCAATGACCTTTGTCCTGCAAATCCATTTCCATGCTCGCCAAAAAACAATCAATCAATTCCTGTTCAATTTTATAATTGTTTACCACATGCTGGAAACTGTTCAAAATTGGATTCAGGCTAATCTTTTGGTCTATAGCTTTATAAGTAGCGGCCTTAAACTCTTCCAGCAGTTCCTGTTTGTTGTAGTGATGAAAGGAATCCACGATCTCATCCGCCAGGCGTACAAATCCATAGATACTATAAATCGCATCATGGAATTTTTTATGCAGGCACTTGATCCCCAGCGAAAAGCTCGTACTGTAGGTCTTAGTGACGATAGTGCTGGAAGCGATAGAAATCAAATCAAATAGTTCTTTCATCCTTATTTTTTTATCAAGTATTGGTTCAGTTGTTCTGCGGCCACCTGGCCCGATATCAAAGCTGGTGGTACTCCCGGCCCCGGAACCGTCAGCTGTCCTGTATAGAACATGTTTTTAAGCTTTTTGTTCTTTAAAGAGGGTTTAAGTACAGCCGTTTGGGATAAAGTATTCGCCAGACCATAGGCATTTCCTTTATAGGCGTGGTAATCATTTTCAAAATCACTGATGCAATAGGTGCGCTTGTAGACAACCTGATCGGCAAATTTTTCTCCGCAAAACTCTTCCATCCTGCGGATGATGCCTGAGAAATAACCCTCTCGTGTAGCTTCGTCATCTTTCAAGCCCGTGGCTACGGGAACCAGGATAAACAGGTTTTCCATACCATCCGGTGCTACCAGAGGATCCGTTTTTGAGGGGCAGCATACGTAAAAAAGCGGATGCTCAGGCCATTGTGGCTGATCATAAATTTCCCGCGAATGTCGCTCAAAATCTGCATCGAAAAACAGATTATGGTGTAGCAATTTCTTGATTTTTTTGCTCACTCCAACATAATAGATAAGACAGGACGGTGCAAAAGTTTTTTTATTCCAGTAAGCTTCATCATAATTGCGGTAACGTTCTTCCAGCAATGCCTGCTCCACATGGTGATAATCGGCCGCTGCAATTAGTCCATCGGCTCTATGCAGACCTGCGGTGGTTTTCAGACCAGATACCAATCCCCCGGAGACGGCAATTTCCTCTACTGCCACCCCCTTGCGGAAGGTTACACCTAGCGATTCGGCCAGTTCCTTCATTCCATTGATGATACTTGCCATGCCACCTTCCGGATAAAAGGTTCCCTGCACCAATGCAGAATAATTCATCATCGTATAGAGTGCGGGAATTTTTTCAGCCATCGCGCCAAGAAACAGCACGGGGAATTCCATCAGGGCAACCAGGCGCTCATCTTTAAAGTACTTGCGTACATAAGTGCTCACGGAACTAAAGAGATTAGCCTGCAGCATGCCCTTCATTACATCCAGATTCGCATATTCCAACCATGAAAATGCTGGTTTGTAAACCAGATCTTTCATGCCTACCCTATATTTAAATTCTGCCTCTTTTAAAAATTTACGCAGCGCGAGGCTACTTCCTGGCTCAATTTGCTCAAAAACCTTTTCCAGTTCTTCCATACTTGCCGGAATCTCTACGAGATTATCTTTACCGAAAATCATTTGAAATCCGGGGTCCAACTGCTTCAGCTGATAGTAGTCGGAGGCCGACTTCCCAAACTGTGCAAAAAAGTTTTCAAAGACATCGGGCATCCAATACCAACTGGGGCCCATATCGAAGGTGAAACCCTCCGCTTTGAAAACACTGGCCCTGCCGCCCAGGCTGTCGTTCTTTTCAAATAAGGTAACATCGTGGCCTTCTTTAGCGGCAAAACACGCCGCCGCCAGCCCAGAAAAACCGCTGCCTATGATTGAAATTTTTGCCATAGTTGAATAGTAAATGAAGGTCGGGCCTGGGGCATCTTCGATCCTTTGGGTATTAAAATATAAATTAATAGTGACAAAAAAAAGCTGTTCCCGGTTTTATCCGGAAACAGCTCTCCTTTAATCTTATAATTTGATAACTAGTCGACAGCTTTGCTGAAGTTTAATACAATATTCGCCGGTCCGTTTCCATACTCCACTGGAGATTTCAATACCAATTGCTCTTTGCTTGTAGAAGAAAGAACCAATCTGTATCCTTCAGTTACATTTTTAGCTTTATCGCCTTCAAAAAGTTTTTTGAACTGGAAAGTTTCATCAGTTGTGCTGGCAGACCAGAAGATATTCTGGGTTCTTGCTGGGCAATCTGCTGTTCCCGGTAAAGAATAGGTTCCGTTACCACTGTTTGTCAGTCGCCAGGTACTTCCTATAAAACATTTGTAAGAAGCCTCGCTAAAAAGAGATTTTACATTTGATGCTGGTACACCTTCAAAAGTGATATCATTTAATACCCAGTTTCCTGTGATTGCGCCTCTTCTTAAACTTGCACTAGTTGTCGCACTTTTCTTACTTGAACAACTTTGTAAAACCATTAATGAACTGCATAAGATGGCTGCTATTACTAATATTCTTTTCATATTCTTTTAATTTTGTCGAACAGCTTACATAAATCTTGCCAAAAAGCGGAGATTTTGAAAATCTGCAGACACAATAACGCTGGCCGCATATAGCCACTTTCATCAAAGAACCTATCAACAATGTTACTCAGGCTTTTAGATTTTTTTTTCTGGGGCAATGATTTTTGTCTCGCTGAAATGATAGGATTGTTACAGGCCCGCCAGATGTCACAAAATTTAATTCTGATAGATTAAAAAGGACAGTCATTTCAAGAGTTTCACAGCTCAATTATTGTCCAAACCAGTCAAATGTAGCGCAAACAGATTAGGCGAGTAAAAACACAAACCGAATAACACACTATAAAACAGAGCATTGACATTTTTTCAGAATAATGTTTTGGAAATAAAATCTATTACACTACATTTGCAGACGTAAAGCAATAGCTTTTTCAAGTCATCCTGAACAGGTTGATTTATAAAGAAGTGGCGAGAGACAGGCTCTTTGACCCACTGGCAACCCTCCCTAACGGAGAAGGTGCCAATTCCTGACCAGCTAGCATAGTGCTTCCTGGAAAGATAAATTAAGACACATGAAAACACCATCAAATCTGTCGCTAATTAGCGAATCTCTGACACAAATTGACATCCGCACAGGTAATGGCACCTGTATGTGTTGTTGTCTGGACTAATATCTTCCCATTGTCAACTATGCATACGGAAGGCCTCTGTAAAGAGGTACATCATGCAGATATGATCATATCCGGCATAACTGCAGCTCCCATTTCTTCACCTCAAAACCAGAAAAATGTCAACACCATATAAATTCGAAACGCTTCAACTGCATGCGGGCCAGGAAATTGACCCAACCACAGGCGCCAGGGCTGTCCCTATTTATCAGACAACCTCCTATGGATTTAATAGTGCAGAACACGGTGCCAACCTCTTTGCATTAAAGGAGTTTGGAAATATCTATACACGTATAATGAACCCCACTACAGACGTTTTCGAAAAACGTGTGGCAGCACTGGAAGGCGGCGTGGCGGCTCTTGCAGTTTCTTCAGGTCAGGCGGCACAATTTGTGGCCTTGAACAATATCCTTCAGGCAGGAGATAATTTCGTAACCTCACCGCATTTATATGGAGGTACTTACAATCAGTTTAAAGTTTCCTTCAAACGTTTGGGGATAAAAGCAAAGTTCGCGAAATCTGACGGCACTGCTGATTTTGAGGCTGAAATTGATGAGCATACCAAAGCTATCTATCTGGAAAGCATTGGCAACCCTTCCTTCAGCATTCCTGATTTCGAAAAACTATCGCTTATTGCAGATAAATATGATCTCCCGGTAATTGTAGACAACACTTTTGGCGCCGCCGGGTATTTATTCAAACCATTGGAACACGGCGCACATATCGTTGTGGAATCAGCAACCAAATGGATCGGCGGACATGGCACCAGTGTTGGCGGTGTAATTGTTGATGGCGGTACCTATAATTGGGGTAATGGAAAATATGAACAGTTTACCTCTCCATCTGAAAGTTATCACGGACTGGTATTTAATGATGTATTTGGCCTGGGCAGCAATTTTGGGAACATCCAGTATATCATCCGCGCCAGAGTAGAAGGGCTGCGGGATTTCGGTCCTTCCATCTCCCCTTTCAACTCCTTTTTGTTGATTCAGGGATTGGAAACCTTGTCCCTGCGTGTACAGCGTCACGTAGATAATGCCCTGGCGCTCGCCACCTGGCTTGAAAATCATGAGGCCGTTAGCAAAGTATGGTATCCCGGACTGGAGAGCAGTCCTTACCATCAGCATGCAAAAAAGTACCTCAAGAATGGATTTGGTGCAGTGCTGTCTTTTGAACTCAAAGGAGACCATAAAAATGCGCCTGCGTTAATCAATGCGCTGCAGCTGGTAAGTCACCTTGCCAATGTAGGTGATGCAAAAACCCTGATTATACAGCCTTCAGCAACCACTCATCAGCAATTGAGCGATGAAGAGCAAAACGCCGCCGGAGTAAGCCCTCAATTATTAAGGGTTTCTGTAGGAATAGAACATATAGACGATATCAAGGCCGATTTTGCACAGGCCTTTGAAAAGATTAAATAAATAAAGTTAGCATACCATGTCATCAACGCATATATACCATCACAAGAAGCAGTTTAAACTGGAAAACGGAAAAAAACTGCGTGAGCTGGAGATTGCCTATCACACCTTTGGAAAATTAAACGCCAAAAAGGATAATGTAATCTGGGCTTGTCATGCCTTAACTGCAAATGCAGATGTGGCCGACTGGTGGAAGGGCTTATTTGGAGAGAAATACCTTTTTAATCCCGAAGAACACTTCATTATTTGCGCCAATGTACTGGGTTCCCATTACGGAACAACCAATCCCCTGGATATTAATCCTGTAACCGGCAATCCTTATTACCTGTCCTTTCCGGAGTTTACCATCCGCGATATGGTGCAGGCTCATCAGTTGCTGGCAGATCACCTGGGTATCAAAAACATCAAGGTATTGATTGGAGGCTCCCTCGGCGGGCAACAGGCTGCAGAATGGGCCATCGCCAAAACGCTGAACATTGAAAACCTCATCCTGGTAGCTACCAATGCATTTCATTCCCCATGGGGTATAGCTTTCAACGAAAGCCAGCGTTTAGCTATTACGACCGACCGCAGCTTTTACGCAAAAAAACCTGATGGTGGTGTAAAGGGGTTGAAAGTCGCAAGGAGCATTGCCTTATTATCTTATCGTACTTATGAAGCTTACGGCACTACACAGGTAGAAAGTGTAAACAGCAAAACCGGCGATTTCCGCGCATCTTCATATCAAAATTATCAGGGTGAAAAACTCTGCAAGAGGTTCAATGCCTACAGCTACTGGTACCTCACTAAAGCAATGGACAGCCATAATGTAGGCCGCGGACGCAAAAGTGTGATTGATGCATTGAATAGCATTAAGTCCAATACCCTGGTAATTGGTATTGAAAACGATTTCCTCTTCCCTATCGTTGAACAGGAATTTATGGGAAAACACATTCCGGGGGCAGAATTTCACCGGATTAAATCTGCCTATGGCCATGATGGCTTCCTTATTGAAACGGATATATTGACCAACATCGTCGGCAATTTCTTAAAGGAAAGCGCCAGCAAAAAAATTGTTAAACTGCATAAAACAGCATAAATGAGTAAGAAACTTAAAATTGGAATATTTGGTTTTGGAGTGGTGGGACAAGGATTACACGACATCATTCATGGCCAGGACCTTAACCTGGAGATCATAAAAATAGCAATCAAGAACCCAGAGAAAAAAAGGACACTTGATGCAAAACTTTTTACAACAGATCATAACGAGATCCTCGATAACGAAGAAATCAACACCATCGTTGAGCTGATTGATGATGCAGAGGCTGCTTTCGAAATCACCAAAAGAGCACTCATCAGCGGCAAACATGTTGTTTCTGCCAATAAAAAAATGATAGCGAACCACCTCGCAGAACTGGTGGAATTACAACAAAAATACGGATCGTCATTACTGTACGAAGGAGCTGTTTGCGGCAGTATCCCCATCATCAGAAACCTGGAAGAATATTACGATAACGAACTTTTACATGGTATCAGCGGTATCTTCAATGGTTCGTCAAATTATATTCTTTCCAAAATCTTTAACGAAAACATGCCTTATGATGAGGCCCTGAAACAGGCACAAGACCTTGGTTTTGCGGAGACAGATCCTATCATGGATGTTGGCGGATATGATCCAAAGTTCAAACTGGCTATCGCAACTGCGCATGCTTACGGATTGTTTATCCAGCCGGAAAAAATCCTCAATGTGGGCATCCAAAACTTATCAGAGCAGGATATTCAATACGCGAGAGAGAAGAACTTCAAGATTAAACTGGTGCCTACCGCCCGTAAAATTAGTACCAAACAGGTAGTTACTTATGTGTTGCCGAAATTCGTGAAGGCTGATGATTTCCTTTTCAACGTAGAAAATGAATATAATGGAGTCACAGTTCAGGCGGCTTTTGCCGACAAACAGTTCTTCTTTGGAAAAGGCGCCGGCGGCCACCCTACCGGAGCGGCAGTGCTATCTGATATAGCAGCCTTAAGATATGGCTACAGGTACGAATATAAAAAATACCACCAACACACGGGCTTAATCCATACCGACAATGTAAATCTTGAGGTATATCTAAGATACACCCACGAATACACAGTTGAAAAACTAAAGATTGAAAATATCTCAGAGCGCTTTTCACGCAACGATTACAAATATGTAATCGGCAGTGTAAGTTTAAAATCATTACTGGCCAACAAAGACCTGCTTACACAAAAAGATGTATTTATTGCCAATACTGGCAAGCTTACTTACACCGAGGAACAGATTCAGGAGATCGTGGCTGAAGGACTACTGGTTAACCAATAACCCGTTTTTGTTGTTTTTGATACGAGAAAGGCCGGAAATTCCGGCCTTTCTCGTATCATCGATATTTTATATTCAACATGTGGAATGCATACAGACGGGATTTTCATTATTGAACTTTCCCGGTGTCTGTTTAAACCGTTGAATGTTTTCTCTTAAATTTCCCTGTTGATATCCCAGTTTTCCAGGTAATCGGCAACTCTCCTCACAAAAGTACCTCCCAGCGCACCGTTCACAACCCTGTGGTCATAAGAAAGTGAAAGGAACATCATATGGCGGATCGCAATTACATCACCAAATTCAGTTTCTAATACCGCAGGTTTCTTTTTGATTGTACCCACTGCAAGGATAGCAACCTGTGGCTGATTGATAATAGGTGTACCCATTACATTACCAAAAGAGCCAACGTTAGTCAGTGTAAAGGTACCATTTTGGGTTTCATCTGGTTTAAGCTTTGAGCCTCTTGCCCTTACTGCCAGATCGTTTACCGACTTGGTTAAGCCCACCAGGTTTAGCTGGTCAGCATTTTTAATTACCGGAACAATCAGGTTGCCACTCGGCAAAGCTGCTGCCATACCAATATTGATATCCTTTTTCTTGATGATCTTCGTTCCGTTTACAGAGACGTTGACCAATGGAAAATCTTTCAGCGCTTTCGCCACTGCTTCAATAAATATTGGTGTAAAAGTAATTTTCTCGTTTTCCCTTTTTTCAAAGTTTTTCTTCACCCGCTCACGCCACATTACCATATTGGTAACGTCTGCCTCTACAAAAGAGGTTACGTGTGCCGACGTCTGCTTGCTCATCACCATATGGTCGGCAATCAGCTTACCCATACGGTCCATTTCTATAATTTCATCTCCGCCACTTACACTTACTGCCGGTTGCACATAGTCTGACTTAATGGGAGCAACTGCATTGGCCTTTTCCGGCGTAGCATTTCCCGGAGCTGGCGCAGCCGAAACAGCTTCTACAGCGGCGGCAGGTTTGGCACCATTGCGTCCTTTCTGTATATAATTCAGCAAATCGTCTTTCGTCAGTCTGCCATCTGCACCACTTCCCGAAAGCTGATCCAGTTCCTGTATGCTGATTTGCTCCTGAGCAGCAATACTTCTCACCAGCGGTGAATAAAAACGATCAGCAGCACCTGTATAGGTAAATGTATTTTGTGAAGGTGATTCTACCAGCGTAATGCTTTCCAGCTGTTCTGTACCCGGAATGGTTGCTGCCACTGCCTCTTCTTTGGCCGGAGCAATAGCATCTTCCGCTACTTCCGGTTCTGTTTGTTTATCGGCTGCTTCAGCAATATTGCCTGTGTCTTCTGTTTCAATGATGGCAATTACTGCACCAACCTGCACCACATCGTCTTCCTGAAATAATTGACTGACTAGTTTTCCGGCAACGGGTGACGGAACTTCTGAGTCCACCTTATCTGTGGCGATCTCTAATAATGTATCATCTAAACTGATTAAGTCACCAGGTTGTTTTAACCACTTGATGACGGTTGCCTCAGCAACACTTTCTCCCATTTTAGGTAATAATAATTCGTATTGAGCCATTTAAGTTTACAATAAATTTGGTATTTACTATCGGATACAAAAGTAAGCTTTTTACTTTAATTGGAGTCTTCTTTCAGCAGATTCAAAATCATAGCCAGAGCTGAGCTCGCAGAACGTTCAATGTTCTGGATCCGCTTATTCCCAAACTGGAATAATTTGGCTACAACCCTATCCCTTGTAGCTACTGCTATCCAGACGGTTCCAACGGGTTTATCGTCGGTGCCACCATCCGGACCGGCAATTCCACTTACTGCAACACTGTAATCAGTATTGAAATATAAAATCGCACCGGCAGCCATTTCTCTTACGGTTTGCTCACTTACTGCACCATATTGGTATAAAGTTTCCGCTTTTACTCCCAAAACTGATTCTTTCAGCTCGTAGGAATAGGTCACTGCGCCACCCGCATAAACGGAAGAGCTACCCGGATGTTTGGTAATCAGATGGGCAATATAACCTCCCGTACAACTTTCCGCAGTGGACAATGTCAGTCCCCTTTTGCCCATTTCGTTCAGAATTGCCTTTTCTAAGGCAATATCCTCCTCGGCAACTACATATTTACCAAGTTTGGTAACGATTTGCCTGGCGTAAATCTCAACATTGTCTTTCAGCAGCTGCTCTTCAGGACCCGAAGTACTCAAACGCAGCCTCACCTGCCCAAGCTTTGGCAAATAAGCGAGTTTGATATCTGGCGGAAGGCTATTTTCAATCTCTGCAATCTCTGCAGCCAGGAATGACTCGCCCAGATTAGCAGTAAGGATAGTTTTATGATAAATAAAAGGAAGGTCAAATTTCTTTTTCAGCCGCGGCAAAATCTCTTCTCCCATCAGGTACATCATTTCAAAAGGTACGCCTGGCATTGACACAATGATATTTTCACCATGATCAAACCACATGCATGGAGCAGTCCCGTTTTTATTTTGAATTACCGTACAACCTTCCGGCACATCGGCTTGTTTGATATTGGATTCAATCATCGGCCTGTTGGAGCGTTTGAAAATTGCTTCTACATTCTCCAGCACACCGGCATCACGGCGCATGCCCATGTTAAAATACTTTGCCAGCGTAAGCTTGGTAATATCATCTTTTGTCGGCCCTAACCCACCGGTGATCAGAATAATGCGCGCCCGTTTTTCTGCCTGCCCAAGTGCCTCTATGATATGATCGGCATCATCAGATACAGAAGTAATCTGCTTAACCTTGATACCAATCTCGTTTAATTCTCTGGCCATCCAGGCAGAATTGGTATCTACAATCTGGCCGATTAGGATCTCGTCGCCAATCGTAATGATTTCAGCTAACATAAATTTTGTTTAAAAACGTGTATAATAAGCCTGTTGTTTGCTTAGCTTCAAGTCCTGCAAGATTGATGCCTTAACTTTAATCGTCAGGTTATAACTTCTGTATGTACCTACCGGAATCCAGTGGATACTCATGTCCCAGCAGTGCATATCGCGATAAATGGAAAACGACGTAGGCGATAATCCTTTAGCCTGGAAATCATAGCCTGACGTAAACTGCACCTTCCATTTTGGGGTAACATTGAAGTCGCCGTTAAAGTTTAGCGTATTGGTCAGTGTGGAATTGAATGCTTCACGGGCTTTACTGTAGTCAAAACGATAAGAGAAGGTAAAGTTCCATGGAATTTTAAAGTCCACAAAAGCATTTGGATCGTTACTCACCTCCGCCAGCTGTGCCGCCTGCTCAGGTGTCATGCCTGTTTTCTGCGCGGCTTGTGTTGCATTGTCCAGGTTCTCGTTTCTGGCTTTAAAGGCCTCGGCGTTTAAGCTATAGCCAAAGGAGAAACCAAATCTGGTTAATACAGGAATTGTATAGCGATCGATTCTACGTCTGATTTTATCATTGATGCCCGTTCCATAGATAGAGTCTCTCACTGCATAAGGACTAAATGATCCATCGTAAGTTACACCCAGTTTATCAGTGAACTGGGAACGTCCGCTAAAGGATAGATCCGACAGTTTAAAGTTGTCCGCAAAAAAGTTGTAGGATCCGTTGATGTTCAAACCTTGTATGATAGGCACTTTCTTAGTACCTGAACCAGTCGTATCTTTCGAAGACAGAACTTTTGCCTCTACAGTATTGTCAATTCCGAAACCAATAGTTCCGCTTCTTCCGGCAGCCGGACCGCCATATTGAGTACCGGCGAACTTGGAATAACGCACATTTTTGCCGGTCAGCGGATCAACTACATTTGTTCCATCCTGGTATAACAGGTCACTATAATAGTTATAATTTGATGAAGAAAAATCTGGGCGGTAACTGGCATTGATACTTGGCGTCATTACCCAGCGCACTGCTTTGAGGTTACCCAGGTTTTTGAACTGTGCTGTGTTATAAATCTTGGTAGACACCCCGGTATTGATGCTGTACTCACCGGAGCGATTAAATCCATTGATGGTGTCAAGCACGGTCGTATAAGTCGGACTGAGTGAACCGTTCGACAAAACTCCTTTGATCGCCGTAGAACGGGTCGACTGAAACTGCCATTTCTCCAGGTAGGTTCCTCCGGCAGTGAAGTTGAAATACTTTAAAGCCGTGAAGTTAATGCTTACCGGCACTGTATGACTAATTCCGTTTTTGAAATGGTTTAAAGATTCCTGCCTGAAAAGTAAACTGTCCAGTGTAGAAATGGAGTTCGTCGCTGCCATGCTATAACCCACAGTGATTTTCTGGTACCATTTCTGATCACTTCCGCCGCGTTTTTTTAAATCGAATGGACTGATAGTTGTCATGTTTAACGACACGTTTGGCAGTTGAATATCTACCTGATGCGACTGGGTATTTTGAGAATGCTGGGCTGCGGCAGTTAAATTGAATAACCCGTCGCCAAATACCTTACCATAACTTATACTTGATGAAAGTGCATTTTCTGTAATGGCGCCAAAATTATAGCTATTACCACCAGCAGTATTTGTATTGTAGCCACTGGTTTTGATGTTCACGTTGGAACTGAAACTTGTCCCCGGATGGGCATTTGCATTTTGAGAATGCGACCATTGAATACTAAAATCTTTTCTTGGTTCATATTCTGGCGTACCCTCCACTCCATAACGGTTACTAGCATAATCAAGTTTGATGCTACCATTATATTTATAGCGCTTCACGTAGTTGGACGTCAGTGATCCCGAATAAGAACCCCTGGTGTAGATCGTACCAAGGATTTTTGCATCCCAATAGTCATTCAGGTTTAGGTAATACCCGGCATTTTGCAGGAAAAACCCCCTCGTATAATCATCACCAACATTCGGAATAATTACCCCTGAACTTTTGCTGTTGGGTTTTGGAAAAAAGGCAAAGGGTAAACCCAGGGGTAATGGGATATCTTCAATTTTGAGATAAGCCGGTCCGGTGATTACCTGTTTGTCGGTTACAATACCCTTTGTGATATAAATACCAAAATGGGGATGCGGAAGATTACAGGTACTGTAAGTCATCCCCTTCACGTTGATCTCATTGTCGGGCTGACGCTTACTTTGCCCCCCGGAGAAAAAGCCTCCCTCCTGTTCGGTAAACGTATTAAAAACTGTTCCCTTGCCAGACTTAGTATTGTAAAACAGGGAATCTGCTACCGAAGAGCCTTGTTTTTCCATTTTAAAAATCGGTCTTCCGAGGTATTTCCCTTTGGCGTCTTTTCTGCCACTGGCAAACACGGTATTGGTAACAGAATTATAACTGATATAATCGGCATCAAGCTCAAAAGACTGGTAAATCACGCGCGCTTTTCCGTAGAGATATATGATTTTTTTATCGGGACTGTATTTTGTAGAGTCCACGGCCGAGTATTCAATTTTTTCTACTTCGGCTTTGGCTGCACCGCTTCTGCCTTTGGTAGTATCCTGAGGAGATGCAGGCATTCTTGCAGTCGTATCCTGCTGCTGTAGAACTTGCATCATGGTAAATTTCGACGATGCCGCGGCCGGCCCTCCGATCAGTACCAGTACTGCAAGGGAAAAAAAAAGAATAACAGTATGTAGGAATTTCAAATTCGTGTGTAAATGTAACAATTGCACTAGTGTTTAACCCAAAACGTCCAAAATTAACGAAAAATATAGCATTGCCCGACGCAAATCTGGTTTTGATTCCATTTATTTATCATCGGTATCTTAAATGCAAGTTAGTCAAATACTTATGTTATATTATTATTTTAATTCGGGACGTTAAATAATGTTAATATGAGGATGCCAGCGTCCTTAAAAATACTTAGTTCGAATGCTAGTCCCGACAAAAATTATATTATACTATCTTTGTGGCCAAATTAGCCTACTCCTTAAAACTTATGGCTGATAGAAATATTAATATGAGTCATTATTAAAGTTCAGATTGAAAAATAAATAATTACACATAAAAAGATTTAAATGAGATTAAAAAGAAATATCCTCCTCTTAGCTACCCTCCTCACATTTACAGCAATAAACTCATTTTCACAAGGATATAAGGTTAAAACAATTGTGATCGATCCGGGCCATGGAGGCGATAAACCAGGAGCAGCAGGCAGTATTTCAACTGAAAAAAATGTAGCGTTGCAGGTGGGGCTTAAATTAGGCAAGAAATTTGAAGCCGAAATGCCAGGGGTGAAAATTATTTTTACCCGCAAGAAGGATGTCGACGTGTCGCTTTATAAACGAGCCGAAATTGCAAATAACGCAAAAGCTGATTTATTTATTGCTATTCACTGTAATTCAATGCCAGACCGTAAGGTAGTTGTAGGTTATACGAAGCGCAAAGGTAGAAAAGTAGCGAAGTATGCCTATGTGAAAAACAAAGTGACCAGGGGTGTGGAAACTTTTGTAGCGGGTAGCCACAGACTGAATGAACAGGATGGTGCGATACGTGAAAACGCTGATATTAGCCTTGAAAAGGATTATAAAAAGAACTACGACGGATATGATCCGAAGGATCCTGAAACATTTATTATACTATCTTTGTTTAAGAATGTATACAGGGACAAAAGTCTGAGATTAGCACGCTTAATTCAGAACAATTACATTAGAGATAACCACCGTCAGAATCGCGGTGTGAAAGAACAGGGAATTTTAGTCCTGCAGCGATGCGGACTGCCTGCTGTATTAACAGAAATAGGGTTTATCTCCAACCCTACGGAAGAGAAGTACATGAATTCCTACAGCGGACAGATGGAAATTGTTAACGCAATTTTTAAGGCTGTAAAGACCTATAAAAAAGAAGTAGAAGTAAAATAAGTAAACCCACAGCATACGTGAAAATAGCAAACGAAACCAAAGTAGGCATATTAGCAGCCTTTTCCATCGCCTTATTAATTATCGGATATAACTTCCTTAAAGGTAATTCCATTTTTTCCAGCGAGACTGTACTTTATGCCCGATACACACGTGTTGATGGCTTGGGTGTTTCTAAACCGGTTCTCATTAACGGTTTTCAAATCGGACGTGTAGATAAGCTAACGCTGCAGCCAGATGGCGAAATCGTAGCTACGCTGAAGATTAAAGGTAAATATGATATCCCTAAAAATAGTATCGCAAGATTGGAAAGTACTGACCTTCTTGGTGGCAAGGCTATCGTTATGGCTTTGGGTACAGGACAGGATTTTGCATTAGACGGGGATACATTAAATGCGAACGTAGAGAAAAACTTAATGGAAACAGTGCAGCCGGTACAGAAAAAAGCGGAGCTGATTATCGGTAAGATGGACTCTATCCTTACGAGTGTAAACTCGATTCTGAACCCAGACTTTCAGAAAAATGTTAACAAGAGCTTTAACAGTATCGCTGCAACGTTAAGTTCATTGGAAGGTACTTCAAAAAAAGTTGATGGTTTGGTAGGAACTGAAGGTAAAAGGATTTCTGCGATCCTGGCAAATGCGGAGGCTATCTCGGCTAACCTGAAAAATAACAATGCGAAGATCAATGCGATCCTTACGAATATCAATACGGTGACTGATCAGGTGGCTGCAGCGAATTTCAAGCAGACGATTGATAACGCGAATAAAGCGGTGACGGACTTGCAGGGAATTGTAACTAAGGTGAACAATGGACAGGGAACTTTAGGGATGCTGGTTAATGATACGAAGATGTATGATAACTTGAATAATGCGTCGAAAAATCTGGATAACCTGATTATAGATTTGAAAGAGAATCCTAAGAGATATGTACACTTCTCGGTATTTGGAGGGGGTAAAAAAGATAAGTAATTCCGAGGGGGGATAAAAAAAAGCCGGTATTTTTTTGCGTCTGGAACCTTTTCTCTGAAGGGAGAAAAGTCCCTAAGGCCTCAAAAAAGCACCGGTTTTTTTTATAAGCCTCAAGAATTACCAAGGGGAGAGTCCAGGCAGGATGCATACTGTATGATGTTTACCTGCTTGAGTTATCTGTTTTGATACTTACTCTTTTGTTAGCAGCATAATAATATCTGCTTGGGTTCACTAGCATGATATTCCCTTGTGCTAACTGCATGACGTTTGCCCTATTGTTAGCAGTAGGATAATACCGGCTGGGGTTCACAAGCATGATGTTCCGCTGCAGGGATTGATCTAAATTGAATAAGTATGTCCTTCAAGAGCAAGCTCTGTCTTTGGGAAAACCGTTAGGGCTTCGTCAAGGATGGGCTGCAGGGTTTTGTAACGCGAAGAGAAATGGCCTATGAGCAGTTTCTCTGCGTTTACTGCAAGGGCTACTTCAGCGGCTTGCAAGGCTGTGGTGTGGTGCGTCAGGTTGGCGCGTTCAAGCAGTTCATGCAGGAAGGTCGCTTCGTGATAGAGGGTAGTGCAGTTTTGCAGACTGGCGAGGTAGCTACCGTCGGCGAGTGTGTCGGAACAGTAGCAGTAGCTTTTTGGGGCATCGGAGTCTACCGTATAGTCTTTGTTGAGGATTACCTTACCGCCAGGCAGTTCAAGGTCGAGGCCTTTTTTCAGCAAGGGATAGTATTCCGAAGAGATTCCCTCTGCTTCCAGTTTCTCGGCAATAACCTTTCGCAGGCGTTTCTTCTCAGAGAATTTGAATCCGGTGGTCGGTATCCTGTGGTTCAGCACGATGGTTTCAACGGTCATGTCCTGGTTTTCGAAAATGACGGCAGAGCTTTCAGCAGTCAGGGCCGTGAATTCAATCTCGTATCTAAGCTGGGTGTCTGAATGTTTGAACTGCAGCTCCAGTATTTCTTTCAGCGGTGCCGGGGCAAAGATCTGAAAGGGCTTGATGCGCCCGTTGAGGTGCATGGTGGACAGCAATCCGATCAGGCCAAAGTAATGATCGCCATGGAGGTGGCTGATGAATACGGTGTCTATCTTGGAAGCTTTGAGCCCGAAACGGATCATTTGCTGCTGGGTTCCCTCTCCGCAATCGATCAGGTAATACTTTTCGTTGCAGTTTAGAATTTGTGCAGTAGGATTTCTGTTGTACACAGGAGTAGCGGAACTACTCCCTAAGATGGTAACCTCAAATTTCATTAATTATCCTGATCAAAGCTCCCCAGTAATTCTTTCTCAATTTCTTCCATGAAGATCAGGTCTTCGGCTTCATCCAGATTACCTACAATGTTCAGGGATTGGTCAATATTAGCAATCTCCAGCAATTCTGAAATGCAGTCAGAAATTCCCGTTACGATAAACAAACCCTTGGCTTTCTTGCATAGCCGGTCGCCCACCAGCAGGCAGCTTAGATCCTGTGTATCGTCACAGTTGTCTACTACCGACAAATCCAGCACAATATTGCAGTATCCTTCAGCATTCAGCAGAATGAATTCAGACTTCAGCCTTGGTGCATTTTCCGTTGTAAGCTGAGCTTCGTCCAAACGGAGCACCACATATTTTTCGTGTTTATCAACTGAGAATTTCATAACATCGGCATTTGAAAAAAACAAATTAAGAATTTAATTCGACAATAAAGTAGTTAAACTCTTTAAAACATTTTGCTCTACCCTGTTCAATATGTCGTCCTGCTCATTTTTCACAAAGGTGTCCCCTGTAATCTGCTCATAAAGCTCAATATAGCGCTCAGAAATAGAATCTACGATCTCCGGTGTCATTTCCGGTACTGATTGTCCGTCTTTACCCTGAAAGCCATTTTCGATCAGCCATTTACGCACAAACTCTTTCGACAATTGTTTCTGCGGCTCGTTGGCATCCTGGCGCGATTGGTAGCCTTCAGCATAAAAATAACGTGAAGAATCCGGCGTGTGGATCTCGTCAATCAGATAGATCTCATCGCCAACCTTTCCAAATTCATATTTGGTATCTACCAGAATCAAACCCCTTTCGGCAGCCATTTCCGTTCCACGCTGATACAAAGCACGCGTAAAATTCTCCAGCTGGTCGTAGTCTGTGATAGACACGATACCTTTTGCCAGAATATCCTCTCTCGAGATATCTTCATCGTGGCCCACATGCGCCTTTGTTGTCGGCGTAATAATCGGCTCCGGTAACTGATCGTTTTCTTTTAGTCCTTCTGGAAGAGTTACCCCGCAAACACTGCGTTTTCCGGCACTGTACTCTCTCCAGGCATGCCCTGCCAAGTATCCTCTGATCACCATCTCCACTTTGAAAGGCTCACAAATCCTGCCGATGGTCACCATTTCATCCGGTACATCAATCACCCAGTTAGGAACGATGTCTGCCGTGGCCTTTAAAAACTTCGCAGCAATCTGGTTCAGCACCTGACCTTTGAAAGGAATGGCTTCAGGCAGCACTACATCAAATGCAGAAATCCTGTCTGTCACCACCATCGTCATCAAACGATGGTCAATCGTATATACGTCACGTACTTTACCTTTATAAAAACTGCTCTGTTTTGGAAAATTGAAATTGGTTTCTCTAATTGCTCTCATGTTGTTGATGGATCACATCAATTATTGTTTATAAATTACTGTATATCGCCGTATGCCTTCAATATCCGTTTCACCAGCTTATGCCTCACTACATCTTCCCCTGTAAGGTAAATGATATCGATTCCCGGAATATCATCCAGGATACGCAGCGCATTATGTAAGCCAGACATCCCTTTTCTAGGCAAGTCTATCTGGGTAACATCACCGGTAACAATGAATTTTGCTGAAGGCCCCATACGGGTCAAAAACATTTTCAGCTGCAAATCTGTGGAATTTTGTGCTTCATCCAAAATAACAAAGCAATTATCCAGCGTTCTTCCCCGCATAAATGCCAGCGGCGCTATCTCAATTGTTCTGTTTTCCAGGTATAACTTTAGTTTCTCTGCCGGAATCATATCGTCCAGCGCATCATATAAGGGACGCAGGTAAGGATCTACCTTTTCCTTTAAATCCCCGGGCAAAAATCCCAGGTTCTCTCCCGCTTCCACAGCCGGGCGGGTAAGGATGATTCTTTTGATTTCTTTATTTTTCAGGGCACGCACCGCCAGGGCTACCGCAGTATATGTTTTTCCTGTTCCGGCTGGGCCGATGGCAAAAAGGACATCATTTTTTACAATGCTATCCACCATCTTACGCTGGTTGGCGGTTCGGGCCTTGATCATCACCCCGTTATTGCCAAAAACGATCACTTCTCCGCCTCCGCCGTTTACCTTTTCGGGCAAAGCTTCGATAGACTCAGCGATATTTTTAATGGCGAGGATAGACTCTATCTCATTTGAATTTAATGAACCATACTGCTCCAGCTGGGCAATCATTTTTCCAAACTTCTTCTCGAATAATTTCTGTTCCTGCTCATCTCCTAACACCTTCACCTCATTGCCTCTGGCAACAATTTTAAGCTTAGGAAATGCGCGTTTGATCAACTCATAATGTTCATTGTTTGAACCCCAGAATTGGGCCGGATCTACGGTTTCTAATGTTAATTTAAGCTCGTTCAAAATATTGTTTTTTAGATAGAGGTGTATATTTTGATTTAAATTTGAATATTTGTACGCGATTTGCCGCTTACGCAAGAATAAGAATAAATATTCAATATTTAATGGCCATTATCACTTTAACAACAGATTTAGGTTCCAAAGATTTCTATCAGGCTGCCCTCAAAGGTAGTATCCTGACGATCTTACCTACAGCTACTATTGTTGATATCACCCATGAAGTTCCCTCCTTTGATATTCAGTACGCGGCCTTCGTTTTAAAGAATGTTTATCACTATTTTCCGAAGGGTACTGTGCACCTGATCGGTATAGATTCCGTATTCAGTGAAAACACAAAATATGTGGGAATGAAGTACCGCGACCATTATTTTGTAGGTGCCGATAATGGTATATTTTCCCTGCTTTTCGACGGTATGCCGGAAGAGATTGTAGAACTAAATATTATGCAAGACCTCAAATACCTGCACTTCCCGCTCGTTGATATTTTTGTGAAAGCAGCTATCCACCTCGCCAAAGGCGGAAAACTGAAAGATATCGGATTGCCTACGGATGGCATCGAAGAAAGAACCTTGCTCAACCCGGTGATTGAACAGGATATGATCCGCGGCAGCGTAATCTATATCGATACCTTTTGCAATGTGATTACCAACATCACCAAAGAGCTATTCACCAAAATCCAGCGTAACCGCGATTTTACGCTCTTCTTCCGCAAAAGCGAAACTATCACGCAGCTGAGCTGGCATTATAACGAAGTACCGGAAGGTGAAAAGTTATGCATCTTCGGCATCAGCAACCACCTCGAAATTGCCATCAATAAAGGTAAGGCCAGCGGTTTGCTTGGTTTGCACCTGAGCGACATCGTACGGATTCAGTTTCATAATTAGAATCGTTCGCTCTCCTACCTAAGCTTTTTTGAAGGTTTACCTTACGCATTCCTCAAATTTTCTCCGGAGCTTTATTAGCTCGAACATGCCCCCCCCCCGCTCATCACTCCTTTCCATTTAAGCTTACTAAATTATTTTAAATGGCCATCGGCTGCGATGAGGCATAAAGTTTGCTCTATACCGCAAAAATCAAAATATGGTTAAAACTTTACTCTTATTTATTCTTTTTAGTACAGCATTACAGTCGCAGGCGGCACCGGCCGACACTTCGGGTTACCAGACACAGCGACTCAAGATTAATTCATTGCTTGCAGAGCGGAGTTCAAAATTCGGCCAGTACGATTTAAGTCTCAATGCGCGCACGGGTATATTCGGACTCCAGACAAAAAACGACCTTAAAAACTCTAATGAAATCCTGCGTGGGATTATTCTCAACGACAACAATATTTTCAGGGAACTCAAAATCCTGATGAACTATAAAGACCAGGAAGTACAGCAGGTGCAAAGCAAAGCCAGCAGTAACGACAAGAGGATTGAAGGTTATATGCAAGCCATCAAAACCCTGCGTGATCAGAATGAGGCGCTGAAAGATGAAGCCGCAGAACTTGCAGAGCGAAGCAGCCGCAGTACCTATGTAATCATCGCTCTTGCCGGAGTCCTGATTGCCGCAGTTGCTTATTATTACGCGCGGTTGCGGAAAACAAATCGCTCTTAATTAGGTTATCAATTGGAAACCTCCAGAGTTGTAAGTAACAGGTAGATTATAGGCTGAGCATACAAGTCGATAGCTTTCAGCTTGCAGAAAAGCTTAGAGGTGAATTGATTGCATACCTTTTAAACGAGATTTATGAAAAAGCAGTTCTTCCGGCTACTGGTCAGGCTCAATAAAATGGTGCTTCCCAGCTATTATAACCACGATCCAATGCGACTGACCAATCTGCAAAAAGCAGTACTCGGTTTCCGTTATTGGGCACTCACAAATTCTTTGGATTAAACAATACAGGGGTTAGATGCATTCACCTAACCCCTGTTTACTATTTAAATAAAGACCTTCGACAATCATCAGCTGTAAAAAATAGACTGCTGAAACCTCGGGTTTTAACTCATTATTTTTTAAAGTGTGCGATAATCAATGAAGCTAATTCTTCACCAATACGCTCCTGCGCTTCGTTGGTCGCAGCACCAATGTGTGGCGTTAACGAAATTTTAGGGTGTTTTAAGATAGCCTCCAATGGCGTAGGCTCATTATCGAACACATCAAGACCGGCGAAAGAAACTTTTCCGCTATCTAATGCATTGAGCAGCGCCTGCTCATCAATTGTACCACCTCTTGAGCAGTTAACAATACCTACACCCGGTTTAACCTGGTCAAACTCTTCCGCACCTAAAATCGGACGATCTGCAAAAGGCGTGTGTAACGTAATAAAATCACTGTTTTTGATCACCTCTTCCAACGAAACCGTCTGAACCGGAATGTCAAGGCTCAGGTCGCCCTGGAATTTAAGCGTCAGACTACCACTATAAGGATACAAGTCATAAGCCAATACATTCATGCCTAAACCTAAAGCTACTGTAGCAGTTGCTCTACCGATTCTGCCGAAACCAACGATACCTAAAGTTTTACCTCTCAGTTCGATGCCTTTAGCATAATCTTTTTTCAACTTATTGAATGCCGTAGCACCTTCAACCGGCATCTTACGGTTAGCATCCTGTAAAAAGCGCACACCGGTAAACAAATGAGCGAATACCAGCTCAGCAACTGACAAAGATGATGCTGCAGGCGTATTTACCACATTGATACCTTTTTCACGTGCATATTCCACGTCAATGTTATCCATTCCAACCCCACCGCGGCCAATAAGGCTTAAGTTAGGTACCTGATCAATCAGTTCCTTACGGATTTTTGTTGCACTTCTAACTGTGATTGCATCATAGTTTTGCAGCGCTTCAACTAATTTATCCTGAGCCACTGTCTCTGTATCCACAACAAAACCGGCTTCTTCTAATAATTTTTTTCCGATGGGATCAATGCCATCGTTAGCAAGTATCTTAATCATTAAATCTTATTTTTGGTGTTTTTCTGCAAAAATCTGCATTAATTCCACAAGGGCGTGTACACTGGTAATTGGTAAAGCATTATAAATTGAAGCTCTGAATCCACCCACACTTCTGTGTCCTTTGATACCTTCGATACCATTTTCTTCAGCAAACTTCAGGAATGGTTTCTCCAGCTCAGGATTTTCCATTACAAAACAAACGTTCATTCTTGAGCGGTCTTCAACAGCGCAGGTACCTTTGAACAAAGGGTTTCTGTCGATCTCCGTATATAAAGCATAAGCTTTTGCGCTATTCTCTTTTTCAATCTCAGCAACACCACCTTTAGATTTTAACCATCTCAGGTTTAACATCGCTACATAAATAGAGAATACTGGCGGCGTGTTGTACATAGAACCACCATCAATATGCTGCTTATAGTCTAACATCGACGGGATTTTGTTGCTGGTTTTGCCCAGAATCTCATCTTTGATAATTACAACAGTTGCGCCGGCAGGACCGATATTTTTTTGTGCACCAGCATAGATTAAATCATACTGAGATACGTCGATCACCCTGCTCATGATATCAGAAGACATGTCGCATACTACAGGAACCTTAGTTACCGGCAGCTGGAATACTTCAGTACCGTAAATGGTATTATTGGAAGTGAAGTGGAAATAAGCACTGTCTTCAGGGATGGTATAGTCCTTAGGGATATAAGTAAAATTGGCCTCTTTAGAAGAAGCAACGATATTAGCAGTACCAAAGTTCTTTACTTCCTTGATCGCCTTGTTAGCCCATACACCAGTTTCCAGGTAACTTGCCGATTGCCCTTCGTTTAGCAGGTTCATTGGAACCATTGCAAACTGTAAACTTGCACCGCCCTGTAAAAATAAAACAGAGTAACCTTCAGGCACATTTAACAATTCTTTCACTAGTTTAACCGCCTCAGCTACAACTGCCTCAAACTCAGGTGTACGGTGTGAAATTTCCAATATCGAAAGACCGTCTTTAAAATCTAAAACCGCCTGTGATGCTTGTTTAAATACTTCCTGAGGTAGAATGCAGGGACCTGCTCCAAAATTATGTCTCATTTTATATGCTTATTTATTGGTTGTAAATGTAATTGTTTTATCGAAATATTAGCCCGGTTTTTGAATATATCTACTTAAATAATAGAAGTTATATACTAGCGGTAGCAGAAGCCGAAAGGTTTTTCATGGACGAGATCATCTCCGTTGGGGACGCAGCAGCAAAAACAGCATTTCCCGCAACCAGCACATTCGCACCCGCCTGTAATAAAGCCGGGATATTGTGCAGCCCTACCCCTCCGTCAACTTCGATAAGTAAGTCTGGATTTAACTGATTCGCCATCGCGCGAAGCCGGCTGATCTTGTTAAGTGTATTTGGGATAAATGCCTGTCCCCCGAAGCCCGGGTTTACCGACATTACCAGTACCATGTCTAAATCGCCCAGTATGTCGGACAACAGTTCTACCGGACTATGTGGGTTCAGTGCTACGCAGGCTTTTACGCCCGCCTGGTGGATCAGCTGGATTGTTCTGTGTAAATGTGTGCAGGCTTCATAGTGAACCGTGATCATGCTGGCGCCTGCTCTCGCAAACTGCTCAACATATTGGTCTGGGTTAACGATCATCAGGTGAACGTCCAGCGGTTTCTTTGCGAATCGTTTAATTGCTTCCATAACCGGGAAGCCAAATGAGATGTTAGGCACAAATACACCATCCATAATATCTACATGGAACCAATCTGCTTCACTGGAGTTAATCATCTCCACATCCCGTTGTAAATTGGCAAAATCTGCAGAAAGTACAGATGGGGCAATGAGGTGTTTCATGGAGTAAATATAAAAAAATAACCTATTCTAAAACAAAAAACCCCGCAAAATGCGGGGTTTATGACAAATCATTAAGCAGGTTTGTTGTCCTGCGCGCTTTCCGGTTTGGCCGGGCGCGGCAGTAGTGCTTTTCTGGAAAGCTTCATTTTTCCTTGCTTGTCGATATCTAATAATTTCACCTGGATTTTGTCGCCTTCTTTAAGCACGCCATCCATAGTTTCTAAACGCTCCCATGCAATCTCAGAGATGTGCAATAAGCCGTCTTTACCTGGCATGATCTCAACGAATGCACCAAATGGCATAATTGATTTCACTTTACCATCGTAGGTAGCACCTATATCCGGTTTCGCAGCGATAGCGTTGATACGTTTAACAGCAGCATCAATTGCAGCTTTGTTATCAGCGAAGATTTCAACGATACCTTTGTTACCTACTTCTTCGATAGAGATAGATGCGCCGGTTTCACGTTGCATTTCCTGGATAATTTTACCGCCTGGGCCAATTACAGCACCAATAAATTCTTTATCAATGCTCAATGATACGATACGCGGAGCGTGGTCCTTGTAATCTTCACGTGGCGCAGCAATCGTTTTCTTCATCTCGTTTAAGATGTGTAAACGTGCTTCGTTAGCTTGTTTCAAGGCAGCAGTTAATACTTCCCATTTCAAACCATTGATTTTTAAGTCCATCTGACAAGCTACGATACCTTTTTCAGTACCGGTAACTTTAAAGTCCATATCTCCCAAGTGATCTTCGTCACCTAAGATATCTGTTAAGATCGCATATTTACCAGTTTTCTCATCAGTGATCAATCCCATTGCGATACCTGAAACAGGTGCTTTGATTTTGATACCGGCATCCATCAGTGCAAGTGTACCCGCACAAACAGTAGCCATTGAAGATGAACCGTTAGATTCTAAAATATCAGAAACGATACGGATAGTATATGGGTTTTCTTCTAATCCAGGTAATACTTTTCTCAATGAACGCATTGCCAGGTTACCATGACCAATCTCGCGACGGCCAGCACCTCTGTTCGGACGAACCTCACCAGTTGAGAAACCAGGGAAGTTATAGTGCAACAGGAATTTGTTATAACCATTGATGAAAGCACCATCAATCATTTGCTCATCATCTTTAGACCCTAAAGTAACTGTAGTTAATGATTGAGTTTCTCCACGTGTAAATACTGCAGAACCGTGAGCAGAAGGAAGGTAACTTACTTCAGACCAGATAGGACGTACAGTACGTACATCACGACCGTCTAAACGTTTACCTTCGTCTAAAACAAGGTTACGGATAGCATCATATTGTACATCGTGGAAATATTTCTTAGATAAGAATCCAGTTACGTCATCAATATCCTCACCTAAAGAAGCGATAAAATCCATCAGGATCTCACCAAATTTATCACCACGCTCAGATTTAGAAGTCTGGCTCGCAGCGATTGCATATACTTTATCATAAGTAGCTGCATAAACTTTTTCTTTCAGTTCAGGGTTGCTGTCTTCATGAGAGTAAGTACGTTTTACAGTTTTACCAACTGCTTCCGCTAATTCTTTCTGTGCATTTACCTGAATGATAATTGCTTTGTGTGCAAACTCAATTGCTTCCACCATTTCTTCTTCAGAAATCTCATCCGCTTCACCTTCAACCATTACGATATCATGCTCAGTACCTGCAACAAGGAATTCCATTGTAGCACGCTCTAAGTCGCTCACATATGGGTTGATCACCAATTGGCCATCAATTTTTGCAACGCGAACTTCAGAAATTGGTCCGTTGAAAGGAATATCAGAAACAGCAATAGCAGCCGAAGCAGCTAAACCTGCCAGTGAATCCGGCATTATATTTTTATCAGATGAGATCAGCGTGATCATCACTTGTGTATCAGAGTGATAGTCTTCAGGGAACATCGGACGTAAAGCACGGTCTACCAGACGTGAAATTAAAACTTCATAGTCAGATAACCTTGCCTCGCGACGTAAGAAACCACCCGGAATACGTCCAGCGGCAGCATACTTCTCCTGGTAATCTACAGATAAAGGTAAAAAGTCAACACCAGATTTTGCACCTACAGTAGAAACTACCGTTGCCAATAACATGGTATCACCCATTCTTACCACTACAGAGCCATCGGCCTGTTTGGCCAGTTTGCCTGTTTCAATTTCAATTGTCCTACCGTCTCCCAGGTCGAACGATTTTTTAATTACATTCATTTAGAAATTGTTACGATGTGTTTTCCTCTTTTCACACATCAGATTTATATATATATTTTTATTGCTCAAAGTAAAAAAGCCATCCTTAAGAATGGCTTTTCCTGATATTATTACGCTTATTTCGAACCAATTGGTTTGATGATATCTCTCAATCCTAAAGATTTGATGATAGCACGGTAGCGGTTGATATCTTTTTTAAATAAGTAAGCCAGGATACCACGGCGTTTACCTACTAATTTTTGAAGTGCTAACTGTGTAGAAAAATCTTTACGATTTTTCTTTAAGTGCTCAGTTAAGTGCGCGATACGGAATGTGAATAACGCTACCTGACCTTCTGCAGAACCTGTGTTAGTTTCAGTTTCGCCGTGTTTTTTGAAAATGTCGGCTTTTACTTCTTTACTTAAATACATTGCTTGAATTATACTAAAGTGTATATTAATTGATTAATTGAGCGCAAAGATAGCGTATTTTTAATGATTAGCAAATATCAGAAAATCATTTCCTCTTTATATTTGGCTTATTTTAAAATATTTCAATAAGCAGCCCTCAAATCTTACTTTTGTAACATGGAAAAGAACGCATACAGCATATTTGAAAGTGAGTTAAAGGTAAGACCAGATGATATAGATATGTTTAACCACGTGCACAACAGCAAGTACTTCGATTATGTGCTGGCGGCGCGTTACGAGCAGATGGACCAGTTTTACAATATGCCCATGGAGCACTTCCTGACCAGTGGTTACGGCTGGGTAGTCCGCACGGCTTATGTGGATTTCAAAAGGGCGCTAATCCTGGGCGACGTGATCAAAATCAGGACCGGCATTTTAACAATCAACGAAAAAGGATGCCGCGTGCAGTTTGAAATCGAAAACGTGAAAAGCAAAAAGATTGCTGCCGATGGCTGGTTCGACTATGTGATGATCGACACCAGCACCGGAAAAGGCAGTAAAGTAAACGAAGAAATGATTAAAGCTTACAGTATATAATATAAGCATTATTTATCACCACTCCCGGGCACATATCCCAATCCCGGAGTTAGCCAGTGCAATAAAAACACCCTTGAATACCTGTAGTTGAAAGGCGAACAAACAAATACCGTTAGCAATAGCAAACCTACATAATACCACAGATTTTCATAAACCAGCGGCAGGCCCAGAATATAAGCGGCCACGCTGGCGGTGATCATTTCGGCAACATTCATGGCATAACTGATAAACATCGATACATAAAAGAAACCCGGCTCCCGCTCAAAACGAAGGTTACAATGCGGACAAAATTCATTGGTAATCTGGCCCTTCAGCGATATAGAATACATACTACCGGAAAATATATCCCCCTGTCTGCACCTGGGACATTTACATTGTATAACGGCTTCTAATTTGGAGATGGGTTTCATAACGTTGTGAATTGTTAGGCAAATCTAAAGTATAATCGCCATAGATTTTATGATCTATATCATAATTACACTTTAACAATCTTTCCACGTATAAGTTTGATTGCGCCAGACGCCGCCATTTTCCGGATCGTCCGGATGGCCGTTTCTACCCGCAGCCCGCTTCTGTCGGCCAACTCCTGACGCGTAATCTGCAGCACCTCCCCTTTCTCCATATCCTGAAACAGATAGTCGATCAGCGTTGTCAGCCGGTGTTCAGCCTGCTCGTTGCCCAGTTCTTCTAACATCATAGATTTATAAAACAATCTGCTGCTCAAAGTTTTGATCAGGTTCATACTGAAACCCCTATCCTCTTCCAGAAATTTATGAAAGCCATCATGGTCTACCAGCGTCAGTTCAGCATCCTCAGAAACAATCGTATAGGCCAGATATGGTCGCTGCAGCAGCAATGCCGGTTCACCGAAATATTGTTTCGCCCTAAACACACCCTGGATAAATTCCTTGCCATCATCATTTACCGTAACCATCCTCACTTCTCCGCTTCTCACGAAATATACATAACGCGGTTTCATGCCCGGCTCGTAGATTATTGTGCCTTTTGGATAAAGAATGGTTTTGAAATGATGGTCTGACAGGTACTGGCTAAACATAAAAACAAAAGTAATTAACCCTGCCGACTGAAGTAGATATCTCAAAAAAAATATTTATGGATCAAAATTTTGAGAAGTGACTGAAAATAGATTTACATTTATAGGTCAAACCACACAATTTAATATTTATGGATAAAAATTTTACCAGAAAAATTGTTACCCTATCCCTCGCCGCTATTTTAGGCACTGCAACCTGTTTAAAAGCGCAAACTGATAGTAAAGACGAATCCTGGCAGGAGAATAAAAACATGGCGAAGATGAATGTTCCGGCATTGTTGCTCAACACCTTTTCCTTCCAATATGAACGTGCCATCGGCAGCAATATGTCTGTTGCATTTGGCGCCAGGTTAATGCCTAAATCGGGTATTCCCTACAAAGAAAAAATCAGCAGCTGGGTAGACGAAGACAATACCAAGAAAACTTTTGCTTTCATGAAAACTTCCAACTTTGCCTTCACTCCCGAAGTGAGGTTTTACTCTGGCAAAGGGGTTTTCAGAGGATTTTATGTAGCTCCATACCTGCGTTTCGCCAGGTTTAATGCCGAAGCTCCATTTGATTTTACCATCGATATCCCTACCACACCACCAACAACCGCTACAGAAACTATCTTCTTCAAAGGAGATATCAATACCTTCACCGGGGGTGCGATGATTGGTGCGCAGTGGAAGCTGACCAAACAACTTTACCTGGACTGGTGGATTGTAGGTCTAAACTATGGTTTTTCGAAAGGAAACCTGGTGGGCAAGAGAAATCTGAACGCCTTCGAGCAGCAGGAATTGAGAAAGGAAATAGACGACTTTGTAAACGACATTCCTTTGGTTAAAGCAACCTACACTGTTGATAGTGAGGGCGCCGACATCAGATTTAAAGGTCCGTGGGCTGGTGTAAGAGCCGGTGTTAACGTTGGCTTCAGGTTCTAAACCGCTATAAAACACAAAGACCAGCGACAGGTTGCATTCCATGTCGCTGGTCTTTTTATTTAGGCAATATTTGTTTCAGGCATCGGCCGATGCCAATCAGGCAAACCACTAGCCGATAGTTTCCTTGATCAGTTTGGTATAGAAGTCGTTCAGTTTCATACCAAATGCCGCAACCTGCTGAGGGATAAAACTAGTGCCAGTCTGACCGGGGATAGTGTTGATCTCTATAAAATAAAAATCTCCCTCATCACCCGTCAGGATAAAATCTATCCGTACCACGCCTCTGCAATTTAACTTGTTGTAAACCGCTGTTGCTATCTCTTCCACCCGCTTGCGCGTTTCCGGACGCATTGGTGCCGGTGTGGTTTCTGTAGCTACGCCCGGTGTATATTTTGCTTCAAAATCAAAAAATTCCTTTGCCGTTTCCACTTCCGTTGCCGGTAAAACCGTCACTTTGCCATCCAGTTTCACTACTCCAACGGTAAACTCGCGTCCTTCTATAAATTCTTCGATGAGCAATTGCGCATCTTCTTTGAATGCTTTATCCAAAGCCGACTGCAAATCATACTGATTCTTCACCTTGCTCATACCAATACTGCTGCCACCATTGTTTGGCTTCACAAAATAAGGCAAACGTAAATCCTGTTTGATCTGGCTTAAATCATAGCCCCCACCTTTAAAAATCTGTGCCGACTTAGCCACATGTAACTGCGGAATATCCTGTACAATTGCTTTTGTATAACCTTTATTCATCGTAATGGCCGATGTCAGCGCGTCGCAGGTAGTATATGGCAAAGCCAGCATATCAAAGTAACCCTGCAATTTTCCATCCTCCCCCGGCGAACCGTGAATTGCGATAAACACCCCGTCGAAGGTCACTTTACGCCCCTTCAGCGTCAGCGAGAAATCGTTTCTGTCTACTTCAATCTTTAAAGAATCCGCAGGTTCATAAAACCATCCCTGCTGGGTAAGCATGATTTTATATACATCAAACTTGTCTGGGTCCAGGTTATGGGCAATGGTAGCTGCACTTTTTACAGATATCACCCATTCTCCTGTTGTGCCACCGGTCAGCAACGCTATGGTTTTCTTCATTATTTCCTATTTATATCTATTTCTATATCTTAGTGATGAATCAAATTCAACAATAACATAGCGTCAAAAATATTAAAATAGTTTATTCAGATCGCATTTAAATTCCGATAAAATATAATTTTAGCCTAAATTTGAAGCCTATACCATGTACATAAAAAATTAAATGGCCAATTTCATCTCCTACTTAAAAACTAAATCGTTCAGAACCAATCTGCTCGCTGCCATCGTTACGGTAGTGGTCTTATTGCTCATCGCTTTTTTCAGCCTTCGCTATTACACCAAACATGGGCAGGGATTAAATGTTCCCGCAGTAAAAGGGCTGGCTTTTAGTCAGGCAGTAACCAAACTCGAAGAGCTCGGACTGCGTTACGAGGTCGATTCAGTATATATCATGGACATGCCACCGGGAACCGTTATCGATCAGGATCCTGAGGCCAATACATTTGTGAAAGACAACAGAACCATTTACCTGACCATCAATACCGCGCAGGCGCCAAACGTTAAATTTCCGGATATCCAGTTCAAATCATTTATTGAAGCCCAGTCGGTTATCAATAGCTTTGGCTTGAAAGTTGGTGATACAGTATATAAGGCAGATGTGAGCAGAGATGTGGTGCTCGAGGTTTCTTTCGGCGGACAAGCGATTAAACCGGGAGACATTGTCCCTAAAGGATCAAGGATCGATATGCTGCTGGGCGATGGAAGAGGAAACGAAGATGTGGATATCCCATCACTGTTAGGATTTACCAAAGGCGAAGCGGCCTTCTCACTAAGAGGTGTAAACCTGAAATTAGGAACCATTACCTACGACGGAAACATCACAGATACCGCCAATGCTGTTATTATCGCACAAGAACCGATGGTTTCTGATACGCTGACCAAAGTGAAATTAGGTACGCCAGTAAACATCACCCTGTCCAACAGCAAAACACCTGTTACCAATTAGAATTTAACCTTCTATGAGCACTGAACAAACAAGCAGCCCTAAAAAGGGCACAAAGATCATATTAGCCATTGCAGCAGTCGTTGTTGTGATTGGTGCCTATTTCGGCTACAGTTTTTATAATGTATACTTCAAGCCCAACGTATCTGGCAACCAGAAATACCTGTTTGTAAAAACCGGGGCTACACTGGAAGACATCTATCAGGAAATTAAAGGAAAGGACCTGCTGAACGACGTGGGTACTTTCAGCGAAGCCGCAGCAAAAATGGATTTGGCCACGCGTGTGAAACCCGGACGTTATACCTTAAAAAAAGGAATGACCAACCGTACGTTGGTAAACATGATTAAATCCGGCAATCAGGATCCGGTAAAATTGAAGTTCCACGGACTGCGCAGGAAAGAAGATTTTGCCGGTTACCTGGCTAAAAACCTCGAAGCAGATTCTGCGGCCTTTATTAAAATCCTTGATTCTGCTGCATTGGTAGAAAAATATGGCTTCACAAAAGACAACAGCTATACCATGTATATTCCTAATACTTATGAATTGTACTGGAATATCTCACCGATGGAGTTTTTTGATCGCATGCGTAGCGAGTACGATAAATTCTGGACTGCAGACCGTAAGAAAAAAGCTGCAGCCCTGAACATGACGCCTCAACAGGTAACTGTACTGGCTTCTATTGTAGATGGCGAAGCGCTTTACGATAAAGAAATGCCTACTATCGCTGGTTTGTACCTTAACCGCTTAAACAAAGGCATCCTGTTACAGGCAGACCCAACCGTGATTTTTGCGAATAACGATTTTACAGTGAAACGCGTAACCAATGCGCTATTGCGGATCGAGTCGCCCTACAACACTTACAAATACGCAGGATTGCCTCCGGGACCAATCATGATGCCCAGCATTAACGGAATTGACGCAGTGCTTAGCCCTGAAAAAAACAATTACATTTACATGTGTGCTAAGGAAGACTTTTCGGGCTACCATGCCTTTGCAGTCACCAAAGCAGAGCATGAGATCAATGCCAATAAATACCGTGCAGCCTTAAATAAGAGAAACATTTTCAAATAACGATGTATACCGACAGCACCCAGATCAGAGTAAGATACAGTGAAACCGACCAGATGGGTTATGTGTACAATGGCAATTACGCGCAATACTATGAAATTGGTCGCGCAGAGATGATGCGCAGCCTCGACATGAGTTATTCCAAAATGGAAGAAACCGGTGTGATGTTGCCACTGCTGGAGCTGAACTGCAAGTTTATCAAGCCTGCTTTTTACGACCAGGTGATCACCATCAAAACCATCGTGAAAAAGATTCCGGGGATCCGCATCGTCTTTGACTATGAATTATACAATGAGCAGGAAGAGCTGATCAATATCGGCTCCACTACCCTTGTATTTTTTGATATGGTAAAAAAACGTCCTTGCGCCCCTCCTGAATACTTTATGGACCGGGTTCGACAATATTTCGAATAAATTTATAAATTGTTTAAAATTCCTGATAATTTCACCGTTTGCTAAATGAATTGGGTACATAAACAGCTTTTAAAACTCAAATTTTACTACCAATTTATTGAGTGGACTAAAGAGTGCGTACTGCCAGGTTTTAGTCCGCTGCCTTTATATACTATAGGGGCTTTCTTTTTTAAGGAGATTGCCAAAGAGTCTTTGGTAAATAAGGCCTCCTCATTGGCCTATAACTTTATGCTGGCGATCTTTCCGGGGATTATCTTTTTATTTACGCTGATCCCCTTTATTCCAAAGCGCATAGGATTTCAGGATCAGCTGATGGTATTGCTGCAGCTTATCCTGCCGCACCAGGCTTACGAAGCTTTTGAAACCACAATTACAGAGATTATAAAAATCCAGAACGGGAAATTACTCTCCTTTGGTATCATCCTATCCGTCTTCTTTGCCACTAACGGCATGCACAACCTCATGAAGGCCTTTAATAAGGCCTCATTGATCGTAGAAACGAGAACTTGGCTTAAACAGCGTTTAATTGCTTTGGTTCTTACCTGCGTTATTGCTATTTCGCTGATTGTAACCATTGGCTTTATGACTGCCGGTGAGATTGCTCTAAATTACATTAACCGGGGTTTACATATCAAAGGGAACTTTATCTCTTACGTGATCAACGTTTCCCGCTGGGCCTTGCTCGGGATACTGTATTTTGTGACCATTTCTGTGATTTACCGCTACGGTCCGGCTAACACTAAAAAGTGGCGCTTCTTTAGCGCTGGCTCCTGGCTGGCAACCATTCTTGCATTTTTAACCATTTGGGGATTTTCATTTTACATCAATCACTTTGGATCATACAATAAAGTATATGGATCGATTGGTACTTTGATCGTAATTATGATCTGGTTATACCTCAATTCCCTGATCCTTTTGCTGGGTTTTGAGCTAAATGCGAGTGTCGACCTGTCAAAACGGAGTGTCAAGATCATCAAACAACCCTTCAATTTGTTCAAAAATCAGGGTTTTACGGTCAATAAACCGCTTAAGTAAAAGTTTTTCTACCTCAACGTTAACCAGTTATCAATTTCTTGTTAAAAAATCAATATCATTATTTGCAGAATCAAGCAGTATTTGTACTTTTGTCGCGGAGAGTTGGCAGAGTGGTCGATTGCGGCAGTCTTGAAAACTGTTGATGTGTAACAGCATCCGCGGGTTCGAATCCCCCACTCTCCGCCAAACAAAAATGCTACCCAATTGGGTGGCATTTTTTGTTATGTGCAAGATCTGCACGCCTTCGTGCAAGAAAAATTTAAATCGTTTTCCTAAGGATTTCACGTTTGGATTGATGCTGATAGAGTACAATTTTCTAAGGTGCCAATTTGGCTTCATAGAGAAAGGACCGCAGCGACAGTAATTTTATATCAGTTTACCTGTATTTTCAGCGTACTCCTTTATGATTAGATTGCGATTCCTTAAAAGTGCTTCCATGTAATTCTTTAGAAAAAGATGATCAGCAAGTTTCCCCAGAATTCCTAATGGAGATACATAACAAAAAATATCGATCATCTTTGTTCCATTATCTATTGGTTCGAACTTGTGAATATGTTGAAATGATTTAAATGCACCTGATACCATCTCATCAGTAAAAGCATTGGGTTGGTCGAACTCAGTAATCTTGGAAGTCAACTCCTGAAAAAAGCCAAAATGCTTAGCCCGCCAGGTAACAGATTCACCAAGCTCTATCAACCCAGACATTCTACCGGCTATAACTGTTTCATGGGTATGCTTTGTAGATACCTGATGTAAATCAATATTTCTGGAAAGATCAAATACGATTTCAGGCTTTGCTAGAATGAATGTAGTCAGATATATCGATGGCATCTACAGTAATATTACAGAAAACGTCGGTTCATCTTTAAACTCTGCCTGTTATCAACAAAAGTCACTAATTCTAGCAAACCTTTCTTAGGCTTTATTCGATATAACTACAGAAATATGAGGGATAATCACACCAATGTAGGTATTTTTAGTTTTAAAGGTTCTACGAGCGATAAAAGGTTCAGTACCTCAAATGTCGAGATATTGGAATACTCTGGCAATGAATTTGTCAACCTCAGTCTGCGTCCAATTCTCTTCAAGATAATCAATATTACGCTGAAAAGTTTCTCCAGCTTTTTGAGACCAGACAATTGTCATTATTTATAACCAAATCTTTTTTTTGCCTCTTCGTGACTAAAAGAATTTCCGCTGTCAAGTTGACTTAACCCTTCTGATACATCATTCTGTTGACTTTTACTTAAGCCATCAAACCAATCCATGTCTCTATTATTAATTAGCGACTTGATATCCTTGATTAGATTCACATCATCAGAATTGATAATCTGCTGTAACACATTAAGTTTCTCCGCCTGTATGTTCATAACAGTAAATTTACTGAAAATCTAAATAGAAATGAAAAATGTTATTTGATTTGTTTTGGTCACTCAAGTACTTAGGATCACCATTCTTAATTAAAATTATTTGCATAAGTACCACTATATCCGTGAATTAGAATCAACAAGGAAAATGCGTTTTGTGTTATTTTGATGGTGCCCAAAACAGGTGCCCTACAAATAAAAAAGAGAAAATATATAGCCTAGAGTGCATTTAAACTCGATTTGTTCCGATCCCCCACTCTTCGCCAAACAAAAATGCTACCTAACTGGGTGGCATTTTTTGTTATGTGCAAGATCTGCACGCCTTCGTGCAAGGCTTGCACATAACAAAACGCTAGAGGCTCATGTGGCGTTGTCGGCTTTGCCTTATACTGATGAAGAAATGGAACCGGTTGAATATAAAATTGACTTACCAACAAGCAAAAACACGGTGTTGATCATCAGCCACAAAACCTTGGGAGTAGGAACCTATGGCTGCGGACCAATTCCTCTGGAGCAGTACAGGGTTTATGGCAAACGCACGAAATTCAACTATGTGATCAGTTTGTAGATACTCCTATCCAAATATTTTCTTCAACGCACTATAGTGTAGTGCTTTAGATTTAAGCACTACGCTCAGTTGTGGTTAAGATTGTATCATGTTTGATCGCATCTTGCGATTTGGAATTAAAAGCTTTAATTTCGGCAGCGTCCGTGGCCGATTCATCGAGAGGATAACCAATTGGTCTTCTCAAATTCGATGTCCATTGATGATACAATTTGAAAATCTATCCATTTGATGGCGAAGAAAAAAAACTACGATTCAGATTTCTGCGGGAGCCTACCCTTACATCATATCAATGTAATCCAAAATTACGGATACCTTTTAGTAATTGATAACGACTACCGCATCATACAGATCAGTGAGAATCTCCCTGAACTCCTCAATACCACAAATACAGAGATTATCGGCAATAAGCTCGAAGCCTATATTGAAATTGACAGCCTCAAGGAATTAGGTCAGCGTTTTACGGGAAAATCAAAAGAAAAGCTACCCCTGTCTGTCCTCATCAATGGGCAAAAACTATTCGCAGTAGCACATTTCAGGGATAACTACACCATATTAGAGCTCGAGAAACCAGAGTTCGCCAATGAACGCAGCTTTACCAATGTTTATGCAGGACTGAAGTATGCGATGGCGGCGATAGAATCATCTGATGATATCATCGAAGTAAGCAAGATAGCCGTATCTGAACTCAAAAAAATAACAGGCTTTGACGGTATCATGATGTATCAGTTTGACAGTGACTGGAATGGTACAGTTATCGCGCAGGAGAAATCAGACCCTGCACTGGAAGATTACATGGGCCATACTTTTCCCGCATCGGATATTCCCAGGCAAGCGCGGGAGCTTTACCTTAAAAACCCTTACCGATTAATCCCCCAAAGGGATTATCAACCGATCAAACTATACCCGGTAGTCAATTCTTCTACTAATAGCTTCATCGACTTATCCGATTGTAACCTGCGGGGCGTGGCGGCTGTCCACCTCGAATATCTCAAAAACATGAATGTAGAATCGTCTATGTCTATTCGGGTTATCCACGAGGGACGATTATGGGGCCTGATCGCCTGTCACCATGTTAGCCCACATTACCTGAATTTTGAGCTGTGTTCTATCTGTGAGTTGCTTTCTACAGTAATCTCCAATCGTATCTCCGCAATTCTCGCGAAAGAGCGCTTTAGCTTAGAACGGACGTTACAAGAACATCAGACCGCAATTATTGCAGAAATCTATGCTAAAAACGATATTGTTGCTGCCCTGATCAATAATGATCATACCAGTTTGTTAAACATGTTCCATTCAGACGGAATGGCCATTTATTTGAATGGTAAGCTTAATTCCATGGGCAGCGTGCCCGATCATGATACACTCGATAATTTGATGTTATGGCTGCAAACAAAACAAATTGAGAAGGTATTTGTTACTGATCAGTTGCCAGCTTTGTTTGACGAAATCCTCCCATTTGCCGAATTGGCCAGCGGGGCGCTTGTTATTCCGGTATCGGCCAGAAAAGGAGAATATATCATTTGCTTTAGGCCTGAACTGATCTATACGATTAAATGGGGCGGAAATCCGAATGAAGCGTTGACATTTGAACCGAACAGCACTAAATATCATCCCAGGGCATCATTCAAGATATGGCAACAGACCGTGCAAAATACATCTTCTCCCTGGAATGAATTTGAAATCAAAGCTGCCGACAATTTGAGATCTTTTGTTTATGAATATATAACCAAAAATTAGGAGCGTAATACATTGAGTAAAAAGATTGCAAAGGTAAACCCTGAAAGCAGAAAATCCGGACATTATATTGTCGCTATAGGCGCATCTGCAGGCGGCCTGGATGCCATCCATGAATTCTTTGATCATATGCCCGCGGATACGGGTTTTACCTTTGTGGTTATCCAGCACCTGTCGCCAGATTACAAAAGCCTTCTGGTAGACCTGGTTGCTAAACATACACACATGAATGTCTTTGAGGCAGCAAATGATATGTTGCTGAAGAAAGATTGTGTGTATATCATTCCCAATAAAAAGATCATGACCATCGAAGGTCATCAGCTTAAACTTACGGAAAAGGTCAAAGATAAATTGCCCAACAAGGCAATCGATACCTTCCTCTTTAGCCTGGCCAACCAAATCAAAGAGAAAGCAGTCGCTGTCATTTTATCGGGCACCGGTACAGACGGCACTAACGGCATTGAGAAAATAAAAGAACATGGCGGAATGGTGATGGTGCAGGAACCTTCTACCGCACAATTTGACGGGATGCCAGTCAGTGCAATCAATTCCGGCAATACTGATTTTGTTGCTAAGCCATCGTTAATGCCTGGCGAATTGTCAAACTACAGCACCTTAAAAAGCGCAGCAAATGCAGAGTTAGTAGATTTGACCGAGAGTCAGTTTAGTGAGATCTTCGCCCTGGTGGAGAAGAGCAGTGACCAGGATTTTACACTATATAAAACGCCTACTATTTCCAGAAGAATTTCGCGTCGTATGGCGGCCGTTGAAATTTCTGAGATTCCCAAATACATAGAATTATTGCATCGCAATGCTGATGAAGTAAAACTGCTTGCTCAGGATTTCCTGATTAATGTAACCCGATTTTTTAGAGACAAAGCAGCTTTCGATATCCTCGAAAAAGATATTATCCCCGCAATAGTAAAAGACAAACAGGATGGCGACTTACTAAAGGTCTGGGTTTGCGCCTGCAGTACCGGTGAAGAGGCTTATACTATTGCAATATTAATCACCGAACATTTAGAACAGGTAGGGAAAGATCTGGAACTAAAGATTTTTGCGACTGATTTAGATGAAGCCTGTATAGACATCGCTGCAAAAAATCGTTATCCTGAAAGCATAGCGAAGGATGTTCCGGCAGCACTGCTCAAAAAATACTTTGTAAAACAGGCTGCGACCTATAGCTTGTTGCCTTCTATCAGGAAACAGATTGTATTTGCCAAACACAATGTGATCAAGTCTCCCCCATTCATTAAAAATGATCTGATTACCTGCCGTAATATGCTCATTTACATGAACACCGTATTACAGCAAAAGATAGTTTCCACATTTCACTATTCTTTAGTCTCCGATGGGATACTATTCCTGGGTCCTAGTGAAAACGCCTCGAGCATCAAGGACGGGGTTACTGAGCTCAATAGCAAATGGAAGTTTTATAAAAAAACCGGTTCTGTCAATTACGGACTACACCAAAGTTACACCATTAGCGCTGTCAATCAGTCTACAGCGCGACCTCTAAAAGAGGTGAAGGAAATATTGAAGTCATCTGCTGAGGAATTTGCCGATTTAATGATCGAAGAATTTGGCTCCGTAGCTGTTTTTATCGACAGGGATTATATCGTAAAAGATACCATCGGCAATTTCCGTCGGTATTTATCCATGCCAGAAAAGAAACTTGATCTGAACATCCTCAACATGTTTAACCGAGAGGCTTCGATTAATCTAAACTCCCTAATCAGAAAGGCCTGGAGCAGCAATACCAAGACTAGCTCCAATAAGTTAAGGCTTACAAAAAACGATACTGACATTTTTGTAAACGTAACGGTAAAACCACCGGAACCGCGAACTGTGGGTGGTTATACCATCGTAATGTTTTCTGATGCCAGGTTTGACCACGCACCAAAAGAGCTTGTCTTACCCACTGATCTAGAGACCAGCGACTATGAATTTATAGCGGAGATGGAAGCTGAACTCGCGGAAACTAAAACAAACCTTCAGGTGGTGGTAGAGGAAATGGAAACCACCAACGAGGAGCTTCAATCCAGCAACGAAGAGCTCTTATCTGCAAATGAAGAGCTTCAGTCGGGAAATGAAGAATTGCAGTCGCTAAATGAAGAATTACATACCCTCAATTCCGAACATCAACTCAAAATACGCGAGCTCATTGAGCTGAATGATGATCTTGATAACTATTTCAGGAGCACCGATATCGGTCAGATCTTTATAGACGGCAGTCTGAGGATAAGAAAATTCAATCCCTCGGCGATCAAAATGATTAACCTGATCGACGCGGACATCAATAGGCCTATCAGTCATATTTCCAGCAACATATTATACGACAATCTGCTGAAAGACATCAAGTCAGTGATTACCACTGATGAGGTAGTAGAGAGAGAAATTAAGCTCAAGTCTGGCCTGGATAACCTGATGCGAATCATGCCTTACCTGAGAAAAGACGGACAGAAAGATGGGGTGGTGATTTCATTTATCGACATCAGCGTCATCAAAAAACTCAGCGATATTATCTCCGGTGTGTTCAACGCCAGTGCCGCTGCGCTGATCGCTTTCAGAGAGATAAGAAACAAAGTCGGCAAAATCATTGATTTCACCTGTACAACATTAAATGATGCTGCCAATGAACTGGTAGACGGGCGGGAGATTAACTTTGATGAACAGCCATCAATCAAAACTTTTGCCGTATTGATTGAAAACATAAGCTTCGAACAATTTGTGAAAGTTGTGGAAGGTGGTACACCTTTGCAAACGGAGCTGCAAACACCGAATGGAAAATGGTTTCAGGTGATGACTGCCAAGCTGGATGATGGATTTATAATCAGCTTAACCAACGTTACCGACCGCAAAACCGCCGATCAAAAGTTGCGGAAAAACTATAGTGATCTGATCGTGGCACGCGAAGAGCTGAAAAGTCTGAACAGCGAACTCGAAGACAGGGTATTTGAACGCACACAACGCCTCACCGAAAGTGAAGAACGTTTTAACCTTGTTGCCAAAGCCACCAATGATGCCATATGGGACTGGAGTCTGGTAGATAATCAGCTTTGGAGGAGCGAGAATTATACCACCATGTTTGGCTACCATCATGACGGGGAATCAAACCAGATCGACTTTTGGTTTGAGAAAATTCACGAAGAAGACAGGGCTCAGGTGAGAGAGAGCCTTTACCACGCAATAAATAGTGGTGAGAAACATTGGTCGGCAGAATACCGCGTCATGAAATCAGACCAGTCTTATGCGGTAATCCTCGACCGTGCAAGTATTTTACATGATGAACATGGCACCGCTCACCGGTTAGTGGGCTCTTTGGTAGATGTAACACGGTTAATCGAGACAGAGCGACTCTTATTGGAAAGTGAAAGCAGGTTTAAGAAGATCTTCGATTCCAAAGTGGTTGGGATAACATTATCTAACGCAGATGGCGAAGTGCTGGAAACCAATGACGCATTTTTGGAAATGCTCGGGTATACAGAACGCACAAAGTCTGGAATGATCAACCTGAACAAAATTACCGCTGAGAAACACCATTCTTCAGATGAATGGGCAAAAGCCCAGTTAGCCTCAAAGGGTGTGTCGCCACATTATGAGAAACAATTCATCAAACGGAATGGCGAGGAGTTATGGGCATTGGTGGGTTCTGCTATTCTCGAACAGGCAGGTGATGATGTGATCGTGAGTTACGTGATCGACATCACCAAGCAGAAAGAATCGGAACAAAAAAGGATCGAACTTCAGAAGCTAATAAAGAAACAACAGGATGAGTTTTACAGTATTTTCAATAATGCTCCTGCTTTAATCAACATCAGACGTGGCCCGGATTTGATTTACGAATACGTGAACAAAGCGTTCCAGGACTTTGGCGAAGCACAAAATTATATTGGCCGTAAAAGTTCCACCGTCCTTTCCAGATTACAGAATGAGGAATTGCAGGCTATTGAACAGGAAGTCCTAAGAACCGGACAGCCCTATATCGCGACTGCATTTAAATTGGAAAGACATAATGGTGCTGATCATGAAGTGACCGAAGAATGGTTTGACTTTATCTTCAACCCTGTATTTTCTGCCAAGGATCAAGTCGACGGTATTGCCTTCTTCGGGTTCCCTGTTACAGATTTGGTCAAAGGCCGGGAAGCTACCGAAGAGCTGATGCGCAAAAAAGACGAATTCATGAGTATCGCCAGTCACGAGTTAAAAACCCCGGTAACGAGCTTGCGTGGTTCCCTGCAATTGCTCGACCGCCTGGGTAAAAAACTGGAAAGCGAAAATCCGATAGTCAGGTTTATTGAAAAGTCTCTGCGACAAACCGAAAAACTGTCCTTGTTATTAAGCGACCTTACCGACATGACCAAGATCCAGGAAGGCAAGATGATTCTCAATTATTCAGAATTCGATGCCCTGGTTATGATCAAGGAAAGTATAGACGATGTAAGGTCTCAGGAAAATATATCACATGAACTCATCATTGATTGTGATGGCGAGATGATCATCAAGGCCGATCGAGCGAGATTGGAGCAGGTAGTTAATAATTTCCTGAACAATGCGATCAAGTATTCCCCTAACGCCAATAGAGTGGTGGTGAATTGTGCGATCGAAGGCGATAACTGGAAACTTACCGTACAGGATTTCGGCATCGGTATACCGAAGAACAAAAGCAAATACCTCTTTGACCGGTTCTACAGGGTGCAGGAATCTGAGTCGAAGTTTTCCGGACTTGGTTTAGGATTGTTCATCTCTGCCGAGATTATTACACGACATAGGGGTAAGATCGGCGTAGAGAGTACCTATGGGGAAGGATCAACGTTCTGGTTCTCCGTGCCTATTGAAGGGATCTAAAACAAAATGGAGATTACACCAGTTTGCTTGTGTAATCTCCACTATCTATTTCTCTTCGCTAACGGCGATATTTTAATTGGCTTGCAAATACTCTTCCGACACAAAGTGGAATAATGTCGCATTTTCTTCAGATGTTTCCAGACACTCTAAAACCAGCGCCGCATATTGCTCATAGCCAATCTTCTTAGCCATCAGGGTTAGAATTTTCATTGCGCCAATTTGAAGGTTCTCTACAACCGACATGTACACCAAAATTGACATATCACCTTCGTAGTTTTTCCCTTCATGGAAGCTCACTTGTCTATGAGCTTCGTCGATTACGGCTTTCATGCCCAGGCAATTATGTGTTAACCACGAAACCTGTAACAGGTCGAAAAGCTTCTTTAGGGCAATCATCTGTTTTTCAGTATCATCGAAATTCTGCTGCAGCGCAGTCTTCAATTTAGGAAAAGTTGCCTGCGTAATTAAATCAGGAAGGCGACGGATAAGGTTTACTTTGGCGTTATATAATATGCATAGTTGTTCAATGAAAACATCATGTAATGCATTTGAATTGAGCGGGTGTGAAGGTGTGTTAGACATATGATGCTAAGGTAGTTTTTTTGTTGCAGTTTGTAAGCTGAGTGTTGAACAAAAAGGGGTATAATATTCTGTCAACTTCCACAAGTTTCTGTTCATTATTCATCAAAACAGTATTAACTTCACCAAATAAGATTGGAACAAGGATTATATGAGCAGCTGATTACAAAAATCATTACTAACAAGATACAGCACCTCGGTGAAGAATCCTTTTATATCAGAAGCAAGGGAATTCGATAAGCTTTTTCCGATTCATTGCTGATTTGATTAAATCAGAATTCGTTATAACTCAATCGTCGGAGAATCAAAAATTAATGCAACTGATGTTTCACTATGATATTTGGCAGGAAGCAGGCACCAAGTTTGACTTTTCAACCATAGTTGAAAGCTTCGCTGCATTATTAAAAAACCCTGTCATGTTAGGTGAATTGAAAGAGGTGATTGTGATATTAATCGACAAAGTGAATTTCATAGAGAAGGATATCGAACTTGACTTTGCATTGCCATTGAAAATTCATAGCCGATACAATCGCGATGAGATTTTAGCTGCTTTACGTTTTCATCAGTTTGATAAGAAATCTTCAAATAGAGAAGGTGTAGCATTGAGTAAAGCTTTGAATACCGAAGCCCTATTCGTGACGCTAAAAAAATCAGAAAAGGAATACTCACCTACAACTCTATATGATGATTATGCCATCAGTGAAGACTTATTTCACTGGCAATCGCAAAACAGAGCATCGCCAGATAATGCGTCCGGACAATCATATATCCAGCAAAATCAGCTCGGAAGAAATATCCTGATTTTTGTGAGGGAGCAAAACGAGGATGAATACGGTAATACGTTATCCTACGTATTTTTAGGGCTGCCCGACTTCTTGAAAAGTTCTGGTGCAAAGCCAATGAATATTGAATGGAGATTAGCAGAACCAATGCCTGCCTATATTTGGAAAGAGAGCGGGAAGTTAGCGATTGGCTAAGTTTTGCAGAAAAAAACAACCTCATAATGTATGATGTTGCCTGATAACACACCGCGAACCACTCTAAAAAATCATTAAGGATGTGATGGAGGGAGATTAAGCACCCAACTAAACGCTCCCATCCATCAAGCAAACATCCCAAAAAGTTTAGTCAAACATTCATTCAAAAAAATCACCCGGTCACATAATCCAATATCACCAGCGCAGGCTCTTCATTATTACGAATGACCCTTTCAAAATAGGGAACGAAAGTTACCGCGTCATTCACAAGATTGACGTTAAACCAGAAATACTGCGGTAGGATTATTTGATCTCCTACCTTATAGGTTATCCGAAAATACAACGTTCTGGTGCTATAATCTAGACTTAGGCCTCCGAAGAGTATTTCAAAGTTTATCCTGTTGATCAATTCAGATACAGCAGATAGCTTATCGTTTGGTATTATAACAGACGAGATAACTGTTTCGAGATTGATGTACTTTTTGCCATTGGCAAAGTAGGGTACAATCTGAATTTCATTGTGAAAATCGTCATGTCCCGCTAATTTGATTTGATAATAGCGATGATCTGAATCAACAAGGTACGGTACTTGCCCCTGATTAAACAAAGCAACAATCGAATTCTGGCACCTTAGCAAGTAAGATTCCTCAGTCTCATCATCATAAAAATTGATATCATCTCTATCTTCCTCGTAAGTCTCGTAACTCTCGATGGGCTCACTATTAGGAGAACTCTTTTTCCCAAAGATGTAAATGATAATGACAGCAACAGTAAGGAGTATTGGATATAAGATTAATGGCATAAAATTCTATGTCTTGATGTAAAAAGATGAGAGATCTATCCACCAATTGATCCCTCATCGATTATAATTAAGCTTTATCTAAAACGTCTTCTGCTTTTTCTGCTACCTCAGCTTCGCCGTCGTTTTTGCGCGGAAAATTAAACAGCATAGAAGTTAGCACTGGCAAAACAAAAATTGCCACTGTGAAAATTGAAATAAACATATCAGTTTTTTCTCCCTCTATTAGGTGCGATATTTCCGATTCTGGGTAAAAATGCGTGTATAGGGATGAGGTTAATTTTACACCCAAAACGCCAATTATAATAAATGCAACTGTTTCCAGGAAACTGAACTTTTCCATCAGCTTCACAAAGGCTTGGGCAACAAATCGCATAGCCAGAATACCAATAAATACACCGATATAGATCAGCCAAATATGATCGGTGAATGCTACCGCAGCGAATACGTTGTCAATGGAAAATGCTAAATCCATAACCTCTACTAATGCAACAGTTGCCCAAAAAGGTCCTATTAAACCAACAGTGGACTTGTATACCCAGCTTTTACTTTTATCTACTTCGTCATCACCACCGTCACTGCCACCTTTTTTTAGAAAGTAGTCTACTGCCAGATAAATTAAGTATAGCCCTCCAAGTGGTTTTAACCACCAAATTTTAACCAGCCAGGCTGCTGCTAACAAACAAATACCCCTAAAAACGTATGCCCCAATAATACCATACTTCAACGCTTTGTCACGCTGACTTTTAGGTAAATCCATCACCATTGTGGCCAATACAGCTGCGTTGTCTACAGACAACAAGCTTTCGATCACGATTAAATTTAAAATAATTAGAAGACCGGCTTGTATGTCGTCTCCTAAAATAGTGTGTAAAAAATCCATCATATATTTATTTTTATTTAGTTATTAATTGTTGACTATTGATATTAAAACTACCCTTCCACCCTCTTCAGCCGATAGCAAAAGTTGATTACCATGCACCAATTCTACCATACTCCCTATAGGAATCAATTTATTATTGGTGATGTCTTTCAAACCTTTCAAGTGTTGATTTACTAACACCCATTTATTATTATGGAAACTAAAATACCCTACTGGCTTTTTCTGATCGGCAGTGAGCTTTTCGTTTCTGATTAGATTGCGGTTAACATGCCATTCGAAAAGGTATTGATCTTTGTAAACCATTAATCTATGGTTTTCGGGTTTCCAAGTACCGGGCTTCGACTGAGCGTATAAATCTAGAACAGGCAACGAACCTTTATACTCCGTTCCGCAGAATGGACACTTAGGGGCACTGGTATTATTGAAAACGTACCACTTCTGATCACACGCTTTATTGACACATGGCTGTAACAGATCACTGGTTTTTAAGAGTGCCCGCTCCCAATCATCGGCAGTTGGACGATTGGCGGGATTATGTAAGCCAGCGATAAATGCCTCATCAAATAGCGGTTTTAAGTAGGGTCCTAAAATGGTATAGGGAAGCTTCTCAACATCTGCCCATCGCTGATCCCATCTAGAAATCTGATCCATTTTAGGTCTATTGGACCTATCGGTGGGATGTTCAATAAATAATGCCTTTGCCCCCATTGCCAAAGCATTATCTGTTTCTGGATCTAAATCATGAACTTTTCCTCCCATCAAAGGATGGCGATGCAACAGGTACATATAGATAAGGACAGGAAGAGAATAAAGATCTGTTTCTCTCCTTGGCAATTTTCTATTAGGATCTGTTCTTGATAAATGTTTGGTGGCCATCACTTCGGGTGCAATAAATTCTGCGGTACCTATTACCTCTGCTTGAAATAAGCCCGGCACAACCAGTCCGTCGATATCTATTATGCAGGCCGCTTTAGTCACTGGATCTACAAGAACATTATTGTAAGATAAGTCTGAGTGCGCAAGTCCCATGGCATGAAGTTTTTTTACGCCTCTGCACAAGTTGACACAAATTTGCAGGTAACTCATCCAATCCCCTAATTCTGACTGATGCAGAGAGAGGGGGAATTGTGCATTTCTGAATTTGGCTCCTGCAAACCACTTCCCGTTTTTCTCTTTGCCTTTGATCAGATCGGAACTTGCATACCCCTTATTAAAAAAGAAATTAGGGTTATATACGGGTACAATAATGCCAGTCAACCCATTAGACTCTATCACATCTGTTGGCCATCTAAATACTTCATTAATAAAATAATCCGAGGGATCGGATGCCTTAATCCGATCAAGATAGAGCCTGGTGATTCTTTCCAAACGTTCCTTTTGATTGTAGTCTAATGCATCACGAAAGATAGCGACCACATACTTTCTATCCGGACTAAAATATACATTTTTGACGCCACCCATAATCGGTTCGCCATTATCTACATACTGATATATTTTACCAGAGGCCTGTGAGGTTACCTTAACTGTTTTAGCCATTTGATGATTAATAAATTATTGCCAATGTTCTGTCATCATGATTGCCGCTTTCCCAGAAGTCCATCCATTGGGATAGCTGCCCTTTGATGTTCGAATTTCCATAATCAAAGTCTACACCCCTGCCATATTCATTCTTACCTTTAAGATCTGCGATAAAGCCGTTCCATTTCTCTATTCTTTCGAGATTGGCTTCTGTTATAAACTTTGGATCATATATTCCATCGGTCATTAGCATCAAGTAAGAAAAATCGTCAATTAGCTTAAAGCTCAGCCTTTGGGATAGGGACGAACTTTCGAAGATTTCTGGCATCGTTATAAATCTTGTTCCGCCGGCATACTCACCCACATCCAGCTGGTTAAGCATTTTCACTTCGCTCACATCTTTATTGAGCAAAGCGATTGGACAGTCGCCTACGCTAAAGGAAAGTATTGCATACCCAGCATCGTACTTTTTTACCAGACAAAATATAAAGGTTGCATGCAATTGTTTCATCGTAAGTTCCTGGTCTATCGCGAAAGACTCTATCAGTTTATGGGTCCGTAATGCTGCATTACCAATTTCTCTGTAAACAAAATGATTAATTAACGTGCCAACCTCAGCTTCATCTCCTTGACTAAATTGCTGCACCAAGTCATCGAAAACCCTAAAATCGGGATCCTTAACTCTCGATTCGAAATAAGAAATTATAGATGAACATGCCAGTTTGGAGCCTTCCCTCGAAAACTCAGCACTGCCGGCACCATCCGAAACTGCTATAATACTCCATCCATTGTCACAGTTATGAAAAGCAAAATCATCGTCTCTAGCTGAGCCTACATTAGCATGTGATCGTCCTCTTTTTGAAGAAACAACAATGCGCTTGTCTAAAAAAGCATCTGCAGCATCCGCATTATCCACTTTTGAAAAGCGAGCACCTGCCTCACTGGGGATGTCTTTCCATAGCGTTTTGGGATCAGGATTGATTATGAGCAAAATTGTTTTGTGATGTTGCTGCGCAGCATCAGGCTGATCCTTCAAGATAAAATTAAACTGCAACTGAAGATCCCCGCTGATTTCAGGTATACCTGTAATTTGCTTATTTTCGGGATCATATTGAAGTCCACTTTCCGGCGCCAGGACAATACTGATCTCTAAAACATCCTGTAGTTGCAGTTTCTCGATATCTAGTTGATGAAGGTATTCTTTACCAACGCTTCCATTCGGAAATGAAAAACTTTGCGCTTTGATATCAGCTACGCGTTCATGTAATTGCCATTTTTTCATTATACCACTTTGAATATTTTTGATCTGTTCTATATCTGCTAGGATGTGCAATTGCTTTTTAAAATCCTGAAATAAAGAGGCTTTTCTGCTATCAATATTAACAGCGGCCTGTTGGAAAATTCGTTGTAAATAGTTATCTGCCTGATCCATATATTTGTTAACCTTGTGCCCGGTCTATATTAAATCCACCACCATTGCCAAAGCCATAGGTAGCCTTGGTATTGCACCAGGGGCAAGTCTGCAAACCATCTCCATCAATACAATGAACTTTACCACATTCACATACTGCAAGGCCATAGGGGTTACCGCAACATGGGCAATTAGGCGCCCCGATAAGCTCCTCAGAATTAATCGCTACAGAGGAATAAGTAGAATCAGAGAGTTCAAAGTAGGAGGAGTCTACTTGGTATGCGCCGTTTAGTTTATAAGATTTTGTTTGCAGGTTTAGATCTCCAAATCCTGCATCCTGTACCATTTTTTGAAATTTGATAAGGTATGGTCGCTTTGTATTTTGGCATTTGGCAGTGAGGACTACATAGTTCTTGCTGGTAAAGTTGTTACTTGTCGTATTTTTAGAGAGGTCGATCTTTTTAAGGTATTTTTCATCCAGCTTACTGAGTTCAAATCCAGAAGCATTATTATCTACACTTTCGCTGCTGGTTTTGATAGAGTCGCTGATCCAGCGGAATAGCTCTTTGTAATGGGCAATTGTGGTGTTATCAAACAACAAAACCTCGTCTGACAATTCCGAAAGTAATTGCAGATTCGTATCCTGCCCGAGTGACACAACAATCAGATGCGAGCTTTTTTTCCATTTGATGTTCCATTCTGCAATTGCTGTAGAGGAGTCATCAGTGGGCTCTCCATCGGTGAAAAGAAAGATAATTGGTTTCCAGTCTCCTTTTTGTTCAAACGTTGTTTTTTTGACATTGCTTGTCAGCTCATACATCAGATGGCCTAGTCCATTACTCAACGAAGTGCCTCCCCCTATTGGAAATTTTGGCGGATAAAAATTAACGATCTCTTGCAAAGGAACGAGCGTTTTAGCCTGCCCGGCGAAGATCAATACTGAAATCCAGACAGTTTCCAGCGCATAAGGATCTGCTTTGAGGGCTTTAATAATATTTGCCATCCCCTCTTCAACGTTGGAAATGGGGTCCCCAACCATTGATTCAGAACTGTCAATTAAAAAGTAGATCGGTAATCGTCTCATATATTATATTTTGATAATCATCTAATTAGCGAAAGAGATAGGGGAATGATTAGTGCGTTCTTGATTTTTGTTTATATGACAAGATGAATTTCTCCGGGTGGTGGCGGCAGCGAAAGACCGTCTGTAGTTCCCATACTTTTATTACCCTGATCGATGGCATCAGATACCCATTTAAAAAACTGCTTTAAGGTTGCACTATCAGCATTATCCAGGTGTACAACTGTATCAGTAAGCTCTTTGAGGATCATATCTGAGGCTTTATGGCCTGCAGCACAAGCTACGATGGTTGCAAAGTTCAACGACCTAATTTCTGGTATCATCTCTCGGTATAAACTGAGGTCGGACGGTTTACCATCCGTAAAGATAAAGAGCAGTGGTCGCCAGTCGCCCTTTTTGTCGGTCGATCCCTTAAAAACGTCACTAGATACCTTGCTATGCAGTAGTTCCAGTGCCAACCCTAAATGTGTTGGCCCACTCTCAGGACATTTGATTTCTGGTAGCTGGAAGTGTACCAACTCCGTAAGTGGCACTACCTCATTAACATCCCTATCGAAAGTGATGATGCTGATCCATAGAGAATCCAAAGCCTGGGGATCTGAACGGAGCGTCCTGAACATCCCGTTAAGCGAATTGTTCAAAGCTTCGATAGGTTCTCCATTCATGGAGCCTGAAGTATCAAGTAGGAAGTAAACCGGCAGTCTTCTCATCGCGAACCAGATTACACTACAATGTTGAGTTCTGAAGGAGGCGGCGGCAGTTGATCTAATCCCACAACCTCTTTTCCGGATTCTTCCACTTTGGTGGAACTTACGCCGATCGACGCAGTAACCCAGCTAAAGAATTTACCAATGCTATTGCTGTCCGCATTATCTAAGGCGAATACATTATCGGTGATTTGCTTTAAGATAGAGGTATCCGCACCATGGCCAGCGGCACAGGCAACTGTAAAGGCGACTTTACGTTTTTTGTATTCTGCCAAACCGTTTTGCCAGTTATCTGTGGGGATTCCGTCAGTCATAATAAATACGAGCGGCTTCCAGTCGCCTTTCATCTCTAGCGTCGTTTTGGAGACTTCACGGTCTATACGGTCGCCAGTAAGTTTTAGAGCGTCACCCAAAGAAGTGGTACCACTTGCGGTTAAATCTACCATTTGAAAAGAAGCCAGATCCGTAAGAGGAACTACTTGCTGTGCTGTAGAATTGAAGGTGATGACACTGATGTAAGCTGTTTCTATCGCCTGTGGATTCTGGCGCAGGGAGCTGATCATAATCTGGACCCCGTTTTTAAGGGCCTCAATTGGTTCTCCTGACATGGAGCCGGAAGTATCTAGAAGAAGGTATACAGGTAACTTTCTCATTTGTATAGCGTTAATTATATGATAGTATTAAGTTTTGGTGGCGTCAATAAGCCACTATAGATAGTCTTTCAGAATATGGACGAAGTTGTCTGTGGTTTTGGGTTCGCCTATTGCGCGGAATTTCCAGGTTCCCTCACTACGGTATATTTCTGCAAATATCATCCCGTGCATCTGCTCAAGCGTTTTGTTTCCGGACAGACTGAACTTAGCAATTTCAACACCGTTATGATCTACCGCTCTGATGAAAGCATTCTCTACCATTCCAAAGTGTTGCTGATTCCTCTCGCCCCGATAAATTGTCACAAGAAATAATATTTTCTGATACTTCTGATCCAGCTGATCCAGCTTTACGATGATTTGCTCATCATCTCCTTCGCCCTCGCCAGTTCTGTTATCGCCAGTAAGCCAGATATTACCTGAGGGATGCTTTAAAGAATTGAAATAGATGATATCGCCACCAAATAGATTAATATCTCTTCCGGTTTGTCTAACCATTCGGCCACGATCTGCTACTTTTCCGTTGGCATTCAATAGAAATGCAATGGCATCCAGATCATATTCATCGGATGATCCAGGGAGGTTACTAAAAAAATTCCCTTTCTTACGTACATCCCAGCCGAGACCAATAGTAACGCTTGATAAATTATATTCACCGCCAGTAGCTTTTTTGCGAAGATCGATGCTTTGTCCTTTTTGTAAACTGATTCCCATAGCTTATTTAGTTCTGTCTTCTTTATAATGTCTGCCAAGGAAATATGCCAGGTCTTGTTTATGCCCTATACCGGAAGCTTCGAATTTCCATCCTCCGTTATGTTTGTATAACCTGCCAAACTCTACCGCTGTTTCTATGGAGAAGTCTTCACCTAACTCGTATTTTGCTACTTCCTGACCATTTGAATCGTCTACGATTCTGATATAGGAATTTCTTACCTGACCAAAATTTTGCCGTCTGTCAAATGAGTCATGAATCGTTACCACGAATAAAATCTGCTCGATATCATCAGATACTTTTGTAAGATCAACCTGGATAATCTCATCATCGCCATCGTCACTATTTCCACCTGTTAGGTCGTCGCCAGAATGAATCAAAGCACCGTCAGGCGAGTTAAAATTATTGAAGAAAACAAAATATCCTTCAGACGGTATCATACTTTGTTTGTTGATCATAAATGCAGAAGCATCTAAGTCGAACGCCATGCCGGTACCTATTCTAGGATCCCAGCCAAGACCAACACTCATTTTGGTCAATCCTAATTTGATATTCTGTCCTTTTTGTAAACTAATTCCCATTATAATATGTGTTTTTTTGAAATATGTACTTCTCGATTCGTAATCTGCTCTGTTAGGTTTGAAGCAGCCTGGAAGTATGTAAATCACATGGCGTCTGCCTGCTGGTATACCCTGTATGATTTTTAATTTTAAGGGTGATGCGAAATCGATTATTGTTTATTTTTTATTCAAGTTGATGTGACCGGTATGTAATTCACTTTCAACTATACCGTTATAAGGGAATACCGTGGGGTTTTCTTTAACATCCGCATAACCTTCACCATATGTCATACCCTTCGGATTAATGCCATATTGATTTTCGCCGGGATCTCCATCGACAAAAATTAGCCATATAAGAAAGAAAGGTATCAATTGCCAGAAACCGCTTCTACCTAGATCGTGGCATCTTTTTGCACCTTGCGCGTACATAAACCATAACAAAGGGATATAGGCTAAAAACATCCAGCTGGCACTATCATCATTACTTTCACCTGCAAGGATGAAGGCCCTGAAAATGCAACAAATGATAAAGCTGATGCCGTATTCAGTTCTTCTGACACGACCATCAAACGAAAATGGAGATTGAAACATAGATCGGAGCGTATTAAAATAAGTTAGTTAATGAGTTATCCTCGACTCTGAACCAAAAGTATAAAACGCTGAAAATGAAAAGTTACGGGAAACCGTAATTGCCTATTTAAATTTGACCCGACTCAGGTTTAAGTAAGATGTTATCGAAAACGTTTTTCAGGAAATAATAGCAATTTTATACTGATACCCATTCAACAATTTTTGGACTGGCGGCAAACGGCCAATCTTCATCTTGTTTTCAATGGTATTTATTGGGATTTTATTAGCTACATGGCTATTTTAATAATCAGAAATAAAAAGCACGAGAAGGAGTGTCCAAAGGATTTAGTATGAATACTATAATACAGAACCTCATTTAGGATAGTATAAATTTTTATGACTAGAATTATCGAAAATTCATCGTTAAATCCTGAGACCTTATTTAAAATATTCAATGACCGTGTAGTTCCCATCATCATATTTTTGAAGCAACTCCTTCAAATAATACTTGTGCTGCACGCCGGTTAACACTACCATTCTTTTACCCTTGTACCTGTTAGCCTGTTTAACTATATTCATTGCCATAGTCTCGTTTCTTACATCCCAAAAGTTACACCATAGCTGGTAACCATCACGATAGGAGATTTTCTCGCCGTTAGGTTTGGTGACATACCTCTTTCATTGGTAAACTATATTTTTATACCCCACCTATATTCCGAAACAGAGGCTAATAATAAGCTTCCCGCGCTGCAGGTAAAAACAGAATAGCTAAATGGTGCCTGAAAACCCAGGAAAACGAACATGGAAAGAGCAAAAATGAGCGTCAGTATGAAACTACCGATTGCCATAAGTCTTATCTCAAAACCTATAATCAAGCACATCCCTACCAGCACCTCAGCAATTGTAGTGATAACACCCGCCGCATTGACCAAAGGCTTATTTAGGTATGGTATCAACAGGCCGGTGTAATCGATGAAATTGCCCCAGTTTCCCCAGGCAACATTAGCTGTTCCAAAGTTCCCAACAAACCTATTCTATCAAGTACCGGAACAATGAAGCCTATGCCTAGTGCCAGGCGGAGATATAATTGGACATAATCCGTTGAAATTCTCATATGTTCAAACTTAAGTATTTACCTTAATGTATACTTAAGAATAATGGTTTACACTTCAAAAATACAAACCCAAATATGTCACATCGCCACTACCTGGCTCCAAACCTTTACGCGGCCTGTAGATTAATTTAAACTCCAAATTGTCTAAGGTGATGATCAAAGTGTTTCCATTGCATAACAGCCCATTCCGACGGTTCCATTTTGCCAAAAAACACCTGTGGCTGCTTTGTACATTTTTCTGCGCCACCTTCAAAAAATCCCACGATATGTTTGAGCACCTTCACTCGCTCCTCTTCAAGATTCCGATCATCGGTAAAGATGTACAACTTATCTGTGCCCATATTTTTAGCCATCGGTTTGGTGCCTAGGATAGTTTTCTTGAGTAAAAACCCAAGGGCCCTGAGATAGAACGGCAGTGCTTTCGGGGAATTTAAGCCCATCGCAGTCTCTAACGACGCGTTGCAATGTGCCATCATTTGGCCAACATCCATCGTGCCCCAAAGCCTCTGGCTTTCCGGTGTTAACTTGTTCATTCTAGCAATTATAGCTGCTGTATCGGTACGATCAAATAGATTATTCATATTAGTTTTTTTTCAAAAGTAGATCTGAGTAATGACAACAGTGTGTCAGTAGCCGCGAAACCATCCTAAAAAACATTCTGTCGTAGCCAAACAAGTATCGCTTATATTCCTCAGCGCGCAGAATAGCAACTACTCCAATCCCAAGATATAAATCAACACATTTTTTCTATATTCGCGGCCTAATGTTCTCAAAATAATGCTTAAAAATTCCTTTTTCATTGTCTTTGTCTTACTTATAATAAGTATCTTTTCTTCCTGTAAAAAAGATCAAGCTCCCATTGTTTACCCTTTAGTTTACAAGTTGACTCAGATTGTTCCAGAACGCGAAATCCAACTTTATGTTAACAAAAAGCTAGTCACCGATGCAAAAGTGAAGTACGACTTCATCGGTGAGGGGTTGTCTGCATTTAATCTGCAGAATCAATCTACAACCCCAGCAATTTTTCACGATATCATTTTTACCTCACCGGATACGATGCAGTTTTCTGGTAATCCAAGTAAGTATAATATTGTTAAAACAGGTAACAACTATTTATTTCCTGCTTTTTCCGAGTTTTTCTCATTCGACGATCCCTATTTCGATCAGTTGTTAAAATATGGTTCTAGCATTACCGCTCCATATACTGGTGGATTTTGGTTAATGAACTATGCCGGTTCTGCCGTAGGCACCGACAAAATCCTATTTGTTAACTTTATGAGTTATAAGTATGTCCGACACCGCGTAACCCAGTATTCAAACTATCGTAGTTCTTCTACCGCAGCGCTTTACAATGAGGTAAATGATGATTTCATCAAAAACCAAGGGGTTGATGACACGCTGGCAATACAGCGCTACAGACTAACCTATAAAAGCCGATAATCTGAAAAGGTTATTCCTAAGTTCATCTCCGAGATGATATTTTTTTGCCATTTTGGTCTCTCACCATCTATGGCCCTGCCATTTCTTATTGAATATTAAGTTTGATTATGGTAATTTAGAGTATTGCATGAGTTGAAAATAGATCAACAAAAACCATTATTATGCGGATGAGAAAGTTAGTTGCGGCATTTAATATGACACTCTACGGGATTTGCGATCATACCGCTGATCTCCCAGATGAGGAGATACATAAACATTACACGGAGCTATTGGCTCAGTCAGATGCGATTCTGTATGGCCGAATTACGTATCAGCTTATAGAATTCTGGCGAATCTTTCTAAAAAGTCCTTCAGAAAAACAATCTATGAATGACTTTGCTACAGCTATTGACAAGATACCCAAAATTGTTTTTTCACATACGATGAAAGAAGTGACTTGGGAAAGCGCAAGATTATCTCACCAAACTATCGTAGAGGAAGTTTAGCGCTCAAAGAGCAGCCTGGTAGTGATATTTTAGTGGGTAGTCGGAGTTTAATCGTGCAACTGATAAACCTCAACCTCTCCGATAATCTCTATTTGTTTTATTGTTGCGAAGCGTTTTTCGGAGTTATTCAAGAATTGCTCAACAGTAACTCCCGAAAGATATTTTTCGATTTCATCGATGCCTCAAGGATATGTTGAAGTCTGACCTTATCCCCCAATTTACCTTTCATAAATAAGCACCTTATCTTTATCCACAAGAGGTTTAACATATTTAGACAAGCCTTCAACACTCACGAGATCAACTTTTTTCTTAAGAATTTCTCCGAGCTCATCCTGATAAGAAAAAAACTTCATTCCTATAGGTTTGGTATGGTCCAGCTCAACAAGGATATCCACATCGCTATGCTCATTGGCCTCGTCTCTGGAGTAAGAACCAAATAAATAAGCTCTTTTGACTGGGCGAACAGAAAAAAAAATCTTAATAGAACTAATATGTTGATCTGAAAGAAGCATATAATCAAATATAACTATTTGTGAATGAATAAATCAAAATTTCTCTGCATTTCTACTGAGCACTGTTGTCAATTCAAGTGCAGTCCCATTACCTAGCGAGCTGATTTGTGTAGACTGAATCACAAGTCCAATTTATCAAGTTGACGACTAATCGTCCCAATCAGTATAAATATATGATCATTGCATTAGTCTGAACTTTGCGAATCTTTTATTTCCGTATGCAAAAGACCGCCCATGACTACCTGAAGTTAAAATCAAACAATTTAAACACCGCATAGGAAAACTCAAGAAAAATTACACAACTCATTAGCAGCTAGTCCAGCGCTAACTTCAGGATTTAACCTTCTTTACATCACCACAATTAATAAATATGATAAGAGATATCTTTAGATTTATAATAGCTTGGATAAATGGCGAATATGCCGAGTTGCATATCGACATAACGTGGTATTTCGGCTGGTGGGATATTGGTGCGATAACAGTGATCATCGGTCTGGTCGGGTATATCTTATTTCAGTGGATCTTCTAGCACCTATCTTATTAACACCCCATATATCAAGCTGATAAAAAAATCGATATATGCGCAATTGACCTAATCTACAATTTTGAATCATCTATGATTTATATGCCGGGAAGATTCGCTACTAATCCAAAACCGAAAGCGCAGTCTTCACGATATCCTGAAAAAATCTGGGTTCAGGTCTAAATTTCGCGTATACCCGCATGCCGGTCAATGTATTTGCGAAAAAACGTGCAAGTGCTAATGGATCTTTGGTCGCCTCAATTTCGCCATTCTCCTGCCCCTTTTTAAAAGCCTTGAACAAACTTTCTTCGATAATCAGATCATCGTCATAAACAAGCTTGTTTACAATATCATCATGTGCTGCTACCTCTACTTCACAATTTACCTTAAAACATCCCTTCGGCCTACTACTGCCGAAAGCGTGATTAGGCACCACATTCAACAGTCTTTCAATAGCAATTCTAAGTGATGAAGAGTTTTCTAGTATATCTTTAATTCTTGCCGTTCCCTCTTCCTGATAAAGCGCTAGTGCCTTTACAAAAAGGTTATGTTTGTCCCCATATGCATGATATATACTCGAACGCCCGATGCCCAAACCATCAATAAGGTCATGCAAAGAAGTAGCATTATACCCCTTCTCCCAAAAGATATCAATCGCCTTCCGTAGCACCTCATCTTCATTAAAATCTTTAGTTCTCATAACGATCAATAGCTTTGACTCAGAAAGACAAAGCTATTGATTTTATTTGAGTAGCCCTATTTACACAGGGTGATGCTGTCTGTTATCGCAGACCGCCGCTTGCTGTAATGATTTCTCCTGTTAACCAGCCAGCCTCATCCGAACATAAAAATGAAGTGACCTGGGCAATGTCTTCCGGTGTTCCAACACGACTTAATGGAGTCATGCCGACAAACACCTTTTCCATTTCCCCACCAATAAATCCACCTGCCCGTGATCCTTCGGTATCCACAACTCCGGGATTCACCGAATTTACACGGATCTTTTTAGCACCAAGTTCTTTCGAAAGTACTCTGGTAATAGAATCTACAGCACTTTTGGTAGCGGTGTAAACCACACTTCCAGCAGGCTGAGAAGTGGAAACGGCAGAGCCGATATTTACAATATTTCCTCCAGCTTCCCCAAAATAAGTAACTGCACGCTGTGAAGCCAGCAGCAAACCTAATACGTTGATGTTAAACTGGCGGTGAAATCCTTCTTCGGTGACAGATTCCAGCGGTCCCCAGTCATATACGCCAGCATTGTTTACCAGGATATCAATTTTCCCGTAAGCTTCAACAGTTCCTGCCAGAATCTTTTTTACATCAGCTGCGTTGGCAACGTCGCCTTGAATAGCAGTTGCCTGGCCCCCGTTTTCAATGATTGACTGAACTACCTTTTCAGCATCACTTTGTGAGGATGCGAAATTGACAACTACTGCAGCGCCATCTTCTGCAAGTTTTTTTGCTATTGCGGCACCTATTCCTTTGGATGCTCCTGTCACCAATGCGACTTTATTTTCTAGTTTTTTCATGTTTTGTACCATTTGGTCTACAAACATAATACTCTATTTAGATCGATCGGTACAATACTACTTATTTGATTTAGTAATGACATTTTAATAAGATGAAATCAGAATTGAGAAAATCATTTTAATCCAGCAAAATCTGGATATTTTCACATTATATACGGTCGCCTGTCATACAAAATTCTGTAAGCGCATATTTTTTAGTGCATATTGTTAAAAATACTATTTTTGACTAACGGACAATTACTGCATAAGGCAAATATTTGCCCCACAATCAAAGCTCATGGAAATCACGATCAAAAATTACAAGTCAAAACTCCCGGATGATGTAATAAAGAAATCTCTGCGTTGTGAGGTCAGAGAATGTGATGAAGTTAATCCCGGAGTGTTCGAGTCTTATGTTGATGAGCTCGACAGGAGTTATGACGTTAGTATCACCATTGACAAAACTCTGCTTGTTAAACACAACTGCGATTGCGATTCTCCAGCTTCAATCTGTCACCACAAAGCTGCCCTAATCGCCTTTATTGCAAAAGGATCGAAACCTGCCGCAAAGATTAGAACCACTAAAAAAGTCGATCCCCTTCAACAAGCTTTGGAAGATGCAGATCCTGTCAAACTTAGGGAATGGGTGCTAAAAACCCTCAGTAAACAAAAAGAACTAGGGCTGGCTTTCCTGACCGAATTTTCTACAGTTAAAAAAATATACACCCCAGATGAGGTTGTTGCGCTGACTGACGATGCGGTAAAAGCGGTGATCAACAGAAGAAAAAAAGCGGAAACCTCCGAAGTGAAAAAAATTGTGGAGCTATGGTCTGAGCTCCATCGGCCACTCATCGAAAATTTCTGTGCTGAACCTACCAATGCAAATTATTTCGCACAGCTGCACGCAATCGTGGACACGGTTTACATGTACAGATATCGGATTGCCACCAACAGCAAACGATTCGAAAGTTACCTGAAGCAGGTGATTGATCAGATAACACCTGTGGTGTCAATTATTCAGGATGATGAGAGCTGGAACATTTGCATCGGCTATTTTGCCTCAGAAGTATTTATGGAAATGTTTAGGGAACTTCGCAAAGATTATGTGAACCTGATTATCAATAACTTCAATTCAGGATCTTCAGCCAGACGAGCTTTGATTGTAAAGCACATCATGAATATCTACCTTTCCAGGAAACAAGATAACCTCGCAGATGCCATGGAGCTGTCGCACTTATCTCTTCGAATGGCATTTGCAAATCAGCAGTTTGCCGAATACAAAGATTGGTTTAGACCAGTGAGGCATGCCTACCTCTATAACCTCAACATAATCGACGGGCTGTTGGAATTAGGAGATTTAAAAAAAGCCGAATCTATCTGCCTGGATCAGATCGGTCAGAATACCAATTCTGAATACAATTCAGGCTACAATGCGAGATTGAGGCAGATTTATGGTCAAACGGAAAATCGTAATGGACTGGCCAGTGTTATTGCGAGAGAATTATTGAAAAAGCCGAATTTTGAGGATTACCTTTTTGTAGAAGAGAAATCAACCGATGACGAAGAATTCAGAAAATGGAGAGCCCAGGTACTCGCTAATGCCAGAATACTGGCCAGGTTTGACAAAACGTCGGCAGACTTTTCTTTAGCTTTACGCCATCATGAAGGGAATTGGAAAGGATTGATCTCTTACATTGACGAATACGCAGACTATGATAGTATCCTCCTTTACGGTAGTGAATCGCTTGATTTTTTACCTGCACTATTTTTACAAAAACTCACTGAAAAGCTAGATTCTTATCGTGACCGAACGCTTAGTGATGATAATCCTGAAAAGCTTGACCCTATCCTGGAAGACCTTTATCAGCTTTGCGTTTCTAAGTATGGGGTTGAACCTTTGCAAAAAATGGTAGAACAACAGGTAAACCGCTTCAGAAGCTGGGTAAATCTTTTTGTAGCCTATGCAGGTCGCAAGTTGATGGGCAACTAAGCATGTCCTACGCATTTGAAATCTTAAATTGATTTGAGCGATTGAGGTTAAAGAATTAACATCAATCTATTTTGAAATCTTTATATATTCGAATCAAGGTTCAAAACGTTGGCTACCATTTGGCATTCTCCCAAAACTGTGGCCCCTTCGAAATCAAAATGCTTTTGTTTTAGCAACCTCATCTGATATTTCTTAGGTAAAAGCCCTCCCCATTTAGAAAAGCCCATGATAGCTGGTTGAGTATACAGCAAATTCTCCAGATGGAAATCAATGTCGTTATCCCCCGCAGAGATCAATTTTACAGGTTCAAAAGATTCGAATAAGCTTTTTGAAACGCTAAAACTACTTGATCCTTCATCCAAGGAATGTTTAATTTCTTTTAAATCCCAAAGGAAACTAATCGTCCTGTTAATTCTTGTACCAGTGAAAGTGTATATAGTACAATCTTTGGCGCCCACCCGAATGGGACGTTCAGTTCTAAGATCGGCAATTTTGAAAGCAGAAAATTCCTGTCTCAGCTCAGTGATCTTTTGTGCACACTTGTCGTCCAATTCTGGATACAATTGATCTGAGTAGACAATCTCCATCATTTTTTCTCTGATTCTGGGGTGTATATCTCCGCCACCGCCCAAAAACAACGGCTTTTTCCCATCCAATGCCGGAATTACTTCTATCTTCTTACTTGCGTGATCAATGAACTTGATTTTCCAGATCCTCGCTGCCAATAATATATTTTCATCATCTCGTACTTGAGGAGTTAACGGAATCTGCCCTATACCATTCCCAGAACTAACTACCTTGTAATATTCTTCAGATTGAAATACAGTGTAAAACTCCCTGCTGTTTACAATCTTCTCCCCTTCTACACCGATAATCACTTCAAAGCGTAGCTGTTCCAGTAAATCCTTCTCGATCAAATTTTCAACAATCTCCTCAATTTCTTGGACAGGGATAAGGCGGAAAGTATAATTCTTGGCCAACTGTCCGATTAAATCTTTTTTTAATATTTCAGAATGTCCTTTTGTTATCGATAGAGCCTGATGTAAGAGGATATCGTATGCGTAATCATTTTTCGCTGGTGGCTCAATAAATCCTTCCTGATATAAGAGCCAGCTTGCAAGAGATTGTAGCAAACTCCAGGGATCGGTAGCATATAAAAGAAGATTGCTTTTCATGCCCTCCCGCCTGCCACTCCTGCCTACCCGTTGAATCAATGAAGCAATACTGTGGGCCGCTTCAACTTGTACAACCTGATCAACAGATCCAATATCAATCCCTAATTCTAAAGTCGAGGTGCAGGCAATAGTGAAATTGCGCCGAATCTTGCTCTTTGCAAATTCTTCAACATACTCTCTCACCTGTTTATCAACCGATGAATGATGAGAAAAATAGTTCAGATGCCCACCAACCCTTTCGGATATTTTAAGCAAGTTTACTGCAATTTCTTCCGCCTTTCCCCTGCTATTAGGAAAAATAAGCACTTTACTATCTCTGGTTTCTTTGTACAGGTCCTTTAAAAGTGGCAATGGAACATTTATCCCTTCGCTATCAAAGTACCGAATTCGGACTTCCAATTCTTTAGTCGCGCCATCTTTAATAACGATTGTATTTTCTGGATCGCCCGAAAACTTTTTGGCCTCCGCTACATCGCCAAGAGTTGCAGAAAGGCCAATGATCTTAAATGAGGACTCGTTAATGTCCTGCAGCCGAGACAAGAGCGACTTTAACTGGACACCCCTGTCAGAACCAATAAACGAGTGTATTTCATCAATTACCACATAGTCTAACCTGGAAAAAAGGTGTTTTACATGGTAAGCCTTATTTACAAACATAGCTTCCAGCGACTCTGGTGTGATCAAAACTACTCCACTCGGATCCTTCAATAGTTGGTTTTTCAGCGACCTATTGGCTTCGCCATGCCATTTAGTAACCATTACTTCCAGGTTTTTGCACAAATCCTCCACCCTTAAAAACTGATCGTTTATCAAGGCGATAATTGGAGAAATATATAGGACCTTAACGCCTGTATCGTTAAAATCAACCTTTGACATTATCGGCAAAAATGCCGCTTCAGTTTTACCTGAGGCCGTTCTCGAAGATAAAATGTAATGGTTCTCATCGCCCATAATCCTCTCTATGGCTCTAGCCTGGATATTCTGGTCATATTGACCCCCGTACTGGATACTGACCCCCCCAGTGGGATTTTAGTTCATCGAATCTGATGACCTGACAATTTTACTTCTTTTTTCTTAGACTTTCACCTTTTAGTTCAATT